>Ga0097691_1001964_pt1 | contig 14385 bp, 12 predicted proteins | sample NGESurdeep072012_8_FD_72858 | JGI IMG/M metagenome (GOLD analysis project Ga0097691, IMG submission 72858) | Arctic peat soil microbial communities from Barrow, Alaska - NGEE Surface sample 210-1 deep-072012 | ecosystem: Environmental > Terrestrial > Soil > Wetlands > Peat ...
TAACGTTTGCCTCTGCTACAGGTTTTAATAAATCTATTAACCAGTCGAACATAATTATTTTTTATTTTTCGCCATTGTTGATGTTTTCACCAACAATCTGGTTTATTTAATGAAACGGAATTATAATTTAAAGACTCTATCATTCTGTAATTCTTCTATCACCCCTCGCCTTCCACACCACTCTTAGCATTTGCAATATCACTGCCAGCAATATCAAACCCAAACCATAATAAAAACCGGCGCTTAAATATTTGTTCTCTTTAAAAATTATAAAAGCCAGGATTATACCGTAAACCGGTTCAAGATTATAAGCAAGGTTTGCCGTAAATGGTGATACCTTTTTTAAAGCATTTAATGAAAGAATAAATGCAAACACTGTGCAAAGCCACGACAGCACTAAAAGCCAAAGCCAGTCGCTGATTGTGGGAAAATAATATTCTGCCGGGAACATTTTTAAATACAATGGCATAATAAAAGTAAGAGCGATAACGCCGCCGCACATTTCATACAGTGTAACCGTTTTAGGAGAAAATTCTTTTAATAAATTTTTATTAAGAATAGGAAATAAACTTGCAAGCATTGCTGAAATAATTCCAAATAAAATTCCTAATTTATATTGAGGATAAAAATCAAAAATTAAATAAATACCTGCAATGGCAAGCATGCCCAGGAAAACTTCTGTAATATCGATCCTTCTTTTCATAATTAGTGGATCTAAAAAAGCTGTAAAAAATCCGATAGCAGAAAGACAGGTAAGTGAAACCGAAACGTTGGAATATTTTATACTTCCATAAAATGTTAGCCAATGCAATGCTACAATAGCGCCTACGCTAAAAATTTTAAAAATATTTTTTAATGATAATCTCTGCAGTTCCTTTTTAAAGTATAAAAGCGCCATCAACGTAACTGCTGTTATCAGCATTCTATACCAAACTAACATGCCTTCATGCAGGGTTATCAGTTTCCCTAATATCGCAGTAAATCCTGCTAAAAAAACAGCAACATGTAATTGGATAAATGCCTTTTTCATGAAGGCGCAAAAGTAACTATTGATTATTGATTATTGCCTATTGCCTATTGCCAATTGTCTATTGACCATTGCCTATTGACTTTGACTATTAACAATCCTTTTTCAACAAAATAATTTAGCGGGTGTATTTCTAAGCATCATAGTTTTATATTTGCTGCTCTTTTATCACAGAAATAATTCCGTGGAATTATTTCTTCCGCAAAAAAGCGGGATTGTTCAACTAAGCTCCGCAAATGCGGAGCAAGTTTCACGAATAAAACCAAACTATGAGCTTTAAAAAGATCAACAACATTACAGGCTGGACGGTTTTCCTTATTGCATCCACTGTTTATTTAATGACCATGGAAGCAACAGGCAGTTTTTGGGATTGCGGAGAATTTGTTTCCAGTTGTTTTAAATTACAAATTCCTCATCCTCCCGGCGCACCCTTGTTTGTATTGCTTGGCAGGTTATTTACTATCCCTCTTGATGCACATCATGCAGCGCTTGGCGTTAATACAATGAGCGCTTTAGCCAGCGGTTTCACCATTTTATTTTTATTCTGGAGCATTACTCACTTTGCGAGAAAAATAGTACAACGAAACACAGTAACATTAACCAACAACCAGGTATTCGGAATTATGGCAGCAGGGGTTGTAGGTGCATTAGGCTATTGCTTTTCTGACTCATTTTGGTACAGCGCAGTTGAGGGTGAGGTGTATGCGTTATCAGCTTTTTTTACAGCAGTTGTATTCTGGTCAATATTAAAATGGGAGAATGAAATAACTGAAGAACAAAAAAATGGTATTAAAGGAAATTTTACAAGAGCAGATCGCTGGCTTATCCTTATATTTTATTTAATGGGATTGGCAGTTGGTGTGCACTTACTAAATTTATTAACCATTCCCGCAATGGTTATGATCTATTATTTTAAAAGATACAAAGTAACCAGGTGGGGTACCTTTTTTGCATTTGTTATAGGTTGTATCATTACAGGTGTGGTACAGATTGCTGTGTTACAATGGAGCATAAAACTTGCCGGAAACTTTGATATTTTATTTAAAAATAGTTTTGGCTTACCCTTCTTTAGCGGCTTTGCTTTCTTTTTTGTTTTGCTTGCTGTTGTTATCTATTTCGTTTTAAAATTAGCTAACAAAAAAAACTGGAACTTATTAAAATTAGGCATGTGGGGTTTAGCATTTATGATACTGGGTTTCTCAACTTATTTTACTACACTCATCCGTTCAAACGCAGACCCTGCAGTTGATATGTTTAATGTTGATAATCCTGTAAGTCTTGTTGGTTACTTAAGTCGTGAGCAATATGGCGATTGGCCTATTTTATACGGACAGGATTTTACAGCGGAGGTTACTGAACAAAAGCCTGTAGATACCTATGTAAAGGGAAACGATAAATATGAAAAGAAAGGAAGAAGATATGAAACCGATTATGCGCCTGAAGACAAACACGTTTTTCCAAGAATGTGGGATGCAAGTAACGACCAGGGGCATGCAGATTATTACCTTGGGTTTACTAATAATGTTACCAAAGATCCTAAAACCGGCGCCTATGAAGGCAAGCCAACCATGGGAGATAATATCAGTTATTTTTTACAATACCAGGTAAACTGGATGTTTTGGAGATATTTTATGTGGAACTATGCCGGTAAACAAAATGATCTTCAAGGGATTGATATTGGCAATGTAAGAGATGGCAACTGGTTAACAGGAATTTCTTTTTGGGATAATATAAGATTGGGCGACCAAAGCAAAATGCCTGATAGTATAAAACATAATAAATCTAATAACAAGCTGTTTTGTTTACCATTAATACTCGGAATACTTGGTCTTATTTATCAATATAAAAAAGATAAAAGAGACCTGCTTGTTGTTGGTTTGCTTTTCTTTTTTACAGGTTTTGCAATTGTAATTTATTTAAACCAGGCAGGCAACCAGCCACGCGAAAGAGATTATGCTTTTGCAGGCTCCACTTATGCGTTCGCATTCTGGATCGGTTTAGGTGTGCTGTATGTAAAAGAATTGTTCAACAAATTTATGGATAACAGGATGGCAGGCTATGTTGCTGCCGCTATATGTACATTAGCTGTTCCTGTATTAATGGCGAGCCAGGAATGGGATGATCATGATAGAAGCAAAAAAGTTTTGGCAAGAGATCTTGCAATTGATTATTTAGAAAGCTGTGCTCCCAATGCAGTACTTATTACATTTGGCGATAATGATACTTATCCTTTGTGGTATGCACAGGAAGTGGAAGGCGTACGCAGGGATATTCGTGTGATAAATTCAAGTTTACTGGGAACTGACTGGTATATTAATCAATTAAGATATAAAGTAAATCAAAGTGATGCCATTGATGTGATATGGACACCCGACCAGATATTAGGAAGCAAACGGGATGCGATTTATTTTTTTCCTCAATTGCCGGGAGCAACAGTTGATCAGACCAAACCAATGGATCTCTATTCGATGCTTAAGGATTATGCAGGAAGTGATGATCCCAATAAAATGTATTTACCACAGGGGCAGGAAGAATACCTTAACATCTATCCAACTAAAAATGTAAAGGTTCCTGTTGATGTTGATTTTGTTCGTAAGAACGGAACTGTAAATATTGATGATAGCGTAGTAAGCGAGCTTACATTCACCATTCCAAAAAATGTTATTGGTAAAAATGATGCTGCTATACTGAACATTATTGCCGCTAATAAATGGAAACGTCCGATTTATTTTACCTCGCCGTACGGTGAGTTAGGGTTTCAATCATATCTTAGAACAGATGGACTAACCTATCGTCTTGTTCCTTTAAAAAACAGTGATGTTAACCGCAATTGGGTGGTAGATAAAATGCTCAACAAATTTGTATTTGGTAATGCTGATAAGCATGGTGTTTATTATGATGAGGAAAACCGGAGGCATCTTAATACTATCAGGATGCAATATGCATTGGCAGCACTTAATTTAGCAGATAATGATAGAAAGGGGGATGCTAAAAAACTATTGGAGCGATGTGATAAAATGATGCTGCAGGAAAACTTTCCTTATGGAATGGTTTCCCGTGACCAAAGGCATAACGAGATATCAGGACAATTTCTTTTAGCTGCCTATAAATCCGGAGATACGCTTTTGGCTAATAAAGTTTATGCAAGCATTCGTAAAGATCTGGAACAGGAAATAGCTTATTTCAATGCACTTGATGAAGATAAACAGGGAGCCCTGGTTAATGACAACCAAAGAGCCATGCAGATATTACAGCAACTGCAGCAAATGGAGCAATACTTTACAACACCAAAGCCGGTTCTTAATCCTGAATCTCAAAAACCGGTTATCAATAATTTACCAAAGCCAATAGATACAAACAAGGCAGATGCAATAAATCCAAAAAAGAAATAAACGATCAATATATTTTAAATCCTGTTCTCAATTGGGAACAGGATTTTTTATTTAACAAACAATCCAAATCTGTAAGAATATATGTTTCGTAAATTTACACTCCGATAAATCTCAAATCAAAAATCTATAAATCAGAAATTGCTCTATGCCCAGTCATAATTTTTCAAAATACGATCCCAAACAAAATGGCAAATCTCCTTTTGAAAAATTGCTTGATGCATTTATGCAATTACTCACTTATACAAGCGGCGATGTTGCAGAAGCATTGAGCTGGCTTACAGAATTAGATAAAGAATATGATCTTACAAATGAAGAATATGGTATCGGTGATTTTATCGAAGACCTGAAAGACAAAGGATATATTGATGAGAATAAACAGAATGGTGAAATTAAGATAACACCTAAAACTGAACAGGGAATAAGGAAAAAAAGCCTTGAGGAAATTTTCGGTAAGCTCAAAAAAACAAAGCAAGGCAATCACAATACATTCAAGCCCGGTGGCGGCGATGAAATAAATCCCGAAACAAGACCATTTCAATTTGGTGATACATTAGAACAGATTGATTTTACTGCATCCATCCGCAATGCACAGATAAATCATGGCATTGATAGTTTTAAAATGCACGAAGATGATCTTGAAATAAGAGAGACAGATTTTAAAGCACAGACCTCTACAGTTTTGATGATCGATATTTCTCACTCCATGATTTTATATGGAGAAGACAGGATAACACCAGCAAAAAAAGTGGCTATGGCATTGAGTGAACTCATCACAACAAAATATCCTAAAGACACCTTGGATATTGTAGTATTTGGAAATGATGCATGGTCAATAGAAATAAAAGATCTTCCTTATCTGCAGGTTGGACCTTATCACACAAACACTGTTGCAGGTCTGGAACTTGCTATGGATATTTTAAGAAGAAGAAAAAACCCCAACAAGCAAATTTTTATGATAACCGATGGCAAGCCCACCTGTTTAAAAGTTGGCAAGCGTTATTACAAAAATAGTTTTGGTGTTGATAGAAGAATTTTAAGCAGATGCATGAATCTTGCAGCGCAGTGCAAAAAAATAAAAATTCCTATTACTACATTTATGATAGCCAGCGATCCGTATCTGCAGCGCTTTGTAACAGAGTTTACCGAAACAAATAATGGTAAGGCATTCTTTGCATCGCTTGACAGGTTAGGCGCATTTATTTTTAAAGATTTTGAAAGCGGAAAAAGAAAAACAGTTTATTGATGTGCAGATGTGCAAATTACAGATGTGCAGTTTTACATTTTAAATTTTGAATTAGTTAATGGAAATACAAAAAATTAAAACATTAGGCGAATTAAAAAAAAGCGGATACGTTTCTAAAAGTATAAAAGAAGAGATTCGTGCAAACCTGATTAAAAAGATCAGCAAAAAAGAAGTTACTTTTCCTGGTATTTTAGGATACGAAGATTCTGTAATTCCTGATACAGAAAGAGCATTGCTATCACGACATAATATTTTGTTTTTAGGATTGCGTGGACAGGCAAAAACAAGAATGGCAAGGCAAATGACAGAGCTTCTGGATGAATACATTCCAGTTGTTGCAGGAAGTGAAGTAAATGATGATCCGTTTGCTCCGCTTAGCCGTTATGCAAAAAATTTATTGGAAGAAAAAGGAGATGAAACTCCCATCGAATGGCTGCATCGCAGCGAACGCTATGGAGAAAAATTAGCCACGCCTGATGTAAGTGTTGCAGATCTTATTGGTGATATTGATCCTATAAAAGCAGCCAATTTAAAATTAAATTATGCAGATGAAAGAGTGATACATTATGGAATTATTCCACGCTGCAACCGAAGCATCTTTGTAATAAACGAATTGCCAGATCTGCAGGCAAGGATACAGGTTTCTCTGTTTAATATTTTAGAAGAAGGTGATCTGCAGATAAGAGGTTTTAAATTAAGATTGCCGCTTGATATTTTATTTGTGTTTACTGCCAATCCGGAGGATTACACTAACAGGGGCGCCATCGTAACTCCTCTTAAAGACAGGATCGAAAGCCAGATATTAACGCACTATCCTTCATCAATTGAAACATCTCTTTTAATAACTGAACAGGAAGCCGGGGTGCATGAAGATCAATCAAAGAAAGTAAAGGTCAGCGATCTTGTTAAGCGTTTAATTGAGCAGGTTGCATTTGAAGCAAGAGCAAGTGAATACGTTGATAAAAAAAGTGGTGTATCTGCAAGGCTTAGCATTGCTGCGTATGAAAATGCTGTGAGTGCTGCGGAGAGAAGAGCCATAATTAATAAAGAAAAAGAAACGCAGGTATGGATAAGCGATCTAACCGGCATAATTCCTTCTATCACAGGAAAAATTGAACTGGTGTATGAAGGTGAGCAGGAAGGTCCATACCAGGTTGCATATAACTTAATGGAGAAAGCAATACGTACACAGTTTTCAAAATATTTTCCTAATCCTGAAACATTTAAAAAGAAAAAAACAACGGCAGGCGTAAATGATGAAAATCCTTATCGTGCAATTACACGCTGGTTTGATGCTGGCAATCATTTGAATGTTTCCTTTGAAAGTAAAGACGATGATAAAGTGCAATTGCTTTACAAAGTGGATGGCTTATATGGCCTGGTAAAAAAATATTTCCCTAATGCTAATGCAAAAGAAAATGCTTTGCTGATGGAATTTGTTTTGCACGGACTGGCAACACATTCTCTAATAAGTAAAAAAGTAGTGAAAGGTAAAATCGAATTTAAAGATTTAATGGGAAGTATGCTCAATCTAAGCCCGCAATCATTTAGTGATGAGGAACTGGATGAAGAAGATTTTAAATAATGATGGAATTAAAATTTATAACCAAAGGCTATCCCACCATAATATGGATAAAAAAATCCTTTGCCAAAAACAGGGTCAATGGATGCTCTGAAAAAAAATCCTCCCTTTGCAGGAGCTAAACGATAACCGATGGTTAAAAAACCAAAGGTTGAGGTGAAGGGTTGATCGTTGAATAAAAAATCTTTTCCGGCATGTATATAAGATACACCAGCACCTGCTTCAAAATAATTCTTTGCATCTTTTGATGTAATATAATTTATACCAACAGGAATTAATAGTAAACCTTGATTGTCTATTGCAAAACCTCCAATTCCGGCTCTAAAACCAAAGCCGTTCTCTTTTTTTTGAAAACGCATATCATAATTTATAGATGCAAGACCAGGTCCACCGAGCTCTCCATAAACAGCTTTTGCGGCTTTTTGTGCTATGCCATCAGTAACAAGAATAAAAGAAAATATCAGCAGAATAAAAGTTTTTTTCATAAGTAATTTTTTATGGCAAACATCATTTTTAATAATGTTGCTTAAAGATAGTTAAATAATATTCACTTCTCTTTCCAATTCTACATCAAATTTTTCTTTTACGCTTTGCTTTATTTCTTTACTAAGATCAAAGATATCTTTGCCGGAGGCATTACCATAATTCACCAGAACCAATGCATGCTTTTCATGGCAGCCGGCATCTCCCCTTCTGAAACCCTTCCATCCGCATTGCTCGATCAGCCACGCAGCAGTAAGTTTTACATTTCCATTATCCAATTTATATCCAACAATGTTTTTGAATTTAGAATTTAAAATTTGGAATTTCTCATTTGATATTTCAGGGTTTTTAAAAAAACTTCCTGCATTACCGATCACATTTGGATCAGGTAACTTATTTTGGCGAATATTAATAACTGCCTGTGAAATGGATTGAATACTCAGATCTTTCACTCCCATTTTTTCTAATTCTTCTTTTATTGCTCCATAAGAAATATTGTATTGAGGCTTTTTATTTAGCCTGAATGTTACAGTAAGAATAGCAAATTGATCTTTATACCTTTTTTTGAAAACACTATCCCTGTATCCGAACCCGCAATCGTTTAAAGTAAAATTTAAAATTCGTTGTTCCTGTAAATGAAATGCTTCCAGTGAATGAAAAACATCTTTTATCTCCACCCCATAGGCTCCAATATTTTGCATAGGTGAAGCGCCGATATTTCCGGGAATCAGTGAGAGATTCTCTACTCCTGAAAAATTATTTTTGATGCAGTGCATTACAAATTGATGCCAGATCTCGCCTGCTCCCACTTTTACATAAATGTGATCTTCATCTTCATGAACCGTATTAATCCCTCTTATCTCATTTTTTAAAACAAGTCCGTCATAATTTTTAGTAAATAAGAGATTACTGCCACCACCCAAGACTAAAGTTGATTGCTCAGAATATTCTTTCAATAATAATTGCAGATCATCAATCGTGGTAAATGCACCAAAATACTTTGCAGAAGCTTCAACACCGAATGTGTTATATTTTTTGAGCGAATAATTTTGTTGAACTTGCATAATTAACAGCAAAATACTAAATATGAATGAACAGACAGCAGTGATAATTGGCGCATCAGGGTTAATCGGAAGTTATCTCGTTGAAGAGATGCTGAAGGATGACCATTTTGGTATCGTTAGAGTTTTGGTTCGAAGAGGATTAGCATTCAATCATCCAAAATTGCAACAGGAGCTTGTAGATTTTAATGACATAAATGATTACACCAATAAATTGGGAAAAGGAGATATTATTTTTTGCTGTATTGGTACAACACAAAAAAAAGTAAAAGGTGATAGAGCAGCATATGAAAAAATAGATCATGATATTCCCGTGAATGCAGCACGGATAGGCAGTACACAAGGGTATAAAAAATTCTTAATTGTATCCTCTGTTGGAGCTGATCCTTCATCAACTAATTTTTACCTACAGTTAAAAGGCAAAACAGAAAACGCTGTTAAACAATTTGCTTTTGATACTATCAGCATCTTCAGACCATCAATGTTATTAGGTAAGAGAAAAGAACGAAGGCCTGCAGAAAAAATTGGGCAGGTGCTTATGCAGGTGTTTTCTTTTATGCTTATTGGTTCTTTAAATAAATATCATCCAATTAAAGCAAGAGATGTTGCCAAAGCAATGGTTGCAGAAAGCAAACAAACCCAACCCGGTATACATATTCCTGAATACAAAGAAATAATGAAACTGATCCGGTAATTACATGGGGTCAACATCTGCTATAAGCACAACACTCCTGAATTTCTTTTCTGCATGCAATAAATTAAAATGATTTGCGATCACTTTTTTATACTGCTGAAGCATATTTGCATCCTTCGGCAATTTTATCAGTATCTCCATAAGATATAAACTGCGGATCCTGTTAACCACGGGTGCGGCAGGTCCTATTACAAAATCATTCATATCCTTTTTTAATGCATCTCCTAATCTGTCCGCTGCCTCGCTGACAACTTCTTTCATTTTATGTTTTAAAATAATTTTTATCACCCGGCTGAATGGGGGATAGAAAAACCTTTTACGATTTTCGATTTCAAAATCATAAAATCTTTTAAAATCATGTTGCTGCACAAACAACAAAACAGGGTGATTTATTTTTGCTGCCTGTATCATCACTTTTCCCTGTTCAGTCTTTCTGCCAGCCCTGCCGCTTACCTGTTCCATTAATTGGAAAGCTCTTTCATTAACCCTGAAATCTGCAAAGCTCAATAAACCATCAGCATCTAAAACTCCTACCAGGCTTACGTTTTCAAAATCAAGTCCTTTTACTACCATTTGTGTTCCTGCAAGAATATCTATCCGATGCTGTTCAAATAATTTTATCAAACTATCATGAGCGGTCTTTCCACGCACTGAATCTATATCCATCCTTGCAACCTTATAAGAAGGAAATTCGTTTTCCAATTCCTCTTCTATTTTTTCTGTTCCAAAATTTTTCTCCATCCAGTTTACAGTGCCACATGCCGGGCAGGTTGTTAGTTTTGGATAGCTGCTTCCGCAATAATGACAATGCAATTTATTTGAGAATTTATGCAGTGTAAGTGTAACATCACAATTATTACAATGAGGAATAAATCCGCAGGTTGCACAAATTAAAAAAGGAGAATATCCCCTGCGGTTTTGAAATAAAATTACCTGCTTATCATTTGTTACCGCATCTTCAATAGCCTCTTTTAACTGCGGTGATAAGATCACTTTACCTTTTTTACTTGCAGCTACCTGCCTTGTATTTATTATCTCGATCTCCGGAAGCTGTATACCTCCAAATCTTTCATTTAGTTCTACCAAACCATATTTATTCTTTTCAACATTATAATAACTCTCTAAACAAGGTGTTGCGCTACCAAGCAAAACTTTTGCATTAAAAAGAGAAGCATAAAAAATAGCAGCATCCCTTGCATTATAGCGTGGTGCAGGATCCTGCTGCTTGTAGGAGCTGTCGTGTTCTTCATCAACTATTATCAAGCCAATATCTTTAAAAGGAAGAAACAAGGCGCTTCTTGCACCAAGAATAATTTTTACTTCCCCATTCTTAATTTTATTCCACAGCTCTACCCTTTCATTGTTATTAAATTTAGAATGATAAATAGTGACATTGCCGCCAAAATTTTTTTGTAACCTGCGGATGATTTGTGCGGTTAGAGTTATCTCGGGCAAGAGATATAAAACCTGCTTACCCCTGTTTATATATTCTTCAATTTGTTTAATATACAATTGAGTTTTGCCGCTACTTGTAACTCCATGCAGAAGGCAAACATTCTTTTCAGAAAATACTGAATTGATCTCATCTAATGCTTTTTTTTGTGCTGCGCTCAGTTCAAAATCAATAGAAATTTTTTGTGGTAAATTCTCAACACGGTCAACATTCCTCTTCTCTATAAATAAAATATTTTTTTCTGCTAAACCTTTTAATTGTGCTGCAGAAGCGCCGGATTTTTTTAATAATGCGGTTTGTATTACTTCTCCTTCAGTTTTTAAAAGATGTAAATAGCTTAACAATAGTTCCAGTTGTTTGGGGGCTTTGCTCCAGTTATTCAGCAGCTCATTTAATTTTTCTTCATTATTAAATTCAGGATTCAGGATAATGTAATTTTCTTTCTTCTGCTTATATTTTTCATTGAATGCTTCCCATACATAACAAACTTTTTTCTCAATAAGCCTTTTTATAAGCGGATAAACATGATTGATATCCAGGATCTGTTGCACCTCCGGCAATCTCAATTCTTTTTTTATTAATAATGCTTCCGCTACCAGGTATTCTTCGTTATCAAGATCAGAAAAATCTTCTCCATAATCTTCATTAAAAACAATAATAGCTTCACTGCTTAATTTAAGATGCGTTGGCAAAGCAGCCGCCATTACTTCTCCTTCACTACACATATAATATTCACTTATCCATTGCCATAACTTTAATTGCTGAGGGTAAATTATTGGGTCGTCGTCAATTATGTTTAAAATTTCTTTTGTTTCATACTCAGGTTTTTTACCGGAAACTGACTTTACGATTCCGGCATATTTTTTATTTTTTCCAAACACAACTTCTGCCCTGCAGCCTGGATGTGTTTTTGATTGAAGATGTTGCGGAATGGTGTACGTATATGTTTTAGGAATGGCTAAAGGCAATATAACTTCTGCCCATGCAGATTCTGTATCTTTTTTAGAAAATAAATTGTTGCCGGTATTATTATCTGTCATTGTTGTAACAAATATACTGGCTTAATAAATTTGAGGGTCTAAAGGTGCTCTATCCAGCTTGCCTTATACCTGATCAAGCCGTCTTCCATCTGTTTATAGATTTTTTCTTTCAGGAAAGAAACATCACTTATTGAAAGTCCGGCAGTGTTGGTTTCTTCTAAAAATACTGTACGTGATCTTCCGGGAGAAAGTGAAAAAATATCTTTGTAATTCAACCTGTCGTAAGTATCTAAAAATAATATGGGTTTAATTGGAGTTTGAGTTTCAATAGCAATTTTAAAAGCCCCATCATAAAACTCTTTCAGAGGTGCATGAGTTTCATTAAATGTTCCTTCAGGACAAATAAAAATAGAGATCTTTCTTCTTATAATAGATTTTAATGTGATTACACTTTTTGCTCTATGCTCAGGATTTTTTCTATCTACAGAAACCGCTGCATGTTTAAATATAAAACCAAACACCGGGATTGCAGCCAGCTCAGCCTTACCCAAAATGCGAAAATTTTGCCTGCGAATAGCTTTCATCATTACAGGTATATCCAGGTAGGAAATATGATTGTTCACAAAAATATATTGGCGTGAAGTATCGTGCGGCACCTCATATATATTTTTATGAGAGATGCCGATCAAAAACATCCAAATGTCTGCCCATACCCTGCATGCCTCATATATTATATTACCTCCATTTACCTTACCAAAAAAGGAAGCTACCAGGAATATTGGAAGAAGTAAAAGCATTATCAGTAAAAAAGAAAGAAAGCCATATATACTATAGATTATTCTAACTACTCGTGCTAAATATTTCAAAATAGAACTTTAAGCTGCAAAATAAGATAATAGAGCTATCAACCTTTGTAATTTTTTAAATAGAATTAGTAAATTTTAACTGAATTCCCTTACCTTTGCACTCCTAAATTTGGGTAGTTATGTTTGCAGTTATAAAAATAGCCGGTCAACAGTTTAAAGTTCAGGCAGGACAAAGTTTATTTGTACCCCATCTTACCGGGAAAACCGGCGATAAAGTTGAATTTTCTGATATATTGATGCTTGAAAACGAGGGTAAAGTTAGTATAGGCGGAGATGCGAAAGCTACCGTAAAAGCAGAAATAGTTGATGACACCGTTAAAGGTGATAAAGTGATCGCTTTTAAAATGAAAAAAAGAAAAGGATTTAGAAAAAAGCACGGTCATCGCACTCATTACACTCAAATAAAAGTAACAGATATTATTTAGCTGTCTAAAAAGAATTTGATTGTGCATTCAACTCTCAATTTTAAATTATTAATTTTTTAATTAAAAGATATGGCTCACAAAAAAGGCGAAGGCTCCGTAAAAAACGGTCGTGATTCACAAAGCAAAAGATTAGGTGTAAAAATTTTTGGCGGTCAACCTGCAATTGCCGGTAACATAATCGTTCGTCAAAGAGGAACAGTTTTTCATCCCGGAAAAAATGTTGGTGTTGGAAGAGACTTTACAATTTTTGCAACTGCTGATGGAGTAGTTGAATTCAAAAAAAGTAAAGGCGATAAAACTTACATTTCTATAAATACTGTAGAAGCATCAGCATAAAAAAATTTGCAATTACTACATAGTTAATTCAGAAAAAGTAAAGACGCGAAACTTACATTTCTGTAAATGCTCTCCATGTGTCTTCGTAAAATTTGATAAGTTTTTTTTGCAAGTTTGAAAAATATTTCTATTTTTAGTAAATATTTACTAACAATTAAATTCTAAAAAAATGGCAACTGCAAAAAAAGCCGCCAAAAAAGGCGCTGCAAAAAAAGCCGCTCCTAAAAAAGCCGCTGCAAAAAAAGCCGCTCCTAAAAAAGCTGGTGGTAGAAAAAGGTAATTAGCTTTTAATTAAGCAATGATATGAGCCCCGAATTTTTCGGGGCTTTTTATTTTATCCATTCTGCATATAACCCTTTCCAGTAAAGCATCTTAAGCAATAACATTTTCTTTCTGAAAACTACAACTTATAAATTTTTATTTTTAAGTCTTAAAAATTAATTATAAAAAATAATATTTTCTCAAAGAAGAATATCGCAAGCTATAAGTTTTTGTACATGCTGCATTTTTGTTTTTTTACAACTGACAATAAAATCAATAATTCGTTTTATAAAATAATTTCATTAAGAAAAAGATATATTGAAAATTTTTTTTACTGAAAAGAAACGAATAACAATTGAATTTAAAAAGAGAAAAAATGAATTAATTATCTTTTTTAAATGTTAAATCTTTTCAATTAATCAGAAGCAAAAAAAATATTTTTTTTACAATTTGGAGAGATAAAAATATTTATGAAAATAAATAAATAGTCGACCCTCAAAAAGTCATTTTTAATTTCCCGATAAAAACCAGGTTGCTGTAAAAGGTAAAAAAGTGTAACAATTTTAATGCAAAAAAAACAAG
>Ga0097691_1001965_pt1 | contig 14382 bp, 14 predicted proteins | sample NGESurdeep072012_8_FD_72858 | JGI IMG/M metagenome (GOLD analysis project Ga0097691, IMG submission 72858) | Arctic peat soil microbial communities from Barrow, Alaska - NGEE Surface sample 210-1 deep-072012 | ecosystem: Environmental > Terrestrial > Soil > Wetlands > Peat ...
GACAAACGACTTGGTGTCGTTCTCATAGACTTTCTCTAGCACGCGATCGAAGTTGGTGGGGACCCTGTACCCGTTGGTGATGACCAATGCAGCAGGGCATGCTGATCACCTCTTGGCCCTGATGCTGTTCTGGGCGATGAGCGCCGGCTTCGTGCGCGGCCTCGGATTTGTCCCACGCACGGTCGCATGGCGGTATCTGTTCTCAGGCTGGGCCTGCAGCGCAGCACTGGCACTGGCTGCTGCTGCGAAGCTGCTCCGTTGACCTCGTTCCTGAACGTTCGGACACGGGACGACAAGGCAACCGGCGCGACGAACTGATTGGCAGACATGCCTCGCCGCGAAGGAACATCGAGCGACGCAAAGTCTTGGCGTTCGAGCGGTTTTGTCGTTCCTGCCGTATCGCTTCTGCGCGCGTTGGCGAATGCCGACCGGCTCCTGCTCGTCTGTTCGCTCGATCACGAGGAGCGGTGCGTTTCGGATCTTGCGGTGGAGACCGGAATTCGGCAGCCGACACTGTCGCAGCAGCTAGGGGTCCTTCGCGAGCAGGGGCTCGTCACGACACGGCGGGAAGGCAAGAAAATCTTCTATCGACTCTCGAATCCCGAGGCGAGCAAGTTTCTCGTTGTGCTCCGAAAGCTCTATCCGCCCGTCCCTGGTCGCGTTTGATCTTTCATGTCTCCGAGTGCCGTTGCCTCGCCTGCCGCGATGGTGCTTGCCGCCTCTCGCGAGCGGGGGCCATTCCGAGTGGTGCTGACGGTCGGTCAAACCTTGCTCTTCGCCGCGCGCTCGCCATCCTCACGCATGTGCTTGAGAAAGTAGCGGACGAAGAAGACGCCCATGCCAAGCATGAAGGCCATGCCCGCCACCGTCATCAGACCCAGGCCCGAGGTGAATATCGTCAGGAATGAACGCATCGCTTGCTCCTTGTCATCTATCGAATCGATTGGGCGCTTGTCGGGCTGCCGGTTCCCTGTCCTGCGTCAATCCGGGCGACGGATTGCGCAAAGCCTGCGCATGCGCAGCGGCCACCTGAGGGATTGACGACCGCGTCGTCGACGATTGGCTCTCGACGATCTCGAGCACGCTGTCGACCGATCGCAAGGCCGATTCGTCGAGTTGCCCCGTCAACGCCGCCAGGCGGAGTCGATCCAGGAGGACGCCGACGCGGCCCTGAGTCAGCGCCAATTGCGCGGCGGCGTTGTCGCTCTCGGCGTTGAGGACGTCGAGCGTCGTGCGCTCCCCCACCTCGCGGCCGAGGTGCGTCGCGTCCCGGCGCGCCGCACTGGCGACCAGCGCCTCGTCCAGGGATTGCACGCGCTGCATGCCGACACTCAGGCCCAGCCATGCTGCCCGCACCTGCTGAGAGACCTGCTGGCGCGTGCGCTCGACCTCGGCCGTTGCCTTGTCGGCGAGGCGCAATGCCTCTTCCTCCTTGGCGTCGCGATAGCCACCGGTGGACAGCGGTACGGTGAGCTGGATGCCGATCAACCGGTTGCTGCCGGTATTGCTCGCCGAACCGAAGTCGCCACTGCCGCTGAGACGGTCTCGTCCGGCCTGCGCGACCAGATCGACGCTGGCCGACGACCGGCGGCTGTACCGGGTGGCCTCCTGCCTCGCGACCTCGACCGCGAGCACCTGCCCGCGGATGATCGGGTTGCCGTTCTGGGCTTCTTCCAGCCAGGATTCCAATGGTTTGGCGACGGCGATGGACGCGCCTTCCGCACTGCGCAGCGCCGGCAGGCGCACCGCCAGTGAGGCGGGCGGCAGCCCGGTGCTGTCGGCGAGCAGGCTTCGCTTGATCTGCAGGTCGCTCTCGGCCGTCATCAGCTGCGCGCGTACGCCTGCGAGACGGGCGCGCGCCTCGTAGGTGTCTGTGACCGGTGTGGAGCCCAGCTTGAACCGATCCTGCGCCTCGGTGGTAGCGGCTCGCACGGCTTCGAGTTGCAGACGGAGTACCTGCACCGTTTCCTCCGCCACGGCGACGTCGAAGTAGCGTTCGGCCGTCCGCAGCATCAAGGACTGACCGGCGGCCTGCCACTCGACGTCGGTGGCATCGGCCGAGAGGTTCAGCTGGCGCTGCTGGGCGCGGCGCACGGGGTTGTAGAGCGGCTGCGTCGCGGCGATCGCCCAACGACCGGAGCGTCCGTTGTTCACCGATGTGCTGAAGCCGACGCTGCTCGATTGGCCGAAGCCAGGCGCGCTGAACTGGGCACCGCGGGTGTCGGACTCATTGCTGGCAAGTCCTGCCGAGGCGACGAGGCCGACGCTGGGTCGCCACAGCGCCGATGCCTGGTCTCGGCGCGGCTGCGCGGGGGCCTGGATGGCGCGGCCGACCGCGTACTCCTTGTCGTTCTGGATCGCGGCTTGCCACGCGTCGACCAAGTCGACGGCTGCCGCTGGATGAGCCATGCAACCCAGCAGGGTGAGCACGACGCCCTTGGCCAGCGTGCGCGTGGCCTTCATGACCCGTTCCACAGTGAATGCCGGAGACCCGCGCTCGGGCACATCATCACGCCCCCGAGCGCGCGCCCAGCTTGCGAACGATGATTTCCATCAGGCACCACTTCGTCAGTGCGCTTTGCAGCAGGTTGGCACCGACGAAGGCGGTGAATGCCAGCCACCAAGGGCTGACGAAGATCGGGCTGCCAGGGATGCCCAGGGCGAGCGACAGCAGGATGAAGGTACCCGCGACGAGACGGACGATCTGCCAGGAAGTCATGGAGTTGCTCCTTGAAGGGTTGGGGCCGATGAAATGCCTCCGACATCGACAGGGCCGCCGATGGCAGCCAGGCGATGGCGGTAGGCCACGAAATAGAGGACCGGGATCACCATCAGCGTGAGCACGGTGGAGACGAAGATGCCGAAGATCAGCGAGATCGCCAGCCCGTTGAAGATCGGGTCGTCGAGGATGAAGAAGGCCCCGAGCATCGCGGCCAGGCCGGTCAGCACGATCGGCTGCGCGCGGGTGATGGCCGAGCGCACGATGGCCTCCTTCAACGGCACACCCTGGCGTACCTGGAGGTTGATGAAGTCCACCAGGAGGATCGAGTTGCGGACGATGATCCCCGCCAGCGCGATCATCCCGATCATGCTGGTGGCGGTGTACTGCGCGCCGAGCAGCGCATGCCCCGGCATGACGCCGATGATCGTCAGAGGGATCGGCGCCATGATGATCAGCGGCGTCAGGTAGGAGCCGAACTGGGCGACCACCAGCAGGTAGATCAGCACGAGTCCGACGCCATAGGCCAGGCCCATGTCGCGAAAGGTCTCGTAGGTGATCTGCGATTCACCGTCCCACTTGATCGCGTAGTCGCGGTAGGCGTCGGCGGGCTGGCGGATGAAGTATTCCTGGAGCGTGCCGCCGCCCGGCGTGGTGATCGCCGTGATGTCTCCCCTCATCTTGAAGACGCCGTAGAGCGGGCTGTCGAGCGCACCGGCCATGTCGGCCACGACGAAGGTCACCGGCAGGAGGTCCTTGTGATACGACGGCTGCTCGCGCACGGTATCGCTCGGCGTCACGAGCTCGCGGATCGGCACCAGCTTGCCGTCTGCATTGCGCACGGCCAGTTGCAGCAGGGCGTCGATGTCGCCCTGCCGTTCCGGTGGCAGTTGCAGCACCACGGCCGCTGGATACTTGGTCTCGTCGTGAAGGTAGGCCGTGGCCTCGCCGGCCAGGCCTGCACGCAGCGTGGTGACGATCGCCTGCTGCGGCACACCCAGCATGGCGGCTTTCTGGCGGTCGATCAACAAGACAGTTTTCGCAGCGGCCGCAATGCTGCTGTCGTCCACGTCCACCACGCCCGGCGTCTTCTCGAAGACCGCTCGGACGGCCTTGGCGACCTGCTGGCGCCCGATCGCCTCGGGGCCGTAGATCTCGGCCACGATCGGCGACTGCACCGGCGGACCCGGCGGGACCTCGACCACCTTCACGTTGGCCCCGAAGCGCTGCGCGATCCGCTGCAGTTCCGGCCGCACGCGGGTGGCGATGGCGTGGCTTTGGGCCTTGCGAGCGTGCTTGTCGACGAGGTTGACCTGCAGGTCGCCCACGTCGCCACCTGCGCGCAGGTAGTACTGACGCACCAGTCCATTGAAATTGATCGGCGCGGCGATGCCGGCATAGGCCTGATAGTCGGTGACCTCGGGCACGGTGATCAGGTAGTTGCCCAGCGCGTGGAGCGCGGCGGCGGTCTGCTCGACCGGCGTGCCGGCCGGCATGTCGACGATGACCTGGAACTCCGACTTGTTGTCGAAGGGCAGCATCTTCAGCAGCACCAGACCGCCGGCCGGCAACGCCAGCGACACGGCGATGAGCGCGGCGATGCCGAGGCCGAGCAGCCCCCGGTTGCGCGCGCCGCGCTGCTCGTCCAGCAGCGGGCGGAACAGGCGTTCGAACGCCGGCGCGATCCGTGCAGAGAGGCCGCGATGAGTTGCCGTGGTGACGGGCGCAGGCCCTCCGGTCAACGTGCCTGCCGCGCCGGGCGACGCCTTCATCCACAGCCGCGCCAGCCAGGGTGTGACGACGAAGGCGATCGCCAGCGACAGCAGCATGCCCATGCTCGCGTTGATCGGGATCGGGCTCATGTAAGGGCCCATCAGCCCGGACACGAAGGCCATCGGCAACAACGCCGCGATCACGGTCAACGTCGCCAGGATGGTGGGTCCGCCCACCTCGTCGACCGCGCCGGGAATGATCTCCGTCAACGTGCGGCCTGGGTGCAGCGCCTGGTGGCGGTGGATGTTCTCGACGACCACGATGGCATCGTCGACGAGGATGCCGATCGAGAAGATCAGCGCGAACAGCGAGACGCGATTGAGGGTGAAGCCCCAGGCCCAGGACGCGAACAGCGTCACCGTGAGCGTCAGGATCACGGCACTGCCGACGATGGCGGCCTCACGCCTGCCCAGCGCGAGGAACACGAGCACGACCACGGATGTCGTGGCGAACAGCAGCTTGGTGATGAGCTTTTTCGCCTTGTCGTCTGCCGACGCGCCGTAGTTGCGTGTCTCGGCGACCTGAACGTCGCCGGGGATGACCGTGTTGCGCAGCGCTTCGACGCGCTGCATCACCGCGTTGGCGACGTCGATCGCGTTCTCGCCGGGCTTCTTGGTGATGGAGACGGTGACGGCGGGGTACTCCGCCGGCTGCGCCCCGTCCTTGCCGGCCACGCCGTGCCAGACATAGCGACTGGCCGGCATCGGCCCGTCGCGCACGGCCGCCACGTCACGCAGGAAGATCGGCTTGCCGCCGCGGACGCCCACGACCAGGTCGGCGACGTCGCTGGCGCGTTGCAGGAACGGCCCGGCCTCGATCGCGACCGATCGATTGCCGCCGACCAGTTCGCCCACCGGCAGGCCCAGGTTCGCAGCCAGCAGCGCCTGGCGCAGGTCGGGCACCGTGATTCCGACGCCCGCCATGCGCGTCGGGTCGATCTCCACCATCACGGCGCGGCCCGGTCCACCCAGCGTGCTCACTTCACGCGTGCCGGGCACGCGCTTCAGATCCGCCTCCAGACTGTGGGCCACCCGTTCGAGGTCGAAGGGCCCCGTTGCGGGGTTCGCGCTGAACAAGGTCAGCGTGACGATGGGCACGTCGTCGATGCCCTTGGGCTTGATGATCGGATCGAGCACGCCGAGGCCTTTGGGAAGCCAGTCCGCATTCGAGTTGACCGTGTCGTACAGGCGCACCAGCGCCTCCGTGCGCGGCACGCCCACCTTGAACTGGACCGTGATCACCGCCAGACCCGGCCGCGAGACCGACACCACGTGCTCGACGCCGACGATCTGCGCAAGAACCTGCTCGGCCGGCCCCGCCACCATCTGCTCGACGTCGCGCACGGCCGCGCCGGGGAAGGGGATCAGCACGTTGGCCATCGTGACGTTGATCTGCGGCTCCTCCTCCCGCGGCGTCACGTAGACGGCGAACAGGCCGAGCAGCAAGGCGACGAGCGCGAGCAGCGGCGTGATTCGGGCGCTCTGGAAATAGGCCGCGATGCGGCCGGAGACGCCGAGGACGGGGGAGCGGAGATCGCCGGACATAAAGGACTCGGTCCGGGGTCAGCGCAGGCGGGCGGCGGCTTGCGGGTCGGCGGCCACGCGCTCGCCGGGCATCAGCCCTGACAGCACCTCGACCTGTTCGCCCTCGACGCGGCCCAGCCGCACCTGGCGAAGCACGGGCTTGCCGCTCGGGTCGAGCACGTACAGACCGGTCATTTCCGCACGACGGACGACGGCCGTTCGCGGCACGCTCAGCGGAGCTGTGCCGTCGCTGCTCGCCGGACCGGACATCGGCAGCCACAGGCGCGCGAACATGCCCGGGGCAACGCCGGCCGCGCCGGCAGGCAGGTCGGCACGCAACTGGACCGTATGCGTGGCGCCATCGACGGTCGGCAACAGCTGCGTGCCGACCGCGGGAAGCCACTGCCTGGATGACGGCAGGCCAGGCAGCTCGATGCGCAGCGGGGCGTTCTTGACGATCTGCGCGGACACGCCCTGCGGCACCGCGGCAGTGACGCGCAGCGCCGCGGGGTCGTACAGGGTCAGCAAGGGACGGCCGGGCATCGCCATGTCGCCGAGCGACACCGCAACCTCGGCGACGACGCCGGCGAACGGCGCACGTACGACGTAGAAGCCACTCTGGGTGCGTGCGACGCCGGATTGCGCCAGTTGCGCGTTGACCTGTGCCTGCGTCGACTTGAACGAGGATTCGGCGCGCTCCAGGGCGGCCTGGCTGATGTAGTTCTTCTGGAACAGCTGCTTCTGGCGATCGAAGTCCTGGGCCGCGACATCGAGCGACGCGCGCGCGGCCTGGACCTGAGCGTCACTCGCCGCGGCGTTTTGGTCGGCGGCGCGCGCGTCGATACGGAGCAGCACCTGGCCCGCGGCGACCCGGTCGCCGACCTTCACCCCGAGCTGGACCACGGCGCCCGGCACCTGCGCGGCGACGACGGCCATGCGCACCGCCTCGACGACGCCGTCGAAGCCGGAAGTGTTCGCGATGGTCGAAGCCTGGGCGGGTGCGTTGCGCAGTTCCGGCTCCGCCGCGAACACAGGCATTCCCAGCGCGATCAACAGCGAGGCGGTATAGATGATGCGCGACCGAGGCATGGAACGCTCTTTCAGTGGCCGACGAGCCGGCGAACGAGACCGGGTGGGTTCGTCTACCTACAGTATTTGCGCATGTAGCTAAGTAGTCAAGTACAATGTTGCACACGGACGAGCAAACGAGGCAAGACCGAGGCATGATGTCGACCGATCAACATCCGGCATGCTCGAGCATGAAAGATCTTCCCGACGAAGCGCTGGCACAAGTGGCGGCGTACTTCCAGGCCCTGTCGGAGCCGACGCGCCTGCAGATCCTCAACCTGCTGCGTCAAGGTGAGCGCAGCGTGGGTGAACTGGCCAAGCTGTGCGGCTACAGCTCAGCCAACATCTCGCGCCACCTTGCGCTGCTCACCCAGCGTGGCCTCGTCGCGCGGGAAAGCCGCGGCAACAGCGCGATCTACACGATTGCCGACAAATCGGTGTATGCGCTGTGCGATCTCGTCTGCGGCAGCATCGCCCGGCAGTTCGAGCGCACCGCCCGCGAGAGTGCGGCCTTTGCGCTGCCGACGGCCAAGCGCGCACGACCACGATCCACGGCCTGAACTGTCCTGACTTCAGCCGCGCGAGCGGAGTTCCTTGGAAGCGACTTGAAGTCGCAGGAGACCGGCGCAGCTTCGAAGTCCGGAGGCAGACGCCGCAGATCCGCCCGACTGAGACGCGGCAAGCTACCGACCTTCGGACACGGACTCCCGGCGCGGTTTGATCGCCTTGGAGTGCGTCGAGCGCAACTGCGCGACGCCCCGGCGAGCAGCTCAGCGGCAGTCGCCGGCCGCGATGCCGCTGGCAGCGCGTAGGGAACTACGACCTGCCTGGCCGCTCGCGCAGCCTGCTCGGTGTAAGCGTGGCCTCGAGGCCCTCTTGCTTGGCAATATTGGGATGGGCACGATCGCGTAGCGTGCACGCGAGTCGATGTGTGCACGTAGCCGTAGGTGCACATCATGGACAAGCGAGTCATCACGAGCAAGGACAGGCGGCGCAAGCACGGTGAGGCGCTGAAGCAGGAGCTCGTTGAACGCAGCCTGCGAGCTGGCGCGTCGGTGGCGGCCATCGCGCAGGAGCACGGCATCAACGCCAATCTCCTGTTCAACTGGCGACGCCTTTATTTGCGAGGGCGTGACTCGAGTGCTCCAGCAACTCCGACGCCGACGCCGACGCCGACGCTGTTGCCCGTGACCGTCCAGGCGAGCGCCGCGGTGAGCGTGCCGAAGGCATGGCAACCACGCACGCCGAGCGGGGTCATCGAGATCGACATCGGCTCTGCTCGCGTTCGACTGCGCGGTGCGATCGACGAGGCCAGCGTGCGCTGCGTGCTGCAGACACTGCGTGAGTTCGCATGATCGGTCTTCCTTGTGGCACCCGCGTGTGGATCGTCGCCGGTCACACCGACATGAGGAAGGGCTTCGACGGCCTGGCCGCGCTTGTGCAGACGGCGCTCGCCGAGAACCCGTTCTGCGGCCACGTCTTCATCTTCCGCGGCCGGCGCGGCGACATCCTCAAGGTGCTGTGGTTCGACGGTCAAGGCCTGCTGCTTCTTGCCAAGAGATTGGAGCGCGGCCGCTTCGTGTGGCCGCAGGCGACATCGGGCAGCGTGTCGCTGACAGCTGCACAGTTGTCGATGCTGCTCGAAGGCATTGACTGGCGCATGCCGGTGCGCACACACCGGCCCGAACTGGCCGCCTGAACCACTGTTTGATGTTGCCTCCGGTGCAGTCCCGATAGCGAGCATCGTTCTGGCTTGGCACAGTAGATCTCTGTGCAGACCCCTTCCAAGCCACCCCACACCGTCGATGCCCTGCTGCGTGTCATCGAGGTGCGTGACGCAGAGGTGGTGCTGCTCAAGCTGGTGATCGACAAGCTCAAGATGCAGCTCCTGCGCCGCACGCGAGCCCAGTTCGGCAGCTCCAGCGAGCAGTTGGGTGACGCTCAGATCGCCCTTCTGGAGGGTGGACCACTGTATGAGCCACCGGCAGCGCAGGCACCTGCCAAGGTTGTCGCCGCCAACGCGCCCGACATCGACCGCAGCCTGCCTGCGCACCTGCCGCGAGAGCCGCATGTTCATCGTCCCGAGACCACGACGGCTCATCGCGACAGCGCTGGCCAGCCCTGTGGTTGCAGCGCCTGTGGCGGACGGCTTCGCCAGATCGGCGCCGACGTCTCGGAGCAGCTCGAGTACGTGCCGGCGCACTTCAAGGTCATCCGCCATGTGCGCCCCAAGCTGGCCTGCGTGGCCTGCCAGACGATCTTCCAGGCCCAAGCCCCCAGTCGACCGATCGCGCGCGGCATCGCCGGCCCTGGCTTGATTGCGCATGTGATGGTGTCGAAGTATTGCGACCATATTCCTCTGTACCGACAGAGCCGCATCTACGGCCGTGACGGCGTGCAGATTGACCGCTCCACGATGGCCGGCTGGGTCGACCAGGGCGATCAATTGCTCGACCCGCTGGTGGCAGCACTCGGCCGCTACGCGCTGGCCGGCAGCAAGGTACACGCCGACGACACGCCGGTACCGGTGCTCGACCCGGGCCGCGGCAAGACCAAGACCGGGCGGCTCTGGGTCTACGTCCGAGACGACCGCCCCGCGGGCAGCAAGGATGCACCGGCCGTGTGGTTCCAATACTCGCCCGACAGGAAGGGCGAGCATCCGCAAGACCACCTCGAGACCTACAGCGGCATCCTGCAGGCCGATGCCTACGGCGGCTGGGGCAAGCTCTACGACAGCGGCCGCGTGGTCGAGGCGGCGTGCTGGGCCCACGCCCGAAGGCCCTGGTGGGATCTGTACCTGAGCACCGGACGGGCCGCGGACTCGCTGGCCGCGCAAGCCCTGCGGCGCATCGCCGCGCTGTACGCCGTCGAGGCCGAGGTCCGAGGACAGCCGCCCGATGTGCGGCGCCAGCATCGTCAGGCTCGAGCCGGGCCGCTGCTGGATGATCTGCGCGCCTGGCTCACGAGCATGGTGGGCAAGGTATCGGCGAAGTCGGAGCTGGCCAAGGCGATCGGCTACACGCTCACTCGCTGGGGATCACTGACACGCTACCGTGATGACGGCCGCATCGAGATCGACAACAACGCCGCCGAACGTGCGCTGCGGGGTGTAGCCCTCGGCAGGAACAACTACCTCTTCATGGGCTCGGACGCCGGCGGTGAGCGCGCGGCGGCGATCTACAGCCTGGTGGAGACGGCCAAGCTCAACGGCCTGGACCCCGAGGCCTATCTGCGCGAGGTGCTCGGCCGCATCGCCGAGCATCCGATCAACCGCATCGGCGAGCTGCTGCCCTGGAACATCGGCCGCGGCGCAGCAGAACAACGACAGGCGGCCTGACCATGGCGAGCAAGGTCCAGCGCATCAAGACGCCGGCGCCAACGCTGCAACTGCACATCGAGCTCAGGCACCTCAAGCCCAAGATCTGGCGCCGCGTGCTGGTGCCTGAGACCATCACGCTGCAGCGGCTGCATGGCGTCATCCAGGCTGCCTTCCAGTGGGGCGGAGGACATATGCACGAGTTCACCGCAGCCGGTGAGCGCTACGGCAGCTCCGACCCCGACTACGACACGCCCGGCTCAATGCACAGCGAGGCAACCCGCCTGACCAAGGCCGCAACAGCCGCGGGCACGATCGACTACGTCTACGACTTCGGCGACTACTGGGAGCACCGCATCAAGATCGAGAAGGTGCTGGCGCCGGCCGACATGAAGTTGCCGGTATGCATCGCTGGGGCCAACGCCGCACCGCCCGACGACTGCGGTGGCGTGCCTGGCTATGCCGACTTCGTTCAAGCCATGTCCGACCCGACCCATCCCGAGCATGCAGACATGAAGGAATGGATCGGCCGGGACTGGGATCCCCACGCCTTCGACATCGCTCACATCAACAGCTGGCTCTCCGAGATCAAGCTCTGATCGTCAATAGGGCCTCGACGCCACGCTTACTGCTCGGTGCACCCGGCCAGCAGATAGCCGAGTGAGGCCGCAGCCGCAGCGATCGTGTAGCCGCCCGGAATGTCTCCCGCGGCGATGCCCTTCAGCGCGGCTTCCAGGCCGTCCAGGGTCAGGCTGGCCAGCTCGTCCGGCCGAGGGACCTCGAGCAAGCCTGGACTCTCGCCGGAGGCGAATTAATGCCTCAAACGGCCGGTTTCGGCCGAGCCTGAGCGGCCAAGGGTGGAAGCGACCTGGATCTCTTGATTGTTGAACTGGGGGAGTCGGCTCGGTTGCCGTCCCGAGCTATTGGAAAGCATCAAAGAGGGCCTAGAAGACACGGCCAAAGGATTCAAGGCGGCATATTTCCTTCGCGAGGTAGCGCAGTATCTAAGCTACGTTAAGAAGCTCCTCATCGATCCCCGCGGTGATCGCAATTGCCTCCAGTAGAGGTCCCTCGGGAGCAGTTTCCACCCTCATCGGGCTGTTGATTTTTTGGGGGAAAGCTCTACACTTCCATCGTGGCACTCAGTTGCCGGTTACCGCTATGCGGCTAGCTCTGGGCGGGGAACTACCTCCATTCGTTAGACCACGCACTACCTTCCAGGAACCTTTGATGAAAGAGCGATCGTTCGCGGAGTTGCTAGAAAAAGGTGCACCTTCCTCAAAGCTAACTGAGGTCATCATTCATGAATTGTCGGTATTTAACCTAGGCAAGACCGTTGACTTCAATTTCTTAGGTCGTCCATCAGTCGGTGGCTACTGTCGTTCGCTGGGATTTGCGACGAACCGAAACTGGTCAATGCTAGTACTCGACAAGATCGCTCCAAAGTCACCGCTAGGACCAAATGTCGTTCCGGAACGAGAAGCCAAGGCGGTCTTAGCCCAACTACGTCACGCAATCGATACGCAGTTGTTAGAACCGAAAATGGGCAAGCCACAGCCGGACATCATTTCCGATTTTCTTCCAAAGGGAAAACGATACAAGCGCGCCAGGACGCTTGGGCACCTGTGGGAGTTTCAGTACGCGCTAGCCGTTGAGCTTGAGCATGGCAAGACGCGGGGGAGTAACGTAACGAATAACCATCCGTTACTGACGGCATTGGTGGTTGTCGCACATTTAGCTGAGGACAAACTGTATTATGCAAGACTTTGGGAAATGGAGACCAGCGGAGGGTTGTTCAACGCACAACTCGAGAAAGCGCCAACGGGCCCAATCATGAAGGAAAACATGCGTGCAAAAGTCTATTTGCAGCAGCGTTTGCAGGAGCGGGTCGAGAATGCTTAGGCTGTGGTCTAACAATTTATTCAAGCCGAAGCCGCTTCGCGGCTCGGCTTAATTCAGGCGTTAGGAGTCAGGACGTTCGGTCGCAAGCAAGCGGAACCATTCGACGCTCAGGCACTCGTCGCGGAGCTTGCCGTTGAAGCTCTCGTCGTTGGCGTTCTGCCAGGGCTCGCCGGGATCGATCAAGGCAGTGCCGATGCCGGCATGGGCGAGCCACTCGAGGACTGCCAGGCTGACGAACTCCGGGCCGTTGTCCGAGCGCAGGAAGAGAGGAGCGCCATGCTGGCTGACGAGACGGTGAGCATCTCGATCGGGCGTTTGGAGCGGATCGAGCCTGCCAAGGGTTCGCGACAGCTGTAGGGACGATGAATTCGAGAGCCTGCGCGCTCATGTCGACCCAGAGCCGATGGTCATTAGTTTGAATGGACAGCCGCAGAGCAGACGTTCTGCACCACCTGCCTCATTTCAGCCGAGCCGGCATCCCACAAAGCAGGTCTTTGAGCAAAGGTTAGCTTGCGGTTGGCCGGATGCGCGCCGCGCGAAGATTGGGGGAGCAGACTCTTGGATTCCGACCGGCGCTCCGACATTACGGTCGAAGCACGAACTCCGCGATAGTGTCGACCACCATGTCGATCAGCGTCAAGTCGGCGCCCGCAACCGATCGAGGTCCAGCTCGGTGACTGCCTTGCCCCGGCGCCCAGGAAAAGACATCGCACGCAAGACGGGCGCCGCAAGTACCAAGCCATCCGGTCCGCGCGTCGCAGCTCCGAGCAGGACTCCTGCCGAAATTGCAGACTCGGTACCTCTGCTGTGTCCAATCAGCCATACAGGCAGGTTCGATTTGCCACGCAACCACGTGATCGCAGCACCCAAGTCCACGGCGTGCTCGGCGGAGTCGCGAAAGCCATAAAGCCTGTCTCGATGGTCCTGCCGCGCACGAGCAGTTCCTTGTACCGACCGGAAACCGCCACTTCGTTGCGGCGCCCCGAGGTTCGACGAGCGGCCACGGTTTTGTGGCGGCGATTCCCTGCTGGGCGGAAGGCGAGGGGGTGAAGCGGTGGTCGAGGTCACCGCTCTTGGCGGCGAATTCGCATAACTCGCGCACAGCAACGCGGTAGCTGCCGCTCTCGACGCCGTCTGTTTCGGATATCACCGGCCGCCTCAGTTCGACACAAGGCTCTAAGAAGGGATGCCCTGCGCGCCGCTGAACTGTGCATCCTCCAGTGTGCGCCGCGAGACCGGTAAGGAGCAAGGGATGAGAGTCCCCCACAGCGAAAGTATCGGCGCGATATTTGAAGCGCGGCAAATCGCGATCTTGCAGATGAGTAGGTCTGGCGATGCGCGCGCTAAGCTTACAGTCGAGACTTGCAACGAAGGGACTCATGGCTACTCGTCGAGCGCGCGCTACCGGATCTCTGACGATCAAGGCCGCGGAACTTGCCCTTGCGGTGCCGCAGGTCGTCGCGCACCGGGTTACGCGCATGGCACTGTCTGGACCCAAGCTTTCCGCTCGCGACCGCAAGGAGTTCCAGCGCATGGTCGCTGAGAAAAACGTAGCTTTCAGCGAGTCGTGGGTCGCGATGGCCAAGCAAGCTGCCCTTGCAAACCAAGCACTCGCCGGTTCCATCTTCAAGTCGTTCCTGTCGGCGGCAAGCGGCAAGCGGCCGTCTGCTGCGGCATCGGCGTTCCAGCTCCAGCGTGCGACTCTCAACATTCTCGGAAAAGGTGTCGCGCCAGTGCATCGCAAGGCGGTTGCCAACGCCAAGCGCCTTGGACGCACAAAGCTACGCTAGTGTCGTGAGTTAGAAGTTCGCAGACAAAAGTGTTCGAGGCTTGCGAGGATGTCATCTGCGGACTTGGACCATACGAACGGCTTGGGATCGCTGTTGTGCACGTCGAGGTATTGGCGGATGGCTTGCTCGAGCTGCCGGGTCGATCGATGCGTGCTGCGGCGGATGTAGTTCTGCGTCAGCGTGGCGAATCAGCGCTCGACCTGGTTGAGCCAGGACGCCTAGGTGGGGGTGAAGTGGACGTGGAATCTCGGGTTGCGCGCGAACCAGGCCTTGATCGCGGGCGTCTTGTGG
>Ga0097691_1001966_pt1 | contig 14378 bp, 17 predicted proteins | sample NGESurdeep072012_8_FD_72858 | JGI IMG/M metagenome (GOLD analysis project Ga0097691, IMG submission 72858) | Arctic peat soil microbial communities from Barrow, Alaska - NGEE Surface sample 210-1 deep-072012 | ecosystem: Environmental > Terrestrial > Soil > Wetlands > Peat ...
ATTGAGCTTGCGGCTGAGATGATCCGACCCGACGCAAGCTTCCATGCCGATCAGGCATGGCGGCATGTTGGCAAAACGTGCTTCTACCTGGCCACGCGACCACTTCTGACGCAGCACAATCGCTCCGCGCTCATCCTGGCCAACAACATGCAACGAGTTCTTGCCGATATCGATGCCGGCGAAGGCAATCTTGGATATTTGAGACATGGCGTGCTCCTTGTCTTTAGGTGCCCCTTGCCAGCATAAAACGCTGGCAGGGCAGGAGCACGGCCGGACCATCCCATTATCGGACATTGGCTCGCCCGACGACAATGTACTCGCTACCGGTTCCTGCCCTATCAAAGCGTTCGCTTTAGCCGCTAAGATGCCATCTCCTGAGCTTGGGGGCGGACATGCAGCGAAGAGAGTTCTTTGGGCCCTAAGGTATCCATCAGCACATCTGAACACCACAGCGTCTCGGCGGAGCTCGTTCAGGATCTGTGGCCGACGAATCCGTAGAGCCTGCTTGTTTGCATCAAATGGAACTTCAACCGCTCCTACCGGAAGCGGGTTCCGGGATCTTGGGTGGCTCGCTTCTTTGTTCGTAATCTTCGGAGTTCGCTCAACCGGATGGGATCTCCGACTTTGAGATTTTATTGGCGCGCTATGGCTTGATCGATCGGCCGACCTCGGCATTCAACGCGGCGCTCAGATTGGAAAGCGAAAAAGGAGCGAATCGAAATGTGACATGGTGGCTTCCAGCCGGCACCTCTATCGCGTGGAATAACATGTCAGCCCGCCGTATCGGCACTGACTTGCCGTCGACCTCGGCAACCCAGCCGGGATAGTAACTATCGTGCAGCACCAGCAGACCGTCGGCGGTCAATGTCGTCACAAGCTCAACGCGACCGGGCCTGTAGGAGTCTATTTTCGCCATGCCAGGCATTCCCGATGATGTCGACGTGGTGGGCTGTCCCGACGTCGTCTGTGGGTTGCCCGAACCGAGGATGCGCGCTCGAGGCATCGCGCCAGCGACCCGATAAATCCATACTGGGGGCCCGGCGAGCATGAGTTCCGCCGCAGCCGGAGTCGGCAGCCCCGGAATGCGATCGAGAGGTTGCCCGAGCACCAGATAGGTCAGGCCGAGGGCCTGGCCGAGCGAGCAGTCATAATTGGCAAAGGACGGCGGAAATCGCCGCTGCGAGATCTCCCAGTTTTCCTCGCCCGGCGAGACCAGACGATCAAACCAGCCGATGCGAAGCGGATTGTAGCCATTGATCGCCTCCCACCCACGAACCATTGCGAGATTTTGCCAAGGCCCGCCGAGTCCAAGGATTTCCACACGCGGCCGATCGCCTTTTCGATGATCCGCCGCGATGTTGGTTTCCAGCAGCGCGATCGCGCTGGCTTCGGCGCCCGTCGGCGCTTCGAGCACTGCATAATCGCTGCGGCTTTGCGCATTGAGGCGCGAGGCAGCGTTCCACCACAGCAATTCGGCCACGGCCAATGATGTGACAACGGCGGTGGCCAAGATGCGAGCCGGGCGGCGATGCGCGCTGAAAAGAACCAGGGCGACGGAGATCAGCATCACCGCGCCCGTGACGAGCGACTCACGGGCGGCGTCCAGAGCGTGTCCGGTGCGGGCGGAGAACCCCACAGCCGAGACCATGACGGCCAGAAAAGCCGAGCCAGTCGCGAGCGCCGCTATCGGCCGAAGACGCGGAAGGCCCTCTCGTACGAAATCGGAAAGGCAGTGTCCGGTCAAAATCGCGAGTGCGATCCCAAACACGAAGCTGGCGTCGGTGGGCCGGCGGAACAGATCGATCCCGGGCACAAACCTGAACGCCAGGCCATAGAAGGGCGTGTAACGCCCCAGCATGAAAAGGCACGCGCTTGCGAGCGTCGCAGTCATGAGACGACGGCCGGGCCGCCACACCCCGCCCCCTGCCAAGCCGAACCACAACACTATGAGGGTCGGAGTAGCGCCGACAAACAGGTAGTTTTCCGAAGCGTCCGTGAGCGCGACTGCCGGCAGGGTCGTCGCACCCGGTCCCCAATAGCTGTGATGCGTTCCGAACACGTCCGCAACGGCAAGATTTGCCAGGTCGGCAGGATACACCGAGCCTTTGAGCGCGTCTTCCATCACCTCTGCGGGCCGGTTCGAAAGCCGGGCAAACTGCATCGTCAGCAACACGGGTACGATCAGTAGTGCAGCGCAGGTTGTGGCCATAATCACTAAGACACCGATTCGTTCACGCAAATAGGTGATTGGTCGGTTAGCACTCGATATTTCCGCCACGGCGGCAGCCAGCAGCAAACCACATAGCAGCAGAGCCACCTGGTTGCGACCGAGTGCAACATCTGCTGTCATGACGGCAAACCCCATGCCTAGTAACAACGATCGCCGCTCAAGTGCGAGTTGCAGGAGCAGCAGTGCCAAAGGAAACAACCCATAGCTCAGGATGATTCCGGAATGCTGGAGGCGGCCTGACGCCGCGCCCCCTAGCATGAACAAAGTCGCCGCCAATACACCGGCCGGGATTGGCCATCGCGCGCGCCAGCCCATGGCAGCGATTCCGATACCTCCAGCCAGCAAATGGGCAAAGATAACGAGGTCGAACGCCCGCATCGTTGGGGCCGGATCCAACATGCCCCAGGCAACGAACACGGGAGAAAAGACCAGCGATTGCGGGTCAGCCACGCTCGGATGTCCGCCATAATGGTACGGATTCCAGAATGGCCAGTCCCCTGAGCGCATGGCCGCGGACAGGAAGCGGAAAAAAGCATAGAATTGGTTTTTGGAATCCCAGGGCACGACTGTATCGTCGACGATCCAACGGCTGACGGCGGCAAGCCAGATCACTGCGATCAGACCGAACGAAACGGCCAATCGGTGTCTTCTGATTGAATGACAGCGCAACCTGGTTGACTCTAGGGCTTTTTGCTCGACCTCATTACCACCCACGGTGATCTTGAGGAACGATCCTGGTGTCTGATGAGCAGCATACTGCTTGAGCAAGAAGATTATCTTGCCAGATGGACGCGCACGCATCCCATACGACGCTTAGCATCTTTAGATGGCAAATCGGTGTGGACCGGATGCGCAATCCGGAGGTTGGTTCCCTGTCTGAAAACCTGCAGACGTCTAGCGATTTCTTCATCGTCACTCGAGCACTTCGGAGCCACTATCTTGTTCTACCGTGAGCGCTGATCGCTTTCAGCCTTTTCGGTCTGGCTGCGAAGGCATTTGACGCGGCGAGTATATCCTAATGGGCGACTTCCGTCGTGGCACACCTAGCGTCCGTTGACGTGCGATCCGGAATTTGTTCCCAAGAGGGGGTGGCCGCGCGGGCCCGCAACACTTTAGTCGTGCCGGTACCCACATATTGATCTTACACCTCAATCATTTTGAGTCAGGCTCTTAGCACTACTGAGTCAGAAAGTCGCAGCCGAAAATTAAGAGAATCAATTATTGGGCAAGATTCACGGTTCGGCGAGAGGAGCCCAATATGGATCGCCAGATTTCAGACGATAGCGAATCGCGATTTGCGGCGTTTGTCGAGGGGATTGTGAGTGTGATCGGCCACGCGGATCGTGCCGGACCGCTGCGTGACTACTGCATCGGCCTGATGATGCCATGCGAGCGCAAGAGCGTCGAGCCGATGGCGGCGGTGACGGCGCCTGAGCGGACGGCTGCGCAGCATCAGTCGCTGCTGCATTTTGTTGGGCAGGCGGCTTGGTCGGACGAAAGGGTGTTGGCCAAGGTGCGCGAGATGGTGCTGCCGCGGATCGAACGTCACGGGCCGATCGCGGCATGGATCATCGATGACACGGGCTTTCCCAAGAAGGGGCGGCACTCGGTCGGGGTAGCGCGGCAATATTGCGGTCAGCTTGGCAAGCAGGACAACTGTCAGGTTGCCGTGTCGTTGTCGCTTGCCAATCATCACGCGAGCCTGCCGGTGGCCTATCGGCTATATTTGCCGGAAGAGTGGGCGGCGGACAGTGAACGCCGGCGCAAAACAGGCGTGCCTGGGGAGTTCCCCTTCATGACCAAGCCCGAGATCGCGCTTGAGCAGATCGATGCGGCCTGTGCGGCCGGTCTTCCGCGCGGTGTGGTGTTGATGGATGCGGGTTATGGCTGCAATACGCGCCTGCGCACGGGCGTCAGCGCTCTCGGGTTGAGTTATGTTGCCGGCATCCTGCCGAACACCTCGGTGTGGGCGGCGGGGACGGGGCCGCTGCTGCCGAAGACGTGGTCGGGCCGCGGGCGGCCAGCGAAGCTCATTCGCCGCGACGACAAGCATCAACCCGTCTCGGTCAAGCAGCTTGCGCTCGGCCTACCGAAGCGGGCCTGGCGTACGATCTCATGGCGCGAGGGTAGCGCCGAGAAGCTGTCCTCGCGTTTTGCCCGCGTGCGCGCTCGCGTCGCGCATCGCGACTACAAGCTGACCACCAGCCGACCGGAAGAGTGGTTGCTGATCGAGTGGCCTGAGGGCGAGAACGAACCAACCAAATACTGGCTTTCGACTCTTCCCAAGGACATCACATTCCGGGCGCTGGTCGACCTCACCAAGCTGCGCTGGCGCATTGAGCGCGATTATCAAGAGCTCAAGCAGGAGGTCGGGCTTGGGCATTTCGAAGGGCGAGGATGGCGCGGCTTCCACCACCATGCCACGCTGTGCATCGCGGCCTACGGATTCCTGGTCTCCGAGAGGGAGACGATTCCCCCCTCAGGACCTCGTTGCGCCGCGCTGTTCAAGGAACTTGCCGTTCCCAACCGTCACCGACCCAGAGGCGCCACCGCTGAGAACCGAACGCCACGTCCCGAACTCAATTGCAACCATGCGCCGAAGATTGATGATCGCGCTTGCAGTCACTCTGTCACGATGCCCGTGCTGCGCCACTCCAATCGGTGGACGGCCGAGACGCCAAAATTTCTGACGCAGTAAGACTAGGCATCGTGAACGCTTGATGATCAACGGCGACTTCCAAGCCAAGGAGTGGCGAGCGAGTTTATTTGAAGAGAAAAACGTCGGACGACGCTTCATGCGCGGGACGTAAAAGACTGGGCGACTAATTGGGTGTAAATGGGTGAAAATTCGGCTTGCATTTTTAGGTGTAAATGGGTGTATATTTGGATGTGCAAGAGCCAACAATCATAATCGCTAGCCTGCGGATCACGCCCGAAATCCTGGCGTTGATTGCCGAGATCGATGAGTTCAAAGGCGCGTGGCGTGCGTTGGGTACGCTCGCACCTGAACGACTCTCGGCGCTGCGGCGTGTGGCGACGATCGAGAGCATCGGTTCCTCAACCCGTATCGAAGGCAGCAAGCTATCCGACCGCGAGGTTGAACGGCTACTCGCCAATCTTGAGATAAAATCCTTTGCCAGCCGCGACGAGCAGGAAGTCGCAGGCTATGCCGAGGTAATGGAGCTGGTGTTCCGCTCATGGCAGGACATCACCATCACCGAGAACCACATAAAACAGCTGCACCGCGACCTCCTCGTCTACAGCAAGAAGGACGCGAGGCATCGCGGCGAATACAAAACCTCATCGAACAGCGTTGCCGCGTTTGACAAAACCGGCAAGCAGATCGGCATCGTTTTTGCGACGGCAACGCCTTTCGATACACCCCGTCTGATGACCGAGCTCATCACGTGGTTCAATCAAGCGAATGACGACCGCCGGCTGCACCCACTGCTCGTGATCGGCATTTTTACCGTCGTGTTTCTCGAAATTCATCCGTTTCAGGACGGCAATGGTCGTCTGAGCCGGGTCCTTACGACCTTGCTCCTGCTGCGCGCCGGCTACGCCTATGTTCCCTACAGCTCACTCGAGAGCGTGGTCGAGCAAAACAAGGAACGATACTATCTCGCGCTGCGACAGACGCAGGGAACGATCCGCACAGTTGCTCCCAACTGGGGGCCTTGGCTGCTGTTCTTTCTTTCCGCCCTGCATCAACAGATGCGACGACTCGCGAAAAAAATGGAACGGGAAAAGCTGGTGCTTTCAAGCTTGCCGGATCTTTCCGTGCAAATCTTGGATCAAGCTCGCGAACATGGGCGCGTTAGCATCGGAGAGATCATCAAGTTGACTGGTGCCAGCCGCAACACCCTCAAAGAGCATTTTCGGCAACTCGTCGAGAAGGGTCATCTGACCAGGCACGGAGGCGGACGCTCAACCTGGTATACGCTGTCTTGAGACAACGCTTTATCCGCGAACTCCTAACAAGCCAAGACGGAAATCCGATTGATCGCGTGGGCATTGCCGAATCGAACAAAAAGCTCGCGATGGGCTGGCCGGAACACCAGCGAGTAAATTATGCCATGGGAGCGCGCGGCCGTTATATCGGTAGATCGGCACGCTTCAATGTGAACTCGACGACATAACCTTCGGAAGCTTGGTCGCTGGCGCAATCGCATGTCTGCAGACAAATCGATGACGGAACCTTCTTAGGTTTGCCTCTTGCGCCATCTCACGCCGGGTCCGCCGCCGTTCTCGTCGATGAACTCGACGCCGGCCATCATTTCATCATGCGGGTTCGGCGCTCAGTGATCGATATCTGGCTTCTTCTTTGCGTTGATCGCTAGTTCAACCATTCTCCTGATTGCTTCGGCACGAGACGGGACGTCGATCTGGCCCCGGCGCCAATCATCCACCATCCGCAAGAAGGACTCAGAGACCCGCATCTGGAACGGGCGATCCTGAGTGCGTTTCGACGGACGGCCTCGAGGGCGATTACCGCCGGTCATTTATGTATTTTTTGTATTGACATTAAATACATCAAACCCTAAATACGGTGCAGGCCGATGGTAAGCAGCGAACTCCCAAACGGCCCATTTCCACACCACGGATGTATCCCATGGCCCAAGCTACTTACGCGACTAGCGGAATCGGCGCGCTGATAACAGGCGCGAGCGTCGAACAATTCGCAAGCCCCATTCGAGCGGTTCACGCCCAAATCGCACAGATCTTAGCAGGATTTCTCTCGCTCACATTCCCGCTCGCCGTTGAATTCGAGGACCGCGTCGGTCAGTCGAACAAGCTTTTGCATGTAACATCCATCGCCGACGATACTGGGAGGGTTGCATGAGCCCGGGGTTCGATCCTGCCGACCGCCGGGCCTTCATCGGTGGCTCGGACGCTCGGATCATCATGGGGGAGGATGAAGCCGCCCTGCACCGCCTCTGGCGCGAGAAGCGCGGCGAAGTCGAGCCTGAGGACCTGTCCGGCAACCTGATTGTTCAGCTCGGGAGTGCGACCGAGGAGCTGAACCGCCGTTGGTATGAGCGCAATACCGGCCAGGTCATCACAGGGGTGCAGCGGCGGGTTATCCATCCAGTGAAGCGATGGATGGCGGCAACCCTGGATGGCATGATCGAGGGCAGTGGCGCCGTGTTCGAGGCCAAGTTCATGCTGCCATGGTCGTTTTCGGAAGAAGCGGCGGCGGACAAGCACATGCCTCAGCTTCAGCACAACATGTGGGTCATTAGTTCCAGGACGGCGGTGCTTTCCATCATCACCGGCGGCGGCAAATGGGTCGAGATGACGATTCCCGCAGATCCGCTCTACCAGCATCTCCTGCTCACGGCCGAGAAGAAGTTCTGGCGCTGCGTTGAGAGCGGCGAGCCCCCTCGCCTGTTCGGCGTCGAGCCGCCTCGGCCGCGGGTCGAGGCGGTCCGGATCGTGGATATGAGTACATCCAACTCCTGGGCAGAATTCGCCGGAGTGTTTTGCCAGACCCGCGCGGCCTATCTCGAACATGACGCGGCGAAAGCGGAATTGAAGAAGCTGATGCCGGAGGACGCCAAGGAGGCCATAGGGCATGGGGTCCGCGCCAAGCGCTCGAAGTCCGGCGCCATCAGTTTTGATCTCCATGAGGCGGAGGCTGATCATGCAGCGCTGCAGTGAATCGATCGGCGCCATTGCGGGAGCCCTCGCTAAAGCCCAGGCCGAGATCGCCAATCCCGAGAAGTCGCTGACCGCGACCATCCGGTCTCCCTTCCCACGCGAAGGCGATCGCAGCTTCCGCTACGCATCGCTCTCTGCCGGGCTTGATTTGGTCCGGAAAAGCCTTGGCCGGCACGAGATCGCCACCGTGCAGACGACCTCGATTGACGATGCGGCCGGGCTGATCCGGCTGACCACAACGCTAGCGCATTCGTCAGGCGAATGGGTCTCCTCGGACTGGCCCGTCTGTCCGGTCAGTGAAACCGCGGCTCCGCATCGGATGGGAGCTGCCCTGACCTATGCGCGGCGCTATGCGCTTTTTACCCTGGTCGGGATTGCCGGTGAGGATGATCTGGATGCGCCGGATCTCGACGCGATCCCCAAAGCCGATGCCGGTGAGCCGAGCGGGCCGGACGGGCGGGACTTTAACGGGCCTCTTCCCGCTGCCGGTGGCTCTCCGAATGTTCGCCGCGGAGCCCCGCCTGTGCGCCCTGCGAGGGTCATTCTACCTTGCCGAGCAGTCCGCGCAGGCGCGGGATCGTCTGCTCGCCGAACTGGACGGCCTGCACTCTAATGATGAAGCAGCCAGCTGGGCGCATCGGAGCCTGCCATCCAAAAATACACTGACAGTCGCAGACGCCCAACTTGTCGAAGCCGGCTTCCAGGTAAAACTGGCCACCTTCGGCGATCAGCAGCCCAGGGAGCTCCCGGAGGCCGCTCAAAACCGTGGCCGCGTGGCGGCCAAGACCATTCGCCTGCGCGACGTATCATGTACTTTAGCGCCATTTGATCAAGCTGGCCATCAAGCTTTGGAGTACCCGTTTACGAGAATTACTGAACTAGGCCGAAAGTGACTGTCGAGGCCACGTTTCTAGCGCTTGTTCTGCCGGCCTTTGCAGAGGTGGACATCCGACACCTCCCCTTTCGTCGATGAACTCGATACCGGGTGAGGACGGCAGCAGCTCACCCTACTTATTTTCGAGACTTATTTTTTGCGGGCTTTCGAAGGCGGACACCGGGGCAACCGCCGTTGTCATCGATGAGCTCTAGACGCTGCTTTAGACGAGCTCCTAGCCCTCCGCCGTTCTCCTCAATCAACTCCACTCCAGCATTCTCAAGAGCCCTGCGTATGGCAGACGCATTGGCAAGAGTCATCGCAGTTTTCCCGTCGACCGATTCCACACGGTGGATTGTCGTCAGGCTAACCCCTGACTCGCGCACAAGGTCCGCAGCAGGGAGGGCCCGAGCTGCTCTCATTTGAGCTCCCAAAATATTCTTCATGGGACGGCCCACGGCCGCACCGGCGCTCTGTTCGCTTATGTTCTGCCGGTACCGACCGGCATCAGGTCGGCGGAAGTCGTCGACTGTTGCCACCAAATACTCGCGGCGAAATCGGCCGCCTAGTCGATCCAACGATCTTGATATTTATATCAATGGAGATATAATCTTGACATGGCATTCAAGCCAGTGACGTTTCATGGAGATTCGCTCGATCGCTTGCGCGACTTCCCGGAAGATGCACGCCGCGATGCCGGCCACGAGGTGTACAAACTCCAGAAAGGTCTCGACCCGACCGATTGGAAGCCAATGCCAACGATCGGTGCCGGCGTACGCGAGATCAGAATCCGCGAGACAGTGGGATCTTACCGTGTGATCTACATTGCGACTTTGGCCGACGCGGTTCATGTGCTGCACGCATTCAGGAAGACGTCGCAAAAAACCGCGCGGCGCGACCTGGACCTAGCGGCAGCACGACTGCTGCAGTTAAAACGAGGATCGAAATGACGAAACCTCAGACCTTCGCCAATGTTTGGGACGCCATTGAGGACAGTCGTGAAGAAGCGGCGACGATGACCATGCGCTCAAACGTCATGATTGCTATAAACGAAAAAGTGCGTAGCTGGAACACAACCCAGCTGCGAGCTGCACATCGGCTCGGCATCACTCAGCCGCGCCTCAATGACCTGCTGCACGGCAAGATCAACAAGTTTTCGTTGGACACCCTGCTGACCTTGGCAACACGCGCGGGTCTAAAGGTCAAGATCGATGTTCGGTCAGCCGCCTAACGGCTGCAGATAATCGCTGGGATTACATGTGCCATATATCAGACGCGCTTGGCCGAAGTCCGGCCTTCTCTGCCAATCCGACGAAATAATGCCGTGATTTGCGGAACCGAACTCCTATTCCTGCGCCGTTCTCTTCAAGAAACTCAAGCCCCGCAACTTCAAGCGCATGCTGCAACTTTGCGTTCGAGGCCAAATTCATGCTGCCGTGGTCGTTCTCGGAAGAAGGCGCCGCGGAAAAGCACATGCCTCGAATCGGGAAAAGTTGAAAGTGGTCTGGTGCTGCTTCCGAGGCAGGCGCCGTAGCTTACAGATTTGGAGATTGCTCCTCACGCCGCATCCGCAGGTCGCACACGCCTCGCGATCTCGGCACCGCGCTCACGCTCGATGACAGCAATGTCGTACTGGCTCTGCAGATCAAGCCAAAATTGGGCACGATTTCCAAAATATCGGCCGAGCCTGACAGCCGTATCTGCGGTTATCGACCGGCGTCCATTCAGTATGTCTGTGATGCGACCCGATGGTACGCTGAGATCTAGCGCGAGCCGATTTGCGCTGAGCTCGCGCGCTTTTAACTCACGCCTCAAGAGGCTGCCTGGATGTGTTGCGAATGGCATGCTCTAACCCTTGTGGTAGTCAACGATCTCTACGTCGTGGGCGTCGCCCTTCCTGAATACAAAGCAAATACGCCAACGTGCGTTCACGGTCATCGCCCATTGGCCTTTGCGGTCTCCCTTGAGCTTGTGCAGTCCGACGCTCTTGAGTGGACTCAAGTCTTGCAGGGTGCTGGCGACGTTCAATGCTGACAACAAATCCAACGCTCCGGCAAAATCCAAGCCGCGAAATTGGCTGGGCGTTTCGCCCTCCCACACCTTACGGCTGGCAGCGTTGCGCCACGATTGGATCATGGCAGAAACGTACTACGGGCAACGGACAGTCGCAACAGCTGTTTCGAAGACATCCGGTGTGTTACTCAAAATCAAATTCGAGATGCCGACCACGAGGATCGCCTAAAATACGAGCCAGGCCCAAACCGTTGCTCTCGCTTTAATTGGTCGTGCGATCGCGATCGCTTATTTTCGAGGCTTTTCTTTCGCAGATTTACGTAGTCGTACGCCAGGGCCACTGCCGTTCTCGTCGATGAATTCAATGCCCGCGGCTTCAGCGCCGCGCGCTGCGGGTTCCCTTGCGCTCAGGCTGCCCGCGCCTGTCCCACTTTGATAAGCGACTCTGCGGGAATGCCCAGCCCTTGATGCAGTCGCCAGATCATTTTGAGCGTCAGCGAGCGCCTTCGATTTAGCACCTCGTGCACACGGTTACGACTGCCAATGAAGGGAATGAGGTCGCGAGGCTGCAGCCCATTCTGATCCATATGGTACTTGATCGCCTCCACTGGATCTGGAAGATCCATTGGATAATGCTTCCGCTCCCACGCCTCAACCAACGTGACAAGCACGTCGAGGCGATCACCTTTAGGCGTGTTGCGTTTAGCCATCATCAGGCCCTCGATCTCTTTTAGTGCACTACGGTAATCGCGTTGGCTCTTGATTGGCGAAATGTCCATAACTTCCACCTTCAAACGGTTTGTGCATCGATCCCGTCGTACTGCCGGTGCGTACCGATGAACCGGACATAGACGACGCGATAAGGATAATTGATCCACACCACGATACGATACTTGTTGCCGGCGATATTGAATACCGCGCGACTGTCGTTGAGGATGCTCGCGCTGCCGATGGCTCGCTTGACGTCCGCCGGCGTTGCCCAGTCAGCTCCCTTGACCTGCCGGTACCACGCCATCAATGGTTCGCGCGCGTCAGCATGCGCGGGGCTTCGACTGATGAAAGCCTTAAGCGTACTGAGCGCAATGATCCTCACACCAATAACCTACTACAGTCCCATATTGGGACCAAGACTATTTTTGCGGGCTGCAGGAGTGGCGGTTGACGAATCGGACGTCGTTGCGTTCAGCCTGAGGCATCAACACGCGACATCAGACGCTAAGGTCTTCTTTGTGTTCGGGGCTGGATTGCTGGCGGTAGTACTTCTGATGATTGCGCAAGTTTGGCGTGACCGCATGCTAGGTTTTTCCTGGAAAGGAAACGACTGCGAGGCTGAAGGCGAAGCGAAGTGGGTTCTATGTTTGACGAGAAGAGGGTTCAAGACGCTCGTTGAACATGATGGCGAAATCCGCCATTTGGCCGGTTATCATGATTACGGCTTACGGCGATCCCGAGACCGAGCGCAAAGCGATTGAAGGCAGTGCGCCGAGGGCTTGTTGACCAAGCCAATCGACTTCTCATGTTGCGGGGAGATTTGACGTCAGGCCGGCGCGAGCGCGCGGGAGACTGCGTCCGGTTCCTTGTCGATGACCATCAACAGGACGCGCGCTGCTCCATCAGGATGACGTCGATTCTGTTCCCAATCGCGTAATGTGGATGGCAAGATGCCGAAGCGGGCAGCGAATGCGTTCTGACTCATTTTGAGTTTGGTCCGAATTGCCCGCACGTCGAGGTGGGCCGGAACGTGCACCTTGTAGGTTTTCGGATCGGCTTCGCCTCTGGCGATCACCTGCGCCGACTTTGCTGCCTTAATCAGCCGCTTGCCGAGCTTGCTCATCTGTCATCCATCCTCATCATTATCGTTTAGCAGTTCTGACTTTGACCGACGTTCTGTAGGCATCCGCAATTCCCTGGAGTTCCTTCCTCAATGCGTTGCACTCCGCCTTCGATAGATTGTCGCGATCACCTTTTTTAATGACCGCGAGCATGAAGACAGGCACGTCGTCGCCTCCAAAGTAGTGCACAGTGCGAACACCTCCGCGTTTGCCCGTGCCGCTGGCGGCAAACCGAAGCTTCCGCGCGCCGCCGGTCCCCACCATTACGTCGCCCGCCTTGGGGTCCGACGAGATGATCTGAATGATGGCCGCCATCTCGTCTCCGGATAAGCCCGCGTCCTTCGCGTCTTGTGCTGCAGATAGGCCATCCATGCATCGCCAATGAACTCGCGATCGCCCATCAGGCTACGCGAGAAAGCTCGATCCCGCTCCGCTCCAATCGAGAACGCACGATCCTCGAAATGGAGGCGCTGCACTTGAATGGGCGCGGCGGCGGCGCATAGGACAGGAACACTTGAGAACTGCTGGTCTTCGGCCTGGCATGCAGGACGTAGTCTGCGAGCGCCGCGCCGGCTTCCTGCAAAAGCGGCACGACCCGATCGCGCCTTGCCTTGGTTCGGCGCACGAGTACTTCAGCGGTACGCCAGCGGATGTCTTGAAGTTCAAGCGATCTCAGCTCCTTGTTGCGCAATCCGGTGGTGGCAAGCAGGAGCAATAGCGCGCGGTCACGCACGCCCGACGGCATCGTCACGTCGATCGCATCGATGGCGCGCCGAATATCTTCCCACGCGAGCCGTGGCGGCAGGTGTGCCAGCCGCCAACAGGGTGTTCGAGGAACGAACCGGGCGAGATCCTGGCTGTTGAGGTCGGACCACCGCAAAAACCGGAGGAATGTGCGGGTATATGAGGTGGTCGATGATCGCGTGTAGTCATTGGTTGATAACAACAGGAGGTGCTGAACGAGAGCGAGCACATGCTCGCCCGTCATCGCGGCAAGAGACTGATCCGGGACGTGGACGCGGCGCCACGCGAGGATCCGGCGTGCGAGCAAAACGAGCCCTTCGCAGGTCTTAGACTCTAAGCCCCGCACTTGGCGCAGATGATCCAAGTAGGCGGAAAGCAATGGGCCGTCAGGATCCGGCGTCGTGCAGCGGTGCAGAGTTGAAAACCGTTCGGGCACAATCCGACGTGCGTGCTCGATCGCTGTTCGCGCGGCGATACGGGGCGTTGCCGTTCGCAAGCTGTGTACGAACCGATTGATTACATCCTGATCGATCGGCGCCGCTTGGGCATTGCCAGCTGCGAAGTTACTGAACCTGCCCAGTCGACTGATATAGATCTTGGCCGAAGCGTGCTTGTAGCCGGTATCAAAGAAATACGCCGCAATGCGGTCCATCTCCTTACCAAGCGCTCCGCGGCGAAGCCGCCTTAGCACCCTCGGATACTTGAAATAATGCTCCAACATCGCGCTCCCTCCCAACGGGCGTGCCAGGGACATCCTGAGCCCGAAGGAGAACGCGCCTTAATATTATGTGGCGGCAAGGCCCTCGGACGCCGTTGAATCACGGGCTGCCTGGCCGCGCCGCCACATATCCACGCCCGACACATAAATGGGGATCGCGCCGTAGCGCTTCCTGGACCTGCAGAGCCAAGCCATTCATGCCGCGCCTCATATCGGTTCGGCCGACCACCAGCCAGACCCGCACACCAGAGGGAACCGGGATCATCGCCGCGGCTCCAGCACGGCGAGCACACGCCGCAATGTCTC
>Ga0097691_1001967_pt1 | contig 14371 bp, 17 predicted proteins | sample NGESurdeep072012_8_FD_72858 | JGI IMG/M metagenome (GOLD analysis project Ga0097691, IMG submission 72858) | Arctic peat soil microbial communities from Barrow, Alaska - NGEE Surface sample 210-1 deep-072012 | ecosystem: Environmental > Terrestrial > Soil > Wetlands > Peat ...
AAAGTGGCGGCGGCCAAGGCTGGCTGATCCTAGTGTCCCGAATCCGAAGTTCGCACCCTGCCGCGGGGGTTTGTGACCAATCTGCCTTTCGACGAAAACCCGCCCCACTCGGTGGACCAGCCGAGCTCTGAGGCACCATCTTGGCTTCGCGTTCCCTGCAGCGCGAACGCGGCGCCCTGAGGGTCCGTGCATTGGACGATCCAGCTGCCGTCCGGCAATTCATGCGGGCCCTCGAAGATCTGGCCGCCACCGGACTTCACGCGCTCCGCGGCCGCGTCGATGTCGCCGATATTGAAGTAATAAAGCCAGAAGGGGCCCGGCTCCGTCGGATGTTTAGTGAACATGCCGCCGATCGTCTGCCCACCGGCGGAGAACAGCTGATACGTGTCCGTCGGACCGGTTTCGGCGTCCGCTTTCTGCCAGCCAAAAAGCTCGCCGTAGAAAGCAAACGCCTTCTCCCGGTCGGCGGCGAGCAACTCATGCCAGCCCACGCGCCCGAGCTCACCCAGCTCGGCGGGTTGGGGTTGGCCCGGCTTCAGCCCCTCGACCAACCCAAGCGTTGCCCTTTGCGGGTCAGCGACGACCGAAATGCGGCCGATGTTGCTGTTCGTCGGCGGGACGTACACGGCTCCGCCGAGACGTTTGATCCGGTCGGCAGTAGCGTCCACATCGTCGACGCCGACATACCCCATCCACCTCGGCGTCGCGCCCATTTTCCTGCCGTCCTCCGGCAGGTCAATGAGCCCGCTTACCTCTGCCCTTCCAGCAGTAAACAAGGTGTAGGTCAGATCTGGCGTCGAGACGTCCTGCGCGCCCCAGCCCACGACTTTGCTGTAAAAGGCCTTGGCGGCCGCCATGTCTGTGGTGATCAGCTCGTACCAGACGAAACGGCCGGGATAATCGACCATGTCGGTTTCTCCGTTCGAGCCTGCCAACAGTCGCAGCGCAGCATTGAGCCGACCTAGCTTGTTTTCCGGCGCATGATTGAGAGGCTAAGTGCTTTGGCCTGAATAACGGCGGGGCGGAGCGAATGCAAGGATGGACGCGGCGCCCCCCTCCGGTCGTGGTCCGGACGAAGGACTTGGACTGTTGATGGTGGGCTTCGATACAATTTGCGAATTGTTTGACAGACGGGTGACGAGACGTGCCTCGAGCCAGCGGTCGTTCCCGACTTGCGCGCGTTGAGGTTGTCGGGGACGGCATGAATCGTGGATAAAGCGATTGGATAAGGGGGCGCCGACGTCATTCATGAACAGGTCGTTCATGAACAGATATTCAGGAATTCGATGCGCCCACGGCACGTCAGCTTGCCCGACCAGCCTTGCATGCTGCATTTCCAAAGCGTACAATTAATTGGCTGGACTCGAAATATTTTTTCCAATGTATTGGAGGATGCGACTATGCCACAGGTGAAGCAAGCTTCGAAGCGAAAGCGTGTGACGAAATCCGTACCGGTGTTGGGGGCCGCCGGGTTGACTTTTTCACTAGTGGGGGGTGCATCCGCAGCCGTCGCGCCGATAACGGACGTTCCGCGGACGCCGCTCATTGCACCGGGTCACGAAATCACGCTCGGTGAAGAGGAAATCTCCGACGTCAGCCTGGCGACATTCTATGTCTTCGACAAGGAGAACACAGGATCGGCTCAGGGCCTCGTCCGGGAAGCCCGCGGCTGCGGCTGCAGAGGCTGCAGAGGCTGCAGAGGCTGCAGAGGCTGCAGAGGTTGCGGAGGCTGCGGAGGCTGTGGTGGCTACGGAGCCTTCTGTCTGTCGTGGGGAGGTTGCCGCCCGTGGTGTTAGACCAGACCACTTTCCGGTTATGTTGACAAACGCAGGTCGTTATGGCCGGGTTCGACAAGGTCGACCCGGCCGATCTATGTCTTCCTATGTCTTCTTTGCAGTGCTGCCCGCGTGCGTGCGTAGGCAGGCCCGCGCATGGCGGGCGGGTGGGTCTGCAACCTTATCGAGAAATGCCAGCGCGCGAGCTGGATAAGGGAATTCCAGTGGTCGAAGAATACGCCTTGCACCGGCGAACCGGAGTGGTGGGCAAGGTGCGCGTGCTGACGTCATGACAGCCGATCGCGGGACCAGCCTTACGCGGCACGCCGGCAACGACGTTCCGCAGTTCGCGCCGAATTTCACCGTCTATGTGCTGCCGCCCGACGTCGTATGCCTCTATTCCGAGGACCGGAAGTTCTTTCTCCACGGCGAGCTTTATTGCGCCCTCGCCTCCGCGATAGGGAAAGGCGGAAAGAGCCTTCCTGAGCTAGTTCGCGAGCTGGGAAAGGATTTTCCGTCGGACAAGATCGAGGAAGCGCTCAAGCGGCTGATCGAGCGGCGCTATATCGTCCCGGCATCGCGTTCTCCCGTTGGCGCCGTGGCCGGCTATTGGGCGAGCCTCGGCCTGCCGCCCGGAATCGCGGAGCAAAATCTTCACAACTGTCGTGTGCGCGTTGAATCGATCGACGTGCAGGGTGCGGCCGAGTTCAGTACCGCGCTGAGCGAGCTCGGCGTTCGCGTGGTCAAGCGTTCTCCCGACCTGACGGTCACGCTGGTGAACGACTATCTCGAACGACGGCTGGCCGAGTTGAACCGGCAGCGGGCGTCGGACCAAACGCCTTGGCTGCTCGTGCAACCCTCAGGCGCCTTCCCGCTGGTGGGACCGGTGTTCCGCCCAGGCAACGGCGCCTGTTGGACCTGCCTTTTCGATCGCATGATACGTAATCGAGAGGTCAAGGGGTTTCTCGACCGCGGACCGGCGCGCCCTGTCGCCGTTTCACCGCTCGCCCGCAACACGCTCGGACAAAGCGCAATCCAGTTTGCTGCCCTCGAGGTTGCCAAGGCGATCGCTACTGGCTTTCAAACCGAGTTGAACGATCACATCATCAGTCACGATTTGTTGGGATCGAGTATCGTGAAGCATTACGTTGCGGCCCGCCCGCAATGTCCGACCTGCGGCCGCAAAAAGCTGCGGGACCCGCGCCGAGCGCCGGTGCCGATCGAGCTTGGCCCCGGCGCCAAGCTCATCATGACGAGCGGGGGATACCGGACCGTATCGTCACGGGCCACGGTGGCTCGTTTTCGAAAGCACGTGAGCCCTCTCACCGGTGTGGTCACGCGGCTCGAGAAGATCGAAGCCGATTTGCCCATGAATACCAACTATTATGCAGCGCACAATTTTTCGGCGCCGGCCCAGACCGTCAATGAGCTCAGGGCGGGACTGAGCGGCGGCAGCTTCGGCAAGGGCAGCACCGCCGAGCAGGGTGAAGCCAGCGCGCTCATGGAGGCGATCGAGCGCTATTCGGGGATTTTTCAAGGCGACGAGATCAGGGTGAAACGACGGTTCACGGATTTCGCGCCGGGCGATGCTATTCTTCCCAACGACGTCCTGCTGTTCAGCGATGCGCAATACCGGCCAGACCAGACGCCGACATCCGACACGAGCGATTCCCATGTAGTCCCGGCTCCATTCGATCGATCGGCCAGGGTCGAGTGGTCGCCGGTCTGGTCTCTGCGCGACCAACGTTTCAAATATCTTCCGACCAGCCTGTTGTATTTTTTCTACGGCGGCCCTGCCAGCTTCCATGCGGATTCCAACGGCTGCGCGGCCGGCAACACGCTCGAGGAGGCAATCGTCCAGGGATTCCTCGAACTGGTGGAGCGGGATGCATACGCGATCTGGTGGTACAACCGATCGCAACGGGCGGAGGTTGATCTCAGCCAGTTCAACGACTCCTACGTTCGCGATTTGCAAACCCAGCTTGCCGAAACGGGACGCAAGCTATGGGTGCTCGACGTCACTAGCGATCTCGGCATTCCGACTTATGTGGCGATATTGCACTGGATGCAAAACGGAAAAGAAAATATCGAGTTCGGTTCTGGCGCGCACTTCGATCCCCGCATTGCCGTGTTGCGTACGTTGACGGAGCTGAACCAATTCCTGTCCATCGGTCTCATGGGAGGTGGAACCGGCGAGAAATCGAGCCTCGACGGCTACACTCCATTGCGCCTGCGGGACCATCCCTTCTTGATGCCAAGCGGCAATCCGACGGTCCAACCGGTCTCCGGCGCGAAGGCCGTCCCTCTCGGCAACACGCGCGAGCAGGTCGACGCCTGTGTCGATATCGCCAGGAGCGCGGACCTCGATTTCCTCGTCCTCAATCAGACGCGGCCCGACATCGAGGTCCCTGTCGTCCGGGTGATCGTGCCGGGACTGCGGCATTTCTATCTCCGTTTCGCACCGGGCCGGCTCTACGATGTTCCGGTAAAACTCGGATTGCTGGATCGGCCGCTGCCGGAACACGAGCTCACTCCGTTTCTTCCCCATAGCTGAGGGCATGCCGGCTTGCGCGCTCCCCGGAAAAAGAAAAGGCAGATCGGGGCACCCACCATTTCCGCCCGGCTGAGCGGTCACATCACGCTCGAAGCGCAGGCAGACGGAAGTATCGCCGCCTGCTTCGATGGCCATTCGGTGGGCTTGGGAAAGTTCGGCGCCGGCGCGCTGGATCGCGCGCAGGACCTTCGCAAAGGCCTGCCACTCGGCTCATTTACGTCCGACCGCCGCACGGTCGACAAGGAAATCGATCTGTTGGTCCGGCGATTGGCGCGGCGCGGTCTGTTGGAGTACCGCCTCGGGCGCGCGCGTGACGATCAGGATCAGGTCGTCATCGAACCGCAGGTTCCCGATTATTGGCCGCAAACGCCAAAGCTCGGCGAAACCGACGTCATCGTCCTGTCGCGGTTCGCCTATTTGCGACGGCGCGGTAATGAAATGGTGCTGGAATCGCCGCGCGCCGGTGCGTTATTCAAAATTTGCGATCCGAAGATCGCGGCCGCCGTCGCGATGCTGTCTACACCGCAAAAAATCAGCCGGTTCCGGCGGCAGGACGGCTTTCCGGGGGTCGAGCTTCTCGCTTTGCTGGTGGATTGCCAAATCCTTTTCAAGATCGACGCTGCCGGCGGCAACGGCCTCCGGGCGGACGAAGGCGACAACAACCTCGTTCTTTGGGACTTTCACGATCTTCTGTTCCACACCCACAGCACGGAAGGCCGGCAGGCCAACCCGCTGGGCGGACTGTATCCATATGCAGGCGTCATACCGCCGCCACCGGCGGTGCGGCCGCGCTGGCCCGGAAAAAAAATCGATCTGCGCAAGCTCTCGGCCGCGCCTTCGGAGACAATCTCGCCGGTCGCAAAGCTGCTGCGTGAACGTCATTCGACGCGCGACTTCGACGACCAGCAACCGATCACGCTCGCCGAGCTTTCGCGGTTTCTCGATAGCACCGCGCGAGTCCAGTCGAAATGGAAAAGCAGGCTTGACCTTGGCGACGGCAGTCCGGTGGTCACCTACGCCGCCAGGCCGTATCCGTCAGGAGGCAGTGCTTACGAGCTCGAGCTCTATCTGGCCGTCGCCAATTGCGAGGGACTCGCACGCGGATTCTATCATTACGACGCCGACCGGCACGCGCTGGTGCCGATCGGCGTGCGCACGCATGAGCTCGAAGCGCTGTGGGCGGCAGCCGAATTTGCAATGGACGCACCCGCCGCGCCCCAGATCCTGATCACGATCGCTGCGCGCTTTGGCCGGGTATCGTGGAAATACAGCTCAATCGCTTACTCGCTCATTTTGAAGGATGTCGGCGGATTGATGCAAACGCTCTACATGATGGTGACCGATATGGGGCTGGGTGGATGTGCGATCGGCACCACCAATATCGATCTGTTCGCGAAGATGACGGGGATCGAATTCCACGTCGAGGGCCCGGTCGGCCAATTTGCGATCGGTCGCGGCAGGAAACCGGAGGCCGCCGACTAGCGGGCGGACGGGCTCTGCAATTTTTCTCGTGCCCACGCCGATCCGAACTCAGCTATTGCAACCACTTCAGAACGTCGATGCGCGCGATTGACCCACATCAATCGGCCGATGCGCCGTTACGGTAATCTTTTTTGAGGATATGCCGCCAAGCTGAAAAACCCTTATGCGCGCATCGGGTTGAGGATAATTCCAGGCCAGCTGATCGCTGTTTCAAAGGATTCAGACATGCCGACCCACTTCCATGCGATCGTTTGGATCGACCATTCGCAGGCCAAGGTCTTCCACATCGGGCTATCGGGCGACGACGAGGTTACCATGCATCCGCACCTGCCCACGCGACACCTTCACCATAAAGCCAACTCGATAGGCAGCGGTCATGCCGGGCTGGACAAGGAGTTTTTTGCACAGGTGATGAACGCCGTCAGCGATGCCGGCGAGATTCTCATCATTGGCCCTTCCAGCGCGAAGACAGAACTCGCCAAATATCTGCGCGAGCGACACCCAACAATCGGCGACCGCATCGTCGCCGTGGAAGCTGGCGATCATCCCAGCGATCGAGAGATCGTGGCCTATGCCAAGCGGCATTTTAAAATTGGGCCCGCAAGAGCAGCGGCAACGAGCGGAGCCTCCGATAGCTGACTGTCTCTGCATCTCCGCCAATCAAGCGCGCTGTTCAAAGGTGAGTCGGGCTTGCGGAGGTTTGCGGTAGCAATTCGTTAACCATAGTCGACGCAGCATCAGGCATCGCTGCTTGAGCTGCGGAGAAATCCCATGCCGACCTGGGGTGCTGAAGGATCTGAAACCGAAATCCCCGGCGAGATTCAAACCGCCGCACCATCGCAGTGCCCGCGAGCAATGACGATCTTCACAGTCCATTGGTCAAAGGACGGCGGAAGCGACGAGACGCACCGCATTAGTCCGGTGGTCGCGGTCGCCAAAGCCCGCCAACTCGAAGCATCCGGATACCGGGTTCGCATTACGGATCGCAGGGGCCGCCAGTTTACGCCGGGCGAATTCGACCAACTGCTCCACTAACCCCCAACGCAGGTCTCGTATCTCCCCCATTGTGCGGATCACCCGGACGATGTGAGGTGAGTGAAATGCGAAGGTGGCTCCGCGATGGATGACCCCGGACAAGGTGGAAGCCGGCGTGCCGCGATTGCAGGATTGGCAATTGCGGCTGTCTTGTTAGCGGTGGGACTGTGGTTGGCTCACGACCTGACCGCGGCCAGCAAGATGCAGGATTGTCTTATGTCAGGACGCACGAACTGCAACGTTATCGAAACGGCGCCTGCTCAATAGGCCGCGGCCGGCGGTGTGGTCGGACAGAGCGTTCAATTGCAAGGGTGGCGCCGGCCATCCTGACCTCGGTAATTTGCCGACGACTGCCCGCAATACCGATCGAATCCGTCGTAGATTCCATATGGCTGACCCGTCACTGGGAAAACAACACGATCGGGCGGAACGCTCGTACCAGGATAAAAATCGGGCGGGCCGTAGTTGTGGAGGAAGATGTCTTCATAATACGCGTGAGCGTGCCGCTGGTGGTGCCGGACGTACATTTCCGCGGCGAATGACGGCGCTGAAACCGACAGCAGAATTACGGCAGCAGCCAAAAGCTTCATTTTCATTGCTGTCCTCGTGGTTCGACAGGTCATTGTCATTTCCCCTTCACCTTCAGCCCCAACCCTACACCGCCGGCGGCCGCCGGGTAAGCCGTGGTATTCGGCAAATCAGGCCCTGGAGTTTCCAAGAACTTTGGCGATGGTCGTCACCGTGATCGCATCCCGCTCGGCGGCGCGCTGAGCTTCCAACCGATCCTTGGCTCGTTCTTCGACCAAAAGATCGATAAACGCCAGCCTCTTGGTCTCGTCGACCGCTTCAGCCAGCAATTTTCGATAGCGATCGAAGTCAAATCCCTCATCCTGCTTACGCATCTCATGCCCCACTTCCCGCACAAGTGTTTCTCAACCTGCGAAGGAGAGCAAGAAAAAGCCGCAGGCACGCCGACGGTTCCCCGGCGGGGAGTTTTCAGATCGGCAAATCAGGAGCATCGCGTCCGCGGGTGCGAGATCGCGGATCCGTGACCGCGTCATTTGGTCAGAATGTCTTCGACTGGCGTCGAACGTCACGCGCTTTGGTTTGGTCGGGGCAGCTGGATTCGAACCAACGACCTGCAGTACCCAAACCCGCTGGGCGGGCCTTGTATCGTGTTGCAATAGCTCATGAAACCAGTCGGCCTCGCAGTTTCGGGGACTTATTCGGGGGATTTTGGACGCGTTCCAAGGCGTCGGCAACCTCGTCGTCGAGGACGTGCGCATATCGCAGCGTTGACCGGATGCTGGCATGATTTAAGGCCCTCTGCGCGATCTTGAGGTTGCCAGTTTCGCGCAGAAGCTTGGTGCCGAGATTGTGGCGGTAGTCGTGGAACCGGAAGCCCTCGACTCCGGCTCGCTTGCGCAGCCGCCGCCAAGCGGTTTGGACACCGGAATAGGTCAACGGATAGCGCCCGCCCTGCTCGCGGCCGTCGCGGCTGCGTTGGGCCACATACGTGAACACATGCTCCGGGTGATGCCCGCGCAGCGGCCACAGGATTTCGCGAATGGCCGACGTGATCTGGATGCTTACCAACTTCCCGCCCTTGCCGGATTTGACGATGCGCTTGGCGCTCCAATCGACCTCGGACCAGCGCAGTAGGCACTCTCGCAGCCGCAGGCCAGATGCCTTTGCGAAGGCGAAAAACGGCCCATAGTCCTCGCGCATAGCGGCGTCGAGGCGTTCTCCCTCCTCGTCGTGCAACTCGCGCACTCGCTCTTGCGCCTCTTTGAGCCAGTGCCTCTTCCAATGCGGCTCGTGATCGAAGCGGACGCCCCATAGCTTCGCTTGGCTGAAGAGTTCTCTCAGTTGTTGCGTGGCATCGTTGACGGTGAACGGCGAGATCAACTTGCCACTGCGGCTCCGATGCCCGCGCCGCCAAGCGACAAGCTTCGTCAGGTCGTCGTTGGTGATGTCGGTGACGAGTTTGTCCTTGCCGAGGAAATCGACGAGATAGCCAAGCTGACGCTCGGTGTTGCGGGCACCGGCATGGTGTTGTCCGACCTCCTGCCAGTACCGCCCGGCCACGTCGTCGAGCCGCAGCGATGTCGCCGCTGTACGGCGTTGCTCGATCTGCCGCTTGGCCTTCTCGCGTTCGGCGGCCTCTACTTTTTCAGCTTCACGCTTGGACGTGCATTTCGTCGAGCCGAAAAAGCGACGACCTCCGATCTGGAAATCGTAGCGCCAGAATGGCGAGCGTCGGTCCTTGAAGACGGACATACGGGCGAATCCTTTCTGGTCTGCAGTCCGGTGAAGTCGGCGAGGTCATCATCAGCGAACATTTTGCGCGGGCGTTTGCGGCCGTGGCCGATGACGACATAGCGCAGAGCGCCTGATCGAACGTGGCCCATCAGCGTCTTAATCGAGCAGCCGAGCCTTGCTGCCGCTTCGGCCGCGGTGCGAAGGCCGTCAGGTTGCTCGACGCGATGCCTGCGGATGCGCTTGCCGGAGCGCGGCGAAGCCGCGCCGCCGACAACGAGATCGAGCGCGGTGAGATGATCAACGGCCACCAGCCCCTCCCTGCAGCAGCGGCGTCGGCTCTGCCTCAGGCACGGTGCCGTCCTTCTTCAGCGGCTCGCCGACAATGAGCGACAGGCCGTCGCGCATCACATCGATGCGGGCGATGGGCAAACCCTCGCTTCGCGCTGCTGCGACGAGGCGGAAGAAGTCGGTTTTTTTGAAAAGCTGGTCACGCGATTTGCGCACGTTTGTGCCTCCAATAGAGAGAAACCCACGCACACCTCCACTGAGGCGGCGTCCAATGTGTCCCAGCGCCTGGGCCAGCCCGCTTCCGGACTAGTGGTTCTCTCCATTGGCGGCGCCAATGTAGCAATGCGGGGCATAAAAATGCAAGTAGGACGTCATCTCAGGCCCCGCCGCCGCCGTCGGGACGCCGAGCCGCACGCGCACCGTGGTGTCGCTGGTCCCGGCTGCCTTCACCGGGACGCGCCCCACATGGACGGATTTGGCGGTCGCATCCATGTCGAAGTGCGCTACACCGGGAAAATTAGCGAGATGCCCGCCGCGCCATAGACCGTGGCCGCGCGGGCCGTTGTCGCGGTCACCCGCCGAGAGCCCGGCGCCCAGGCTCCCGTCCGCGCCTTCACTGCGCGAGGAGCACGGCGTCGGCTGAAGGGCTGAAAACTTCGCTAAACTTGTAGAAATAGCCATATCCAGGACGCTGTCAGACCCCCCGGAAACGCCCTGGAAACGGCGCTGGGCGATTACTATTTGGGCCTCCCCTGAGCCTTCCTTGGGCCTTCAACGGGCCGTTCTAACCGTTGGTTTTTGCTGGTATTTTTGAAAAGGGTCCAAACCGTCTGCCGTTGTAAAAACATAAATGGTCCGATCTAAAGCAGCCCCGCGCCGGCGTGATCTTTGAACATCTCGGCGTCGCGCACATAGCCACGCAATCACAGAGGCAGCTTCAGAAACACGGTCAACGGCCAGATCACTGGCTTCGGCGTTGATCTCGGGGTCATTGACGATGCCATCATTATGCGGTTCGACGTGAGGAGAGAATGCGCTCGCGTTACGGCTTTTTGCGCGACCTGGGGTTGTCTGAGCCACGCCTAATTTGCTCGCACTTTTCATAGACGAACGAAAGCAGATCTGAGGCGGGCAAAACAGCAAGAGGTCTTGCCAACCACTTTTCATACTTCGACATGGGCTCGAACCGAGGCGATCCGTTTTTGTTTCCGTAAGACGGAATCGTGACCCACCCCTCGTCGACCCGTGCCACCAATAAGAACACGCGGGAGACGTTGGCCGATCTTTCGATAGCTTCAACAACCTTGCGCTTCCAATCATCGGGCGCATTCCAATCAGCGGCGGCGCACCGCGCCACCTTGCTGGCTTCTGAGGGCCCCATCCCTAATCCACTCACGAGGTCGGCCGTCACCTTCGCTTCGAAAATGGCCAACACGGAGAACAGGCGTCGCCCTCGCAGAACACGGCCATCAACCTTCGTGGTTTCGAGGATCCCCCTTATCAGCCATGTGTCGACCGTGACCGTGTCGAGTCCGGTGATTTGGCACAATTCCCTTTGCGAAAAAGTGGCGGCCCGAACGTCCATTTTCCTTGCTTTCTCTTCATGCGATTCCTATATAATCCATGCATATGTATGTTTGTCAATCAACGGGCAGATGCATGGAAACGCAGGCTTTTCCCGAGCGTATCCTTCATTTTTGCGATCGTGCCGATCCGCGAGTGGCGGCGAACATCAATCAACCCTGTGCGGTTTCGGCGAAGCAAAGAAGGATTTAGTGCAAGAGGTTAGTTGCTCATGAGCAGTGACGAGAAGGTGCTCGATTTCCCGAGGGTCGAAGTCACACCTGAAGAAAATGCTAGGCGCGTGATGGTCGAGGCGACGCGCCTGGCCAGCCTAGCGCCCGGAGAGTGGCGGCTGTGGATCGACCGCACCGCCGAACGGCTCGGCGTGCCCCGTGCCACGCTGGAAGGGTTAATCTCCGCGATCATCAAGGACAGCGAGAGAAAGGCCCGCGAAGACAAGGCCGAAGCTCGACGCCAAGAAGAGCGTGTTCGGCGCGAGCAGGAGCGCGAGCAACGCGAGCAACGACGCGAACAGGAGCGGGTTGACAGAGAGGCCGAACACAAACGCAAAGAGAAAGAGAAAGCATTCGGGAGCCTGATCAACCTGCCGAGTGAGCAGCACGAGGCGAGGCTTGCCCACCTGGCGAGGCGACTCGATGAGGACCTTGCTGCCATTCGCGACGATTTCACCGCGTTTGTAGGCATGGAGACCAGGGCTACCTCAACGGATACCTGGAATGTTGAGCCCTGGCCCGAGCCGGTCGAGACTGCGGCGCTCCTTCAGGAGATCATCGCCAAGATTAGCATGTACATCGTGCTGCGCCCTGAAGCGGTGACTGCGACCGCGCTGTGGACGATGACGGCATGGGCACACGAGGGCGCGACGCACTCCCCTATTCTGGCCGCAATTTCTGTCGAGCCCGATTCCGGCAAGAGCACCCTCCTTGGTGTTCTACGTTTTCTAGTGCCGAAACCGTTTGTCAGCGTCGAACCGACTGGTCCCAGCGTATACCGTACAGTTGATCGCGAACGCCCAACCCTGATCATCGATGAGGCCGATGATCTGTTTTACCGAAAGTCCGACCTCCTGGCGATCGTAAATGCTGGTTGGAGTCGTGGCACGAGGATTCCCCGGCTGGGGCGTTGGTACGATCCGTTCTGCCCGAAAATTCTCGGCATCCTGGGCAAGACTAAATTGCCCCGCACGATAGCAAGTCGAAGTATTATTCTCAGGATGTGGCCCAAAAAGCCCGAGGAAAAAGCTGAGGACTTCGCGTACGCTGATGATCCCGAGTTCTCGACGATTCGGCGGAAGCTTGCACGGTGGGCTGCCGACAACCTCAGTATCATCAAGGACCTGAAGCCGCCGCAGCCGCCAGGTTTTAACAATCGGCTGAGTGCCAACTGGAAATTGCCGTTGCAAATTGCGCAGCATGCAGGTGGTGGTTGGCCCGAGCAGGCGCGTCGGTCTGCGATTCACCTCTCCCGTACTCCATATGAGCCCAGCATAGGAGTTCAGCTCCTCGCGGCACTGCGGGCGATGTTTGCCAAGAACCGCACGCAGATAACATCGGAGCAGGTGGTGCAGGAGCTTCTCGCCGATCCAGACTCGCAGTGGCACGAAATTCGCAGCCGAGGTCCAATCACCAAAAACCAGGTCGCGGCATTGCTGAAAGACTTCGAGATCCGTCCTGTCGTCGTTCATCCGACCAAGCGAGCAGATCTCTCGCGGCACGGTTACAGGGCGGCGCAATTCGAGGACGCGTTTGCGCGTTTCTTGCCACCCGAGCCGAACATCCGAACACTCAAGCGTGGGGGCGGCGAAAAGGCGTGAAAGTGTTCGGATGTTCGGATGATTGCGCTAGATGCGGCACGTTGGCTGGTCGAGCGAACCATTGCTTGGCTCAACCGATGCCGACGGCTTGCCAAAGATTGGGAGAATCTCAATCACAAGGCGCTCACATTCCTGCGCCTCGCATCCATCCGCCTCATGCTCCGAAAACTTTGTAATCCCGCTTGATGTTCCCGGACGGACTCTTAGAGAAAAATGCGGTCTCTAGAAAATGCCACAACTCGGCAATCTCCAGTACAGCTGCAGCTCTCGAAAAGCCTCACGCCGGAAGCGACCTGGAGCAGAGCCAGGTTGTTGAGGGTCAAGGCCGTGTCGGGGTGGTTGGCGCCCAGCGCCTTCTCCCGGATCGCGAGGGCGCGCTGGTATAGCCCCTCGGCGTCGGCGTACTTGCCTTGCGACCAGTACATGTTGGCTAGGTTCTCGAGGGTTCTGGCCACCTCGGGGTGGTTGGCGCCCAGCGCTTTCTCGTAGATCGCCAGCGCGCGCTGGTAGAGCGCCGCGGCGTCGGCGTACTTGCCTTGGAAGCGGTACACCTCAGCCAGGTTGTTGAGGGGTCTGGCCACGTCGGGGTGGTTGGCGCCCAGCGCCTTCTCTTGGATCGCCAGCGCGCGCTGGTAGAGCCCTGCGGCGTCGGCGTATTTGCCCTGCGACTGGTACACGCCGGCCAGCCCGTTGAGGGTTGTGGCCACGTCTGGGTGGTTGGCACCCAGCGCCTTCTCTCGGATCGCCAGCGCGCGCTGGTAGAGCCCCTCTGCAGCAGCGTACTTGCCTTGCAACAGGTACATGAGGGCCAGGTTGTAGAGGGTTCTGGCCACGTCCGTGTGGTTGGCACCCAGCGCCTTCTCCTGGATCGCCAGCGCGCGCTGGTAGAGCGCTGCGGCGTCGGCGTACTTGCCTTGCGAGGCGTACACGTTGGCCAGGTTGTTGAGGGAGGTGGCCACGTCGGGGTGGTTGGCGCCCAGCGCCTTCTCGCGGATCGCGAGCGCGCGCTGGTAGAGCGGCTCAGCATCGGCGTACTTGCCCTGCGACTGGTACACGCTGGCCAGCCCGTTGAGGGCTCCGGCCACGTCGGGGTGGTTGGCGCCCAGCGCCTTCTCTCGGATCGCCAGCTCGCGCTTGTAGAGCCCCTCTGCATCAGCGTACTTGCCTTGCCTTTCATAGACGAAGGCCAGGTTGTGGAGGGCGCCAGCGTAGTTCGCATGATTGGTTCCGAACTGTGCCTTGGTTGCCGCTTCGTATCTCTGCGCTTCAATGAGCGCTGCGCCATAGTTGCCTGCCGAGGCGGTACACGGAAAAACGCTGGGAACAGATTCCAAGCTAAGACTTAAGGGCCGCCGGGATTCGGCGGCTCTTTTTCCTGTTTAAGTCCCCAAGGCACTCGAGATTTCCGTAAGCGTCGCTTTCTCGGCGTCACTTACCTGAACCCCGCCGAGACCGAATAGACCACCACCCTCAGTGGCCGCTTCCGCAGTGCTCTGGCTGATTTGCCGGCATCGATCGTTACGCGGCTTCTGCCGCTTTGGATTTCCCCGGAAAGCCGTCTGGCCACGGAAGATGGGT
>Ga0097691_1001972_pt1 | contig 14354 bp, 17 predicted proteins | sample NGESurdeep072012_8_FD_72858 | JGI IMG/M metagenome (GOLD analysis project Ga0097691, IMG submission 72858) | Arctic peat soil microbial communities from Barrow, Alaska - NGEE Surface sample 210-1 deep-072012 | ecosystem: Environmental > Terrestrial > Soil > Wetlands > Peat ...
CGGCGTGCCAATGTGCGGCGTGCCGGGTTCCATCGCATCTCCTGAACGCTCGTGCGCGCAACGAGTTGCCGATGTGCGGCGATCGCGCGGCGCGTCGTGGTACGGCCGTTGCGATGTCGGATGATGCCGGGCGATCACGCGATGACGCGTGATCGCAATTGGCACACGCACATGGCGCGGTGATGCGCGCCGGGAGGAAGTCATGAGTCTGGTTACGTATCTCCGCACGCTGGCGCGCCACGACGAAGGGCAGGACCTGCTCGAATACGCGCTGCTCGTGGCGCTCATCGCGCTCGTCTGCGTTGTCGCCATCACCTCGGCCGGCTCCAACGTCAGCACGATCTTCACGAAAATCGCGACCGCGTTGGCACCGTCGGCGTAGCGATCGTCAAAGGGGGCGGGGCCCGCGTCCCGCCCCATCATTCTCTGCGAGGTCTCCATGGAACGCGTGCTCGCTGCCGTCAGCCACCTGGTTCGCCGCGACGACGGACAGGACTTGCTCGAGTACGGGCTTCTGGCCGTGCTGATCGCCGTCGTGGTGATCGCCGGCATCACGTCGCTCGGCAGCACCATCACCAACGTCTTCTGGCAACCCATTGCTCAGAATTTCTGACGCAATCGTTGTCGGAGCCGTCGCGGGAAGCGGCGGGGTGAGCGCGATCATCGATCTGCGAAGCCGCCGCGTGCCGAATCCGCTGACGCTGGGAATTGCACTTCTGGGGATCGCGCTGGCCGCCATGCACGTGACGAATCTGAGCGTCGCGGCCGCGCTCGCCGGGTTCGCGATCGGACTGGCGCTGATGGTGCCCGGGCATCTCGTGGGCGCCACCGGCGCGGGCGATGTGAAGCTCTTCGCCGCGATCGGCACCCTGCTCGGACCGGCGCATATCGTCGTCGCGTTCGTGTATACGGCGCTCGCCGGCGGGATCGTGGCGCTCGTCGTCGCCGCGAGACGCCGCCGGCTGCGGGAAACGATGGGACGGACGGCGGCGCTCGTGCGCACCGCGGGAGGCAATGTCGCTGACATCGAGCACGCGTCCGCGGACAACCGATTCGCATACGCTCCGGCGATCGCGATTGGCGCGCTGATCGCCGCTCTCAGTTTCTGAGCGCGACTGGCGACTGATGACTGGTGACTTGTGACTGGAGACTGAAATGGCTCGCATGCGCATCTTCCTCGTGCTCGTGCTCGCGATCACCGCCGGCGGCGGGCTCGCGTTCGGCACCTACAACTACATGCAGAAGCTGCCGGCGCGCACCGTCACGATCCCGACGCGCCCGGTCGTGGTCGCCGCGACCGACCTCGACGTCGGCACCGAGCTGGCGCCGGAGAACCTTCGGACGATCGAGTGGCCCGCCAACGCGGTGCCGGCCAACGCGATCGGCAGCCCGGCGGATGTGGTCGGCCGCGGGCTGATTCTGCCGGTGATTGAAAACGAGCCGATTCTGCCGATGAAGCTGGCGTCGAAGGAAGCCGGCGCCGGCCTGCCGCCCATGATTCCTCCAGGCCTGCGCGCCGTATCGGTCCGCGTGAACGAGGTGATTGGCGTCGCCGGCTACGTGCTCCCGGGCACGCGCGTCGATGTGGTCGCGACCGTCAGCCCGACCGATCAGCGCGCCGACATGACGTCGAAGGTGATTCTCACCGACGTGCAGGTCCTGGCGGCCGGCACCAAGATCGAGCGCGACACCGAAAAGAACAAACCCATGCCGGTGAGCGTCGTCACGCTGCTCGTCAATCCCGACGAGGCCGAGCGGCTCACGCTCGTCAGCAACGAAGGGAAGATTCAGCTCGCCCTCAGAAATCCGCTCGACAAGACGACGACGGTGACGCACGGCGTGCGGCCGGCGATGCTGCTGGGGCTGGCGGTGCCGGTGCATCAGGTCGCATCCGCGCATCCGCGTGCCGCGGCGGCGCCCGAGCGTGCTCCCGAGCTTCCGACCGTCGAAGTGATCCGCGGCGACAAGCGCGCGCACGAAATCGTGCGCCAGGAGCCATAAATCATGAAGAGAATGCTGTTCATCCTGGTTGTCGCGGTTGTCGGCGACAGCCAGTTGGTCTGGGCGCAGGCGCAGACGCCCGCATTGACGATGGCGTCCGTGACGGCGGCGGCACCCGGCTCCGCGATCGCCGCCGAGCCCGAGACCAGTTCGGTGCGGCTGCTCGTCGGACGCTCGACGGTCGTCGACGTCGGCACGTCGATCGTCCGCGTGTCGCTGACGAGCCCGGACATCGCCGATGCGCTGGTGACGTCGCCCAGCCAGTTGCTGATCAACGGCAAGATGCCAGGCACGATTTCGATGTTCGTGTGGGATCGCGCCGGCGCGATCCGCCGCTACGAGCTCGTCGTGCAGCGCGACCTGTCGCGGCTGAACGAACAGCTCCACCAGTTGTTCCCCGGCGAGGCCATCGCCGCGCAGAGCAACGGCAAGGACGTCGTGCTCTCCGGGTTGGTCTCGACCAAGGACGTGGCGGAGAAGGCCGTCAATCTGGCGGCCGGCTACGTCGACAAGAAAGAAGAAGTCGTCAGCCTGGTGGCCGTGCAGCCGGGCGTCATCAGCAACCAGGTGTTGCTGCGCGTCCGCTTCGCCGAGGTCAGCCGGACCGCGCTGACCGAGCTCGGCGCGTCGTTCTTCACGGGCGCGAACGGCTACAAGAACATCACCGCGCGCGCCACGACCGAGCAGAATCCGGCGCCGACCTTCGACAGCTCGGATCCGACGAACAACAAGCTGGTGTTCAGCGACTTCCTGAATCTGTTTCTGTTCGACGCCAAGCATCAGCTCGGCACGGTGATCAAGGCGCTGCAGACCAAGGGTCTGTTTCAGAGCCTCGCCGAGCCGAACCTCGTGGCGGAGAGCGGGAAGGAAGCCAGCTTTCTCGCCGGCGGTGAATTCCCGATTCCGATCGCGCAGCCGAGCGGCGGCACCGTGGCGGTCACGGTGGTCTTCAAGGAATTCGGCGTCCGCCTGACGTTCACGCCGACCGTGTTCGGCAATCGCATCCACCTCAAGGTGAAGCCCGAGGTCAGCACGCTCGACTTCGCCAACGCCGTCACGCTCGGAGGCTTCCGGATTCCCGCGCTCACGACGCGCCGCACCGAAACCGAGCTCGAGCTGGAGGACGGCCAGACGTTCGCGATCGCCGGCCTCATGAACAACACCGTCACCTCGACGATGCAGAAGATCCCCGGCATCGGCGACGTCCCTATTCTGGGCCTGCTGTTTCGCAGCAAGGCCGCACAGAAAGATCGCACAGAGCTCGTCGTGATGATCACACCGGAGATCCTCCGGCGCGACTCCCCGGGCGTGACGCCGAACCTCCCGCGCGGGCCGGAGCCATATCTGCCGGCGCTGCCACAGAAGCAAACGACTGAGGCGCCGGCGCCGGCATTCCGGTCGCAAGAGCCGACGCCGCCGAAGGTCGGCGCGCCGGTGGCCACCGTGCCGACAAGCGCCGGACCAGCGTCGTCCGCAGAAGCGGCGCGGGCCGTGGTGGCGCTGACGCCGGCCGGACCCAAACGAATTGACGCGCCGGCCGCGGCGCCCGCGTCGGCAGCGTCGCCAGGGGCGCAGGCGCCGGCCGCCGCGACACGGCCGCTCACGCCGAACGAGCAAAGGGTTCTCGATCGTGCACGGCGTCTTGAGCGCGAACAGGAGCAGGCCGCGAAAGCGACCGAGGCCAAGCGCGCCGCCCAGCAGGCGCAAGACGACGCCAAGAAGGCCGCGAAAGACAAGAAACAGCAGGACAAACTGGCGCTCGAGCAGGCCAAGCACGACAAGGAAGCGGCCAAGCGCGCGGAAGAGGCCGCGAAGAAGCAGGCGGAGGTCGATCGCAGACATCAGAAGGCGGTCGAAGAGGCGCAGGCAAAGCTGAAGGCGGCTCAGGCATGGCGCAACTAGTCGGCCTCATCGTCAGCGACGAAGACGAATTCCGGAAACAGGTCGGGCGCCTCCTGCGTTCTGGCCCGGTGCCGATCAGTGTGATCGACGAGCGCGGGCCTCGAGAAAACACGCCGACCGACGTCGTGATCGTCGACATCCGCGCTGATGCGTCCTCAGCGATGGCGGGCATCGAACGGCTGCGCGCGGCGTCGCCAGGCGCCGGCATTTTTGTCGTCGCGCTGACCGGCGATCCCGATCTCATCCTTCAGTCGATGCGCGCCGGCGCGAACGAGTTCTTCGTCTGGCCGCCCGCCGAGGATGTCTTCCAGGGCGCGATACGCCGGACGGCGGCTCGCCGCGAGACGACGCAGGGCGCCCGCGCCACGGCGACGACGCTGGTGTTCTTCGGCGCGAAGGGCGGCGCCGGCACGACAACCGTCGCCGTGAACTGCGGCGTCGAGCTGGCGCGCCTCAGCAAGAAAGCCACCGTCATCGTCGATCTGAAGTCCGGGTTGGGAGAAGTCGCGCTGTTTCTCGGCGTCCGCCCGCGCTATACGCTGCTCGACGGGATCGACAACCTCCACCGGCTCGACCGGGAGTTCCTGAGGGAACTGGTCGTGAAGCACAAGTCGGGGCTGGAGATTCTCGCCGGGTCGGATCAGTTCGATCGGCCCGGTGCCTCCGACGGCGGCGCGATCGAAGAGCTGCTGCGGCTGCTCGCGCGCCAGTACGAATACATCGTCGTGGACGCCGGCAGCCAGATCAACTCGTGCACGGTCGCGGCGCTGTATGCGGCGGACATGATGTTTCTCGTGGCGAATCCCGACGTGCCGTCGGTTCGCAACGCGCAGCGTCTGCTCGATCGGGTCCGTCAGCTCGGCGCGTGCGGGGAGCGCGTGCGCGTGCTGCTCAACCGCGCCGCCGAGCCGTACCCGATTCCGCCCAAACAGATCGAAAACGCGCTCGGCCATCCGATTCACCACACGTTTCCGAGCGACTACAAGACCGTGTCGGCGGCGCTCAATTCTGGCGTGCCGCTGGCGCTGACGGGCAACTCCGACATCGCGGCGCAGTTCGACAGTTTCACGCGGCGTGTTCTCGATCCAGGCGGCGAGGCGCCGCCGCTGCCGACCGCCAAGCGCGGGTTGCTCGGGCTCGAGAAGCTTGCGTCCATCTGGTAACCAATCATGAGCACTCCAGCCACGGTGATGCCTCTTTCGCGGCCGACGTCAACGACGTCCGGGACGCCAGGGATGCCCGGGACGTCCGGGTCAGCCGGCGCGCGGCCGCAGGTGGCGCGCGCGCAGTACATCGAGCTCAAGGCGAACGTGCACCGGAAGCTGCTCAACCGTCTGAACCTCGAGGCGCTGGCGCAGGCGGATCGCGCGCGCGCCGAAAGCGAGATCAAGACGCTCGTCAGCGAGCTTCTCGGCGAGGAAGGCACGCCCATCAGTCTCGGCGAGCGGGAAACGCTTTTCAGCGAGCTCATCGACGAAGTCTTCGGGCTCGGTCCGCTCGAGCCGCTGCTGCGCGACAGCACGATCAGCGACATTCTCGTGAACACCTACAAGCACGTGTTCGTCGAGCGGAACGGCGTGCTCGAGCGCGTGCCCGCGACGTTTCAGGACAACCGCCATCTGATGCGGGTGATCGATCGCATCGTCAGCGGCGTCGGCCGCCGGGTCGACGACAGCTCGCCGATGGTCGATGCCCGCCTGGCTGACGGCTCGCGCGTCAACGCGATCATTCCGCCGCTCGCGGTGGACGGCCCGATTCTCTCGATCCGGCGCTTTCCCGCCGAACGGCTGAAGGCGGACGACCTCGTGACCTTGCGCGCCCTCACGCGGCCGATGCTCGACTTTCTGTCGCACTGCGTCCGCGCCCGGCTCAACACGCTCATCAGCGGCGGCACCGGCGCCGGCAAGACGACGCTCCTGAACGTGTTGTCGGGCTTCATCGGCGAACGCGAGCGCATCGTGACGATCGAGGATGCGGCGGAGCTGCAGCTCCATCAGGAACACGTCGTGCGTCTCGAGACGCGGCCGCCCAACGTGGAAGGCAAGGGCGCGGTCCGCCAGCGCCAGCTCGTCGTCAACGCACTGCGCATGCGCCCCGATCGCATCGTCGTCGGCGAGGTCCGCGGCGAGGAGTCGCTCGACATGCTGCAGGCGATGAACACCGGGCATGACGGGTCGCTGACGACCGTGCACGCCAACACGCCGCGTGACGCGCTCTCGCGCGTGGAAACGATGATTGCGATGGGCGCGACGAACCTGCCCGAGCGGGCGATGCGCCAACAGATCGCCGCCGCGATCCAGCTCGTCGTGCAGCAGACGCGCCTCAGCGACGGCTCGCGCAAGGTGACGAGCGTGTCGGAGATCACCGGCATGGAAGGCGAGGTGATCACGATGCAGGAGATCTTCCTGTTCGAGAAGATGGGCGTGACGCAGGACGGAAAGGTGATCGGCCGGTTTCGCGCGACCGGCGTCCGGCCGAAATTGTGCGAGCGCCTGCGCACCTCGGGCATCCACCTGCCCGCGGACATGTTCGAAGGCGTCACGGAGGTGCGGTGATGTGGATGCCGCTCGCGCTCGTGTTTCTTCTCGGTGCGGGCGTCGTGCTGGGCGGATTTGCCGGCGTGGCGTATTTGCCGGGTTTCCTGGCCAACCGGAAGCTCGACCGCCGGCTGCGCGACGTCTCCACGCCGGCCGGGGCCGATCTGGATGATGCGTCCGTCGTCAAGCAGTCGAACCATGGACCCCTTCCGTCCATCGATCGCGCGATGGCGAAGACGCGCATCGGCTCGCGGATCGCGCGCCTCATCGAGCAGTCCGGCGCCCGGACGACGCCGAGCGGCATTGGCGTGATGATGTTGCTCGTTGCGGCCGGTTCGGCGTTTGCGGCGTCGGTGCTCGTCCCGCTTCGATTCGCGCCGCTTGCCGCGGGCGCCCTCGGCGCCGCGATGCCGATCGGATGGCTGGTGCATCGCCGGACCGTCCGCCTGAAGCGCTTCGAGGAGCAGTTTCCGGAAGCGCTCGACCTGTTGTCGCGGGCGATTCGCGCCGGCCACGCCTTTCAGACGGCGATGGGCATGATTGCCGACGAGGTGGCGCAGCCGGTCGGACCGGAATTCAAGAAGACCTTCGACGAGCAGAACTTCGGCCTGCCGTTGCGCGACGCGTTGAATCAGCTGTCCGAGCGCGTGCCAATCCTGGATGTCCGCTTCTTCGTGACGGCGGTGCTCATCCAGCGCGACACCGGCGGCAACCTGTCGGAGATCCTGGACAACCTCGCACACGTGGTCCGCGAGCGGTTCAAGATTCGCCGTCAGGTTCGCGTGCACACCGCGCACGGGCGCTTCACCGGCTACGTGCTGCTCGCGCTGCCCGCCGCGCTGGCCGTCGTGCTGTCGTACATCAGCCCGTCGCACATGGAGACGCTGTTCAAGGAGCGCATCGGCCAGATGATGCTCATGGGCGCGATCGTCATGCAGACGATTGGCTTTTTGTGGATTCGCAAAGTGATCAAGATCGAGGTGTAGCGTGACCCAGGGAATCGTATTGCTGCCGCTGCTCGCCTTCGTCTTCGGATCGCTCGTCGTCGCCGCCGTCGCGATGGTGGTGCGGTCCGGATCCGGCGCCACGATCGAGCAGCGGCTCGGCGAAGTGACCGGCACGCACGTCAAGGGGCTGCTCGAAGATACCGGCTACGACCGCCTGACCGTCGATACGTTGAAGAAGATCGGGAGCTTTGCGCCGAAGTCGCCGTCGGAGATGGGGAAGCTGCAGCAGAAGCTGGTGACCGCCGGCTTCCGCAGCAACGAGGCGCTCGCGGTCTTCATCGGCCTCCGCCTCGGGCTCGCGCTGCTGGCGTTCGCGCTGCTGGCGACGCCGGTCATCATCTCCCCGAACGTGCCGATGGCGCTCGGCGCGTCCGCCTTCGCGTACCTGCTGTCGGGGATGGTCGTCGGCCGTCTCGCCAAGAAACGCCAGCATCGCATCCGCCTCGGGCTGCCCGACGCGCTCGATCTGCTGGTCGTCAGCGTCGAGGCGGGCCTTGGGCTCGACCAGGCGATTCAGCGCGTCGCCGAGGAACTGGGCTTCGCGCACCCCGATTTGTGCGACGAGATGCGGCTCATCAACCTCGAGCTGCGCGCCGGCAAGAACCGCGTCGACGCGCTGCACAATCTCGCGGACCGCACCGGCGTCGAGGATGTGCGGTCGCTCGTCTCGATGCTGGTACAGACCGACAAGTTCGGCACGAGCGTCGCGCAGTCGCTGCGCGTCCACTCCGACACGGTGCGCACCAAGCGGCGCCAGCGCGCCGAGGAAGCGGCGGCGAAGACCGGCGTCAAGATGGTGTTCCCGCTCGTGTTCTGCATCTTCCCGGCGATCTGGGTCGTGACGATCGGCCCGGCCGCGATCAAGTTCATCCAGGTGCTCGGGCCGATGACGAAGTAGGGATCCCATGGCCCAGACTGCAACCGCTGACGTCGTTGTCGACACGCCGAGGACCGCGCCCGCGCCCCGCGCACCGGCGACGATTGCGGAAACCGGGCTGAGCGTCGATCAGATCGTCCAGCTCTTCGTGAAAGCGCTGTACACCGGCGAAGCCACGGGCACCTCGCTCGCCGACCGGCTGCGGCTGCCGTACGCCATCCTCGAAGCGATCGTCGAACACATCCGCGCCGAACAGCTGGTCGAAGTGAGAGGCGCATCCGGCTCGGGCACGGCCGGTTACCGCTACGCGCTGACCGACCTCGGACGCGATCGCGCGCAGCGGTATCTCCAGGCGTGCCAGTACGTCGGGCCCGCGCCCGTGCCGCTGGCGGCATACGTCGAGACGATGCACGCGCTGCAGGCGGCGCGCGGCTACATCGATCGCGACCGGCTGCGCGACGGCTTTTCGCACCTCATCGTCACCGACGAAGTGCTCGAACAGTTGGGCCCGGCAGTCAACGCCAGCCGGGCGGTGTTTCTGTACGGCCCTCCGGGCAACGGCAAATCCGTCATCGCGGACGGGATGGGGCGCGCGCTCAACGGCGACATGTACGTGCCGCACGCGCTCGACGTGGACGGACAGACGATCACGCTGTACGACCCGATCAATCACCACTCGCTCGATGGTCCGGAAGAGGACGCGGGTGGCGGTAGCCCTGGAGTCGGCGCCGGGCTTTCAATCGTCAAGGCCGTGCCGCGCGATCGCCGGTGGGTGCGCATCCGCCGGCCGGTTGTCGTGGCCGGCGGCGAGCTGACGCTCGACATGCTCGACCTGAACTTCAACCCGATCGCCAAGTTTCACGAAGCGCCGATTCAGCTCAAGGCGAACGGCGGTGTCTTTCTCGTCGACGATTTCGGGCGGCAGCGGATCACGCCGCAGGAACTGCTCAATCGCTGGATCGTGCCGCTCGAGAATCGCGTCGATTACCTGACGCTTCACACCGGCAAGAAGATCCAGCTGCCGTTCGACGTGCTCATCGTGTTTGCGACCAATCTCGATCCCGCCGCGCTCGCCGACGAAGCGTTCATGCGCCGCATCCCGTACAAGATTGCGATCGAGGATCCGTCGATCGAGCAGTTCACACGAATCTTCGAGCTGAATTGCCGGCGCCGCAATCTGAAGTTTCACCAGGTGATGGTCGCCTACCTCCAGCGGCGGCACTACGGCCCGTCCAATCGGCCGATGCGCGCGTGTCATCCCCGCGATCTCATCGACCAGGTCACCGCGCTCTGCCGCTACCAGGGGCGCGAGCCGGTGATTACGCGCCAGCTCCTCGATGCCGCCTGCACCGCGTACTTCGTCGACGAACCGCGCGTGCAGCCGACGCTCGTGCCGCCGCGCAAATCCGCCCGCCGGCGGTTGGAGGTCCACTGATGACGATGCCGACTCGATCGATGCTGCGGCGGCCGCTCGGTGCCGACATATTGGCCAGGGCGGCCGTCGGCGGGCTCTTTGCGCTGTTGTCGATCAACCTGCTGACCGACTTTCTCCAGACGCAGCGGATGACCGGGCTGCTGCTGCTCGTCAGCGAGTCGCTGGTCGTCGTGCTGACCATCCTGCGCCGCCGCGCGTCCATTGTTGACCGATCGCCTGGCGCGGCCGTCGTGACCGCCGCGTCGCTCGTCGGTCCGGTGCTGTTGAGGACCGCGCAAGGTCCGGGGCTGCTGCCCGATGTCGCGACCGTCGTGATTTCGGCGGTCGGCCTGATCGTCGTGATCGCCGGCAAGATCACGCTCGGCCGCAGCTTCGGCATCGTTCCCGCAAACCGGGGCGTCGTCATCGCCGGTCCGTACGGCATCGTGCGCCATCCCATCTACGCGGGCTACGTGCTGACGCACGTCGGCTTTGCGTGCGCGTATCCGACGGCGTGGAACGTCGCGCTCGTGGTGCTGACGGACGCGGCGCTCATGATCCGCGCGCTCTACGAAGAGCGCGTGCTGGCCGGCGATCGCGTCTATCAGACGTACTGCCGCCGCGTCGCATGGCATGTCGTGCCCGGAGTGTTCTAGGTGGAAGTGACCGCACTGGTGAATCGGCGGACGGGAACGGCGATCGCGACCGCCGTGGAGCTGGCGGCGACCCGGACGTCGCGGCGGCGCGGACTGCTTGGCCGAGATGCGCTCGATCCCGAGGCCGCGCTCGTCCTGACGCCGTGCTGCGCGATTCACACGGCGTTCATGCGGTTCGCGATCGACGTGGTCTTCGTCGATCGCGGCGGCGGAGTCCTTCGGATTGTCCGCGATCTGCGGCCGTGGCGCGCCGCCTCGGCGCTGCGCGCACACGCCGTCGTCGAGCTCGCGGCCGGGAGGCTGCGGGCTGGCGATCTGGCCGTCGGCGACGTGGTCTATTTGGCGCCGGCGCCGCGATCGTCGGTGACAGGGTGGCCGGCGGCTTCGAGCAGCCTGCGCGCGACCGCCGCGAGACCGGCTTGTCCGGGATCGTAGATTCCCCATTCATCGCGAACGGGGCGGGTCGTTGGCTCTTCGTCGGTTGCTGGTTCGACCTGGTTGTTCACAGCTCTGCCACATCGCAACTCTCGTGCCCACCGCTTCGTCAGCACCTGCGCGCGATATCGCGTGCGCGCGGTCGCGCCGACGCACCAAACTGTCCGGCGGCTTACAGATCTGAGTCCGTGCCCAGCCGCGCGATCGTCGCGCCGAGATGCGCCGCCGGGTCATCCCAGAATTCGGCCACGCGCGGATGCCGCTCGAGCGCGGCCTGTACGATGCCGCGCTGCACGCCGCGCCCGCGGCCATGCACGAGCCGCACTTCTTCGAAGCCCGCCGCGGCGGCCGCATCGACATACTCCGCGACCACCGACGCGATGTCGCGAGGCGCAAACGGGTGTAAATCTAGCTCGCGCTCGATGGGGATCCGGATGGGCTCGGGCACGGATAGCTCGCCGTCACGACGGTCTTGATTCCGCCGCGAACCGAAAAATCGCCGACGACGGTCATGCGGCGGGGGTGGCAGGCGGCGACCAGATCGTCGAGAATCTGGTTCGTGACGTTCTCGTAAAAAATGCCGCGATTGCGGAATTCGATCAGGTAGTACTTCAGCGCCTTCAGCTCGATGCAGCGCGCGTCGGGCGTGTAGGTGATGCGGATCTCGCCAAAATCGGGCAGGCCGGTCTTGGGGCACACCGACGTGAACTCAGGACAGGCGATCGCGATCTCGTAGTCGCGCTCCGGGCGCGGGTTCGGAAACGTTTCGAGCGTCGAGCTTGACATACCTGAAATTCTACAGAAAAAGCGTGGTTTCGCGCGGCTCGACGTTTGACACTGGCGAGAGGCGCGGGCTAGGATACGGCGATTTTCTCAAGAAAACGGCGATCATTGCTGCGCGCGCAGCGACCGGCCGTGTGATCAAGCGCGTCAAACGAGGGGGAATGACGATGAATGACGCCCGACGCATGGGCAAATCCGAGCTCTTTTCGCATTTCGCCGAGCGGTTCGAAGTCAAGCGGACGCAGGCCCGCGAGTTCTTCGACGAGCTGACGGCGCTGGCGGAAAAAGAGCTGAAGCGCTCGGGCGAGTTCGTGCTGCCCGGGATGGTGAAGCTGGTGGTGCAGAAGCGGAAGGCGCGCATGGGCAGGAACCCGGCGACCGGCGAGGCGATCAAGATTCCCGCCAAAACCGTCGTCAAGGCGCGTATCGCCAAGCAGCTCAAAGACGCCGTGTTACCGAAGAAGTAGCCGATCGTCGGATCTACCAGTAGGCCCCCCACCTACCTGACGTCGGTCCATCGCGAGTCGCTTGTCACAAGCCGCCGGTTTTCACCGACTGGTGACTTGGGACTCGCGACTTGCGACTGACGACTACTACGCCGCCGTCGCACGACCCGCCAGGACGCGGCTGTAGAGCGTCGCCGGCACCAGCCGCATCGTCTTCGCTTCCAGGTTGATCACCGAATCGTCGTCCAGAATGATCCGATCGCCCGGGCCGAGGAGAATCTCGGCGCTGTAGCGGCGCGCGCCGCGCAGCGTCCGCAGCTCGAAGTAGCGCACCGCGTAGGTCTGATCCTCAACCGCGAGCGCGGCCGTCTTCACGAGTGTCCGAAACATGTCCACCTCTCCTATCTGTCTTTTCAACTGGCCGCCGCCTGCGCCGATCGATCGTTGCGCGCCGGAAACCGCACCGTGAACGACGTGCCGCGGCCGACGGCGCTCTCGACGGTGATCGTCCCGCCGAGCTGTTCGACGATGCCCTTGGTGACGGCCAGGCCGAGCCCGAGCCCGCGGCGTTTGGTCGTGACGAACTCGTCGAAAATCGTCTGCAGCCGTTCGGGCGCGATCCCCGAGCCGGTGTCGGTGACGGTGATCTCGACGTGATCGCCGGTGCGCGCGGTCGCAATCACCACGCGGCCGTTCGGCTCGGTCGCCTGAATCGCGTTGGTGATCAGGTTGCGGAACACGCGCCCGAGCGCGAACCGATCGCCGTCGATCATGGCCGGGCCGTCCGCGCAGTGCGCCTCGACGGCGATGCCGTTGCGGTCGCCTTCGATCCGCATCGATTCCATGACCTCGGCCACCGCGGCGTTGACGTCCATCGCGAAGCGCTCGATCGGCCGCGGCTTGACGATGTTGTGCAGGTCGTCGAGGAAGCGCTTGATCGTCGTCATCTCGCGGTTGATGATGCGCCCGCACTCCCGACGCGACTCGGCATCCACATCGTCGCGCAGCAGCAGGCTGGTGTTGTTGCCGACGTTCTGGATGGGATGGAGCAGGTCGTGCACGAGGCCCGCCGCCACGCGGCCGAACATCGCCTGGCGCTCCTGGCGCTTCACGTTCTCCTGCAGCTCGGTGAGCCGGTTCGCCATCGTGTTGAACGACTCGCCGAGGTCGGCGAACTCGTCGCCCGTGCCGATGTCCACGCGCGTGTCGAGCGCGCCGCCGGCGACCTCGCGGGTCGCGCGTTTGAGCGTCAGGATTGGCGAGATGAACGAGCGTCCAAAGAGATAGCCGACGCCGATCATGACGAGGAGCGCGGCCGAGATGGCCACGACGAGCTGCCGCTGAAGCTGGGCGGCGTTCGCGTACGCTTCGCTCACCGGCTGCTCGACGATCACGGTCCAGTCGAGCGGATCGATGCGGGCGGCGACGCCGAGCTCGCGGCGCCCGTCCTCGTCGACGTACTCTCTCGACACCGGCGCGCCGCCGCGCTGCGCCCGCACTTCCTTGACGAGCTCGTTGCCGAGCATGTTGCGCGACTCGGCCACGAGCGACTTCTTGTCGGGATCGCCGTGGGCGACGAGCGCGCCGTTCGGCGCGACGACCATCGCGTACCCGTGTTGCCCGATGCGGATCTGGTCGACCATCCGCCACATCTGCTCGAGGCTGAACTCGCCGACGAGCCAGCCGGCTGGCTGGTTGAGGCGCGTCAGATGAATAGCGAACGTCGTCGTCGGCAGCCCGTCTTCGTCCATGCGGATGGGCGACATCGTCACGCCGTCGAAGCTGGTTGAGGGCTGCGCCGGCACCTGCGCGCGCGGGCGGCCGACCCGGCTCGAGACGAGCGGCTGCTGGCGTTCGTCGAGCAGCGTGATTTCGTGGAATTCGCGGAACTGCAGGACGTAGTTCTTGAGAATGCGATCCTGCTGCGTGCGGTCGAGGCCGGTGTCCTGAAGATCGGCGGCGAGCGCCTCCAGGAGATCGGCGTTGCTCGACACGTAGCGGCTGATTTCCGTGGCGGCGCGCGTGGCGACGTTGATGTTGCCGGTGATGACCGAGTCGCGCGTGCCGCGCTGCAGCGAGAGGATGGAGATCGCGCCGTAGGCGATGAGCGGCAGGACGGCGGCGGCCGCGAGCAGCAGCGCGAAGCGCGTCGCGAGGTGTCGAATCCTGATGGCCATCAGCGAGTTATATCAGTTTCGGTTCGCGGCGCGTGAACCTGCAGCCGGCTTCCAAAGGCGCAGCGCGGTGAGCACATCGCGCCCGGGTTCGACGGGTATTTCAAAACGACGACTGACGG
>Ga0097691_1001973_pt1 | contig 14352 bp, 12 predicted proteins | sample NGESurdeep072012_8_FD_72858 | JGI IMG/M metagenome (GOLD analysis project Ga0097691, IMG submission 72858) | Arctic peat soil microbial communities from Barrow, Alaska - NGEE Surface sample 210-1 deep-072012 | ecosystem: Environmental > Terrestrial > Soil > Wetlands > Peat ...
AAAGCGTTGACTCTCAATCCACACGCCAGCCGACTCGACTTTGTGCAACCGTACCAGGCAAATGTCCTTCCCGAGCACGGGTATTGAGGCCACGACCATCGTTCCCTCAAGACTCTTGAGCGTGCAGCCTGTTGGCCGTTCATTCATTTCGCTTTCCTCGCCTCGCCTTTCCTTGCCTTGCCGCGCCCAGCCTAGCCCCGCTCTGCCAAACCTCGCCTAGCCCGGCAGCAACTTGGGCAACTTACGCGGCATGCAATTTGAATTCCGGTAGCGGGTACAACATCTTCGAAATTGCAATCGGGTCGCGCCCAGCCGCCTTTTCACTTGGGTCCAGGTGCGCGATGACTGCCCCAATGTCTGGCCTCAGCGAGTACACGCTGCGCTTCCGCATGAACCTCGTCTGCAGCTGCCAGCAAGGTGTAATCACCGCATGCTGCGTCGGTTTCTCCAAGTGAACGAAATAATGAAGATGTGAGCGGCACAAGAGATCAGCCCTGAGTGCCCTATCCTCGACACCGGCAATCGCGGACCACAACAACTCGCGGTCGATTCCGCCGGATTTCGCGAACCCACCTCCTCCACCGACGTGATGGGCAAGGTTGACGTTTACACCATCAAAATTGACGCCGCAGACCTCGCGCGTGAAGCGGCCGGTACCATGTAAGCACTGGTACTCCACCGCATTCAGGCGCGCCGCAATCGACTCCAGTTCAGACGCTCCGCGTCCGTCGTGGTATTCAGTTCCCTGGACCACGTACGTGGGAATCTCGACTTCAGGTTCGAGCTTCAAGAGCTTCTTCAACTTGTTTCGCAAGAAGCGCAATGTAAAGACAGCTGCTTCTTCCTGGTCGTTGGGCAAAGGAAGGCACAATTCCGCCCCTTGCGATTTCGGCTGTCGCCCGTCAATGAGGTCGCCGTTGATGAAGATCGCGTCGATATGGAACCCGGCAGCCCACGAAATCATGTCCGAGAAGCATTCCCACAGGTATTGTTGCCCAGCATTTTGGCGCACCTCGCTACCATCGTTTGCGACAAAATCCGGAGGCAACAGGCCAAAAATCGACCCAATGTGAAGATCCGAAAGGAGCAATAGGTTTCGGTGCGCCATATTTAGGCCGCTTGCCTCCAACCGTCCGGCACTGGAATGTGAAATTTGCCAAAAACGCCGCGGAAGGTTCCGATCCCGATAGCGACACCCGCTCCGACAAGCAGGTTGTAGACATCCTGCTCGCCGCAGTCGGGGTTATTAAACAAGCTCAGTTGAAATCGGAGTTCCCAAGGCAGAGGGATCACGGGACGCGATTTTTCATTCGGGATACCTTCTTTCAACCGAGCAACGGCGTAATGCACATACACGCCACTGCTCAGGTCCCGCTCGACTCCGTCAGCGCCCACTACGAATTCTCCGAACCTGACAGCTTCGCCGTTCCGCATGAAAGGAATTTCGTCGGGCTCGATCTCCACAAACGAACGCATCGCAAGCGCTACGCGTTTGTATTTCTTCACGTCGAGCAATCGCTTCGGCGCGCTATCAGTGTTTAAGGCCGATAGCAGGCTGACGAGATTTAGGGACGGCAGGACCAGCGTCCGCGACCCGTCCGATGAGAAGTACAGCTTTTGCGCCGGAGTTAGCTGCGTCGTTTTGTTGCCTGCATATCGATCCAGCATGCAAGGCCGCAGCCCAACTAAAGTCACATCCCACGTTTGCTTTCCGTTTCGTATCATTTCCTTCCCTCGCGATGTTCATGCGTTCCCACAGGTCCTCCGGCGGGCGTGGTGATACGCGGCTCGCCCAGTGCTCGCGTACGCTCGCGTAATACTGCTCGACGTCGCAATCTGACCGCAGTCGGATTCTCCGCTGCATTGCCCTACGCCTCTCCGGCGGCGATGTGCGGGTCGGCTGCGGTGCTGACGCGCTGGTCATCGGATTGCAACCCTGGATGAAGCATTTGTCGGGCCTCGCTCAATACGGCCTTCACGTCTGCATTGCCGGACGCAAGCGTTACGATGGGTCTCGACATGCTCGCCAACAGCCTCGCCGATGAAGCGATAAACCACCTCAACTGGTCGTCGTCCAATACGCCTTCAATTGGAACCATGAACGAGTGCCGCAGAACGATGTTCCCGTCATCGGGATTTACCTCAATGTCGCCGAACACGAACAAGAGATAATTTGCGAACCCGCAGAACTCCGCGACCGCCGACCGGCGCTCTGGCGGAACAGTGAAATCGGTCGTCGCCATGAGTACGGTCAAGAAGCCGTTCTGCCAAATCCTGAAGGTCGCGTCAAACGGCCCACACCGCATGGCGAACCAGAACTGCCCTTGCTGGCACTCGTAGTCGAGCCCGTCGTGGTCGAAAATCCTTTTCAGCTGCGCGAGTATGCTCATTTGCGTCCTAACTATCCGGGTGCCGAGTTCGCCAATTGTGATGGCCGGCAACACGTGGCATAAGGATCTGTACGCAGCTTGCTGCCCTGCAAATCCGTTAAGCTGCATGTCGATATAATATCGACATATCGATATTCGTGTCAAGAGCTGAAAAGCCCGGCAAATCCGAGATTGATTGGAGTGCGGTGGGACGTCGCCTGCGCGAGCTGCGCGGCTTTGACGCCACGCAGTCAGAGCTCGCCGCGGAAATCGGCGTAAGCCAGAGTTACCTCTCGTCTGCCGAACGTGGTGAGAACGAGATCGGTGCCGACATTCTCCTCCGATTGAGCAGGAGATTCGACCGGTCGATGGAATGGATACTCATCGGAGCCGAGCGCGCGACACTGAAACGTCGATAGCATTTTTCCGCTTCGCATTGCCGTTCCGCAATTGGCTCCCTTAAGTATCGCCGCTTCCGTTCAGTGGCATAGCTGACGAAGATATGAGCACGCGAACCGGGTGTCATCTTGAACCAATGCTGCCACGAAAAATTGGGAACTGCACCGACATAATCGACGCAACACTACCAGCCGGGCCAGGGTAGCGGGTCCGTGCTCATCTTCTTGCAGTCCCGACAACAGTGATATCGCAGACGAGATTAAACGACGGCGTGACCCCCATGTAGTCGTTCCAACGGCGAACATACTGATCGCGGTCAAGCAAATTAAGATCGTCTGATTGGCCAGGCTGACCGCTGTCTAGCCCAGTTCCGAGGGAGATTCCGCCGCGCTCCGTCAAGACATAGCGGTTGTGAAACTTCTCCCCTGCTGCCCTCTCCGCCAGTTTGGCAAGGCGAACCGTCATTCCCGCAGGTGTGATGCGGGGTAGTTCGTCGCGACAGGTGTCGAGAAAGAAATCATTGGTGGCGGGGGTCCCGGTGAAATAAGTAATCGTACGAGGATCTCGGGCGCGATCAGCGGTTCCTGCCCTCAGCAGTGCTTCAAAGACCTGGCGATGGCGCGCATTTTCCGGACCGAAATGCCTGTCAATGAAAACGAGGGTTTCGGAAATCTGCAATAGCGGTTTTGCGGCTGCGGCGAGCGCGGCAGGGGTTCTCGGTACCACTATCCCGCAAGCAACTGCCCAGAGCGGATGCGTTTCGTCCATATCGCTGGCAACAAGAACGAAGTCTCGATTTCGTGGATTCTCATGGGCTACAACTGCCCTGAATGGTCTCGCGACGTGCTCGTTTTCGGCATTCAGCAGCCAGGTATCCTCGGCTCGATAACCGTCTGCCCCCCTGCGGACAAGGGCGGAGCGAATGTTTGCCAGCATTGTCTCAATACGGGCGTGTTGCAGCTCCGAACATCGCCCGGCCCCTCGTTCTCGAAGGATTAATTCGTGAACGGTGCGTAGCCAACTGGTGGGGAATTGAGAAACGAGCCGGCCTCGTGAAATACCAAACTTCTCAAGAAAATAGCGACAGCTCTCGTAGCTATTAAGCAGATCGGGTTCGAGGGCGTATTCCGATAACATCGTTTGGCGGCTCGATCAGAACAATTCTTTCGCGCGTTCCGGGAAAAAGCCCTCTGGCCAGCGTGTGGCGAAATCTCCCTCCACGGTTGCGGGGATCTCCGTCACGATTGAGCCGTTGCGAGTTGGTGAGACGTAGAGCACCGCCACGTCCTCCGGACGTAACGGCAGCAACCCCGGCGGCAGCTTTCCTTCAGATGTCTCTCGAATCCGGCGAAGGATTCGGAGGATCAGGTGTTCGCTGTGAGTCTCCAGGATGAACGTGTTCTTCTGCTCACCGAGTGCTGAGGCGATGAATACGTCACCCAATTCCGCCTGCAAAGCTGGATGAAGGTGGATCTCGGGCTGTTCCATCGCCACGATGCTGTTGTGCGAAGCGTAGGCGGCAACGAGAACCGGAAGCACCTGGCTGACGCCAATTCCGACGTCCCTGTGGGTGACGACAGTCTCGGTTCGACGGTCCAGCAGACTGAGTTCCTGGAGCTTTTCGATATCGGCGGACCTAATTGCATTTTGCATGTTGCGCGCTTCAGTTTCCGAATCAATGACCGGGTACACGCCACCAATCGTATGTTCACTATCGGGTTCACCCTCGAGTTGAACCCCCTCCTGCTCTAGTCGGTTTAGCTCCTCAACAATTGTGGGCTCTAGGTCATCAATGCCTACCAACTGACGGACCACAAGCGCGTAAGGCGTCTGCATGCGCTCCGGAGATCCAAGCCAACCATTCACCTGCTCACGCACTTCTTCGTTGCGGCGAACCACATCCCATGCATAACCCCCGCCCGCAAACCAATTTGTGTCCTCGTGTTGCGAAAAAGCGATATGCCGAGGTGGGTAGGATCGGAGCGGACCTAGATAATGAAAACGTTTCAGTTCGCGGCTAACAGCGCCGCTCATACCCCGTATCATTTCATCGAGTACCCGCGGAAGATACACGCGCACTGCAGCAGCCAGGTTCTCTTTCCGCGTCCCGCGGCCCACAGCAATAAGCATCCCAGGCTCAATCGCTACCGGCTTTTCAGCTACCAATAACCTGTTAGGCAAGAAATTGCCCGGCTCCACCGCTAAATCGGGAACCATTTGACTGATCGTGTCGTCGAGGCCCTCATAGTCGCTGGGCTGCACTGTTTCCGTCGTCGTGGAGGTCAGCACGATTGTCTTGATGAGTTGACGAAACACCGGGTGCTCATGATAGAGATGATCAACTTGGAAACGGCCTTCTGGACGCCTGCTGACGCGAACGATGGGTGCGGAGTCGACAGAAAGTTCATACATCTGAACCTGAGGAGCACCCGATGCCACCAGTTCGCCGGTTGGAACTTTGATCTGCACCGGTTCGCCTGTGCGAGTATTAACGCCGAATTTGTACTTCATCCGCTCAACGCGCGGAAGAGCAATCTGAACCGATATTCGGGCTCGGTTTCCACTCGCGAAGAGCTCGGCCAATCTTCCCGTGAAGTCACCTGTACTTACCTCAAGGCCCCACTCCATCTGTCGGTTCTCGTCACGCCCGTAGATGTATTGCTTGAAGCCGCCGAGATCGACAGCCTCGCCGCCTACTGTGGTGCGGTAAATATCAAGATCACCCCTCTCGTCCGCTTGGCAGCCAAACACAAGGCCGTGAATGATGCTAGATTTCCCCGCGCTGTTAGGGCCGAAGATGAGCGTCAAAGGTCGGATCGGGATCTGCTGCGATGCCGCGAATGCTTTGAAGTTAGCGAGTTGAAACGCTGTCAGCACGACAGTACCTCTTTCGGAAGCTGGAGGGCTTTCATGTGTTCCCGCATTTCGTCGAGCAGCTCTTTCATGTTCGCATTGCGCCAGCTAGCGGTTAGTTCTCCTGTAAACGCTTTTTGAAGAAGTAGCTCAAACAGGCGGTGTAACCGCGCAGCAGCTGTTTCTTTCGTGGAGCGCAGCCCATCGACATCAGTCACCATGCGTGCGAATGCCTGCTGCTGGGGTATGTCTGGAACTAGAATCTCGACCGGGTAAACACGACTGCCCGATATCAGAGGCTGACCAGCTCTGCCAGCATATCTGTTCAGATCAGCGATTCTGAGTGCTTCGACAAGGTAAATCGGGTCTAGTTCAGGTGACATTTCTGATACGTACAACGCGTTATCGGTGACCCAGCAATTTGGCTCGGTGTGATGAACCACGCCGCAGTATGCTCCGACTCGACCCAACACGATAACGCGGTTAGGGAACATAAAGGCGGAGTGATAACCAGTGATCCCGTTTCCGCCATAAACGGGATATTCACCGGTATGAACCATTTCCTTTGATGGCAAGAAATCGCCGCTCTTGAGTGTGATTAGCGCTCCGAGCTGCTTCTTCTTTAAGGCACGAGGATTAGCTATCGGATCACCAAACATCTTGAAGTAGAAGGTGCTGAGAATTCGCAGGAACCTTGTATCGGCAGCCGCTCGCCTCTTGCGAAGTTCACTGGCAGCGTCAAGAATTCCCACGATCCTGCGTTGCTCTGACGGAGGCGGGTATGGAATTGTGAATTGTCTGATCGCAGAACGCGTAACTTCTTTGAACGTGATCGAGCCCGCTAAAGCTGAAATGTCATTTATGAAGTACTGAAGTGCATACGCAAGATATCGAGAGTTGACTCCAGGCAGTGGAGTAAAGTTGGCAAAGCCTTGATTCGTTGTTACTGGGACGGCCGCGATGCCGAGTTTTCCTATCGTTGCCCGAGACGAGAACAGAACAGTGCCAGCCGGGAGTAATTGCGCTCCGGATTCCTGAAGCCCTCTTTCCGTTATTCTTTCTGTTGAATCCTCAACCGTAGCAATATCCGTTCCGGGTGCGGGCAAATCCGTCGGCGTCAACCATGGGATGGCACCGCCCCAATATTCAGGGTAGTTTCGCCTTGGCGTGCCGCCACCCGATATGTCAGCCAGTTTCTCCAGGGACAGTCTTGGCCAGCTCATGCGTCAGCAATCTTTCCGAGCAGATCTTCTAATCTCGTTGCAATATCCCGCTCAATCTCAAGCACTTCCCTAACTAGCTGCGCCGGATCTTCGTCCGAGATAGCATCTGGGGTACGCGGTTTGTATCTGGCCGCAGATAGGTTGTAATCTGCGTCAGCTATGCGATCGACCGTTGTCCACCAAGAATGAGGCTCGCCGCCGCCTGCCGGAAGTATCGTTGCACTATCGATACCGGGCGGCTCAGAAAAGCGCGTTGCCTTGTATGACTGCCAGAGCCGCAGCAGATCTGGAATATCGTTCCGTTCTGGCGTCTCCGGTCGTCCGCCACCAACAATCTTGTCCGGATCAAACCCGTCGGCTCGCACCTCATAGAACCACACCTTGCGATCAACCTTACCTTTCTTCAGAGTGCTTTTCTCCGGCCTCCGAAATACCAAGACACCAGTTTTCACACCCGCGTATGGCTTGAATACGCCCGGCGGCAGAGACACAACTGCCAACAGGTCGAAGTCCTCAACGAGCTTCTTGCGGAGATCAGTGTGAGCAGACGTGGAACCGAAAAGAAGTCCTTCAGGGACGACTACGGCGCTGCGACCGGACGGCGCCAGCGCTTCCATCATCACTCCAAGAAAGAGCAATTCGCTCTTTTTCGAATTAGTCGGGAGATCCTTGCGAATCGATTCCTTCGGAAGCACCCCCGAAAACGGTGGATTCGACAAGATAACTTTGTATCTCCGCGCGAGGTCATCCTCTGTCAACCCACCCAAGTCCGACAAGGCATTTGCACGCTTTATGGATGCCTGGCGAACGCCATGAAGCACCAGGTTCATCATTGCAATCCGGATCATCTGACGGGAAACATCGATGCCGTAAATCGAATGCTCAAGAATGCCCCAATTCGAAAGTTTTTCTCCTGGGCCTTTGCGATACGTTTGCAAAGCAGGAAATTGTTCCTTCGCATCTGTGATCGTTAAGCTTCGGCTGTCAAGCCATTCCTCGCCATAGATCGGCACTTCCTGCGGATCAGTCGAGTACTTGGCCAGAATGTACTCGATCGCATCGATGAGGAAACCACCGGTGCCGCAAGCCGGGTCGTAGATTGTGTCACCCAGATCGGGGTCTAGCATCTGCACCATCATGGTCCGAATCTGGCGTGGCGTTCTGAATTGCCCATTGAGCGCCGACTGGCCGAGGTGCGTCAGTAGATACTCGAAAATGTCACCCTTAACGTCAGTTCCAAGTCTATTGAACTCGATGGCATCGATCTCGTCGACCACCTGCTTCAGAACGTTGGGGTCATGAATCTCAAGCACGGCGTCACGGAAATACTCAGCAATCGCCGGCTCTTCTTTAACGAGGGATGCCATATAGGGGAATATTTCATCCCGGAGGAAATCTCGAAGATCCGTGCCGCTTCTGAAACGCCATTTTGACCAGCGAAACCTCTCTGCTTGCTTCGGAAACAGGAACTTGCCGTTGCCGTTTCCGCTGCGTTTTCCATCAATCAATCGAGCACGGAGTTCTCGGCTCGATTCCTCCTCATCGAGGAGCTTTAAATAGATCAAGTACGAGATCTGCTCGATATAAGTGACGGGATTCGTCACTCCTCCCGCCCACAGGATGTCTGTGATTCGATCGAGCTTTCTGCGCAAATCTTGGTTCAAAGTAACTCCTTAAGCCGCTGGTTGGTGGAACACAGTTGTGTTCATGTCTGCGATGATCTGCGCGAGGCCTCTTTCTCCGAACAACTCAACCCCGAGACCGGCAGCGTTGAGAATCGATAAAGGCGGAGTAAAGAGGTCCTCCAGCGCGACCTTGCCGCTGGCAATTCCACGATTCTTCAGCAACGACAAATATTGAGCCTGCTCAGGAGTCAGCGATTTCGACACAAGCCACGCCTGGAAATTCTCAGTGACCTCCTCTTCTCGACTCTTGATGCGGACCTTGCGGAGCGCCGCCTTGATGAAATCAACTAAGTCGCCGCCAGGTTGCCGGTATGCGCGTCGGAGGTTCTCCTCGTTGAAGTACATCTCCGGACGATTGAGGCGTGCTGCGAGAGATTGCTCCTCCTCGGGAGTGAGGGGTTGGCCATCACGGATTTTCTGGAGAACCTGATCGTCCATCGCCGCACGACGGATTGTGTTCTCCCAATTGGTGACGTACTCGCGCTTGTCGATCCGTTCCCCACCGGGCCCAACCTCAACGTACGTAACTGCATGAAGCCACTCATCCACCAGTCCCAATTCGACCAATTCTTCCCGTGGGGTCGGTGGGCTCGGCTTCGGTCCCCGGCCAGCAGACCATCCCCCAGTTCCGGCAAAGATGTCCGTGTCGGCATCATTGAAATAGTCGTGATTGCCGAAAAAGTCATAAATCACGAATTTCTGCTTCCCAATGTGAGGGGCGGTCCTTGTGCCGCGGCCACGCATTTGCTGATAGAGAATCGGGCTCCGCACACGACGGCACATGACGAGGTGGAGCACTTCGCGGCAATCGAAACCTGTGTCGAGCATGCCGACGCTCACTGCGACCTGAGGGTACTCCTCGCGCTTGAATTTGCGGATCAGCTCATCCGCGTTCGCGACGTCGCTGGTGATGACCTCGGCATACCGACCTCCGCATTCAGGGTGGAGTTCGTTGAGGTATGAGGTGAGGCGGGCAGCGTGGTGTTTCGAGATAGCGAAGACGATCGCCTTACCGGGGCCGATCGGTTGTCCAGGCGCGAGATCCTTGTAATTCGACCAAGCCAAGCGGTCGAACTCCTGCATCATCTTGCGATTGGTGTCTTCGTTCGTCCATTCGCGCTCGAACTCGGCCGGGTCGTAAGTCTCGTGCTGGATCTCTGCACCCTCGGCGAGTATGACTGTGATGCCCGTGGCGAATTTGTAAGGCGCCAAATACCCGTCCGCCATCGCCTGTTGAATCGGGAAAGAAAAATCCGGCTGTCCGTCACGACACTGGTAGAAATCAAATGTATTCCGCTCGATGTACGGTGATGGCGTCGCAGTGAGGCCAATATGCAAGGCGTCAAAGTGCGTGAGGGCTGTTTGCCAGGCGCCGTAGATTGAGCGGTGGCACTCGTCGGCGATTACAACATCAAAATACCCGCTCGTCAGTTCGTGGTAACGCCCAATCATCGTTTGCAACAGAGCTACCGTGATCTGCTGCTCCTGGCGAGCCGTCCCGGGCCGGAGCCAATAACTGCTGTATTGGTTCAGAACGTCCTGAATGGTTTCAAGCGCCTGTTTCGCCAATTGGTCGCGGTCCACCAAAAACAACACGCGCTCTGCACGGCCGGCCTGAAAGAGACGCTTCAGGTAAAGCGCAAGAAGATCGGTCTTGCCGGTGCCGGTTGGCAACTCCATCAAAAATCGACGCTTGCCCAACTCAACGGCGTGATCGAGAGCCTGCATTGCCTCTCGCTGGTACGGCCGAACCTCTCGCGTCTCGCCCTGACGGATGTAGTGTTCTGGAATCGGAATCGTGGCGAGCGCTTTTCGCGTCGAGCGCATCTCCACGAGCCGCTCCAGGTCGCGACGCGAAAAGAACGAGTCAATGATTCGGGCGTCATCGTTCAGGTAATCCCAAAAATAGATGAGATCGCCGTTCGTCAGGAAGATGAATGGAATGCCGGAGTTCTTTGCATACGGCAATGCCTGCTGTTTGGCTGTGTACGGCTGCACGGCGGAGCGTTTTGCCTCGACGATGGCAAGGGGGCGTCCATTCTGCGCGAGCATGACGTAATCTGCCCGGCCGGCCGGAGACGTCTGCTCGGTGAGAACGTGCGACTTGTCGGCGGGATCCCAGCCTGCTTGGCGCAGTTTGTCGTCAATGACAATCCGCGCATCCGCCTCGGTCGTGTGATTGCTCATATTGTCAATGTACTACCGCTGGTTCAGTTGACCGACCTTGGCAACACTGCGCGATCAACAAACGTTGCAACACTCTCGATCATGTTCAAGCGCCGACGGACGGCTGCACTTGAGGAGATTGCAGCTCTTCACGTTCGACATCCTCAACCGTTACGGCACCCTCTTCATCTGCATGTTCGTGCCAAGCGGTCACGAGCCAATGGGGCAACTGATCGTGTCGTGTGGCTATCACGCGTGCCAAGGCGTAACCCATGTACGACTCCAGCGCAGTCCGAACATACAATCGTTCGCCCTGAACCTGCACGGGGGCGATGAGGTCCGGTGCCTGGGTTATGTCTTCGCGGCTCCGAAGATATACCGGTACAAAATAGCTTGGAACCCCAAGGTACAGCTGCCGAATGGCAAGGTCGCGGAACAGCGACCATTGAATCGCACCTGCCAGCGCACACATCTGGGCAACGCGGGGGGTGTCTGCGAGAAACGCAACTCGTTCCTGATGCTGCGCCAAGATGTGCTCGTGTGCAATCACAATTTCCGCCCCCCGGGGGTTTCCGGCCACAGCGGCAGTTCTGGAGGTTGTGGGAGTTGTGGGACGTTGGGCTTATCCCCGACATATTGCAGATACAAGGGCTGCGAGTGATCCGGTCGGTTGTTCCTGTCGAAGCTCAGATAGACGGGTGTACCGTATCTGGTCTGCAGGTGGCCGGCTGAGAGGACCAGGCGCCCCTCATGATACGCAAACCGCTTCTGCGTAATCGCAAGGCCGATGTGAATCGCCAAGTATTTCTTCAGAACCCAACGATTCCGCCCCCAATCCTCTTCGAGCACGGCAACGGCCAATCGGGCCAGTTTGTCGGGAGGTATCCACGCCATCCTGTGGAGCGATTCGACAGGGCCCTGCGACTCGTCTTCAAAGAATGCTGAGAGGTCGGTGTCTATTGATGCTAGAGATGCGCGTGGCTGCACTGTGCTCATTTTTCCTCCCTGGCAATTGCTGCTGAGCTTAGCCCGACGGCGTGAGCTGGTTTCATGAACACCAGCTTATCGAGCACGTGAATTGCCAGACCCGATTCTGTACTTCGACAGCCAGTTGGTGAACGTTTGGTAGCTCGGCAATCCCACAAGCTTAGCTGCAACGGTCTTGTTGCCGCCAGACTCAGCAATGGCGCGATCGAGATAATGCCGAGCGACCTCTTCCAAGATATCCGGTAGGTTACATCCGTCGCCGAGCGTTCGATCAAGTATTGGCCGCTGCTTCCCGGCGTTTTCCGGAAGCAAGGCGTCTTTTATATCGTCCGCCTGTATCTCGGCCGCTTGCGACCAAATTGCAGCGCGCCGCAGCGTGTTGAGCAGTTCGCGGACGTTTCCGGGCCATGTGTGGCGCAACAGAAGTTTTCTTGCGCCCGAAGAAAGACTCTTATCCTTGTATCCCGGTTCGGTAGCGCTCTCCTTGTTGACTTGATCAAGCAGCCGGTCCAGGAGCAGGCTTATATCCCCCTCGCGATCCCTCAACGGCGGAAGTTTGATGACGGCAACGGCCAGCCGGTAGAAGAGGTCTGCTCGGAACCGCCCGGATGACACCTGATCGAGGAGATCGCGATTTGTTGCAGCTATCACGCGCACATCGACTTTCTTGGCCTGTTTTCCTCCAAGCCTTCGCACTTCGCCCTCTTGTAGGGCGCGGAGAAGCTTGACCTGTGCCGCCACCGGCAGTTCTCCGATTTCGTCGAGAAACAGGCTGCCGCCGTCGGCATTCTCGAAATAGCCCGGCCTGGGCTCGGTAGCACCCGTAAATGCCCCTTTTTCGTGCCCGAACAATTCAGACTCTACAAGTTCCGCCGGGATCGCCCCGCAATTCACTGGAACGAAAGCTTTTTGTCGTCGCGGGCTGGCGTTGTGAATTGCTCGTGCGAATAGCTCTTTCCCAGTTCCCGACTCTCCTTCAAGCAGGACTGGCACAGAACGCGGAGCGACGTACTTGGCCTTCGTAATCGTCCGCTGCATCACGCGACTTCGATGAATGATATCGGAAAATTCGGGCGCCTCTGGAGCTGGAGCGGCACTCGCGTCCGCAAGCTTCCGGTCCGAACTTCTCAGCAGATCAGGAATAAAGTCCGCTGCGAGATCAAACGGTACCGACGCGGTTCTGACTCCGTACATTTGCGAAGACTCGATCAGCTCCGCGGGATACCTGGTTTTGGCCAGGATGATCCACACTGCAGCCATCGCTGGTGTTCCCGGGCTGAGGTGGAATACCAGTTCGGCTTGTGCATGGTCGCGCACAACTGCAGCAGCAACTGCACGCTCAGCTTCGTATATGTCCGAGAAATTTGTTGGTCCCGCAAGCTTCTGAAACTGCACTTCTAGTGCGCACTTGATTCGCTTTTTCAGCCACTTCCGATACTCGGCAATTTTGTCCTCCGGATAATCGGTTAACAGCACCACCCGATCGAATTGGCGGCTGGTGCACGCTTGAGCGATAGGCCCAAGCCCGATTTTTGCTTCGTCTTGCGGTGCGCGAAGATCAGTATTCCCAATCCAGCTGAGCAGTATAGTTGGCATGAGTAGTGCCAGTATAAGACATTTTGTCTTACGCACAAACTAGTTTATGTGGCTGATTGCAGCACGGTAGGAAAACCGCGGCCTATCGACGAGTTGGCGATTGGCACGCGAGTTGCTTTCTCATAGGACACATGGGACGGAACACCAAACCCGAAAGGAAGGACGGTGGGCCACCAACGCCGCAACGATGCCCGAATTGCGGATGCGACGAACTGATCTTGCACGGTGAAATTAGCAGACCCGTTGAGCAGGCTGTAAAGGATGGGGCGCCGGTCGGCAAGCGAAGGTCGCGGCCTCACCAAAGTACCGTCTGGAACCGAATCTCATGTGTTCGGTGTGGTGCTGAGTGCGAGCGAATAAATGTACGCATTGTCGAACTTCAGCAAGAAATCGAGCGGCTGCGGTTTCAGCTTGCGTTTGTGACCGGCCGACTCGTCCCGGAGAACCGACTCCCCTGTTAGGCGAGTCGCGCACAGGACAATTATTGAAGAGGAATTCGCATATGCCAATAAACGTCTTATTGCTGGATCGAACGGTCAGGATCACTGACATGGAAGTCCGTCGGAAGGACGTCGCCGACTTCCTTCGCACCGTCAGCGACGACGAGGTCGAACAGACGCTGATTCAGGCGATCGAGGTCGGCGTATTTTGCTTGGAACGCGCGCGCATGAGCCAAGACACTGAATTCGTTCGCCACCAGCTAGACCAGCTATTGAACCGGGTTGAAGCGGCGGTCAACAGGATTCCTGACGACACTCAGAAGGCGTTGATCGCGAAGATTGGCGCAAATAATGGCCAGGTCCTCGCGCCAATCAAGGAGATGATTGAAACAGCGTCGAAAGTCTCCACCGAAAGGGTTAAAGAGGTACGGACGCTCCTTACGCAGGAGATCGACCCCGATAAGGAGACAACTACTCTCGGCAAGGCGCTCAGAACGTTGCGCAACTTGCTTGACCCAAAGCGTAGCGACTCTATCCAGAACACACTTGAGCAGGCAGTCAAGTCGGTCAGTGGCAAGGACGGCGCCCTTGCCCGAGCCGTTAGGGACGTGGTTGGCGAGGCAATTAAGCCGGT
>Ga0097691_1001975_pt1 | contig 14334 bp, 9 predicted proteins | sample NGESurdeep072012_8_FD_72858 | JGI IMG/M metagenome (GOLD analysis project Ga0097691, IMG submission 72858) | Arctic peat soil microbial communities from Barrow, Alaska - NGEE Surface sample 210-1 deep-072012 | ecosystem: Environmental > Terrestrial > Soil > Wetlands > Peat ...
CGAGATCGCCAAGCGAGAACGGCTGACCGGCCGTTACGTGCGATGCGTGATGCGGCTGGCGTTTCTGGCGCCCAAGATCGTCGAGGCAATCGCCGAAGGCCGCCAGCCAGCGGACCTTACCACCGTAGCAATGACCCAAAGAATCGAACTGCCCCCGCTCTGGAGCGCGCAAGAGCGTGCTCTGGATGTTCGATAGCTCACGCCGGCCGAGTTGCTTGCGCAAGCGCCCTGGATGCGTACGGGGTTCCCACTAGATATCGGCCGGCTCGCAGATGGGACCACCTAAATCGCGAACAGAGAATTTTGTGGGATTTTCGCGCTCAGCCGCAGCCGGTGGCATTCTCCGGGTCCACGACCGCGCTTGAATCGCGCCCCACGCGCCGATTTTATCGCTTCTCCAAAATGTAGGGAAACATGCCAGACTGTGTGGCGGATGACGCAGTCTTATGCGAACTGCTCTCTGCGTCAAATTCCCTGATCATCAGGGAAAATACAGGGAATTATCGCGATTTCGACCGCCTTGGGGTCCGAATTGGTACCAAATAAGTCTTGTCTTCTCTCGGGTTTTTGACGAAATTCCCTACTCAACCGAACAGGGAATTATTTTGGAGGAACAGGGAATTTTTTCGATGTAACAGGGATTTTTCAGGGCGGAGCAGGGAAATTCATCTGGCGGGCGGCGCGGCGCGAAACTCCTGTGTTTTCGGCGTGGATGGAGTTTTGAGGAGGCAAGCGGCGGATCGCGCGTCAGTTTTCGGTACCTAAAGCGACCAGATATGCGGAACCGAAGAGTCTACCTCAGCGCGGGTGCAACCGCCGTGAGCCGACGGCGCTGTTCGTCGCCGGCTCAGCGGAGCGCGCGCATCACGTCGGCCACGAGCTCGGCGACGCCCTCGTTGCCGTCGTCAGGGAAGGAGAGCCCGAGCCGTACGACGACGAGCTTCGCCGACGGCACAACGACCACATACTGGCCGCTGTGCCCGGTCGCGGCGTATGCATCGGTCGGCACGCCCGGCCACATGTGCCGCGACCGGTCCTCGGGTGCCCCCGCATTGAGCCACCAGAAGGCGCCGTATTGACCATTGGGTGCGGCAGGCGTTGGGGTGGTCACGTATCGCACCCAACCGGCGGGCAGGATGCGCTGCCCGTTCCAGACCCCATCGCGCCGGTGGAGTTCGCCCAGGCGGGCCCAATCACGGGCGGTCATGAAGGCGAACGAAGAACCGATCGGCGTGCCTGACGCGTCCGGCTCGATAAAGGCACTCGTCATCCCGACCGGATCGAACAGGCGCTCATTGGCGTAGCTCACGAGGGCCGCGAGATCGCCGCCGAAGGCGTCGCGCAGCATCCGCGCCACCACGTTCGCTGTGCCGCTCGAATAGGACCAACTCGTGTCGGGCGGCGCCTCCAGCGGGCTCGATGCAGCGAAGGCGCCCGTGTCGGACTTCGTGAAGAGCATGCGCGAGACATCGTTGACTGCGCCGTAATGCTCGTCGAAGGCAAGCCCGCTCGACATGCGCAGGAGCTGGTCGAGCGTAATGGCGTGGCGGGGGTCGGTGGGTGCCGACCACTCGGGCACCGGTGCCCGGGCGTGCAGCGCCAGCCGGCCGTCACCCACCATGATGCCGACGAGTGTCGCCGTGACGCTCTTCGCCATCGACCACGAGAGCATCGGCGTCTGTGGACCGTAGCCCGGCGCGTAGCGCTCGGCCACCAGCCGGCCGTCTTGTACAATCACCACGGCCGTCGTTTGGCGTACGCGACCGGGCTGGGGCGGGTTGGGCTCGCGGAAGGCGCGCTCGATCGCCGCTGCGACTTCAGGTGACGGCGCCGCGGGCCCCGCGCCGCCGTCGGGCCACGGCACGGCCGGGTCGAGCCTGCGGCGCGGCAGATCTATTCCCTGCGCCAGCGCCAGCCGCTCTTCGCTCCCATCAGGTACCAGCGTACAGCCGAGGCCGCGCCGGTACACCGCGCGCACGTGGATCAGCCCGAGCGCGCTCGCTTCGGCTCCGCGCCCGGATACCGAGACGCGCAACGCCGGCCCGAGCGGTGCGAGCTCGAGGGACACGTAGTCCCGAAACACTTGGGCCGCGTTCTGACCGGAGTTGAGGGCCAGCGAGCAGGTGACCTTGGCCGCGTAGCCGGCAGCCACGTGCACAGCGATCCACAACCAGCGAGCGCCCACGGCGACGATCGCTAATAGGCCGAGTCCTAGCGCGAGAGTGACGAGTCTGCGCGCGCGGCGCGCTATGAGACTTTGAATGCGAACGAAGGTTTCCTCTTCACGGTCGCCGATCTCACGGTTCACCTGCATCCGCATCGGAGCACGATCTACAAGCTCCTGAAGCGGGGCGAACTTCCCATAGGCGGCAGCCCTATGCGCAAATTTTCACTCTGCTCATCTCCCGTCAAACGCGTTTTTGTTCCGTCAATAACCAAGATCGTCGATGGTATTTGAACAAATCCAGCTTCAAGCAGATCCAAGACGCGATCTCTTCTGTCTTCAGCGGATAAACGGCTCGAGCAGCATCTCCAGCTGAGTCCCGGCGGGCATAAGGTGCGCCGCTACCTTGGCACCTTCGTCGGTTAATCGGATGCCGGCCTGCCATGATCTGTAGGCCACCACCCGTCGGCGCCTGGATTTCTTGAGGTGATATCGCTCAGCTTGGGTGATGGCGGGACCGTGGACGACGCGAACCAACCCTCGCCTCTGCAGCCGCTGGCAGGCGCGGGATATCGACGTGTTGACAGCGTTCGACGATCCGCGATTACGCACAACTGATTTGATCTCAGCGAAAGATAGACCCGGATGGGCCGCTGCCCCTGCCCACTTCTTTCTTAGCGCGCAACATAGCAGCCACCTTGTAGTAAAAGCCCAGCAGCCACCCGCTGACGTCCGGCTCGATCTCGGCTTCGGCGCGACCCGGCTGCTGAAAGTACTCGATGTAGAATTCCTCCTTGCCACCCGTCCCGCGGAATGCCTCGCTTGGCCGGCGCGCTCCTCGGGGTGAATAGGGGACGCTCAGGAGCGCCAGCGCGCGGAACACGTCGGGGCGCAACAGTGCGGAGTTTGCCGCGATCGGCCCGCCCCAGTCGTGGCCGACAATAGTCGCGCTCTTCTCACCGAGCGCCTCGACCACGCCCAAGTTGTCGGCGACATGCTTCGTCATCCGGTACTCGTCAATCCCCGCTGGCGCCGACGAGCGACCGTAACCGCGCACATCGATCGCCGCTGCCCGGTAACCCGCATCAGCGAGCGCATGAAGCTGATGCCGCCACGAGTACCACGATTCGGGAAAGCCGTGGACCATCAGAACGAGCGGACCCTTGCCCGCCTCGACGAGGTGGATGCGAATACCGTTGGCCATTACGACGCGGTGCTTGAGTTCAGCCATCTGTGCAGACTCCTGAGCGAAGTGGCCGAACTCTATCTCAGGTCAGGGCGCATTTGGAGTTTTTAGTAGCCACACGCAAAAGCGCGCTATTCTGCCAACTTAGGAATCGCGCTTTGGCGTATCGGACACAGAGGTGGTGCGATCGGGCGCGCACCTTGCGAGTGTCTTGCTCGGAGGCTCGGTTGGGATCGACGGCTCGTCGTCTTCGAGCTTGCGGTAGAGAGTCTTGCGGTCGATGCGAGGATCGCCGCCACCTCGCTCTTGTTGCCCGACACCGACACCAGGACGTTGCGGATATACTCGCGGTCGAGCTGATCGAGCGTGAGCCCGCGCGACAACGCATCGTCGGCCGTGAGGTCGGCAGCTTCGGTCCCCGCAATTTTTGCCGGCAGGTCGGTGCGTTCGCGCGAACTAGCTCGATGCGACGGCTCGTGTTCGAGGTGTCAGCCTCATGGACCGGCGTGACGAAATCTCGCGCGACTCTGCTTTAACGCGGCGTCTTGAGTCGGCCTGCACGATCTCCCACTGCCGCCCTTGTGTGGCGGGCCATGCCATCGCGTGCTGAATCCCCATGGCGAACACCTACTGCTCAGACTGACCAGCGCGATCGAGGATGATCGGCGTCCGACTCAGCTCGTGCCTTGGGCGGTTGCCGCAGCCATTCTTGTGACTTCGAGGGGCGGCGGCTATCCTTGAAGTCGAAGTGTTGCGAAATTTTCTGAAATTCAGCGGACGAACGATCGCCACGACTCTCCGCGCGGCGGCGTGCATCCTAAGCGTGGCAATGCTCCTTTCCTTCCCCACTGCCGGGGCTCATCAGTTTGGCCAACGCTTTGGCACCACCGAGATCCGGCAGAATATCGTACGTCACACCTTCGTTGCGGGACCTGAGGCCGGTGGCGTAGAGAAGATTGCGCATATCAACGCGCAGCCGGCGATTCCGATGCCGGTGATTGTCGAGAACGTCGCGAAAGGCTTCTTCCCTCAGGCAATAGTTTCGGAAGTCCCGGCTTTCCGTCTGCTCCAGCATTTCAAGCTCGGGCCTTCGCGCTCGGGCGCACCCGACCCACTGCTCTAGTTCCACACTCGTCCATCGAGTTCCCGTCGCGACGTACGTTTGCGTACAGCCGCCGGGATTGATCCAGAAACATTGCTGGAGATCGCTCCAGCCCTGATCGCATGAGGTCATTTACAGTGCCTGGTTTTTCATTGCGCAATCCGCATTCCGTAATCGTGGGCGCGCTGCTCACGATAATTCTCGGCGTCGCGGCATTTCTGAGTATGCCCGTCGATGTCTTTCCCGCTCTCGACATCCCGGTCGCGGTGGTCGCCACGTTCTATCCGGGAATGCCGCCGCTGGACATCGAGGCGGACATCACGACCCGCTTCGAGCGTTTCTTCACGCTCGGCAGCGACATCGATCACATGGAATCGAGATCGCTTCCGGGAGTCAGCATCATCAAGGTCTTTTTCCAGCCGGGCGTTGACCTGAGTGCCGCGACTGCCACGCTGGGCAACCTCGCAATGGCCGATTTGCGCCATCTGCCTCCCGGCACGCTGCCGCCGCTCATACTGAAATCCGGCGCGTCGTCGTTGCCGGTCACGCTCGTGACGGTGGCAGGCAAGGGATTCACCGAAGCGCAGCTCCGCGACCAGGCGCAGTACAACATCCGCAACTGGATCGCGACCGTGCCCGGCACGTCGGTGCCGCCGCCGTTCGGGGGCAAGTACCGGCAGATCATGGCGTACCTCAATCGCGACGCCCTTCAGGCGCGCGGCCTGACCCTGATGGACGTCGTCCGTTCGCTCGACGATGCCAACCTCATCATTCCGGCGGGTGACGCGAAGATCGGCCCGACTGACTACTTCGTTTACAGCAACAGCATGATCGACGACCCGGCCGACATTAACCGGGTGCCGGTGAAGATCGGACCCGGTGAAGCTCCGGTGTTTCTGGGCGACGTCGGCCACGTCGAGGACGCGGCGCAGATTCAGCAGAACATCGTGCGCATCAACGGCCAGCGCTCGGTGTACATCCCCGTGATGAAACAGGGCAACGCCAACACGATCGCGGTCGTTGACGGCGTCGGCAATGCGATCAAGAAAATCGCCGGCCTGCCCGACGGCATAAAGATCGATGCGATCTTCGGGCAGGATTCTTACGTGCGCGCGGCGATCGAAAGCCTCGAGCACGAAGCAGCCTTGGCCGCCGTCCTCGCCTCGCTGATGATCCTGATTTTCCTGGGCAGCTTCCGCTCGACGATCGCGATTTTCTTGTCGATCCCGCTTTCGATTCTTGCCGGCGCGTTCGGCCTGCGCGTGAGCGGCGCCACCATCAACGTGATGACGCTCGGCGGCTTCGCGCTCGCAATCGGCCGTTTGGTTGACAACTCGACGGTCGTGCTCGAAAACATCGACCGCCATCTGGCCCAAGGCAAGGCTCCCACCAACGCGGCGCTCGACGGCGCCAACGAAGTCGCGCTGGCGGTGCTTGCCTCGACGATCACGACCATCATCGTGTTCTCGCCGGTGATGTTTCTGTTCGGCGTAGCGAAGTCGCTGTTCAGCGCGCTGTCGATGGCGGTGGTGCTGTCGATGCTGGCGTCGTACGTGGTCTCGATGACGGTGATTCCGGTTTACTGCGCGTATTTTCTGACGGCGGAGGCTGGTCGGGAGTCAGAAGAAGGCAGCGGCCGTGGTTTTCTCGCTGCGTTCATCCGCAGCTACGACCGCTTCGCGGAACGTTACGAACGTTTACTCGATCGGGTGCTCAATCATAAGAGCGCGGTGGTCGCGGCTGCCGCGATTCTGTTTGTCGTGAGCATGGCCGCGTTTCCTCTGCTCGGGACCGAACTGTTTCCCAGGACGGATGCGGGCCAGTTTGTGATCCAGTTCCGCGCGCCGCTCGGAATGCGCATCGATCTCACCGAGCAACTGGCTGAGCGTCTGGAAAACACGATTCGAGAGGTGATACCGCCGGATGAACTCTCGACGGTGGTCTCTAACATAGGATTGGCGCCGGGATTTTCGTCGATTTATTCGTCGAACGCGGCCAGCGATTCGGGCTTCGCGATGGTGGCGCTCAAGCCCGAGCATCGCGTCTCGACCTGGGACTACGTCGCAAAGCTCAAAACGATTCTGCCCGCGCGTCTTCCGGAAGCCCGCACGTTCTTTTCATCGGGAAGCATCATCGACTCGGTGCTTAATTTCGGGTTAGCGGCGCCGATCGACATACAGGTGAGCGGCCGCCATTACGCCGAGCTGTTCGATCTGTCGCGCCAAGTCGATGCGCGCGTGAAAGGCCTGCCGCAAGTGGCCGGGACGTTCATTCCCGAGGAATCGAACTATCCGACGCTCAAGATCAACGTTGACCGGGTGAAAGCCGCGCGGCTGGGTCTCAACCAGCGCGACGTCGTCACCAACGTGATCACCGCGCTCACCTCGAATCAAATGATCGCACCGTCAATCTGGATCGATCCGAAGACGGGCAACGATTACTTCCTGACCGCGCAATACGATGAGGATCAGATCAATTCACTCGACACGCTGCGCAACATCCCGGTGCGAAGCAGCGACGGCAACCATTCGCGCGCCGACGCACTGCTGCTGCGCAACGTCGCTACGATAACCCGCGAGCAGCATCCCGCCGAAGCGGACCACTTCAACATTCAACGCGTCGTCGATGTGCTGGTCGCGCCGAGCACTGATGACATGGGCGGCGCGCTGACGGCCGTGCAAAAGGCGCTGGCCCATCTCGAATTGCCGGCGGGAACAGGAATCGCATATCGCGGCTCGGTCGAATCGATGCGACGATCGTTTTCGAGCTTCGGTTACGGCCTCGCGATGGCGGTGATACTGCTCTACCTCGTGATGGTGGCGCAGTTCCGCTCGTTCCTCGACCCTTTCATCATAATGTTCGCGGTTCCGATGGGTCTGATCGGCGTCGTGTGGACGCTTTATTTCACCGGCACCACGCTCAATATCGAGTCGTTCATGGGGATTATCGCGATGGTCGGGATCGTGGTGTCCAATGCGATCCTGCTGGTGGATTTCGCCAACCGGCGCTTCCGCGGCGGCGATGAACTGCGCCTGGCAATAGTCGAGTCGGCGAAAATCCGGATGCGCCCGATTCTGATGACGACGCTGGCGACGGTGGTGGGCCTGATGCCGATGGCGCTCAAGCTGGGCGCCGGTTCGGAAGCCTCCGCTCCGCTCGCGCGCGCGGCGGCGGGCGGACTGGCAGTCTCCACACTGCTGACGCTGTTCCTGGTCCCCGCGCTTTACGAACTTTTCTACAGCCGTCATCAGCAGGTATCTAAATGAATAAGTTTCTTGGCCGCACAGTAGCGGCTGTCTGGATAATAGTTGTGGCGACTGGATGTTCGCATCCGCACAGCAATGCGCCGAACGATTCGCGACGAACGGTCGTGGTGATTCGCCCGCAGCGCGGCGACATGACCCGTTCGATCACATTGCCGGGTGATTTGGTCGGCCTATATCAATCGACTCTTTACGCAAAGGTCACTGGCTATTTGAAGAGTATCTCAGTTGACAAGGGCGATTGGGTAAAGAACGGGCAGGTGCTTGCCGAAATCGAGGTTCCCGAGCTTCAGCAACGGCTGGCGCGCGCCAGGGCCGATCTGGAAGTTCAGCACCTCACCTATCAGCGCCTCGAGCAAGTCTGGAAAAGCGACCCGCGGCTGGTCGCGCGCCAGGATGTCGATATCGCGCAGGGCAAATACCTCGAAGCGAAAGCGCAGATGGATGAGCTCGAAGCGATGGCCTCGTACACCAGAATCGTCGCGCCGTTCGACGGAGTCATTACCGGCCGTTTCGTCGATCCGGGAGCGCTAATCAAGGCCGGCGGAGAGCAGACGGCGTCCGCTCCGGACCAAGGCTCGGCGCATCCGAGTGGCGGCACGTCGCCGGTTCTCAGTCTCGCGTTGATCGACACGATGCGCGCGTACGTGTACGTGCCGCAGGACGCGGTCGCATCGATCAGGCGCGGAATGCCCGCGAAGCTTACGCTGCAGGATCTGCCGGGACGCTCGTTCGAGGGATCTGTCGCGCGCTATTCGAATTCCCTTGACCTGGGAACGCGCACCATGCTGACCGAGATCGATCTGAAAAATCCCCGCCGTGAGCTTTATCCCGGGATGTACGCGAATGTGACGCTCGAACTCGAGCGGCATCGCGACGCACTCAAGCTGCCCGAGTCGGCCATCGGCGATTCGCCCGACGGGAAATACGTAATGATTGCGCAGGAGGGGAAGCTGCGGAGGCTGGACGTAACAGTCGGGATCAATACCGGTAAAAGCGCCGAGATAGTCCGCGGTCTTAGCGGCGGAGAAGCGGTGGTGGCGACTCTGGATCCTTCAATAGTTCCGAACGCACTAGTCAATATCGTAGAGCAGAGATCCCAGCCTGATGAACGATCGAACATGGTTACAGAAACCCAGTGAATATCGGAGACATACTATGCGAAAATCGATTATCAGAACTGCAGTTGTGTTTGCAGGTTGCCTACTGACTATAGCTACTGCGCAATTTGCTGCGGCGCTCGAAACCTTGCAGCCGGGTGAGAAGCTCACTCTCGAGCGCGCAATCGAGCTGACTATCCGCAACCATCCGCGCGGACTCGAGATGAAATCCGAGGCCCGCGCCGCCAACGAGCGTGTGGGAGAGGCTCGCGCAGCGCTTCTGCCGCAGGTGTACGGCGCCGGCGAATACCTGCGTTCTACAGACAATCCGATCGGAAACACCACGTATCTCAATCCGGGGTTTATTCCGCGCATCACCGGCACCCTGCACGGCGCAGCGGCGAATGCGGGGCAAAGCTTTTCGACCACCGACAACTTTCTGACCGGAGTAGCGGTGCAGCAATACCTGTTCGACTTCGGGCGGGTTCGCGGCCGAATCGAGCAGCGCGATGAAGAAGCGCAGGCCGCATTGTCTCTGGCGCAGGCGACGGAACTCGATCTTGTCTTCGAAGCAGCTCAACGCTATTTCGCGTTGCTGGCGGCCGCGCAAAAGGTAAAGGTCTATCAGAAGGCGATCGAGCAGCGCTCCGAGCAGTTGCATGCCGCGCAGGTGAAAGCCAGCGCCAACCTGACTCCCCAGATCGATGTACTTACAGCGCAGGCTGCGCTGACACGCGCGCAAACCGACCTGCTGGAAGCCTCCGATCAGCGGGCCATAGCCAGGGTGGCGCTCAACAATGCGATGGCGATAGATCGCAACGCGCCGGATTACGAGCTGGCGGACGTGCTTACTTATAAGCCGGTTTCAGGGAGTCTCGAGTCATTCTTCGCTTCCGCAATCGCAATCCGGCCGGACCTGCGCGCGCTCGAAGCGCAAGCGCGAGCGGCCGGTGCGCAAGTCCGGCAAGCCCGCAGCGATTATTTTCCTTCGGTGGGAGCGACGGCCGGTTACAGCGCGATGGGCACGGGTTTTCCGGCGGCGAATAACTTCAACGCGGGAATAGTAGTGACGTGGCCGATCTTCAACGGCTTCGCGACGGAGCATCAGGTCGAGGAAGCAAAGGCCCTCCAGAACGCCATTCGCTACTCGATCGAAGATCTCGAGCAGCGCGTCTGGCTCGACGTAAAGAGTGCTTACCTAGAGCTGCAGACGTCGGTGGAGCGAATCCATCAGGCAGAAGCAACGCTGGCTGCGTCTTCGGGGCAGCTCGAACTGGCGGACAAGCGTTACAACGCGGGTCTCGGCAATATAATCGAGATCACCGACGCGGAGCGTTTCTATATCCAGGACGATGCGGCATACGTCGATGCGCTATACGGATACTCAGTGACGAAAGCGACCCTCGATCGCGTCACCGGCGCGTCAATCCAGTCGGTGCCTGACAAATGAAAAACAGAGTTTCGAAAGTTTGGTGTTCGTTCCCGATTCATTGCCGATCAACCTCTGCCAAGGCCCGGGCAGGGCGGTGACTTCGGTGCGTCCAGTCCGTAGAGCTTCCTAAAGTCGGCAAGTGCCGCGCGGGCTTCCGTCAGGAAACGAACCTCGGCGGACCGGCCAGCGTTCGAAACCACCAATGAATTCGCGCGGATTAAGTTTTGAGGAACCACAACCCACGGGTGGCCGGCTTGTGCCAAGCGCCTGAGTGCGCTACTCCCGCGAATTGGTCAAGGAGATCTGCTATGAGCGAAACGAGCGAAGCGAAGCGGAAGGAGACGCGCGATTTCAAGACTATCAAGGTCGAGGTCGAGGGACCTCTCGGGAGACTCGTCCTGAACCGGCCCGAGCGGCTCAACGCAGTCAACGCGACGGTGCTGCAGGAGCTTGCCGAGGCGGCGCGATGGTTCGACGCGCATCGCGAGCTTCGAGTGGTGGTCGTAAGCGGCGCGGGGCGGGCGTTTTGCGCGGGCGCCGATCTGAAGGATTCGCCCGCGGGTGAGGGCTTAGCACGTTCGGGCAAGAGCTGGCTTTACCGGCGCGAGGTCGGGCAGTACGGGCTTCGCGCGGCGGACGCGCTCGAGCAGATGCGCGCGGTCACGATCGCGCAGGTCCACGGCCACGCGGTCGGCGGCGGCCTCGTGCTGACCGCGGTATGCGATCTGCGGGTCGCGGCCGAGGACACGGTCTTTTTCATTCCCGAGGTAGATATCGGGCTTCCGCTCGCGTGGGGCGGAATTCCGAGGCTGGTGCGCGAGATCGGCCCCGCGATGACCAAGGAGCTCGTCATGACGTGCAGGCGCTTCAGCGCCAGCGAAGCGAAGGCGATCGGATTCCTCAACCGCGTCGTTGCGCCCTCGCGGCTCGAGGCCGAGGTCAACCAGCTTGCCGCCGAGCTGATTGCGAAGCCGTCGGTCCCAGTCGTCGTCACTAAGGATCACGTCAACGCGGTCACGCGCGCGATGGGCGCCGGCCTTACGCCGTTTGCCGACGGCGATGTGTTGCTTGCCGCCATCGCCGACGAGGAATCGCGGGCCTCCGCGCGCGCATACATGGAAGCAGCATTCGGAAAGAAGTGACTCGCAACCGCACGGGAATCGCTGTGTCCGAGGAGCGCTTTCGATGAGCGAAGAAAGGATCGACAGCGTCCGTCTTCAGAATCTGGCCTACGGCTATCGCCAGTCGGCGACCCTGGTCGCGGCAATCGAGGTCGACCTGTTCACGAAAATCGCCCAGGGCGCGCGAACCGTCGAGCAGGTTGCGTCGAGTCTCGATATCGCGCCCATCAACGCCGAGCGGATGCTGGTGGCTTGCGCGGCGCTCGGGCTGGTCGTGAAAAACGGCGTCGGGTACGCCAACGCGCCCGACGTCGAGCGCTTCCTGGTCAAGGGCGCCAGGGATTACGCTGGCCCATGGCTGACCACGATGGGGCGAAGCGATTACGCTGTCTGGAACAAGCTCGCGGAGTTTCTCCGGCGCAAGGAACCGCCGCGCATCCTCGGGACCTACGAGAATTTCACGGTCGAGGACGCGCGCAAGCTCCATCGCGCGACTTTCAGTATCGGGATGGGCGCGGGACGGCGCTTCGCCCGACAGGTCGATTTGTCGAAGCGCAGCATGATCCTCGACCTCGGCGGCGGCTCGGGATGCTACTGCATCGCGGCGGCTGAGAAGTACCCGCGGATCAAAGCCGTCGTGTTCGATCTTCCGAGCGTCGCCGTGGTCGCAAACGAGTATATCGCGCAGTGCGGATTCTCCGGCAGGATCAATGCGGTCGGCGGCGATTTCACAAAGGATCCGTTTCCGGCCGGCGCCGACGTCGTGATCATGGCGAGCAATCTGCCCCAGTACAGCCCGGACATCATCCGCGCCGTCGTGCGCAAGGCGTTCGAGGCGCTCAAGCCGGGCAGCGAGATGCACCTCATCGGCGAGATGCTCAACGATGCGAAGACCGGACCGCTCGGGCCCGCGCTGTGGGGACTGAACGAGGCTATCTACCAAAGCACCGGCGTCGCGCACTCGGAGGCCGAGGTGACGGGCTACCTGAAGGATGCCGGATTCGTCGAAGTGAGCGCGAACGAGTTCATCCCGGGCTCGCTTACGCGCGCGACCGGCCTGAAGCCGGCGGCTTGAGAACGCCAATGTTTCATACCGTCCTGTGCGACCTGCTGGGCATCCGCTACCCGATAATCCAGGGCGCGATGCAGGGTGCGGGAGGACCGCGTCTGGTTGCGGCGGTCAGCGAGGCGGGCGGACTCGGCGTCCTGCCGACATTCGGCGGCACCGAAAAGGAGTTACGCGACGATATCGAGAATACTCGCGCGCTCACCAAGCGCCCCTTCGCGGTCAACATCACGCCGATTGGACGCGCCTTTACCGAGTCGCGCGCCGCGATCTGCATTGAGATGAGAATACCGATCGTCACCACCGGGCGCGGCGACCCGGGCAGCAACGTCGTGCAACAGCTCAAGGAGGCCGGAACGATCGTGCTGCCGGTCGTCCCGTCGGTCCGCCATGCGCTTCGGGTCGAGGCCGAGGGCGCCGACGCGATAATCGCTTCTGGAATGGAAGCGGGCGGGCACGTCGGACGCGTCTCCACGATGCCGCTCGTGCCGCAGGTGGCCGACGCGGTGAAGGTGCCGGTGGTCGCCGCTGGCGGAATCGGCGACGCCCGCGGCTTGATGGCGGCGCTCGCGCTGGGCGCATGCGGGATACAGCTTGGCACCCGCTTTATCGCAACGGTTGAAAGCGAGGCTGCCGACTGGGTGAAACAGCGGCTGCTTAAGACCGAGGAGACCGGCACGATGGTGTCTTCGCTGATGACCGGAAAGCCGGTCAGGGCGTTTGCGACACGTATCCTGCGCGAGTACGAACAGGCGCTGACGGGCGCCGGTTCGACCGAAGAGCGGGTAAGCCTGAGCGCGCGATATCTGAAGGAGCTTCGGCACGCGCCGGTCGAAGAGCGCACGATGGCGGCGGGCGAAATTGCCGGAATGGTCCGCGATATCCGCACCGTGCGCGAGATTATCGAGGGGATTGTCAAAGACGCCGCGGCGCTCGCGGAAAAGCTCTATCGCGTAAGCCGCGAGGAAGGCGCGAGCCAATGACCGTTCAACGACCAGTTGTCGCAACGACCCGGAGATTACCTGTGGTTCGTCAAAACCTAATCCGCGCCCACGGAAACGTGGAAGCTCGCGGAGACGGCTCGTTTCGTAGCTGATGAGTTCGAGGCGTCCGCCCTAGCACGGACGGTGTGATGAATTCTGGCGCGACTCTGCACTAACGCGACGTCTTGAGTCGGCCCGCAGCCACTGCACTCGCGACCCCAAGCTTGCTGCGGTGGACTTCGAATCGGAAAAGCGGCCCCGGAATGGTTATATAGCGCTCTCCTTGAGCCGCCGGACATGGCGGCCGCGCGATGCGTAACTCCGCGATCGCTATGCGCGGAGCGGAGACTAATTCTTCCAACGTTCAAGGTCGGCCGTGGTTGAGCAATACCGCGCCTGAGCCCAACTCATACCGTCGCAATCTGCGCAGCCCCAGATCGCTTGACCTGAGCACAACAGGGCTCAATATTTAGGCTAGCGTATAGCCTTGACCGCTCCTCGGCCTACTCGGGGTGACCGAACTCCCCGGTTTGATTGCGAAGAAAAGTCCCCGCGTCCTCTCCTCGTACTACTGACTGCTGCGTGATCGCGTCGGCCTGCGCCGGCCTAACTCCGACCGAAGTCGCGGTCGGCACGTGCTGCATCCATTCGCAGTCACTGCCTTCGATCTTTGCCAACACCAGGATGGCGGGCTCGCGCAGCTTTGCGCCGAGCTTCTGGTGCGCGAGGATTGTGCCGCCCAGCCGAGTCAGCGGGGACCGCGCGGAAAATAGTGCTACTCGTGGCGCGGTGCAGTACCACCGTCGATCACGAGCATCGCTCCGGAGATATAACTGGCCGCGTCCGAAGCCAGGAAGATGCAGGGATAAGCGATCTCCCCGACCCGACCGAGGCGGCCCAGGGCGCGAGTGCGGCCG
>Ga0097691_1001977_pt1 | contig 14327 bp, 11 predicted proteins | sample NGESurdeep072012_8_FD_72858 | JGI IMG/M metagenome (GOLD analysis project Ga0097691, IMG submission 72858) | Arctic peat soil microbial communities from Barrow, Alaska - NGEE Surface sample 210-1 deep-072012 | ecosystem: Environmental > Terrestrial > Soil > Wetlands > Peat ...
GGATCCGGCGGAGAGACATCGGGCGCGATCGGCTGGGAGCTGCACGCAAGCAGTCCCGTCGCCGCGGCACACACCAGCGACGCAGTGACGCTGCCAATCACTCGGCCTGTGTCAACTCTCACCAACCGCCGCCCCGGCCGGACCGAACCGAATGCCCCCGCTCGCCACCATTACAACAAGATAAAGCGCAGCTCCGGCGGCGATCAGCAGGACGAGAGGCGCGACGCCCTGAAAACGCAGCAGAGCGGCTCCCATCACCAGCGATCCGAGCACGGGTCGCCACAGCCGAATTGCGGGAAACGGAGACCCAAGTCGCCCGAGCCACACAATGCATACGGCGAAAATCAATGCTTCGGCGGCGACGGTGGCAAACGCCGCACCGGTTATTCCATATCGCGGAATCAGGATGAAATTCAACACGATGTTGAGTGCCGCCGCGACAGCGAAGATCATCGCCTCGAGCCGGGTCCGATGGTGGGCGACAAAGACACTTCTCGTGGTTCCGTGAAGCGCCAGAAGTGCTATGCTCAGCGCCAGCAGCTGCAGAGCGGGAGCGCCTGGACCGAACTGGTCGCCGAAGAGCAGCGACAGCAGCCGCGGCGCGAGCACCGCGGCCCCCACAACGAGCGGGAACATCACCGTCGCCGTCAGCGCCACCGACTGTTCCATCACGTTCCGCACCGCCGCTGATCCAGCGAGAGTGGCCCGGGAAATCGACGGCGCATATACAACGTGAGTCGCGACTGCCACCGCCATCATCAGGTAGCAGACGCGGTAGGCCGCGGAGTACAAGCCGACATCGCGGCGAGTTGCCAGAAGTCCCAGGAGCACCACGTCGAACGTGACGATGAGCGACCGCATCACGCGCGAAAGAGTGATGTAACCTGACTGTCGCGCGAGAACCAATCCCCCGCGAACCGACGGCCGCTGGAACCCTCTGAAGAGGAAAGCGAGGAGAGCCAATGCCGCAACGAGCTCCCCGGCGAACTGAATGACCGGTACGCGGACGACGTTGGCCGGGCTTCGGACGAAAGCCAGAACGCCGGCGAGATAGATCACCTGGGTGGCGAACAACCCCGTCGCCACCGCTCGATTTCGCTCGAGCCCTTTGTAGACCCATGATGTGTTGATCGCCAGCGAGAACAGCGACAGCGTGCTGAGCAGCACGACTATCCGCGCGTCCGGCTCGCTTACCAGCAGCGTCGCGGCCAGTGCGACCGCCACGCCACCGAAAATGGCGATAAGAAGCCGGACGAATGTACCATCGGCGGCAATCTTCAGCGCTTCATTCGGGCGCCGCGCAACTTCACGCGCGCCGATCTCGCCGAAGCCGGTTGTCAGCGCGAGACCAAAATACCCGGCGATGGCGGCGGCAAACGACAGCAGGCCAAGACCCTCGACACCGAGTCTTCTGGCGAGAATCGCGGTTGCCACAAAGGCAATGCCGCGAGAGAGAATCTCGCTTGATCCGAGCGCAAGAAAATTCGCAACCGGCGTCGCAGGAGGCGCGGCGACGCCTGTCATTGACGAGCCGATTTGGCGGTCGGGCCGGTGTTACCGAAAAAATGTGTCGCGGTGCCGTAGGCCACGGAGGCCACGTTGGTGGCGTGATAAAAGATGTGCATTACGAACGCGCCGGCGGCGAAGGGCGCTCCGCGTTTTCCCGCATACCATCGTATCAGCTCACGATTCACGATCGCGAGTGCGACAAGACAGAGAAGCGTCGCCGACAATGCGAGGATGTTGTGAAACACGATCAGCAGCAGCAGGCTGATTATCAGCGCGCCAACCATCACCGCGCTGAGCTTGTCGGCAGTTCCGACGCTCAGGCTCTTCCCGCCGATGAGTTCCCCTCTCTGCAGCAGCAGATGTGTCCACGGAACTCCTCGATGCGAGAAGTCCGAGCGAATCATGCCGCCCAGCGTCCATCGCTTTCGGTGCTTGCCAAGAATTGCGGGATCGAGCAACAGGCGATGCCCCTTATCGTGCATCCTGTAGCCAAGCTCGACATCTTCGATCTGCGGACTGCCATAGCGCATCTCGTCGAACATTCCGGCTTCGATGAACGGCTGCCGGCGCACAGCGCCGCACCCGGCCCAGAAGCTTCTCGCATAACCGGCGTTCCGCTGGTGCACGTAATGATGCAGCAGATTCCGGTACTGCGACACGAAAGCGGGCACCGTCGGCTCGTCGTCGTATGAGCCGAGGACCGCTCCAAGGGAGTCGTCGTCGCGAAACAGAACGGCAAAGCGACTCAGAACGTCTTCATGGATGCATACGTCGGCATCCACGAATGCAACGATGCCGCCTCGAGCTGCCTCAAATCCACGATTTCGCGCAAACGCCGGTCCCCGCGGCGAACCCTGGAGCACGATCACTCTGTCGGCGACCGCGGCGGCGATGGCGGCGGTGCTGTCAGTGCTCGCATCGTCCACCACAATCAGCTCCCAGGCGGAACGCGGCAGGTCGCTGGCAGCGATGGCGCCGAGGCAGTACGGGAGAAGCGCTTCGGCGTCGCGGGCCGGAACGACGACCGAGATCAGCGGCTCAGCCATCGGACTTTCTCAGCGCGCGCGAAAGGGAGCTCTTGAGCCGGCGGCCCCGGCCGCGGAGCGCAACGTAGCGGGCGAATGCCTGGGTGCCAAACGATTCGAGCCGGCCGCGCTGCCTGAAATAATACATGTCGAGACGCGGCAGCAGATGCTGCGGCTCGGGGCCGCTCAGCGGCCTGAATTCAGTAGTGCAAGCAAATCCAAAGCCCGCCGATACTTCGCGCACCGCTGCCGGGCTGATCTTTCCAAAGGGATACGCAAATCCTTCCGGATAGAGTCCCAGCTCGCTCGCAACCCGCTCGGCCGATCCGCTGATTTCGCTTTTCAGCTCGGCGCTGTCGAGCTGGCTCAGGTTGGCATGAGTTCGCGTGTGAGCGCCGATTGTGAAGCCGAGCTCATGAAGACACGAGAGCTGATGCCAATCCATGAGAGGCAGAAGCGGGACACTTGCGCCACTTCGGAATTCCCAGCTGTTCGTCCCGCCGACGCAGTCAGTCACCACGAAAACAGTGGCAGTCAGCCCGGAGTCGGCGAGCACCTTTGACGCCGTCTCCGCAAAGTTCGCGAAGCCATCGTCGAAGGTCAGGGCGACGGCATCGACGTCGTCTCCGAGCTTCAGCAGCTCCTTTACCGACACCACTTTTGCCGAGCCGCGCTCGAGCCACTTGACGTGACGCCTGAAAGACTCCTCGCTTGTCGAGATCACTGATCCGCTGGAGTCGATGGAGTGGTAGGTGAGAATCGCTCTCATTGCGTGCGACCCGATTGTTGCTCGCGAACTACGTCCAGGTAGCGCTGAACCACTGCGCCTTCCGACCATCGCTGCAGAAACGCCGCATAGCCGTTGCTGGCGCATTCAGACCTGAAAGAGACGTCGTGCTGGATGCGCTTCATTGCCTGGAGCAAACCGGCAGCCGTGGAAAAGACGGCGCCGCCACGCGACTGATCGACCAGCTCCGGCAAGGCGCCGAGGTTTCTCACGATGACCGGCGTTCGATGGGCGAGCGACTCCGCAACGACGATCCCGAACGACTCGAACGTCGTTGATGGAACAAGGGTCGCCACAGCCCGCGCGTAGTACCGTGAGACTTCCGATTGGTCCATCTGTCCGAGAAATCTGACGCCCGGTATGCCGGCGGCCAGTCCCTCGAGGTCTGCCCTGAACGTCCCCTCTCCGATGATCAAAAGATCTGCGTCCTGGTACGACCGGAACAGTGGAATGACGTCCTGCAAACCCTTGAGCTTCTCGAGCCGCCCGACGAATAGAAAGTAAGGCCTGTCGCCGCCCTCGGCTCGCGAATGCGGAAATGCGGCTGCCGCGGAGTCAGGCGACGGACCGTCTGCCATGCCCGGCACAACGCTCATCTCCCGCGGAAAGCCGAACTCCTTGTGCTTCTTGCGGCTGAATTCACTTACCGCGATGAAGGCGTTCACATGCCGGAGATTTCGCTCCAGCAAGCCGGTGAGCCGCCAGAGCTGCGGAGGCCTTTTGTAGGAGAGCTGGCAGCGCACGCACTGCCGCCCCGTACATGCCTCGCGGTTGTATCGCCAGAGTACGTGTGTCGGGCATACGAGCCAGTGCTCGTGCGCCATGTACAGCTTGATGGCCCGCGAAGGATAACCGAGCAGCCCGGGCCCGCCGATCAACGACAGATTGTGAAAATTGATCACGTCGAACTCGGAATCGGAAAGAATCCGCCGAAGTGACCGGCGGTTGGCGAGCGGCCGGCCAAGCTGCTGAGTCAGAAGTGGCGAGAGAGCGCCGAGTCCACTTTTCAGTCCGATCACGCGCACACCGTCGTCGTTCCGCGACACCGTAGCGGGTGGCTTGCCCCCGAGCGCCAGGAATGCGTCGATGTCGTGCACTACCGTCACCCGGTGGCCGTGACGAGTGAGTCCTCTTGCCAGGCGCTGAACCGCTATGGCATCTCCGCCAAAATGATACGGCGGATAGAAGGTCGTCGGGAAACAGAAGCTGAGAGCGGTCAACGCGCCGGTGCCGGAGAGGCGGCGAGCGAATCCTTCTGGCGGAGAATCGTGATGTCGCCGTCGCCGAGGGTTCCGGGAAGGACGCGTACCTCCTCGCAACAGGCAGCAATCCTTTGTGCCAGATCGGGAATGTACTGTCGCGTTATTCCTGCAAGCGTCGTCACGACAAGAACCCGGTGCCCCCGCGATTCGTTGAACAGAGAGTCGAGCGCGCCTGTGGTGCGCACATAATGGTATGCACTGGTGTTTCGCACGTGACCGCGGGGGACATAATACCTGAATCCGGATTCGGCAACGTAGATGACTGCTGCGGCATCTCCAGGCTGGAGAGACTGCTCTATATAGACAATGGCCGCACGATAAGGCTGTTTGGGCGTGCGATAATATCTCGGCAGCGAGGCGACGAAAACTGCTGCGATGCACAGAGCGAGGCCAATGATCATGACACGTCCGCCGCGCTCCATCGCTCCGAACCTCTGCCGTGCGAGCACAATGACCGCTTCGCCAAGGCTCATCACAGACAGAAACGCGAGCGGGAGGCCGATGAGAAAAAAGCGCGGCGAGAACGTCAGGCCCTGCGCGGCGAGAAGGCCGCCGGCAAGCACCACGGTGAGGCCCAGTGCGGCGGCCACGGGCCAGCTCGCATAGACAAGCGTTCCAAAGCCTGCAGCTCCCACAACGAGAAACACGAGCGCCGCCGCGGTTCCAAGAAAACCCGCGGAAAGTCCGCGGAGCGCATCACGCACGAAGTCCACCGAGAATGCGGCGTACGTGGTTCCGTGCACGGAGTAAAGGCCGGTGATCGTGACGTACGCTTCCGGCATGGACGTGGCGTAGAGCTGAAATGCGAGAAAGCCCGCGATCGCATAAGTCGTCGCCAGACGCCGGGCGAGAGGCGCAACCGGCGCGTTCCGACGCCGGCGTCGGCCGAGCTCGATTACCCCTACGACAATCTGTGCCGCGAAAACGAATCCAGTGGTGATCAGCGATGCAAATCCGAGCACCACCGCGAATACATACAACACCCAGTACCGCAGCCCATCGCGTTGAATCGCCCGTACCAGCGCGCCGGTGGAAAGCAGTGCGAAGAACAGGTAACCGGTGTATCCACGGGCGTTCTGTGAGAAGAAAATGTGGTGGTACGAAACAGCCAGCAGCAGCGCCGCGCCGAGGCTGGCGACGCGTGACATGGCGAGCCGCGCGACCCAGTACAGTGTGGGAACCGCCGCAACACCGAACATCATTGCCGGCACGCGAACGGACCATTCGTGCTCTCCGAAAATGGAGATCGCCGCCTTCATCATCAGCGTGTTGAGCAGATGATTGTTCGAGCGCATATAGCTGCCGATCACCTGCGCGGCAGACATCTTCCCATAGTCGAAGATCGGAGTGATCTCGTCGATCCAGAGATCGGAGCTGAGGCTGATGCTGCGCGCGACAATTGCGACAATCGTGATTCCGGCCAGCACCGCAAGGGCAGTTGTTCGCGACACATCCCCAGGAAATTCCCTGACCGTCAGGTCGCGCTCCACAGAGCCGGCAGCACCGCCGAACGACCAGTTTCCGAGCGCAAGCAGCCCGAAGGCGAGCGCCTCGACAACGATCGTGATGCGAAGAAGCGTCACGCCGCGCACCGGAAGCGGTGGCAAGTCCGGAAGGCGCGGAATCGCATCGTACCATCCGGTTGGGAGCATCACCGCAATGAGCAGCAGTACAACCGATGCCGCTGCGTACGCGCCGCGTCGATTCACGCCGCCACCTCACGGAGAGCGGCAAGGCATGCTTCCGCAGCGCGATCCCAGCTGAGTGCGCGTGCGCGCTCCCCGGCTCGCGCACCCATCAACGCTCTCAAGCGGGAATCGGTGGCGAGTTGTCTCAGCGCGGCCAGCAGGGATTCATCGTCGCCCGGACGAACAAAGAATCCTCCGCCCTCGAGCAGCTCCGGCAACGGACTTTCCAGCGTCGCGACTACCGGGGTGTCGCACGCTGCTGCCTCGACTGCCGGCAGACCAAATCCTTCCGATTCCGACAGCAACAGAAGAGCAATCGCACCCGAGTGCAGAAGTGCCAGGCGATCGTCATCCACGTAGCCCGTCCAGCGAACGAGCGACGATGTGCGCGCATCGGCAATCGCGGCCTTGATTGCGGGCTGATCGCCGTGAAATACGTCGGCGTCCACCGTGCCGACGAGGAGCAGATACGGGGCGCGGTCTCCCATCTCACGGGAGAGTCGCGCATGCGCCCGGACGATTGCCGGAACGTTCTTGTGGGGATTGAATCCGCCCACGTACGTGAACCATCGCGCGCCAACGGGAAGCCCCGCGGCTTTGGCGGCACTTTCAACCGTGGCTGGATCACGCGCGGGCCGATATGCCGGCGACGGTGCCTCGACAGCGATGGCAATCCGATCCAGGGGAATCCGGTGCGCCCGGGAAACTTCACGAGCGGCGTAGCTCGACACGGCAAGTATCTTTCGAGCCTGGCGAACCGCCACCCACGTCTTGATGCGCCAGAACAGCCGCGCCCGCCGCGATGGCAGAGTGAGCAGCGGAAATCGCTCGGCGATCGCGTCGTGGATGGTAACGATTGCTCGTAACCGCGGTGGCAGCGGAAAGTAACTGTACACGGAGGGGGAAAAAAACACGTCCAGTGGCTCGCCGGCGACCGCCCGGCTCATTCGCAGCATGTCGGCGAGCGAGCGGCTACCGGATGCCGACGCCGCATCGGAAGGCGCTGCCTTCGTGGGCACCACAACCTGCGTCACGTTCGGCGCCTGAAGCTCGAAGCAGGCGGCGGATTTCGGATCGAGGAAGCAGACGAACTGATCTTCCGGAGCCACGCGTGCCATGGCTGTCACGATCTCCCGTGCGAAGCGGCCGTATCCACGCCTGTTCGCCCAGCAGGTCGCGTCAATTCCGACGCGCATCGACAGCCCTCCATGCCCCGCGGGCTTCACCCGCTGCCCAGCACATCGCCAGCCACAGAATCAATGGCGAGCACCTGACAACGAGTGAGATATCGCCTCCGGCCCGCCTGACGCGTCGGATAATGCGGAGCAGAAGGACAAACGGCACCACGGGCGCTACGGTCACGATCCGCCACGGACTGACCTGGTCCTCAGTGCTTCTCCATCTCCCGGAATGGATGCCATGCTCGAACCGATGACGTGAGATGACGGCGAATGGAAATGATCTGCCGAACGAAACAGCAGCGCTGGGGACCATCGTGAGAACCTTCCCTTCCCTCGTGAGACGGCGGTTCACATCGACTTCCCAGAATGCGTCCGTCGGCGACAGACACGGCGCAAGCTCGGCGCGGACGTACATGCAGTTGTCGCCGGCGATATCGGTGACGGAGCGCGAGTCAGTCGAGCCGTCTGGCATGAACGCCGAATAGCGAAGAAAATAGATCGCGGCGTCCAGCAGTGAGCTATCGCGTTCGAGCAGGATTGGGCCGCCGGCACCGACTGCGGCGAGCGCCAGCGCTCCCTGAAGGTCGCCGAGCCAACCGGCGGGAACGATGCAGTGACCAGTGGTGAATGCCACAGCGCTTCCCGAGGATCGAGCGAATCCCTCGGACCACAAGCGGGGTGTCAGCGTCCCGCTGGGCATGGAGATGAGCGTGACGTCCGGAAAATGCAGTCTGACGAGCGCGGCTGTAGCATCGCGCGAAGCATCGACCACAATGACCTCAGTCGCGTGTTCACTGCCGGCGCTCAGGATGGAAGCAATGCAGTCGCGAATCGACCGCTCGGATTCCACCGAGCCAACAACGACTGAGATTTTCAAGGAGCTGTATTGATGCGCCGTGTAGGAATCGAACCTACAACCTAATGATTAAGAGTCATTTGCTCTGCCAATTGAGCTAACGGCGCGATCGGTATGCACTTTGGTGCGCCAGGAGGGAATCGAACCCCCGACCCACAGCTTAGAAGGCTGTTGCTCTATCCAACTGAGCTACTGGCGCTCGTAGTCACGAAAAGTAAGTGTTCCCAATCATCGATTCAATCGCGGCGCCGGAATCGAACCGGAAGTTCCTGTCCAGTCACAGTCACCCGAGCGACTCACGTACTTTAATCCTCTAACGGATGGAGGGCAATCGGACGAGCGACTGCTGTGCCGCGGTCATCGCGCGGGGACGATGGCCAGCGTACATCGAGACATACACACCAGCCGCGCATCGTCGTCCACGATCACGATAGACCAGACTTGCGTCGAGCGCCCAATGTGAACGGGCGTCGCCGTGGCTCGCACAAACCCATCCGTTGTTGCGCGGACGTGATTTGCATTGATCTCGAGTGCGACTACGGAAAATCGCTGACGGTCGACGTTCATTGCCGCGCCGAGCGACGCGACTGTCTCGGCGAGTGCCACCGATGCACCACCATGTAACAAGCCGTAAGGTTGGCGTGTTCGCTCATTGACCGGCATCGTCGCCACGACACGAGATGCGGTAAGCTCGACCATTTCAATACCGAGGGCGGCCGCCAGACCGCGGGTGGCATGAGCGAGGGTGGATTCAGGCGATCGGTCTGTCGATGTCATTGTCTGCCTGGTGGGCCGTAAAGTTCCCGCACGGGCTGCTGAAGCGCCGCCTTCGGGAGGAAATGGCGTTGGCGAGTACGATCGAGCTCGAGGGAGGAACCTGGCCAAATAACGAACAAATCACGTGAGCTCGCCATCCTAACTGATTATGATGTCAAGAGATATGTGCTTCCACGGTGTTTCTATGGGTAAGCGTTGGGAATGAGGATCAAAAGCAGCCGGGGTCCGGGCGGGGGAAAATCCGTGCCATCCCCCTGCATATGGCATGGCAAGTGCGCATCCTTCTATAAGGTAAGCCACCTTTTCAGGGAACGAAGACAATGAGAATCACGTATCTCCTCGCGGCCGGCGCCATTCTCGGCGTATTCGCGTGCAGCAAAGCGGATCAGACGCCCGCCGACAGTCTATCGCTGGCAACCAAGAACGCCGCCACTCTCGACTCGATATCAGCAGCAGAGCGCGCAAAGGCAGCGCCAGCGCCGGGATATACAACGACCACAACGACGACCACCAGCCGCACGAATACCTCGCCTACGACCACACGTCGTTCCACTTCCGCGGGATCCAGCTCGAGCGGAACCACCACGGGGACGTCAAGTGGCACGACCAGCTCTTCGACGAGGACTACCGTCGTGAAGCACGGAGCGCGTGATGCGGCGATTGGCGCTGCAGCCGGCGCCGTCATTGGTGCCACCACGAGCAAGAACAAGGTACAGGGCGCAGTTGTTGGCGGCGCGGCCGGAGCGATCCTTGGCGCCGTCGTGGGAAACAACGTCGACAAGACAAAGAAAAAGCAGTAGCTCCGCAGCAATTCGCGTCGGACCGATCGGATGTTGAATTCAAAACCCCGCGCTCGGAGTTGAGTGCGGGGTTTTCCGTTTCCGACCGCGACGACTCACACCGGAGGAAAGCACAATGGGCGAATTCGCGAGAGCAAGCGACGAATTGATGCAGGAGCACCGGATCATCGAGCGCGTACTCGACGCGCTCGAAACCGCTGCCGGGCATCTCGAGAGTGGACATCCGGTGCGACCGGAGTTCTTTCTCGAAGCCGCTGATTTCATCGCCGGCTTCGCCGACGGGTGCCATCACAAGAAGGAAGAAGGCGTGCTCTTCGGAGCGATGATCGAGAGCGGTCTGCCCCGGTTCGACGGACCTCTCGACATGTTCCTCGACGAGCACGTGCAGGGACGCGCTTTGACGCGGGGCATGCGCGACGCCGCGCGCCAGCTCGAGGCAGGCGACGCGGGTGCGCGCGCGGCCGTCATCTCCAACGCGCGACGATACGTCGCGCTGCTTCGAGATCACATCATCAAGGAAGACGAAATGCTCTTTCGGATGGCGGACGAAATGTTCTCAGCCGAGCGGCAGCGCAGCGTGTTGCGGGACTTCGAGCGGGTCGAGCGCGAAGATGTGGGGCCAATGGCCCACGAAAAATTTCACGCGCTCGCCGAAAAACTCGAGCGCGAAGCGGCGGCAATGACACCCTAGTCACGCCGCCGCCCCTTCCGCTTGGGATCAGGGCACCGGCGGCGCGATGATCGGCTTGAGCTGGTCGTCAATGACCTTGCGGTCGCCGACCACCACGAGTGACATCTTTTCCGGCGTCAGGTATTCCTGCATCATCTTCTGCACATCGGCCGGCGTCACAGAGAGGACCTTGCTCACGTAGGTGCGCAGATAGTCGTCGGTCAGCCCCTGCAGGTCCATCGCCACGAACTGGCCGGTCACGCCGCCGCGCGACCCGTTCTGGATCACGAAGATGCCGGCCATGTTCCTTTTGATCCCGTCCAGCTCCGCGGGAGGCGGGGCCTCGGTGCGCAGCCGGTTCACCTCGAACACAATCTCGGTGAGTGACGGGCCGGTCACGTTCGTGGTGACATCGGCACTTTCCGCCCAGTACGCCAGCCCCTTTCGCGTGGAGACGAAGCTGCTCGGCGAGTATGTGTAGCCTTTCTTCTCGCGGATGTTGCTTGTGATGCGCGATCCGAACGAGCCGCCGAGGATCGCGTCAGTGACGCGGAGCTTGATGTTGTCGGGGCTCGTCATGCCGGGCACCGGCAGCCCGAGGATGACGGTGGATTGCACGGCGCCCGGGCGGTCGATCACGGCGACCTGCCGCTTGTTGGCCATCGTCGCCGGCCTATTGCTCGGCGGTGGACCGGGCGCCCAGTCGTTGAACGATTCGCGAATGGCCTTCTCGACGGCGGCGTCGTCGAATACGCCCGTCACGTAGATGTGGGCGCGCGCGGCGCCGACGTTCGCGGCCCAGAACGCCCGCACCTGGTCGATCGTGTAGCCCTGCAGCTGCTGCTCTGTCGGAAAACTGCGGCCGTACGGGTGATCGCCGAACATCATCTCACCAAACTTCACGCTGGCCTGCACGCCGGGCTGGCTGAGCGCAACCGCCAGGTTGCGCAGGCGGCTCTGCTTGATGCGGGGCAGCTCGCTCTCCGGAAACTTCGGGTGACGCACGACATCGGCGATCACGCGCACCAGGTCGGCGGCACGCTCGCTCAGCACGTCGGCCTGGAGGTTGCTCAGGTCGTCGCCCGCGCCGATGCCGAGGCCGCCGCCCATGCCCGCCATTTCCTCGGCCAGATCCCGCGCGCCGCGTGTTGCCGTTCCCTCGGGCATCAGATCGGCCATCAGTCCCGACAGCCACACTTCGTTCGCGCTCTCGTCAATGCCGCCCGTGCGAAGCGCGAGCCGGACAGTCGCCTTGGGCACCAGCCCGAACGGCGTGAGCGAAACTTTCATGCCGTTGCCCAGCGTGAACGTGCGGCGTACTGGCACCTTGAACGCCTTGGTGGCGCCCACCGGCGGCGGTGTTGTGGGGAACTGCGCGGCCGCGGGCGACGACAGCGCCGCGGCGATTGCAAGTGCGCTCACGCGCACGATGAAGGCGGTGCGCATCTCAGTTTCCTCCCGTCGGGGCGGCCACCTTGGGCGGCGCGGGGATCAATGTAATGATCGAGCGATTGCCGGGACGCAGCCACTCCTCGGCTGTCTTGCGGATCTGCTCCGGCGTGACCGCGGCAAAGCCGGCTTCGATGCGGTTGATGCGCGCCGGGTCGTCATCAAAGAGTGCGAGAGATGCGAGCAGGTCGGCGCGGCCGTAGCCGTTGAGGCTCTCGACGTAGCTGTAGAACGACGACCGCCATTTGGTGCGCGCACGGTCGAGCGTCGCCTTGTCAACCAGCTCGGTGCGCAGGCGGTTCACTTCGACGTCGATTGCGGCGAGCATCGTGTCGGCCGGCGTCTTCGCGTCGTGCACGGTGTTCATGATATAGAGCATGGGCCCGGAGTAGTTCCACTGATTGCCGAGCCCGTAGTTGATTCCCGCCGCCACGCCGGACGTCAACGCGCGCTTGCGGACCACGGCATCATAGAGGCGCGAATCGCGGCCCTGCGCCAGGATCTGGTCGATGAGGCCGAAGGCGAACCAGTCGGTGGTCCACCGCGGCGGCACGTGATATCCAATGGCGAGCGCCGGGCGCGGAGCGAGTTTGTCCTCCTTGCTGCTGCGCTTCTCGCTGACCTGGCGCGGTTCGTCGATCGGCTCGCGCGCCGGCTGCGGTTGCATCGGGATGGCCGCGAAGTACTTCTTGACCAGCGCCCGTGCCGTGGAAGGCTCCATATCGCCGCTCACCACGAGTACAGCATTGTTCGGCGCATAATACGTCGTGAAGAACGCCTTCACGTCGGCGAGCGTCGCCGCGTCGAGGTCGGTCAGGTCACCGTAGAAGTTGTGCGCGTTGTGCCAGTTGGTGTTTGCCAGCTGCGGCATGTCCAGCCACGGGAATCCGCCGTATGGCGCATTGAGGACGTTGACCTTGACCTCGTTCTTCACCACGCCCTGCTGGTTGACGAGGTTCTCCTGCGTGATGGCGAGTCCGCGCATCCTGTCCGCCTCGGCCCACAGCACGGTTTCCATGGCGTTGGCCGGAACGACCTGGAAATAGTTCGTGAAGTCGAACCGCGTCGAGCCGTTCAGGATCCCGCCAATCCCCTCGACGAGCTTGATGAACTGCATCTTGCCGAGGTTGGCCGACCCCTGGAACATCATGTGCTCGAACAAATGTGCGAAGCCGGTTCGATCGCGCGGCTCGGTGCGGAATCCGACCCCGTAGTACACGGCCACAACCACCGTCGGTACCGATTTGTCGGGCGAGAGCACGACACGCAGCCCGTTGGGGAGCTTGTAGTACTCGACGGGGACGTTGAAGGCCTTGACGGCGGGGACGGTGCCAGTCCTGGCCACTGGCTTCGCCGTGGCCTGCGCTCCGAGCGTGCTACTGGCGGTGGATATCAGGACACAGGCAAGCGCCAGTTGGGCGGCACGGCTGTTTGACAGGGCCATGTGAACGCCTCAGCTCTGAAAGGGTGTGCGGGTCCCCGGCAAGTGCCGGAGGAACCCCAATCGTAGCGCCAATGCATGACAAGCGGAATAGGCTCGAATTGCGTGACGCGGGCGGGCGGGGCCTAGCCCGGGGCGAGCACCACGCGTTTGATGAGCGTGCCGTGGTGCGCCCGATCGAAAACGTCGTTGATGTCGGCGAGCGCGTGCCGCTCCACATATGGCCGCACGGCAATCCTGCCGTCGCCGATCCACTGCAGGAGCTCCGGATACACCAGCGGGTCTGCTCCCCAGTTTCCCTGCGCGACAGCGTCGAACGCCATGAGGTTAGAGAGGGAAATCTCGATCTTCCCCGTTGCATACCCAACTACCGAGAGCGTCGCACCGTAGCCAATGAGCGCGTAGGCGAGTTGCTGTCCCGCGAGCGTGCCCGACGTCTCGAAGATCTTCCACAGGAACTGGCTCGCTCCCAGCTCGTCGGCCAGATGTTTGACCTGCTTTCGCGCGTCCTGCGTCGCTACGTCCTGGACGTTGAGCGTCGCGTGCGCGCCGGCCCCGCGCGCTTGGCTCAGTCTGGCATCATCAATGTCGATTGCGATGACCTTCGCGCCAGTCGCGGCGGCAATCTGCACTCCGTACACACCGATGCCGCCAACTCCGACGCATACGGCGACGTCACCTGCCGCGAGGCCCGAGCGTTTGACCGCCTGAAACGGCGTCGATACGGCGTCTGCAACGACGCTCAACTCCCAGAGATCGTGCCGCTCAAGAACCGCGTCGGGAACGGGGCAGAAGAACCGGGCCGGCAATACGACGTGCGATGCGAATCCGCCATGCCGATCGTTTCCCGGCATCACCTGCTGGCGGCAGATGGAGCGTCGG
>Ga0097691_1001978_pt1 | contig 14325 bp, 8 predicted proteins | sample NGESurdeep072012_8_FD_72858 | JGI IMG/M metagenome (GOLD analysis project Ga0097691, IMG submission 72858) | Arctic peat soil microbial communities from Barrow, Alaska - NGEE Surface sample 210-1 deep-072012 | ecosystem: Environmental > Terrestrial > Soil > Wetlands > Peat ...
CGTCCCTTCGTGGCGATCACGACCTGCTCGCCCTGGGCCCGATGGGCTGCGAGCCAGCGCCCGATGATCTCCTCCGAGACACCTGAGCCGTACACGTCGGCCGTGTCGATGAAGTTGCCGCCAGCTGCGACGTAGTCGTCAAGGATGGCATGCGACGTCATCTCGTCGGCCTCTGCGCCGAAAGTCATGGTTCCGAGCGCGAACGTCGAAACGATCGCGCCACTGTTACCGAGGGTGCGGTGCTGCATGGGGAGCCTTTCATTCTTGCTGATATGGCGTGTCTGCCCGGATGGGGCGTTGGAGCTTGGGGACTCTGTCGATGGCCGAGAGGAAGCGCGACTCCTTAGTTTTCCATGACCCACGCGTCGCTGGATCCAGGCTCAACCTGAGTTGCGCGGATCTCCAGTTCAGGACGGCAGTAGGAGGTCAGCCGCGCGTGGCTCGTAAGGTAACGATCTGGAACGGTCGCAGACGCAAGTTCGTCTGCGAACCGGTGACGGTGACGAGCGCTGTTGCGTTGTCGAGTGCGCGTTCGAGCAGGTCAGTCTCGATAACGCACGACACATCGCAGCCGAAGTCGACGGTGCCCGTTGCGCGAGCTCCTCGGGCTTCGTAGAGGCGCACCACAAGGTCGCCGGATCGGTCCTCCGCGAGCTTGACAGCTTCTACCACGATGGCCGGGTTGTCGCTCGAGACCAGCGAGACCGCAGGGCCGGCGCGCTCTATGACGCGAAGTGGCAGGTTGAGGCGGTAGCCCTCCTGGACGGCGTCGAGAATGTCGTCGCTTATGCGGATCGCGGTGCGGAGCACGTGCTTGCCCTGGTCGGCGGTGGGGTCGGGGAACAGGGGGGCGCGGAGCAGGGACTGTCGCACGAGTGTGGTCGTGCCACCGTCGGACCGGGTGGTCCTGGTGATGTCATGGCCGTAGGTGGAGTCGTTCGCGACCGTGACGCCGAACCCGGGCTCGCCGACGTACACCCAGCGGTGGGCGCACGTTTCGAATCGGGCGGCGTCCCAGGAGGTATTGGCGTGCGTGGGTCGATAGACGTGGCCGAACTGGATTTCGGAGGCGGCGCGGTCCGCGTGCACGTCCAGGGGGAAGGCGAGCTTGAGGAGCTTCTGCTGCTCGTGCCAGTCGACGGTCGTGACGATGTCAAGCGCGGATGAGTCGCCCTCGAGCGTAAGAACCTGCGAGACGGTTGACGCACCGAACTGGCGGTCCACTCGAATGCTTACTCGGTGCTCCTTCTCCTCCACCACTTCCACAGACTCCGCTTCGCGCAGATCTACTCCGTTGCGCCGGTAGTGTTCGTCGACATCCCACGCGTCCCACCGGGTCGGGGTGTCCCTGAACAGTTGAAGCAGGTTGCCGAACTGTCCGTCCGGCACGGCGTCGCGCCCGGTGGCGAGGTCGACGAGGGACGTCACGAGTCCCTGCGCGTCGATCGTCACCCGAAGGGCGCTGTTCTCGAGGACGAATCCGCCTGCGATGCGCTCGACGCTCACGGCACCGGGCGTGGTGATCTGGCCCGCCGACAGCGGCGGCACACCCGAGACGGGAAAGGGTGACGCGTTGAAACCGAATCTTGCCGTCGTCGGACCGGCGGACTCGTCGCCGGCTTCAGTGAGCGCTCCGATCGCCTCGTTGATGATTTCCTGCAGTTCCTGGGCGACGCGCGCGTAGTTGGCCTCTGCCACCTGGTGTACCCAGGCGATCGAGGTGCCCGGCAGGATGTCGTGGAACTGCTGCAGCAGCACGATGTCCCAGATCTTTGCGAGGCGCTCGTAGGGGTATCCAGCACCCGTCCGGACATTTGCGGTGGCGGCCCACAGTTCGGCCTCGCGCAGCAGGTGCTCGCTGCGCCGGTTGCCCGTTTTGGTCCGTGCTTGGGACGTGTAGGCGCCGCGGTGGAACTCGAGGTAGAGCTCGCCCGACCATACCGGTGGGTTCGGGTAGTTGCGTTCCGCGTCCTGGAAGAAGGCGAGCGGGGTACCCAAAGTGACAGTGGGAGAGCCTTCCAGGGACTTGGTCCTGATCGCTGCCGCGAGCATTTCGCGCGTGGGACCGCCACCGCCGTCGCCGTACCCGAAGGGTACGAGCGACACGTCGGATGCGCCCTTCTCGTGGTATTGGCGCTGAGCTCGTGCCAGCTCCTCCCCGGAGAGCACCGAGTTGTAGGTGTCTACGGGGGGGAAGTGGGTGAAGATCCGTGTCCCGTCGATCCCTTCCCACAAGAACGTGCTGTGCGGGATCATGTTGGTCTCGTTCCAGCTCAGTTTCTGAGTGAGGAAGTATCGTGACCCGGCCGCTGCGACCAGTTGCGGAAGCGCGGCGGTGTATCCGAAAGTGTCGGGCAACCACACCTCGAGGGGCTCGATGCCGAACTCCCGTATGAAGAATCCCTTGCCGGCCACCAGCTGTCTGGCCAGCGATTCGCCGCCCGGAATGTTGGTGTCCGACTCAACCCACATACCGCCCACCGGCGCGAACCGGCCTTCGATGACACGCGTGCGGATGCGGTCGAAAAGGTCCGGGTAGTACTCCTGCATCCACGCGTACTGCTGCGCCGAGGAGCAGGCAAACACGAAATCGGGATCGTCGTCCATCAGGTCCAGTACGTTCGAGAACGTGCGGGCGCACTTGCGGATCGTTTCTCGAACGGGCCAAAGCCAAGCCGAGTCGATGTGGGCGTGCCCGACCGCGACGATGCGGTGTGCGCTTGCATATGCCGGTCTCGCGAGCACCGGAGCGAGGATCTCCCTGCCTGCGGCGGCCGTGCCGCTGACGTCATCGGGGTCCATGCGGTCGACGGCAGCCTCCAGGGCTCGCAGGATCTCGGTCTTGCGGGGAAGGTCCGCGCTGAGTTCGTCCATGAGGCCGGTAAGCGTCCAGATGTCGCGTTCCAGGTTCCACACCACGACGTCGCGCATCGCCACATCGACCCGCCGCAACCGGTAGATCGTCTCTGCACCGGCGGTTGCCTTGTCACCAGCGGGTGTCGGCCGGAAGCTCCAGCCGCTGCCGACATCCGGGTTGGACGCCGCCTCAACGTAGACGTCTATGGCGCCGCCAGGCCCGACGGCCACGGGCACGTGCTTGTTGAAGGGTTCGACGGCCTTGATGATGCGCCCGTCTGGGTCAAAGACCAGTCCTTCGGCTTGGAAGCCTGCTTGTCCAGACAAGAAACCGAGATCGATGACGAGTTCCACAGACCCGTCGAAGCCTTCGTCCGCGAGTTGCGCCCATTGCGTCGGAACGGTGCCCGTGACGTGGAACCACGTTGTGCCCCACGGCACGCCCCACCGCTCGCCGACAGAGAAAGGCTCGAACTCCTGGCCAACGGCCTCAGCGAACGGAACGGGCTCGTCCCTCACCTCCCAGGCGTGAACCGTGAGCGGGGCCGAAAGGCGATAGATGGCTGGCGTGACGCGTTCACCCACGAACCGGGCGATGCGGGCACGAACGAGGATCGAGTTGTCGTGCATGGTGGTGCTCCTAGCGGTGTGGGAAGTTAGCTAGCCGGGTTGCGGACATTGGGGGCCTAGTGGCGGTGCGTCGCATCCGGTTGTCGTGGATCGCCGGGGTGCTCGTACCCGGGCTCCAAGTGGATGCTGTCCGCCGAGCGTTTGCCCAGCCAGTCGATGAAGTACCGGCGCCGCGCCGCTGCAAGGAGCATCGACGTGATGGTTGCCGCCACCGCGTCCAGCGACTGCTGGACACCATCGGCATCGGTGAACTGGTCGGGGTTGCGCCGGTGGTACGCCTTCACCTGGTCCGGCGACACGTTGCAGCCGGCGGTGACGTGGGCGAAGACCGCACGCGCCGCACCGGACTCAGCCAGGACGCCGGCGACGACTCCACCGAGCTGGAGGGCCGTCATACGGTCCGGAGCGATGTCGGCAAGGGAGGATGCCCTCAGGGGTCCCATCCGCGCGGCCTCCTGTTCGAGCAGCCGTGTCGTGACCAGGGTTTGGGTGACCCAGCGACGGAGCTGGCGCCCTTCAGCCGAGGCAACCACCGCCAGCAACGCAGCACGTGGGCCCAACCTGAGCCGCGCGATCGCGGCGTCGACCTCGGCCTCGCCCACGGGTTCGTGATCGACCCAGGCTGCGACGTGGTGGTGCGCGGTGATGGTCATCGCGAGACCTCCGCGTCACCGGACACCACGACGAATGGGATCGCCTTCGTGTAGACGACATGCCCCGCTCCCATCACCTTGGCTAGGAGCCAGTAGTGACCGGCTCGGGCGTCGCCGGGGATCGAGATCGTGGCCTTCCGGTCGAGGCTCCCGCGCCCAGGGACGGACGCGCGAATGGTCCACTGTTGCAATGTCTTCCAGGACTCATAGGGCGTGAGCAGCTGCACCTCGACGTTCAGGTCCCCGTCGGCGTTGTTCGTGAGGCGCACCGTGACCACGTGGCGCTGCCCCGCTCGGACCTCCATCCCGTCGGTGTCCAGCTCTGCCTGCAGCACCGGCTGCCCCGCGGAACCGCTCGTAACGGTAAGGACGTCCTCGCTCGGGTGACCGGACGGGTCGGTGATCCGGGCATACAGCAGGTGGCTGCCATCGTGCGGGCCGGACGGAGGCCGTGCGATGACCTCCGTGGTCAGGTGTTCACCGGCCGGGACGTCGTAGGAGATGGACGCCGGCTCGAGGATCCACCCGTCGGGCGCCCCGAGGGTGACCTCGCCGCGGGCGTTGTCCTTGGTGAGGTCGGAGGAGACCGTGCACCGGATGGTCGTGGGCCCCTGCATCGTCGTCGGCCCGTGCAGATGGACCGTGACAGGGTGGGCGCCGGTCGGCGCGACTCCGCGGTTGTGAAGCCAGTATCGCGAGTAGTCGGGTAGCTGGAGCCCGTCGCCCTCCAGCCGCACCGGTGGCGCGACGGTAGCGGCCCCCAGACGCGGCTGCGCCGTGACCGTCTCGATCTGGGCGCCGTCGAGGTCGAGCTCGACGTGCCCGTCCGTGTCAGGGATGGCTTCGGTGCGGGACTCGAGCAGGTCGCAAACGGCCGCGTCGACCAACGGAACGAACGCACGCAGCTTCGCCCGCGTCGCCATGCCGTTGGCCTCGTAGACCCGGAACGTGAGGCGTTCGCCCGGCTTGGAAGCATCGACCTCACCCCGGGAGAGGGGGTTGCCCGTCGCCTTGAGCGTCGTGAGGATGACGGAGGTATCGGGCTCCACCTGCACGAAGCTCCGATCGGGCTCACCGGTTCCGCCACTTGCGTGGACGACGGGGGAGAGCTGGTGGTTGTAACCCTGGCCACGCCTGACCAGGTCGTTCGCTCGCCAGTCGCCGGCGCCGCCCACGAGGGAGTAGTCGAACCGGTGGGTCCAGTGCTGGAGCTGAAAGCCGCTGCCGTCCGGGGCTGTTCGGTTCGGCGGATCGATCCAGCTCCCGGAGGGCCAACCCGTGCAGGAACGCAGGAGCGACAAGTGCAGGACGCCGTCGACGTCGACCACGAAGCTGGGCACTCCCCGGTTGAGCAGCGCGACGGTGCGGTCCTCGAACGGCTCCCGCGGATGCAGCTCGCCGGGTTGGCTGATGTCGATGACGGCGTCGCCGAGGTCATGGGACAGCGCGGCGAGCTCGTCCAGCAACGCTTTGTTGGTGTCCGCGGCCACCACCAGGACCGGCAGTGCGCCTGCTTCGCGCAGGTCGGCGTTGGGCACCCATACGTCGCGTAGCGGTGTGGCAGCCGACGCCCAGAGCCGGGCGGCTCCACGGTCTGCCAACTGTCGTGCGAGCTCGTCGTGGTAGGCCTGTCCGGCCCGGTCGAGAACCTTCTTGGTGAACGGGTTTCGGTCCGGTCCCCCGATCGCGACCCGGAAGTCCGGCAGGTTGGAATCGACGTCCAGGAGGCCATACCGGGGACCGTCCGCCGAGGACGTCGTGGCGGTGACGCCGACGCGGGCGAGGGCGATGATCAGGTCGCGTGCCAGCGGCGCCCCGTCGTCATCGGTCGGGACGACGACGTCGGCGACACCGATCGCGCGGGTGGTGGTCGTGTCGTCCCCGGGCAGGCCGGACAGCCGGACCCGGGCGGTGGAGCCCAGACCAAACCACGTGTACGCCGGGTTGTCCAGGGTCCAGGGTGCCTCGGCAGAGTCGACATCCGGGAAGCCGAAGCCGCGACCGATGACCGCGTTGGCCACTTCGCAGACGGGTAGGGCTCCCGGTATCGCGGTGGGGAACCTGACCCGCAGGAGCTGGTCCGATCCCTTCCAATCCTCCAGTGCGGTCATGAAGTCGACGCGGTCCACTCCGTGCCAGAGCGTGATCTGCTGGGTGTAGCGGGCCGTGCCGACCTGGCCGGTGACGGTGAGCCGTTGGCCCAGAGAGGACTCCTGGACAGTGACGGAATCCGCTGCCGTGCTTGCGGATCCGACCGACAGACCGTTGGGCACCAGGTGCCACGGACCTTCCTTGAACTTCGGGTGGTCGGGGTACTCCTCATAGACCACGAGCTCGTTCGCGGTCCGACCCTCACGAAGCAGGCTCTGCCCGGACGCGAGCTCAACGAGCTCGCTGATCGCACCGCCTCTGGAGATGTCGACAGCGACCCGATGGAACTCGTTGGTGATCACGTGGCCCGTCCCGTCGGCCCAACAGCTGTCGGCAGGCAGGTCCCCTGCCGGCACCAGGACCCAGGTGCGGTGGCCGACGCTCGGCACGGCGTCGGCCCGGAATCTCAGGGTTGCGTTCCCGATCATCCCGTCGGCATCGTGCTGCGCGCCCTCGAGGGTGAACGGCCACTCGGCGCCGGTCAGGTCGCAGAGTCGCAGGCCACGGGTGGGCCGGTCGAGCCTTACGGGGACCTCGACGATGTCGCTGCGCTGCCAGGACAGCGCGTTGAAGACGGTGACAGCCCATCCGGCGGCGTCGAGCCCGATCAACCCGGCGAGGTAGGTCGTCGAGCGGTCGTGCACGTCGTGGGCGAGGTCGTGCGCTTCGCGCCAGCCAGCCAGCAGATCGAGGTAGACCTGGTCGGACTCCGACCCGGTGATGCCGTCATGGTGGGCCCCGTAGATGAGCTGGCGCCAGGCTTTGTCTAGCGCGGCGTCGGGGTACTGCGCGCCGAGCAGCGAGGCGATGGTCGCCCACTTCTCCGCGTCCTGAAGTATGCACTCGGCATCGCGCTGTACCTGCTTGGTGTCGATGTAGGAGACGTCCTTGCCCGTGTAGATCGGGTTCATGTCGCGGGACTGAGGTGATGCCTTGACGCCGCGTTCGGCCATCTCGGCCCTCACTGCCGCGAAGAAGTCCCGAGGTAGTGAGCAGACGAACCGCGGCCAGACGTAGCGGGCGTTCCACTCGCGGTGGATCTGGGTCACCCAACGGTTGGGCGGGGTGTAGTCCGTACCGACCGGGAGCAGGACGTTGCGGGTTGCGGCAACAGGTTTCAGCCCTGAGTAGACGGTGTAGGCGGCCTCCATCGCCTCGTCCAAGGTGGGCGCGGAGTCCATGTCCCAGCCGGCGCTGTAGTGATTGGCCATGTATGCCGTCAAGACGCCGCGACCGCTGGGGGAGAGCCACTCGAACTCGCTGGGGAACTGCATCACCGTCGCGTCGCCGGCCTCAGCGGAGGGTCCGCTGAGCATCGGGCCCCACTGGTGGAAGGGGCCGCGCGCCCACGAGGACGACGTCAGACCAGCATCAGCCATCAGCCCCGGGAACTGAGGGTCGTGCCCGAACACATCGAGCTGCCAAGCGGTCTGTGGGTCCCCGCCCATGATGTCCCGCTGGAACCCGATGCCATAGATGGCGTTGCGGATGGTCAGCTCGGCACTGGTGAGGTTGGTGCTCGGCTCGTTCCACGTGCCACCCATCAGCTCGAGGCGGCCCTGCGCCAGGAGCCGGCGCAGGTAGCTGCGGTCCTCGGGGTACATGTCCCAGTAGGGCTTGAGGTAGTCGACCTCCGCGAGTACGAAGCAGTAGTCCGGATCCTCCCGGGCCAGGCCCATGTGCGCCCGGACCAGGTCGAATCCGGAGTGCTGGAATGCCGCTCGTGGGGAGTTCTCGAAGTCGAGGGCGTCCCATTCGCTGGTGTAGGCAGCCTGGGTGTTCCACCACACGGGGTCGTAGTGGAAGTGGGAGACCATGTGCATGGTCCAGCCGGGCTCGGCGATGTCGACGGTGCCCTCGACGGTGGTGCCGTTCTCGGCAAGGGCGATCCGTCCGTCGACCAGCACTCGTGCCGCCACGGACGTGCCGGCAGCCGGGGTGGTCGTGACCCCGATTTCCACGACTCCGGAGCCGGGATCGCTCACGGTGACCGGGGCCAACGTCCTCAGACCTTCGCCCTGGATCTCCAGACGGGCCGGGACATCGTCCGCATCCCGCTCAACGTGGACGCGGACGACCTGTAGCGGCTGCTCGTCGCTGCCGACGAAGAGGTCGGTCGACTCAATGGCGGTGATTCTCATGTGATCCTCACTGGGTCAGCCCTTGACAGCGCCGCCGAAGGCGAAAGCGCCGCCGAGCTTGCGGGACAGGAACAGGAACAGGATGACTACAGGCCCCGAGTAGAGCAGGGAGTAGGCAGCCAGCTGGCCGTAGGCAACCTGGCCGTACTGGCTGAAGAACGTGTAGATGCTGACCGACGCCGGGAGCTTGTCGGGGGATAGGAGCAGAACGAACGGGACGAAGAAGTTGCCCCACATGCCCACGAACGTGAAGATCGCGACGACCGAGATGCCAGGCCAGACGAGCGGGAGGATGACGTACCAGAGGGTCTTCATCCGCGATGCCCCGTCGGTCCACGCTGCTTCCTCCAGGGTCACCGGCACGCTGTCCATGAAGTTCTTCATCAGCCAGATCGCAAAGGGCAGACCGGTGGCGGCCATGAACAGCATCGTGCCCGAGATGGTGTCGATGAGGTTCAGCTGCACGAACAGTCCGTAGACCGGCACCATGATCGCGGTAATCGGCAGGCCGGTCGAGAACAGGATCGTAAGTAGGAACGGCCGCTTGTATCGCGTCTTGAAGCGGGACAGAGCGTAACCGGCGAGTGTTGCGCAGATGATCGTGAGCAGGGCGGCGCCGCCGCACAGGATGACCCCGTTGAGCATCGGCCGGTAGGTCGTCTCCGGGGTGAGGACGGCCCTGAAGTTGTCCAGGGTCCAGTGGTCCGGGAGCGACACCGTGAGCCCCGCAGTGCGGTTGACCGATGCGAGCAGCACCCAGAGCAACGGGATCACGAAGATCGCGGCGACGGCCAGGACGCCCACGTTCGCCAGGATGAGCGCCGCGAGGCGACCCCGTACGTGGGTCGTGTGGGTGCGCGGTCGCGGTCGGGTCGGACTCACACGGGCGGTCTGTGCGGTCTGGCCCGCGTTGGTGGCGGTCATCGCGTATCCACATCCAGCGCTCGTAGGTAGATCAGCGAGAACACCGCGCCGACGAGCAGCAACATGATCGCGATGGCGGTGCCGTAGCCGAGGTTGCCGAAGCTGAACGCCTGCTCGTACATGTACAGCGGCAGCGTCTGGCTCTTGGTCCCTGGTCCGCCCCGGGTCATCGTGAAGATGAGCCCGAAGACCGACAGCGTCTGCAGGGTGATGAGCATCAAGTTGGTCATGATCGAGCGCCGGATCATCGGCAGGGTGATACTGACCAGGCGACGCCAGCCCGAGGCACCGTCGACCTGGGCTGCCTCCTCGATCTCCAGCGGGATGTCCGAGAGCGCCGCGGAGTAGACCAGCATCGAGAACGCCGTGCCGCGCCAGATGTTCGCGATGGAGACCGCCACGATCGGTAGGCTGAACAGCCAGTCCTGGGTGCCGAGGCCCAGCCCTGACAGCACATGGTTCAGAGATCCGTCCTTGGCCAGGAACGCGTACCACAGGTAGCCCGCGACGACCTCGGGGAGCACCCAGGCGCCGATGACCACCGCTCCGCCGAGGGCCCGGACGAATCGCAGGGACTTGCGCATCCACAGGGCAAGCATCAGGCCGAGTGCGTTCTGGCCGATGATCGCCGAGATCAGCGTGAACACCAGGGTCAGGACGACCGAGTTGTAGAAGCCGTCAGCCGCGAAAGCCTTCTTGAAGTTCGCCAGCCCCACGAAGTGCGAGGCAGCCGCGCCCGCGCCGCTCAACGAGGCGTTGGTAAACGCCGCGTACACGGACCACAAGATCGGGCCGAAGAGGAACACCAGGAGCAGGACGGCGGCCGGGCCCAACGGCGCGCCCTGACCCACCGCCCGCTTCAGCTTGGCCGGCGGTGCCGTCGTCACTGCGTTGTGGTCTTGTCCGGACCGACGATTCCCTTGACGGCCTCGTCGTAGACCTGTTGTGCCTGTTTCGGCGTCTGTTGCCCGGTCATGACAGACTCCATCGCCACTTGGATCTGGTTGGAGATCTGCGGGTACTCGGGGTAGGCGGGGCGGTACTGGGTCACCTTGACCACGTCGGTGAACACCGGTGTCTCGGAGTTCGCCTTCAGATAGGTGGGATCGGCCGCGACGTCCTTGCGGACGGCGATCTGGGTGCCGGCGACGGCGTAATTCGCAGCGTTCTTCTCAGTCTGCAGCTCGGAGATGAACTTCCACGCCAGGTCGGCATTGGCCGACTTGTTCGAGATGGCCCACGTCCAGCCGCCGGAGAGGCTGACCTTGCCGGGGGCCTCACCGTTCTGCGTTGGCATCGCAGCCTCGCCCATCACCGAGGACCACTGCGGCCACGGCTTGGGGCCCGTCGATTGCCAGGTGTTGTTCACCCACGAACCGTCGAGCGCGATACCGATCTTGTCCTGCGGCAGCCACTGCTGGGAGATGGTGTTGCCTAGGTTGGCATCGGTCGCGTCCTGCGGGCTCGGGGTGAGCTTCTCGCCGAACACGGTCTTGACCATGCCGAGGGCGTCCAGGAAGCCCTTGCTACCGACTACCCACTTGCTGCTCTTGGCGTCATACAGCTGGTTCGGCGTTCCATACAGCAGCATCTCGAAGCCCTGCATGGACGTGGCCTCGCCCGCTGCCTTGCTCGCGTAGATGTTGAGGGGCGTGACACCCGGCACTTTGGCCTTGATCTGGCGCGCCGCGGTCAGCACGTCCACCCACGTCTTCGGCTGCCAGTTGGCGGGGAGGCCGGCTTTGGCGAAGATGTGCTTGTTGTACCAGAGCCCTCGGGTGTCGGTGCCGTCCGGGACGCCATAGGTCTTGCCGTCTGCAGCTTTCGCCGCGCCCTTGGCGGTGTCGACGAACTGGCCCCACGCCGGCCACTTGGCGAGGTAGCTGTCCAGCGGCTTGAGGTAGCTGGCTTTGATGTCGGAATTGATGAGGAACGTGTCTTCGTAGACCACGTCGGGGGTGGTGCTCGGAGAGCGCAGCATCAGGGCGAGCTTGGTGTAGTAGTCGTTCTCGGACGCGACGAGCGGGAGGAGCTGGATCTTCTTGCCAGGGTTCGCCTTCTCGAACTCGGTCTTCACACCGGCCAGGAAGTTGGCCATCACCTTGCCCTCGCCGAACTGTTGGTAGGCCACCTTGATGGTCGCGTTCCCGCCGGACGTGTTGCCTCCCGAGGAGGACCCGCTGCAGGCCGTCAGGCCCAGCCCCAGGCCTAATCCCAAGTGCAAGACACCCGGACCCGATGATTCGTCGTTGCATGCCCACTCCCGATCCGTATATCTGCCGGTCCGAACTGAGTTCGGCCGGGCTCAGTGCCGACCACTGCGGTCGACCGGTTCAGTGCCCTAGACTCTTGGAACGTACAACCATTAGTTTTAATATGTCAATCATTAGTTTTAATATGTCAATCGGATGCGACATAGACCGGCGAAAGGGGGCAGCATGCGACGCGGTACTAACGGACCCCGCGTGGGCAACTACAACCGGACCGTGGTGCTGGATGCCATTCGTGAGTCGAACGGTGTCAGCCGCGTCGAGCTGTCCACCCGCACCGGGCTGACCCAGCAGACGATGTCCAACATCGTCCGGCGTCTCATCGGCGAGCACCTGGTGGTTGAGTCCGGTCGGATCCAGGGAGGCATGGGCAAGCCCCGCACGGTACTGCGGGTGAACGAGCGGGCACATCACGCAGTCGGCGTGCACATCGACCCGAAGGCGATCACCTGCGTGGTGGTGGATCTGTCCGGAAAGGTGATGGCCAGGGTGACCAGCCGCCCCCCCCTGCACAGCCGGCCGGCGACCGTCGTCAACCAGATCGTCCGAGGCGTTGAGCTGGCGGTAAAGAGGTCCGGCGTTGAACGCGACTCGTTGCTCGGCGTGGGCATCGCCGCGCCCGGGACGATCACCCACGCCCGCGGAGAGCTCATCGGCCCCCCGAACCTCCCCGGGTGGAAACGGGTCCCGTTGCGCGACGCCGTGGCGGAGCGTGTGGGACTTCCGGTGCTGCTGGACAACGACACGACCGCCGCCGCCGTCGGTGAGCGCTGGGCCGGCGGCTTCGCCCGTGGTGGCAGCTTCGCGTTCATATACCTTGGCACCGGCATCGGCTGTGGCCTCGTTCTGGGCGACCAGGTCTACCGCGGGGAGAGCGGCAACGCCGGCGAGTTCGGCCACCTGTCAATCGACGCCAACGGGCGTCCGTGCCACTGCGGCAACCGCGGCTGCCTGGAGGCCTACATCTCGCCGGCGGCGCTGAATGAGGAGCTCCGCGCCCGCGACCATGGGTTATCGGCGGCGAGCGGCGTGGATCTGGGCTGGGCGGACCTCGCCTCCGCGATCGATGCCGGCGACGACGTCGTCCTGGCCGTGGTCAGCGAGGCGGCCGAGCGGCTGGGCGACGCGGCCGTGAGTCTGGTCAACCTGTTCGACATCAAGCGACTGGTGATCGGGGGGCGTGGCATCAACGGCCTCATGGACCTGTTCCGGGCGGCGGTGACCGAACGCACGAATACGCGCAGCATCGCTCGGGGCACCCGTACCGTCTCAGTCGAGGCGTCGATCGTCGGTGAGGACGTCGGGGCGATCGGCGCTGCAAGCCTGGTGCTGCACGGAAGCTACGCACCACACCTGTCTGTGCTCCTGGCGGACGTGCCGTGAAACGGCGTCGGGCCCACCCTGGACCGTGGACTCGTTGACACCGAAACCTCCCCCGCGTCACCAACAACCGTTGGGGGCAACTCCTGTGCTGAGTCAGAGGTCGCGAACAAAGGCGGAGAGTTTGGCGAGAATCTCGCCGGCGGTCTTGGTCCAGACTGGTGGGCGCGGGCGCACTCGCGGTGGTGCGGGTCCTGGGGTTCGCAGTAGCGTCGGCGTATGCAGACACGACGGCTCGGGCGAATCGGCCATGACAGTTCGGTTCTGATCTACGGAGCGGCCTCCCTGTCGGACGTTGATCAGGCGCGTGCAGACATCTCCATCCAGGAGGCGCTGGACGCGGGCATCAACCATTTCGACGTGGCGGCCGGCTACGGGGACGCCGAGCTGCGGCTGGGACCGTGGATACCACGCATCCGGTCCCAGATCTTCTTGGCAACCAAGACTGGCTGCCGCACCGACGCCGACGCCTGGGCAGGAATCAACCGCTCCTTGGAACGGCTGCAGACCGACCACCTCGACCTGATTCAGCTTCACTCCGTGGGTGACTTGGCGACCCTAGACCAAGTGACGGGCAACGGGGGAGCACTGGCGGCCGCCGTCCGCGCCAAGGAGCAGGGACTGGTGTCGGCGGTGGGCATCACCGGCCACACGCACACCGCGCCGTCGGTACACACCGAGGCACTGCGCCGCTTCGACTTCGACAGCGTCCTGACCCCAATGAACTACCAGCTGGCCAAGGACCCGATATACGCCGCTGATTTCTCGGGGCTACTGGAGGCGGTCGGCGCGCGCGACACGGCCTTGATGACGATCAAAACTATTGCCCGCCGCAACTGGAACGACGACGAGCAGCACCGATACGACACGTGGTACGCCCCGTTCGACGAGCAACGACACATCAGCGCAGCCGTTACATGGGTGCTCAAGACGTACCCACAGGTGGCCGGGATCGCGACGGCCGGCGAAACCCGTCTGCTGCGGCAGATGATTGTGGCCGAGGCCGCGTCGGAGGGCATGTCCGTGCAAGACGCAGCGCGGGCCCTGGACGAGGTTCAGGACTACGCCTCGCCCTTCATCTCTATGCCGTTCTAGCCAATCGCGGCTCTCTGACCCTGCAAACGGCCCAGTACTGCGGCTTCGACCAGACCCTGGCCAAGACCACTCTCGGCAGATACTGGGGCGGCGAGGTGCCTTCATGGGTTATCGGCGGCGAGCGGCGTGGATCTGGGCTGGGCGGACCTCGCCTCCGCGATCGATGCCGGCGACGACGTCGTCCTGGCCGTGGTCAGCGAGGCGGCCGAGCGGCTGGGCGACGCG
>Ga0097691_1001983_pt1 | contig 14298 bp, 15 predicted proteins | sample NGESurdeep072012_8_FD_72858 | JGI IMG/M metagenome (GOLD analysis project Ga0097691, IMG submission 72858) | Arctic peat soil microbial communities from Barrow, Alaska - NGEE Surface sample 210-1 deep-072012 | ecosystem: Environmental > Terrestrial > Soil > Wetlands > Peat ...
CGCCGAGGTAGTTGAGGTGAACCCAGCAGGTGACGACGCAGTCGACAAGGAGGCACTCGGTCGGACTCGGCGCCGGCCCATCCAAGTCCCTGCGCATCTGCGCCACGCGACGAGCGAGCGCGGCCTCGTCGCGGAGCGTGGTCGTCGCGAGCTGGATCACCGCACGCTCGGCCCGAGCCCCGAGGTCGCCCGCATCGATCCCGATGTCATCGATGTCGTGATGGAGGTCCGTGAGTTCGCTGAGCGCCTCGACGTCATAGGCCTCGGCACGACGGATCAGGTCGGCCTGCTCCTCCGGGTTGCGCGTCGGCTTCGGTGCGGGGCTACGCCTGGCCACGGGTCTTCCTCCACTCGCCGCGCTGATGCTGTCGATAGCCTGCCGCGACGAGCGCCTCGCGCGCGGCGACCTCGACGGTCTTCACGTAGGCCGCGACCAGCTTGTCGATCTCGTCGAGCCCGTCGGCTTCGGCGCGGGATGCCGCAGCACGCTCGGCACGCTCGGCACGAGCGTAGGCGTCTTCGGCCGCCCAGTATTCGCCCCACTCCCCTGCGCCGAAATACTCCCGGACGATCCGGCCCCCGCGGCGGGGCGATCGGGTGTAGTAGCGTCCCTTGCCGTTTCTCGTCTCCCAAGACACCTGTCGTACTCCCTCTGTTGGGCCTGTCATTGCGGCCCAGGTGGACGGCTGCGGGTTGTCAATCAACCGCTCATCAGCTTTCGAAGGTGATCGTCAGGGATGGGCGCAATGGTGGGTCGGTCTACATCGCGAACGCGGTTGCCGGTTCACGTGTCGGCCTGCCCGCCGTTTCACCATGCGTCAGGGGACTCAACCGGTCGATTGAGCTCGGTTTTGTGTAACACGTCGGGCGCATGCACCGCTTTGCGTGAGGGCAAGGGGTAGGCTCCGCGACGATGGATCCGCTCGTCCGCCGATTCGCCCCGCCCGGTCCGCTCGACCTGCGGCTGACGCTGGACGTTCATCGCCGGGGGCCGCGTGACCCGACGCTGCGCTTCTCAGCCGACGGGTCGGCGTGGCAGGCGACCCGGACGCCCGACGGGCCGGCCACGCTCAGGCTCGTCCCCGACGGCGCCGCGATCCGGGCGCAGGCGTGGGGACCAGGAGCGGCCTGGGCGATCGAGCAGGCGTCGGAGCTCGCTGGCGCGCTTGACGATTCGGCCGGGTTCGAGGCAGTCGTGACCGGCCATCCCCTGCTCCGCGACCTTCACGCCCGGTTCCCGGGGATCCGGATCGGTCGGACGCGCCGGGTGCTGGAGGCGCTGGTCCCCGCGATCATCGAGCAGAAGGTGACCGGCGACGAGGCCCGCGCGGCGTTCGTGGCGCTCGTCCGCCGCCACGGGGAACCGGCGCCGGGACCGTGGGACGAGCCTTCGGCCCGCCGCCCGGCGCCGCTGCGGGTCCCGCCGGGGCCCGAGACGCTGGCAGGGCTCCCCGGCTACGCGTACCACCCGCTGGGGCTGGAGCGGCGTCGCGCGGATGCAATCCGCTTCGCGGCCGATCACGCCGCTCGCGTGGAGGAGTGCGCGGACCTGCCCCTGCCTGACGCCTACGCGCGACTGCGGGTCCTCCCGCTCGTGGGCGCGTGGACTGCCGCCGAAGTGGGCCTCCGGGCCTTCGGCGATGCCGACGCGGTGAGCGTCGGCGACTTCCACCTCTGCCATGCGGTCTGTCGAGCGCTCGCGGGCGAGCCGCGCGGCACCGACGAGCGGATGCTGGAGCTGCTTGCCCCGTTCGCCGGCCACCGAGCGCGGGTGATCCGGCTCATCGAGGTCGCCGGGATCCACGCTCCGCGTCGCGGCCCGCGGATGGCCCCCCGCTCGATCACAGAGATCTGAGCCCGACGTCCACATGGGTGGGTCGCGGGCCGGGTGGCACCCGGACGCGGCGTGCCGGCTGCGGGATCACGGTCTCATCGAACGCTGAAATCGTGGTGGGCCTCGCGCTCGCCCTCGCCGGCTGTGGGGCTCTGCCGTCGCGACACCCGCCCCAGCGACGTTGCGCCCCATTCAACAGATCGGCCCTGCACGCCCCTGAGATCGGCCTTGCACGCCCCTGTGGCCCGTCGCTTCGCCCTTCTGTTGCGGCAGCGGCAACGAAGCCTGGTAGGGCCCGCCCGATCGGCCCTGATCCAGCCCGTCTGTTGCGGGGCGGGCAACGACGGCCGGCGCGTCTCGGCGGCGAGTCGTGCGGCGCGTCCCGGGCGCGGGTGGTCCGGCTCATCGAGGTCGCCGGCATCCACGCCCCGCGCCGTGGCCCGCGGATGGCCCCGCGCTCGATCACGAAGATCTGACGACAGGCTGCCCGGACGGCCGGCCGTGGGCCGTCAGCCCTTCAGGACAGCCCGTCGGCGCTCGTACTCGGCCTCGTCGATCTCCCCTCGAGCATAGCGTTGGCGAAGGACCTCCAGGGCGTCTGGGGTTGCGGGGCCTTCGTGGCTGCCCCGACGGTCGGCCCGGATCAGCCAGCGGATCGCGAGCACGATCGCGGCGATCACGAGGCCCCAGAAGAGGACCACGATCAGGAGCCAGACGATCCACCCGATCGCCATGCCACCGCCGAAGTTGGCGTCCATCTCGTGACCCCCTATTCCGGCCGCGCGACCACGAGGATCCGGATCTCCGTCATGTCCTCGATCGCGTAGCGGAGGCCCTCGCGGCCGAGACCGGAGTCCTTGACCCCGCCGTAGGGCATGTTGTCGATCCGGTAGGTCGGGACGTCGTTGAGGATGACGCCACCGACCTCCAGGCCGTCGAAGGCCCGGAGGGCGTTGCCGAGGTCGTTCGTGAAGACGCCGGCCTGGAGGCCGAAGCGCGAGTCATTCGCCTGGGCGACCGCGGCATCGAAGTCGGAAAAGCGGGCGAGGACCACGAGCGGGGCGAACGCCTCCTCCGAGCAGACCTTCGCGTTGAGCGGCACATCGACGAGGATCGTCGGCGGGAAGAATGTGCCGTCGGCGTGGCCGCCGAGCAGGACGCGCGCGCCGACCGCCACTGCCTCGTCCACCCAGGCCTGCGTCCGGGCCGCCGCCTTCGCATCGACCATCGGGCCGAGGTCCGTCTCCGCGTCGAGCGGGTCGCCGAGCCGGAGCGTGCCCGCGGCCGCCCTGAATCGCTCGACGAACGCGTCGAAGATGTCGTCGTGGACGAAGATCCGCTGGACGCTGATGCAGACCTGGCCGGCGTACGCGAACGAGCCCACCGTGATCCGGTTGACGGCCCAGGCAAGGTTGGCGGTGCGGTCCACGATGACCGCCGCGTTGCCGCCGAGCTCGAGGACGACCTTTTTGCGGCCGGCCCGTGCCTTCATCGGCCAGCCGACGGCCGGCGACCCGGTGAAGGAGAGGACGGCGAAGCGGTCGTCGGCGACGAGCCGGTCCCCGAGCGCGCGGCTCATCGGGAGGATGCTGACGGATCCCGCCGGCGCCCCGGCCTCCTCCACGATCTCCGCCACGGTGAGCATCGTCAGGGGGTCCTTGGAGGGCGGTTTGAGGACGATGGAGCACCCGGCGGCGATCGCCGGGGCCAGCTTGTGGGCGGCGAGGTTGAGCGGGAAGTTGAACGGGCTGATCGCGGCGACCGGCCCGGCCGGGTAGCGCCGGGTGATCCCGATCCGACCCTTGCCGCTGGCCATCAGGTCGAGCGGGATCACCTCCCCACCGAGCCGCTCCGCCTCCTCCGCGCCGAGCCGGAACGTCAGCGCCGCGCGGTCCACCTCGACCAGCGCATCGCGGATCGGCTTGCCGGCCTCCATCGCGATCAGCCGGCCCAGCTCCTCCCGGCGTGCCCGGAGCCCGGCGCTGATGGTGCGGAGGGTCGCCGCGCGCTCGTAGGCGGGCAGCTTCCGGGTCACCTCGAAAGCCGCGACGGCCGCCTGGACCGCCTCTTCGTACTGCTCGGGCGTCGCCTGGTAGGTGAGGCCGGCCGGCTCGTCGGGGCGGGCAGGGTTCTCCACCCGGAGGATGTCCGGCGAGTCCACCCACCGCCCGGCGAGGAAGATCTTGTGCGGAACGAGGTTCGTGGCGGTTGCCATCGGGGGCTCCTCGGAGGGGTGGCGGCCTGCAGGGCGCGCAGCCGTGGATCCACGTCCATTCTATCCACGGCGTCCGGCGGCCCACTACGATCGACACGGCCGACTACGATGGGCCTCCAGCCGCGCAGTTCGGGCGCCGGGGCGTGTCTGTGGCGGGCGCGACCAGCGGGAGGACGGCATGGCGGCGAAGAAGGACGACCGGCAGAGCTTCGAAGCGCTTCTGCGAGTGAAGCCCGGGTCGAAGGTGGACGTCGCCAGGTTCGATTGCGCCGCCACGTTCGGCCGGGACAAGGACGTCGCGACCGACGAGCTGCCGCAGGTCCTGGCGCGCCTGACCGACCTCCAGGCACGGACCTGGGCGGAGGCGAAGCACGCGGTCCTTGTCGTCATCCAGGGGATCGACGCGGCCGGCAAGGACGGCACGATCAAGGTCATCGCGAGGGCGTTCAACCCGCAGGGAACGCCGGTCACGTCGTTCAAGGCGCCGAGCGCGCTCGAGCTTGCCCACGACTACCTGTGGCGCGTCCACCAGCGCGTCCCCGCCAGGGGCGAGATCGGCATCTTCAACCGGAGCCATTACGAGGACGTGCTGATCGTCCGGGTCCACGCGCTGGTCCCGGAGGAGCGCTGGCGCAAGCGCTACGAGCACATCCGGAACTTCGAGAAGATGCTGACCGACGAGGGCGTCACGATCGTCAAGTTCTTCCTGGCGATCGATCGCGACGAGCAGCGTGCCCGCTTCCAGGACCGGGTGGACGATCCGACGAAGCGCTGGAAGTTCAACCCGGGCGACCTGGAGGAGCGGAATCGCTGGGACGACTACAGCGTCGCGTTCTCGGAGATGCTGCACGAGACATCCACGTCGTACGCGCCGTGGTACCTGGTCCCGGCGAACCGGAACTGGCTCCGGAACCTCGCCGTCGGCGAGATCCTTGCCGACACGCTGGACGCGCTGAAGCCCACGTATCCACCCGCGGCGGCCGGCGTGGCGGGGACGAAGGTGGTCTAGCGCCGCGGCGGCGTCAGCGGCGCCGGCGTCAGCGGCGCCGTCAGCGGCGCAGGAGAGGAAGAGGATCGGATGGTCGGAGAGTTCAAGGCGTTCCTGCTCAAGTCGAACGCGCTGGCGCTGGCGATCGGCGTCATCATCGGCACCGCGCTCAGCACCATCGTCAACTCCCTCGTCAAGGACATCATCATGCCGCCGATCGGATACCTCCTCGGCGGGGTGGACCTCTCCAGCTTCAAGATCGTCCTCAAGGCCGCGACCGGCGGCGATCTCGCGACCGAGGTCGCGATCCGCTACGGCAGCCTCATCAACGCGGTCATCGTCTTCATCGTGGTCGCGCTCGTGGTCTTCTGGGTCGGGAAGATGTTCATCAGGGAATTGCCGGCCGCACCGCCTGCGCCAACGAAGGCCTGCCCGTTCTGCAGGGAGGCGAACGCGCCCGACGCTTCGAAATGCAAGTTCTGCGCCTCAGAGATCTGAGTGAAAGCGGCAGGGTGTGGTGGCTCCGGGGAGATGACCGGCCGTCATGACGCGGCGGTGTCGGGCCAATAGACTGGCATCACGTCCCATGCCCTGGGGACCCCGGGGCGGTCGCGGCGGATGCGACCCGCACGTCGTCTCCCGGCCGTACCGGTCCCTCTCAACCGAAGTCTCACCCGAAGGAGATGGCAGTGGGAACTGATGAGCTGGCCACCAAGCGGTATTTCACGAAAGATCAGGCGCTCGCCGTGGCGACCGAGCTCGGGATCGACTTCGGGAAGCTGGGGTGCGATCTCGAGCAGTTCCGGATGGGGCTCGGCGTCGAGCTCGAACACGGGCCCCGGGACCCGGAAACCGACGTCAGCGGGGACGATCCGATCGTCACCGGCAAGATCGCGCTCGCGCACCTGACGGAGTTCCCGGACTACTACACCCGCCTGGCCGTCCTGGAGCGCGAAGCGGCCGACCACTTGAAGACGCGGAAATAGCGCTGGGGGCGCCGCGACCCGCGTCTGCGTGTTTCGAGGTGTTTGCGGGAAGTCAAGCTCGGTGCTTACCCAGCGGCCTTGATCTGCACGGCTGGGATGTAGAACGGGGACGTCGTCGGGGCGCCGTCGACCGCGCCCATGCAAGATGCGAGGCCGGGCGAGTCGAGGCGGAAGAAACTCGTCCCCGCAGCGCCGCCGTCGCAGTAGTTGTAGCCGTAGCTCGTGTTCTGCCAGACCGTACCTACGAAGGTGTCGGTGCCCACGCTGACGTCGGTCGGATCCTGCGCCAGCGCGATGTTCAGCGAGTCGTACGGGCAGCCCGCCTCGGTGCCGTTGCACGCGTTTGCGTATCCGAACGGAGAATAGCCGTGGCCGCTCGTGTTGTAGGTGATCCCGAAGACGACGTTGTCGGGAAGGGCCACGGCCACGTCGCCGGTATATGTGAAGGCATCGAAGGTGATGTTCGTGGCGAACTCGTTGAAGCAGGCATTCAGGGTGGTGTCGTACCACTCCCCGGGGTAGTCGACCGCGCACGTGGGGCTGGCCGACGGACGGTAGGGGATCGCGAAGGTCTGGGTGGCCGACGCGATCAGCGCACCTGGGGTCAGGCCGCCGTCGGCCGCATAGAGGTTGAAGGTGATCGGCACGGAGAACGTCGCGCCCGGCGTCGTGAGGCAGTCGCCTGACGTCCAGTGACCGCTCTGGCATCCCCAGCTGCTCATGGTGACGACGACGCTGCTGAGCGAGCGGCTCTTGCTGGCAGAGAACGTGACGGCGTTCCCGAACTCGTTAACCGCATACGCCTCGGCACCGACGCTGGGCATGTTCCCGTGAAGCGGGCTACTGACGAGGCTGCTGTAGATCACGCTAGTCCGCAGCCCACCCGCCGGCGCGGCTGACGCGCTGCCGGCAAGGGCGAAGATCGCGACGAGCGCGACCAGGATCGAGAGACGTCTATTCATTCGCAATTGGGTCTTCTTTTCTGGGCCCCCAAGGCCGTCGGCCACGCTGGGGCGAGCCTCGGCGTTCTGGGGCAAGCCCAGGCGTTGGTGCCTGCGACCATAGAACCATAGCTCCAGTGGCAATAGGAACTTTGGCACGTTGGGAGCGCAGCCTTGCTATGGGGGCAGCCAGTGAATGGGCACATGCGCACCACGGACAACTGCTTTGGGCCGGCTGCCCGAGGCGGAGGGCGTACCGGCCCAAGTCGCCGCTCGCCATCTACGGGACCTGGCCACGAACGTCGCGCGACGCCGATGCGGGTTGCGGGGCGATCGGCGCCGCGGCCAAGCGCCTCGTCGAGTTCCGCGACGGCTGGCTGAACCCGCCCGGGAGTTCAAGCACCCTTACGGTCTGATCACACCGAGCGGTAGTAGCGCCGCCAGATCAACCTGTGGACCGGTACCCAGCGGGGAATGTCGCGGAGGATCGGTATGAACGGGACCAGGGCCAGCAGCGTGGTCAGCGCCAGGACGATCAGGACGATCACGAGATCGGCGTTCGGCGCCGTGTTGAACGGCGGAAGCTGGTACCACACGGAGTAGAGCCACAGCCACGTCTGGCCGGGGTAGCTGCCCGTCTCATTCATCACGCCCCACTGGTCCCCGGTCAGGTGCTGGTCGGCGGCCAGGTTCGACATGTAGTTGCCGTCGCCCATGAAGAGCAGCGGGCGCGTGAAGTCGGTCTGGAAGAAGCGGCCGTTCTCGAGCAGGAGCCCGTCCAGGCCACCACTCCGGGCGATCCCGAGGAGACTCCCCATGAGGGTGGGCACGGGCCCGTAGTCGCCGGCCGCGACCGTCACCTGGCCGTTCTCCACCGTGGCGCTGCCAAGGGCCTTCGTGTAGGAGTCGAGCCATGCCTGCTGCTGCGTCGCGTCGGCGCCGTTGTACGTGTCGAGGGCAGAGGTGAGAGTCGGATCGCCGGTCGCCGCGAGCTCGAGCGGATGGAGCACGAATTCCTTGGCTGTGTCGATCGGCGTGCTGATGCCAGCCCAGTCCTGGGGCACGATGGGTCCCAGGGCCTGGGCGGCGTCCGGCGTGCTGTTGTACGGCGGGCCGTACTGGGCGGTGCCGCTCTGCCCCGCGAGCTCCGCGCTGGCGGTCGTGACGAAGTCGACCGGGTCGGCCTGTGACCACGACCCGATGGTGACCGGGGGCACGTCGGGGGCGGACAGCACCGCAGCCAGGACGACGATGAGAACGGCGACGCCCAACAGGGCGAGCACGAGTTCCTTGAGCAGGTCGAAGGGCACCATGCGGATGCCCGCGTAATAGCGCGCCTGGGTGTCGGTGGTGCCGGTCATGCCACGGGCCCCTGGCTCGCATGCGGCTCAGATCTCGGGAGTTCAGCCTGGGGCGGCTCGGCCCCGGGCGGGTCGATCGGCTTGACCACGCCACGCATCCGAACCTGCACCAGGTGCACCACCACGAGGGTCGCGACGGCGATCGGGAAGAACAGGATGTGGAGGCCGTACATCTGGCCGAAGTTCAGCACGTTGAAGAACGCGCCCACTCCGACCGCGTTCATGGCGTCCTTGGCGTTGACCGCGATCCACTGGGCATCGAAGTTCTGCTGCGCCACGTATCCCGTGAACGTCGCGACGATGCTGATCGCGAAGACGATCACCCCGACCACCCAGGTCGGCGCTCGCCCGTCGCGCCAGCTGGCTGCGAAGTACTGACCCCACAGGTGCAGCACCATGAAGACGAAGAAGATCTGGACCGCCCAGAAATGCAGCGCATTCACGAAGTGCCCGACGTTTGAGACGTGCCACCACTGTGGACCGAAGAACACCAGCAGGACCCCGGTGGCCACGATCCAGGCCAGCGCCGCGATCGCCACGACGCCGAAGATGTAGACCCACGAACCCACGTAGTACGGCTGCCGATCGGGCAGCAGGTGCACGATGGGAAGACGGCGCTCGAGGAAACGCCGGAGCGCAAGCGTCCAGTTGGCCCGGTCGGCCACGGGTTCCCGTGTGGACTCACTCATGACGATGCTCCTCGGCGCCCGGCTCTTCGCTTCCATGAGGGAACGGCGCGACGAGCGCCACGATGAAGAGGAGGATCATCCCGAGGATCATCAGCAGGTTCGGGATCGAGATCAGGATGAACGCCCAGTTCAGGTACGTGGCAGGCGCATCCACGCAGGACACCTCCTCACATCCGCCTCTTCATCCGCGGCCGGGGCTGGCGCGGATGTGCCGGCCCCACCGGGCGCCCCTGTCTGTCTGCGACGCGGCGGCCGGAGTTCTAGGGATCGATGAAGGACCGTTCCACTGGGTCCACGCTGCCCGCGTTCGCGCAGGAGTCGGAGGATGACGGGGTCTGGGGCTTGAGGTGCGTCACGGGAGCCCCTCGAGCGTGAATGCCGCCGCGACCACCGGGACGAGCCAGCTTCCAACCGCGAGCACAGTCAGCACCACGAGTGCGAGCACGACCCCTGAGACGCCGAGCTGTTCGCTCATGCGGCGGGCTCACTTCCGATAGACACAGCTTGCATTCCATCCCTCCTGCGCGATGCCAGCCGCCAAGGCCGAGTTCGGTGCTCGGTCGGTGGGCCGACCCTCCCCCGCTCAACCTACGACCCGGCCCAGTCTCAGCCCCGTCCCGCTCCTGTCGTGTTTTGTCGCGACGGCCCGACCGGGGTGGTGGCGGATGAACCAGAATGTGCAACACTCGTGCCCAGTCAGGCGACCGTGTTGCTTCGAGCAGATGGGTGGACGTGCCGATCGCGCAGAACCTGCCACGGCCAGGAGCGTTGCGACTCCTCGACGTCGTTCGCTGGCTGTTCCCCATGGTGCTCGCGGTTGTCGCGTGGACCTTCGAATGGACCGAGCATCTGAGTGCGGAGCACGAGCCCCTCACGCCGGGCTTCTACGAGGAGGTGCTCCTCTTCAGCGTGATCGGACCAGTCGTCGTGGCCATCGTCCTCACCTGGGTGCGACGGCTGGTCGTCACGCTCCAGGCGACCTCAGATGCCCTCGCAGCAATGAATAGCGACCTGGGGACGATGGTCGCCGAGCGGACGGCAAAGGTCCAGGCTGCCACCCAGGAGCTCGCGGACAAGAACCAGCAACTGGGTCGGGCGAACGCGGAGCTCCAGGAGCTTGACCGACTGAAGTCGGACTTCGTGTCCCTCGTCTCGCACCAGCTCCGCGCGCCCCTGACCACCATCAATGGATCCCTCGAGCTCCTCGCGCACGAAGCGGAGCTTCCGCCCGAGTCGAGGCAGCGGACGCTTCGGATCCTCACGGAGGAGGGGCAGCGACTCTCGCACATGATCGAGACCATCCTCGATGTCTCGCGCCTCGAGGCTGGCCAGCTGACGATGCGTCTGGGACCGGTCGCGGTCGAGCCCCTCCTGGCCCGCGTGGGCGCCTCGGGCGTGGCCAGCGAAGCGGGCCGGCGGGACTTGACGCTCGACGTGGCGCCCGCGCTGCCGCCCGTTCGGGCAGATGAGATGCTGCTGGAGGAAGTCGTACGGAACCTCGTCGAGAACGCCGTTCGCTATTCCGCGTCCGGGCAACCGATCGAGATCAGCGCTCGTCGGGACCAGGAGAACGTCACCCTCGGCGTGGCCGACCACGGCCCGGGTATCCCGGAAGAGAAGCAGCGCGCCGTCTTCCGGTCCTTCTATCGACTGGACCAGAGTGAGAGCGCGCCGGCCGGCTACGGGCTGGGGCTCTACTTCGCGGGCAAGCTCACGCGGGTCATGGGCGCCGAGATCCGGGTCGAGAGTCCGATCTGGCCAGATCACGACGCACCTGGCACCCGGTTCGCCATCACCCTCCCGATCGCGGAGGACGTGCCGCCCGAGATGGAAGCCGGCACATCCGAAACCGACGGCGCAGGGACGCTGGGCTAGGCTGCCTCCGAATGGATGCCGTCATGATCGTGGACGATGACCCGGCGCTCCTCGAGCTCCTCACCGACTACCTGGGACGACTCGGCTATCGCGTCATCGGGGTGTCCGACGGACGGCAGGCGGGTGGTATCTTCGCCGAAGTCCTGCCGGACATCGTGCTGCTGGACGTGACGATGCCCGGGCTCGACGGGTGGCAGGTTCTGCGCAGCCTCCGGGCAGCGTCCCAGGTACCCGTCATCATGCTGACCGCGCGCGGCGACGAGCACGAGGTGTTGCGGGGCTTCGCCTCGGGAGCCGACGACTACGTGACGAAGCCGTTCAGCTTCGCCCAGCTCGCGGCCCGCATCAAGGCGGTCCTGGACCGGGCGGCGCATGGACCGACCGCGGCGGCAGGGGTGCTGTCCGGCGAAGACCTCGAGGTCGACGTCGAGCGCCACCGCGTCCTGCGCCGGGGTATGCCGGTCGGGCTGACCGCGACCGAATTTCGGATCCTCGTAACGCTCATGCGGGAGCCGGGCAGAGTATTGTCGCCCCGCCAGATCGTCACCGCCGTCTGGGGGCCGGCCTTCGCCGGCGAGACCGGCTACATCCGCCGCTACGTGTGGCACCTGAGGCGGAAGCTCGAAAAGGACCCCAAACGACCTCGCTACATCCTCAACGAGCGCAGCGTGGGGTACTTCTTCCCGGCCGCTCGCGAGCCCGATTCGTAACAGCCAACGGGAGGGTGGAGCGCGGTCGGGGCCGACTGGACGGCGGCGCGGGTAACGGACCCAGTGGCGCGGGTTACCCGACGCACCGCCGGCGCCCTGGTTACCCGCCGGCGCCCTGCCGGTACGAGCCCAGGACGCGAACCAGCGTGGTGACCGCGCCGAGCTCATCGAGCGCCGCGCGGGTGATGGGCGCGGTGGCGTCGGCGTCGAGGTCCACCCAGAAGACGTAATCCCACGGGCGATCGTGCGCCGGCCGTGACTCAAGGCTGGACAGGTTGAGCCCGTGCGCGGCGAAGACTGCCAGGCAGCGCAGGAGCGTGCCAGGCTCGTTGCGAACGCCCAGCACGAGCGTCGTGCGCATGGCGCCGTCCAGGGCCACCGCGCCTGGAGCCGGCGCCGGGAGCTGGGCCCCGGGAGCGGCAACGACGAGGAAGCGAGTCCGGTTCTCCGGGACGCTCTCGATCCCGTCGGCAAGGATCTCCAGCCCGAATCGTGCCGCCGCGCGCGGCGAGAGGACGGCCGCGGCGCCGCGCTCACCGCGCTCGACGATCGACTTCCCTGCGCCGGCGGTGTTGTACGTCGTGAGCAGCGTCCACGACCGGGTGCGCAGGAACGCATCGGCCTGGCCAAGCGCCTGGATGTGCGAGTAGACACGCTCCACGGTCTCGAGCCGCTCGCCCGGCAGCGCGGCGAGGCAGAGGTGGACGGGGACCACGACCTCGCCCCGGATCTCCAGCGGGAACTCCAGGAGCAGATCGTAGTTCTCGCGCACGGTCCCGTTGACGACGTTCTCGATGGGGATGACGCCGGCCTCGGCGCGCCCCTCCCCCACGGCCTCGAAGACCGCGCGGAAGCCGCCCACGGCGAGCGTCGTCGACGCGAGCCCGAAGTACGCGTGGACGGCATCTTCCGCGAACGCGCCGGGCTCGCCGGAGAACGCGGCGAGCCGCGTGACGCCCGCGACGGAGCGCGCGCGGCCGCCAGGTGCGGCGCCCGCCGGACCCGGGGATGCGGCGCGCGACGCGGAGCCTGGCTCGTGGTCGTTCATCACCCGGAGCATACGCGGCGGCGCGGACGGACCGGCGGGCCGGCCGGGAGGCGACGGGTCGCGGCCGGCGACCGCTCGGGGCCGGCCCTTACCCGAAGAACGCGATGATCGCCGCCGTGTCGTCGGAGAAGGCCCACCGCTCGACGATCTTGCCGTTCCGGACGTGGAAGATCTCCGCCGTCCGATAGGTGAACGTCCTGCCACCGCGGGTGGCGGTTGCGTCAACGAGCGCGATGGCATGCTCGTCGTTCGCGACAACGTCGTGCAGGGCCGCCGTGATCGTGTCATCGGTCGCGCCGCCGGTCATCGCTTCCCGGAGGGCGGCCTTCCCGTGGCGAGCCTCCGAGCGACCGATCTCGTGCCATTCCACGTCGTCGGCAAGGGCATCGGAGGCCGCCTGCATGTCGCCGCGGCTCATCGCATCGATCATCGCGCGGATCAGGGTCGCGTTCGCGTGCTCGCCCATCGTCGTGTCTCCCCCCTCGGCCGGCGCGGCGCAGGGGCCGCGCTCCAAGCCTCAGGACCAAAGCCTACGCACACGCGCAAGTCCCTCTGCGACGCGTGACGCCCCTCCAGGGTGCCGATCAGGCAGGCGTCGGGGACCGGACGAGGGCCGCCTTCGCGACGCGGGTTCGTTACGGGCGACGCGTGGAGTGCGGCCGCGCGCAGCGAGCCGGCCGCGCAGCGTGCCGGGCGCGTGCAGTCGCCGCCCCGGGCGCGGGTCGCCCACGCGTCCGGTTCTTCCGAAATACGCGCCCAGTTCGTGCTGCGTGGGATCTCGAGCGGCTGGGGCTGCGTCCCGGGGGCTGGGCTGCCCGCGTCGTGCTCAGGAGCGGCGCGGCCGGACCCGCGAAGCGCCCGGGAGCGCCGGCGCCGACTCGATTCGTCCCGTAGTACGAACCCTGCGCGTAGGTCGGAGAAACCGCAGGCCTCGAAGGTCTCCGGTCGGGTCGCGACGGTCTCCAGTCGGGCTCTCCAGCCAATCACGGTCCTGGTCCGATGGAGCACGGTCCTCGCCGTCGTCGAGACCTGGTACCCGCACGAGACGCACTCGCGTAGTCGGCGAGCCGGAGGCGATCAGGCGTTAGCGCGTCCGCATGCGGGCGGGCGGCGGAAGCCGTCCGGCCGGCGACACTCGGCCAGGAACGCCTCGTGGGCCGCCTCGGCGGCAAAGCCAGTCAAGAGCGCCGCTGCCACTCGATCGGCGTTCGCGGGAAGCTCGGGCGAGGCGCCGCTATTCCTGCCGCGCAAGCACCCCCGCCCCGGGTTTCTCGTGCCCTTGCCCCGGGATGCCGTTACGGGTTGAACCAGTCGGCCGAGCCGACCTCCACGTCGGCGTCGAGCTCCGCGCGGGCCGCGGAACGCGCGGCCTGCGCGCGGACGCGTGCCAGCCGGTCGTTGCCGGCAGCCGCCATCGCGCCGGCCCACGCGTCGTCGGCGAGCAGGGCACGGAGCGCCGCGAGGTACGCGTCGGCACACGCCGCCACGAGGTTGACATGACGGGCGGCACCCGGGTAACGGCCCGTCGCGCGTTCGCCGGACGCGCCGGCCGGCGGCTCGATGACCAGCTCCACGAGTGCGTCCGCGGCCGCGGTCTCGCCGATCGCGTGGACGTCGAAGGCCACCAGGCGCACTCGACCGCCCAGCACCT
>Ga0097691_1001986_pt1 | contig 14291 bp, 16 predicted proteins | sample NGESurdeep072012_8_FD_72858 | JGI IMG/M metagenome (GOLD analysis project Ga0097691, IMG submission 72858) | Arctic peat soil microbial communities from Barrow, Alaska - NGEE Surface sample 210-1 deep-072012 | ecosystem: Environmental > Terrestrial > Soil > Wetlands > Peat ...
CATTCTGACCGATCCCAGCGCTTGAGTAATGTTGGATCGTCCTTGTACATCTTGATGAACTCGATCAGGCATTCAATGCCGAAGTCGGTGAACGCCAGGACGCCGTCTTCTCCGACGCCATAGACCCAGATGACGCCGTCCTCGATTTCCATTTCGTTGGCGACGTCGTGTAGCCAGTCTTCGTCTTCGCCGAGTTGTTCGGCAAGCCGAAGATGATCGTCAGCGACAATGGCAGCGAGCTTACCAGTAACGCCATCCTGACATGGGCGGACCAAGCCGGCGTCGAATGGCATTACATCGCACCGGGCAAATCGTCGCCAACGGCTTCCTGGAGGAGCAGGTCGAGAAGCTGCGGGCGGCGGTCTCGACGGGCTACTCGCGCGGCAGGTTCGACATGCCGCGCGATCGGAAAGATTGGTATGACTGAGATGGCCCTCAGTTTGTAGGCAATCGAGTGGCCGACGTAGCGCGCCCTTCCTGTGAGAAGAGCGGCGCGAGCTACATGCGCTCAAGTATCGTAAGATTTAGCAAGTACACATCTTGAGTTTCTAGCTTCCCAGTTCCTGGCTTGAGTTGCTTTGTTTTCATCAATCCCAGGTACCCATTGCGCCCATCCGCATCAAGGAAGTCTGGCTCGGCAGCGCGTCGTTGTCCCTTTTATGAATCCTTGTGGCTTTGGTAGGCATTTTTCAAGTAGGTCCCGAAAGGTGCTGAAACTCGCCTTAGCTAGGTCTAGCGAACCAATCGGCTCATTCTCGCAACGGAAGTCTCTCTTAGTCACCACGCATTTTGCGAATCCAAATATGGAGTGAGATGTTTCCCACTCAACATCGCTAATCTGTTTCCCTCGCCATTTCGAAAAATCGCCCGATGCCGTAAGAGCTTGGTTGATATCGTCGCAGGTTGGCACTCCTGCGAAGGACACATTATTAAGCGCGAACAAAAAACAAAGCACCAACGTGGAACCACTTGCTTTAATGGCCATCGTAGTACGCTCCCTTTAGTGAACACTGGAAATATTATCGTCCAACGTATGTAAACATCGCCCAATCGCGGGGAGTCCTAGCAACCTTACGCTGCACGATCATCGCGTCACGAAGAATATCTACAAGAGGAACGTTCGGTGCACTGGACCAGCGCTCGCTCAGAACAGCTAATAGCTGTGCAACTGACACGGAATTGACCGGCCAGTTTGTAACGAGAATACTCCGCGCCCCCGCCTCAAAAAAAGCGCGCGCCAAGCCTGAAAAGAAGCCGCCCGATTCTCCGTCGTCGGCCGCCGTATTGCATGCAGATAAGACGACTAGATCCGCATCTATGTTGAGCAGCTCTATATCGCTCATTGACAAGAACTCATTTTTTGTGACGCCAGCGCGCGTTGACTTCGATAGCAAAAGAGCCGGTTCGGATATCCCAGCCTCGCGTAATGCCTCAGTGTTTAAAAGTCCGTGCGTAGCAAATGCAATAACCCGAACAGGATTTCTTAGCCGATCGGTTACATTCTCCTTTGTCAGTTGGGGTCCAGAGACTATTGCGATATCTGGATTGACCTTCAATCCGATGGCGAGGGCACGAAAATGATCCATCGTTTTCGATTCAGGGCAAAGAACGTCTGTTCGCATGGCCCACTCGACGGACGCTGTCCCTGTCGTAAACCTCATCCGGCTGGCGGGTAGCGGCGAATCGGGCGATGATGTTGTGTAATGAGGGATCTTTTCAGGCTTATTGGTTGGACGGTTGTCGATCTGATCCGGTCGCGGGCAGCACTCGAGGCAGAGATTTGGACTTTGCGGCAGCAAATAAACGTTCTGCGGCGAACTGCTCCAAAAAAACTCTCCTTCAGCGCCATCGACCGCTTGGTATTCGTTGGTCTCTATCGGTTGTTCCCTAAAGTTTGCGATGCGCTGGCGATCGTGAAGCCGGACACCATTGTTCGTTGGCATCGCGCGGGTTTCCGGTTGTACTGGCGCTGGAAGTCGAGACGCCGTGGTGGCCGGCCGAGGATGCCGCTGAAAATATGCCGGCTGATCCGCGAGATGAGTATCGCCAATCCCCTATGGGGCGCACCCCGGATTCACGGTGAACTCCTCAAGCTCGGCATCGAGGTCGGGCAAACCACTGTCGCGAAGTACATGGCTAAGGGAAGGCGCTCGCCGTCCCAAGGCTGGAAGACGTTCCTCCGCAATCATGCCGATGGGATCGCCGCGATGGATCTGTTTGTTGTGCCAACAATCTCGTTTCGTTTGCTCTACGGCTTATTGATCATGGGGCATGGTCGACGACAGATTCTATGGTTTGGCGTTACATCGCACCCGAGCGCAGAATGGATCGCAAATCAGATCACGGAAGCGTGCGGCTGGGAACAGACTCCCCGCTATCTGATCCGCGATCGCGATGGGGCCTATGGTGAAGTCTTCATCCGAAGACTTCGATCAATGGGCATTCGCGATCGACCGACATCGCCGCGCTCCCCATGGCAAAACGCATATGCTGAAAGGCTGATCGGTTCGATCCGACGGGAATGCCTTGACCACGTTGTCGTTTTCGGCGAGCGACATCTCCGTCACGTACTGCTGTCGTACATGAATTATTACAATGAGGTGCGGACGCACTTATCGTTGGACAAGGATGCACCGACATCGCGCCCTGTTCAGAGAGCTGGGCACATTCTTTGCCGTCCGGTCCTGGGCGGGCTGCATCACCAATATGTTCGGATTTGATTTGCGACAGGCACAGGTATAACACAGCCTCCAAAATTGACGGCAATAGTCGTTGTCGTCGTGTTTCGCTCAAGTCGTGGCCAAAGGTCACCTAGCCCATAGACAGCGAGAGGATTGCTTGAGACACTCTTGCTTCGATGTATCGTCGTGATCGGAATGTTGACGAGACCGCTGACGAACATGGCGATCACCAAGGCCAGTGCGATCGGCGGATTGAGATGAAGCTTCTCCAGACTTGCAAGCATAAGCCTGCCGAACAGCAGCGGTGAAAGAACCGCCAGGATGAGGAAGAGAAGTAAAGCGAAAGCAGGCACGGATAGGCTCGTGTTCTAGACTTGTGTCTGCGTACCGCTGTTCGTGCTCACAAGCGATGACCTTCGGTCATCGACGCCGGTGACGATAAGCTCCCAAAGCGTTTCGCCCCATGCATGACTGTGTGATGATGGTAACGCTCCGTGAAACTGTGGATACGCACCATGGGCTGCTTACCAAAAAATGAGGCCCGCCGGGGGATGGCGGTTCGCCTTGATCTGCCGCAAACCCAGGAACTTTGTGCGCCTCCGGAGAACGGAGCTCGGACATCCTTACTTCTTGCCTCAGGCCGAGCAGTTGAACCTGCCCTCGAGATGCTTTCAGGGGCGGACTGGACGTGAGTTGTGCGTCAGCTCGGACGCCCGCTAATGATGCGAAACGGACATCCTGGAACATCCTCGAGGCATGGACCAGGCGCTTGGCTTCCGAAGACCACCTTGCGGAGACGGCCCAAGGCAACGGCGCAGTAGACGAAGCCGATGACGAGCAGCAGCCTTCAAGAGATACACCGGCATCAATGTGTGCGGAGGCGGCATCCAAACTGATCACATTCGATCCCGTAGGCCGTGCACGCCTTCACCTTGGGCGCAATGCTCGCAGCAAAAGAAGGTTCCCGCCTTCTCAAGGCCGTGCCCGACAATGCGAGTGCCGCAATGCGCGCACGTCGGGGCCAACGCTTGGATCGCGCATTCGAAGCTGTCAAAGGTGTGGGGCTTACCGCTGTGAACTACTTGAAAGGTCTTGTCGTAATCGTTCCCGCAGGTTTCGCAGATTGCCATGACATTGCCTCTCGTAGCTCTCCGCCTAGAGTTCAAGCCGTGGCCGCAAAATTAGTTCCGATACTCAATCACTATCAGGCACACGCTTGTCTATGCTCATCTAAGCTCGGAAGTCTCAGATCATATTGATATGGATCAATTCTGGACAAAGGACCTGATCATGATTGAAAAATACGACAGGTGCTTGCAGAGATGAGTGGGTAAATCAAATGCCCGTTGTCCAAGCTCAGCATGTCTCCATAGCAACCCCTCCCGGGCCACGACGCTGTTCCGAACGTCAATCCCGATTTCCATCGAACACTCTTACGATTCAACGTCCTGGCGTCATCCGCTGCCGCAGGAGTTTGGTCCTCCTATACTACTTGCTACAACAGCTTCGTTTGCTGGCGTCGAGCTGGTGAGAGGAAGCTCGCAGCTAACGTGGCTCTCACGATGCGCCTGTCAAGCGTGACTAAACATCACTCAATGAGACATCAGACAACAGATCGGGCTCGAGATCATGGGTCATTCCACCGAAAATCCATTCGTTAAGCCGACTATGACCATATGCCCCGGTCACAAGCAGCTCAGCCCCTTCGTCCTCGGCGAACTCGATAATCTGATCGGCGCCCGATCCTATCAGGCGCGCTTCGACCCGACCATCGGCCCTCACTTTGTGTCGCGCCAGGTACAACACGACATCATCGACGTGATGACGCGCGGCTTCCTTTTGATCGTTCTCGCAGATTTCGATGACTGTTACGCGCTTCGCCTGGCGCAGGAATGGCAACGCGTCCCGAATCGCCCGGCGTGCCTCGCGGGTGTCCCTCCATCCGATCACAACGTGGTCTGCAGCAAGGGATTTGACTGCGCCAGGCACCACGAGGAAGGGTCGCCCCGCTCCCATAATTGCCGTTCCGGTATCGGCCGCCTTATAGAAATCGATCGAGCGGCCGCTCTTTTCGATTATGATCAGATCAGCACATCGCGCTTCGCTGATCAGAGTAGTTGTAGGGATTTCGAGCGCCGATCGCCATTCGGTCTCGCGTTCGGCCCCCGCAATTGCACGAAAATTGGCTTCGGCCTCAGCGAGGCGTCTCCTTATCTGCGCGATTTCGAATTCCGACGCATGGTCGGCGATCACCACTCCCTCCGCCACAACGGGCGGCACGATCGCACGAGCGGATAACCCGATCAGCTTTGCCGAGAATTTGTCTGCGAGGTCTGCTGCTACGCCGACAAGCGCTTTCGAGGCGTGATCGACGTTAACGTAAACCATCAGCGTTGCGTAGGACATGGCGCTTCCGTGTACGGTGATTGACTACCAAGCGCACGTGCTGCAGAAAAACCTTTGACTTACATCAAGTTCCTGTCCGATCGGTTTGCTGATTAGTCTGTGTGGCGCGAACGGAGCCTTTTCATCGCTGAGTACTGATAGATCTTGGCGAAGGCCATGTCGCCGGCGTCAGGCGTTGGTCGACGGGATGCCTCCTGGCCAGTTGGTGTCGGGCCGATCCTGGTTGATGCCGATCAACCCGCCGTGATTTCAACGAGGTTTGTTCGACAACCTATCGATTGCAATTGGAGATTTCATGGGTCGGCTGAGAGGAGGTCAGATCCGGCTGCGGTCTCCGGACCCGCGACGGTTCGATGCGAGGGCTGTCATGCCAGAAGGTAGCCGCGCGCCTCGGGTCTATCTCGTTGGCGAGGCTGCTGGACGCCAGGAAGCAGAGGCGGGCCGACCGTTCGTGGGCCCCGCGGGGACAGCGCTGCGGGACATGTTGCGTGAAGCCGGAATAGATGAATCGCAAATCCGTCTTGCCAACGCGCTTCCCTTCCGCCCGATCGAACGATCCGCGAAGCGCGGATTACACAATCGGAGACCGACCGAGAAGGAGCTTCGCGACTACGGGCCGTTCGTGCTTGCTGATATCGCCACTGTTCGGCCGAAGCTCATCGTTGCGCTGGGGAAGTCCGCGGCCTCGCTGTTTGGCGCCTCGACGGCCATTAATAGCGCTCGCAGACAAGTGTTCTGGTTTCAGCATATACCGGTCCGGATTACCTATCATCCAGGCTTCGTCTTGCGCTTCGGCGGAAGAGGATCGCAGCTGTGGCGAACAGCAGTTCGGGATTTGCGCACTTATTGGAAACTGGAGAGATCATCTTCTCCAACCCCCGTTCCGTGAAGAGGCACGTCGCTGGAGCTGAGTACCGCGAGTTGAGCTAAATCAAAATAAGCCGGAAGCCGCGTAGTAACAATAGCCAGCTTTAGAGGGTCTTTCGATCATGCCGATCATTGGTATCGACCTTGGTACGTCGAACTCGGCTGCGGCTGTGTTGCGCGGCGGCCGGCCGATCATCATCCCCAGCGCTGAAGGCATCACTTTGGGCGGCAAGGCGTTTCCGAGTTGCGTCGCGTTGACCGCTGAGGGGCAGATGCTTGTTGGCGAGCCTGCTCGCCGACAGGCCACGATCAATCCGGAAGGCACCGCCACTGCTTTCAAGCGGTTGATAGGCCGCCGCGAAAAAGTGCTCCTGCGCGAGCGCGACTTTTCTCCCGAAGAACTGTCTGGATTTCTGTTGCAAAAAATCAAGCGGGACGCCGAAGCTTTCCTAGGCGAACCCGTGACACAAGCAGTCGTGACGGTCCCGGCCTATTTTAATGACAACCAGCGGAACGCAACGAAGGATGCTCTCCGCATCGCCGGGCTCGACGTGGTGAGGCTGGTCAACGAGCCGACTGCGGCCGCGCTGGCTTACGGGCTTGATCGCCTTGGTCAGGAACTGCGGGTAGCCGTCATTGACTTCGGCGGCGGGACGCTTGACGTCACGATCATGGAATTCGGCAAAGGCGTGTTCGAGGTGAAAGCGACCAGCGGTAACACCCAGCTCGGCGGTACCGATATGGACAAGCTCATTTTCGAGCACCTTGCGGCACGTTTCCGAGAACGAACCGGCATCGATGTACGCAGTGATCGCGTGGCTGCGGCGCGTCTCAAAGAGGCAGCCGAAGTCGCCAAGGTCGAACTGTCGACCAACACCACGACGAACATCACCCTGCCATTCCTGGCGGTTCAAGTGCATATTCCGGAGCGCTTGTCCGAGCGGCAGCGGAGTTTGTTCGAACAACTGCGAGCAGCAGGTTCAAAACAGCGTGCATCGTCGTAGGCGCCAGACTACGGCAAACTTCAGCGAAGGGGAGTTCGACCTGAGCGCCCAGACGGTTCAGTTGAAGGATATGCAGATCATGGCCGAACTCGCCCACCCGGAGCCCAATTTGGCCGGAGAGCACAAGCCGCTCTCCGAAAAGATTTTGATCCGCAATCTCGACTTCTTCTACGGCAAGTCGCAGGCGCTGAAGAACATCAATCTCACTCTTTACGGAAAGAAAGCGACTGCGATCATTGGGCCATCCGGCTGCGGGAAGTCGACCCTGTTGCGGGTCCTCAACAGAATGTATGATCTCTATTCCGGCCAGCGTGCTACCGGCGAGGTCCTTCTCGACGGCGAGAACATCCTGTCCCCGACGATCGACACCAACGTGCTGCGTTCCCGGGTCGGTATGGTGTTTCAGAGGCCGACGCCATTTCCCATGTCGATTTATGAGAACATTGCCTTCGGGATCCGCCTGTACGAGCGACTACCGCGCTCCGAGCTCGGTGGCCGCGTCGAGCTCGCCTTGCGAGGCGCAGCGCTCTGGGACGAAGTCAAGAACAACCTCAAAGCAAGCGGCGAGAGTCTCTCCGGCGGCCAGCAGCAGCGCTTATGCATTGCCCGCACTCTGGCAGTGAAACCGGAGGTCATTCTCTTCGACGAGCCATGCTCAGCACTCGATCCGATCTCAACGGCTAAGATCGAGGAGCTGATAGACAAATTGAAGGCGCAATACACAATCGTCATTGTGACTCATAACATGCAGCAGGCCGCCCGCGTATCAGACTTTGCCGCCTTCATGTACCTAGGAGAGCTGATCGAATTCGATGAAACGACCAAACTCTTCACTGCGCCGCATGATCGACGCACCCAGGATTACATTACAGGCCGTTTCGGGTGAGATAACGTACTAATAGTAATGAATGTGAGGTCTCATTATGGTCGAACATACAACGCGCGCATTTGATTCAGACTTGCAGGAGCTTGCGAAGAAGATTCTGTATATGGGCCGGTCCGACGACGAGCAGATCGCGAACGCGATCGAAGCCTTGTTGAAGCGCGATGCCGCACTTGCGAGAAGTGTTATTGCGGCTGACGATCTCATCGATGCTCAGCAGCGAGATATCGAAGAAAACGCCATCGCCACAATCGCGCGACGCCAACCGATGGCGGTTGACCTGCATGAAGCCCACCGGGTTGGTAGTGCCCGCATTGGTGACGATGATCCACCAATCACCCATAAGGTTATCAAGCGTCTTGCCGAGCGGGACGGGGATGCGTTTTGAGAGCGCTTTGACTTGAATGCCTTTGTAAATGTGGGCACGCACGTCATAGACGAGGAGGTCCACGCCCCGCGCGTTCCTTGCGGTCGGCATGACGTTCCAACCCTGCTGAGATAAGCGATAGGCGGCGTAGTACATGCCGATATTGCCGACAATTTGATTGCCGACAACTTGCGCACCGCCCTGCTGTGCCATGGTGTAATCCCTAACTTGGCAGCAAGTGTAAGAAGCAGGCCCCAGAGATGCCAGCAGGGGTTTAATTTCCCTCCGGCATCCCCACATAGTGTTTATGGCCACATGGACAAAAACCTTTACGCGGGAACCTCCGAAGACCAAGGCTGAGTTGCGCGAGATGTTGACCGAGGCCGTTCGCAACACTCAACCTGAGCCGAAGCGCCCGCCGAAGGCCAACAAAAATCGCGGCTAGAGCGGCCTACCTCATACCCGAGTGCAAGAACCTCGGCTGGTCGACCTTCTCCCCGAGGGCCGACCCACCCAGCCGAGAGTTCCGACACAAGCGGCCTCGGCGCGCAGTCCGCGCTGGGGCCGTTTCTGTGCGCATAATCCTAGCCTCGCTCAGTTCATCAAGCGGTTACAAAAGAACTCTAAGACGCGCCCAACAATTGAGGCTGCGACGGTGATTGATCTGAAACAAAAATACGATGCATCGACGGTCGCCACATGCGCCAGGCGTTGAACGAGGTCGTCGCGGATCGTCGCTTCTTAGTCCGCAAGTCCGTCACGCCGCTTGAAGTGGCGGAGCATATCCTTCAGCAGGCGGCGTCCGGCGAACGCGACCTCAACCGTCTGAAAACCTCTGCATTCGAGAAACTGAGTACCGCTGCCTGAGGTCTCCTGCATCCTGACCGCGCCCATGATGACGATGTGCTGCGAAAGAAGCTGGAGAAGTGCTTTCAGGAGTTCAGCACCATCGAGTTCACGTTCTCCGACAACGAATGAAGATGACGAATAAACCCGACGCTCACCACGCCGACGCCATCACCTTCGGCCCCACCGGCTCATCGACCCTGACGCTGCGCATCGCGTGCTGCCTGCAGTACGACCGATGCCCACCGCGATCAGCGCCGCAGAATAGCGTAGCAATGCCTTCGCCAGCCACCGGCCAGTGGCATCCACGCGGACTGATATCGATCAGCGGCACCGCGTCGGCCGTGACCTCGACCGGCAGATCGCGCGTCCCGGTCGACCGCATTGAATGGTCGCACTGCGGCTTCGCCTTCACCGACTGCGGTCGCGGTAGGCGGCGTGGCACCGCGACACCTTTGGCCTTCATCCGGTAGATCAGGCCGCCCACCGTCGAGCGCGTCATGCCCAGCCGGTCGCCGATCTGCGACCGACTCAGCCCTGCGGCCAGCAATGCCCTGACGTTGTCGATATCGGTGGATTGGTGGATTGCCATGCGACGCGCCTGTACGGTCGGCTGACAGACAGCTTTCCGACCAGGAAACCCGTTGATTTTAAAGAGGTGCTCAAACACTAGAGCGTTGCTCTGCCAGGGCCGTGGTCTATTGGGGTCGGCGCAGATTTTGAACAGGCTCGAGCCTGCCACTGCTTTCTGCCGTGGGCAATTCCAACAGGGCGCGAAGTATTGCTTGCGAGTTGAGAACTGCGAATGTCTCGCGCGAGTTTAAATAGTCCAACGCTTCGTCGAAGCTATTCGCTTCTTCAATTTTTGCACGAGCAATTGCGAGATCTGGATCTATTTGTCCGCGATTGCGCGGTTTAATGGATAGATTCATCAAATGCGCTCTTAATAGGACGGGGTCATTGCGGAGCTCGTGCAGAGGGCAGGCTAGAGTCTCGCGTGAGGCGTTCGTCAATTCATTCGCACGGATCAAAACTTGCGGCGGTGCCATTTGCTCTGGGGTGCCAAATAGTCTGGACCGGCGATTGGTCGATCCCGAACCGGCTGTTGACGACAGCATTGCGATTGGAACAGCGAGCAATAGACCAACAATCACTGCGGCCATCCAAAGTAAGAGAGGCAATGAAACTGCATACGCGCTGATGGCCATCAGGATTCCAAAAAGGGTCGGCAGTGCGTATTTACGAATTGTTTCACCGCGTGGCACCCCGCCATCGTCACGACGCTGGACCTGCCAGCCAGCATCGCGTCCGAGAAGGATTTCTGCCACCGCAGAGGATTGAAAGATCATCATAACGGGCGCGATCAGGCCCGACAGAAATGTCTCAATCAAGACACCGAAAAAAGCGATTAGGCCTCCACCGAACTGCTTTCGGTTATCAGCTTGAGTCAAAAGCAGGATGTAGGCGAGTAGTTTTGGCACGATCAGCAGTCCCATCGTGCCGAGGAAAACCCAGGCAGCGAGGATTGGATCCTGAGCAGGCCACTTGGGAAAGAGTGAAAATCCCTTCGGGAAATATTCGGGCCTGACGAATTGAGCCTGCAAAGAGATTAGAATTCCAAGGATCAAAAAGATGAGCCAAAGCGGCGCAGTGAGATATGATCCGATCCCTGTGAGAAGATGAAGCCGCGAAACCCAATGCAATCTGCGTGCCGGTAGAACCGCCAAATGCTGAAGGTTGCCTTGGCACCATCGCCTGTCGCGCGCCGCAAAATCTAGAAGCGACGGCGGGCATTCTTCGAAGCTGCCGCCCAGCGTGGGCGCCATTTGTATGGCCCATCCCCCGCGCCTCATAAGCGCCGCTTCAACAAAATCGTGGCTGAGAATATGCCCGCCAAATGGCTTGCGGCCATGTAATTCGGGGAGTCCTGCGTCTTGCGCAAATGCGCGCACACGGATGACTGCATTATGCCCCCAATAATTGCCTTCGGAGCCGTGCCACCAGGTGATCCCGGCAGCTATCAACGGGCCATAAAGTCTCCCGGCAAATTGTTGCAATCGCGCAAACAGCGTTTTTGCGTTTACCACGATAGGCAGTGTCTGAATGAGAGCTACGTTAGGATGCCTCTCCATAGCAGCGACGAGCCGGACGATCGTGTCGCCCGCCATCAAGCTGTCGGCATCCAGTATAATCATATGCTCGTAGCCCGCGCCGAAACGCTTGACCCAGTCCTCGATATTGCCAGATTTTCGCGCGGTGTTTTCCGGGCGATGACGATAGAATATCCTGCTGGCACCAAAATCGCGGCGAAGCTGCAGGAAACATTTCTCTTCGGCGATCCAGATGGAAGGGTCCGTCGTGTCACTCAGAACAAACCAGTCAAATTGTGGAGCGTATCCCGTTTCTTCGATCGACTCGCATATAGCCCTAAGCCGAGCCATGATTCGATAAGGGTTTTCGTTGTAGGTTGGCAACAACATTGCATTCTTGCTACGCATCGACGGAAGGGGGGCCTTAGGATCGATGCCAAGCGGATCGCGCATCCGGAAAAGCAGCACAAAGAATCCGGCTAACGCAGACATGAACGAAAATGCTATCCATGCGAATAGTGGGACGAAAAGACCCAGCACCATCGACTCAAGGATTGTAACGCCGCCGACTTGCAAAACCTCATACATTTCGTAGCAGCCAGCCAGCGTCATGGCAGCGGTGCCGATGAAAATGAAAGCGCGTCGGAGTGTAATGGACTTCAGCCCGAAACCCGCAATGTCCCTTTGCCTCTGAAAATCTCGCAAAGTCTGCGTCGACATTTCCAGAGCCGATTCCGGCGGAAGGAATTCATTTCGCCGACCGTCATTAGAGGCTTCGGAACCTGGAGCCCGAGTTAAGGTGTCCATCGATAAACCCAAACCTCCGATATGGCGTCGTTGCCCTGCATGAGGGATGCACGAATCTCGATTGGGGTCTTTTCTTTGACTGAGAGTTCGAAACTTAGCCGCCAGCCCCCGTTTGCGGGATTTGGCTGGGTGACAATGTTCTGGACTTTTGCGTTTTCCGCAGAGACGACGCCGCGTATGGTCTTGGGGTCGACGGATTTTAGCTTTTCACCGATTAGATCAAGCACGAATATTTTGATTTGCTCGCCTTTTGCGCCCACAGCTGTGCGCGAAAATCGTGCGAGGGCTGTAGGCTTGGGAATGTCCGGCCCCCAATGCAGTCGATAGGTGTAGGTGTGCTCGCCCTTGGCTTGCAAGGCAGTCTTCGGGTGCCAAAAACTGGCAATGTTGTCGTGAACTTCTTCCTTCGTAGGAATTTCAATCAGCTGCACCGAACCTTCGCCCCAATCTCCGATTGGCTCAGCCCACAGGCTCGGCCGCCGTTCAAAATTCGATTCAAGATCTTGGTAGTCAAGGAAGTCTTTTTGCCGCTGCATCAACCCGAAGCCATGAGGATTGAGATCGGAGAAAGTGCTGATTTGAAGATCTTTTGGATTGTTGAGAGGCCGCCAGAGCTCCTCGCCTCGGCCATTGAAGATTGCAAGGCCGTCAGAATCGTGCACCGATGGCCGAAAATCGTCGACCTCAATTCGGTTGTTCGGTCCGAAGAAAAACATGCTTGTCATGGGCGCAAGCCCGACATGCGAAAGGTCCACCCTCGGATAGATAGCCATTTCCACGTCGAAGACGGTGGTGTCGCCGGGCCTTATCGTGAAGCGATAGGCTGCCGCAGAGCTCTCGCTGTCCAACAATGCATGCACGACGATGGAAGTAGCGTTTGCGGTTGGTTTCTCAATCCAAAAAGCCTTGAATAAGGGAAACTCCTCACCCTTGGCTTCGCCTGTGTTGATCGAAAGCCCTCGAGCCGAGAGCCCATATAGCTCTCCTTTTGCGACCGCGCGGAAGTAGCTTGCGCCGAGAAACACGCAAACCTCGTCATAGAAATCAGGCTTGTTGATCGGGGCGTGAAGTCGAAAACCCGCGAAACCCAGATCCACTCCTGGCTTGGGCGGAGGCGTGTCCCCAAACGAGAAGTGCTCTGGTTGATATGAAATCTTAGTCGCCTGGCCGTTCGCTATCTCATAAATATCCACCCTGTTCGGGTAGAAAAAGCCGCGATGAAAGAACTGGACTTCGAAGGGGAGTTTTTCGCCTCGCCACAATGCGTGTTCCGGCAAAAATCTTATGGCGCGGTAATGGTTGTAGTCCAAATCTTTCAAATTATCCGGCAACTTGCTGTCCGGCGCCTTGAACGGTTTGCCGGCTGCATCCCGAGCCATCTGCCGAACGAGAGATCGATCAAATGGAGCCGATTCAGCTTTCGCCGGCATCAAAAACCCGCGTGCTGTCGACGCCACCAGCGGCAAAGTAGCTGAGACCAGAAGAAAATCTCGACGGTTCAAGGAGCCTCCACAGACCTGTTCCGGTTTTATGTTGGGAACCCGGACAAGGGGACCATTCGGGTTCCCAACATAAAACCGGAACAGGCTTCCTGCTCGGTCAAATGGTCAGATCAACTTAACTCGTCAGATCGAGGAACGCTTTGATCTCCCTCAAAAGGTTACTCGTTCTCAGCAGGGGCTTGAGCTGGATCAACGGCTCTCGCGAATGCATCGTACAGTATGATCGTCGAACTCTTTTTATTTTTGGAGAGTAGCGATGAAACTTATCGCGCTGTTAGTCGCGCTTTGCGCGTTTTGCGAGCCTGCGATCGCTCAGACCAAGGAATGTCAGTCGATACCAAAGGCCAGCGACCGCCTCGCTTGTTACGATAAGGCCGCGCCGCCAACTAACCGGGCTAAGCCTGCTGCGGCATCCCCAACCCCCTCAACCCAGCGGGACCAAGCCACCGACCCTCTCAGCGCGGAAAACGCTCGTTTGGACGCCAAGATAAATAATATCTGCCGTGGCTGCTGAACGGTCGCGCCTCTACGCGAAGTCCCTGCCAATGGGCATGTAAACGATTATGCTGTCTCAGCAGGATTTGAAACCGAAGAACGGAACGTCCTGGTAGCGCTATTGCCGCTGACTATAGTGGCGCAATCGTGCCTATCCAGAGTTTGAGAACCTCTGAGATCAGGTATTTCGCGTGATTTTATTGGGTATTTAGACTTGTGACCCCGCAATACGGTCCAGCTTCGGAGGGCAACGCTCTATCCAGCTGAGCTACGGGTGCGTGGGGTTCATTTAGCCGATTGGCGGTGCGTCGGCAACGGCCCTGCAGGGGCTGGGGAGGGGCTA
>Ga0097691_1001987_pt1 | contig 14290 bp, 13 predicted proteins | sample NGESurdeep072012_8_FD_72858 | JGI IMG/M metagenome (GOLD analysis project Ga0097691, IMG submission 72858) | Arctic peat soil microbial communities from Barrow, Alaska - NGEE Surface sample 210-1 deep-072012 | ecosystem: Environmental > Terrestrial > Soil > Wetlands > Peat ...
CACTCCCACCACGCCCGGCCGGCCGCAAAATAGCAGGAAACTTTGATTGCGTGCCGACATCTGATTTTCCATGCAATCGCTCTGACAGGACTTGCGATACGGCATGCGCGGCATCCTGGTACGCACGGCGAGCAACCCGATCGGCCTGCTGAATCCGGTGCGGCGCGAGATCTGGGCGGTGGACAAGAATGTCGCGCTCACCATGACGCGCACGCTGGACGATTTCCTGAGCGACTTTTCTTACGCGCAACCGCGCTTCCTGCTGGCGGTGCTCGGCGTCTTCGCGGGCGTCGGCCTGGTGTTGGTAGCAGTGGGCGTTTACAGCGTGATCGCGTACACGGTGTCCCGGCAAACGCATGAGATCGGCATCCGTATGGCCCTGGGCGCGAGTCGCGGCGACGTGATCGGCATGGTGTTGCGGATGGGGCTTTGGCTGGTCGGGACCGGCCTGGCGGTGGGTTTGGGCGCCAGCCTGGCCGCAAACAGGGTGCTGGCGAGCGAGGTCTGGGGAGTCAGCGCGCGCGATCCGCTGACCTTCGCGGCGGTCGCCGTGGTGGTGCTCGCAGCGGGCGTCGCAGCCTGCTGGTTCCCGGCGCGTCGGGCAACGCGGGTGGATCCGACGATCGCGCTGCGGTTCGAATAGAGATGTATTCTAAGCTCATGGCAACTGGGATTCTGGTCTCCGAGGAAGATTACCTGCACACCTCGTACGAGCCGGACTGCGAATTCGAAAATGGCGTGCTGATCGAGAGAAACGCGGGAACCTTGGATCACGGCAGGCTCCAGATGGCTTTGGCCGCGTATTTCTTCGGGCGGCTCAAGACGTGGAATCTCCACGGCTTCACCGAGGTGCGTGTCCGCACTCGGACGGGGAGGTACCTGATACCAGACCTGTGTTTAGTCGAGGGTCCGGCGCCTACCGGCCTTGTCTTACAGACGCCGCCCCTCCTGTGGATTGAGATTCTCTCGCCTGAAGACCGTCCGCTGCGGGTGAATCGCAAAGTCCAGGCAGTCCTGGAATCAGGTGTGCCCTACGTCTGGGTGATCGATCCGGAAACGCTCGAAAGCGACCTGTATACCGCCGAAAAGCACACGCCGCTGGAGGATGGAGTGCTGCGCATTCCCGGCACCCAGATCGAAGTGCCGCTCCAGGGAATCTTCGAAGACTGAACGCCCCCCGCCACGCTAAACTAGTAAGTACTCCAGATCTCCCCCGAGGACTTGCGAGGATTGCCGACCGATGTCCTTCGTCCATCTACATTGCCATACCGACTATTCGCTGCTTGACGGCGCCTGCGATATCGATCAGTTGATGAAGATCATGGTCGAACAGAAGATGCCCGCCGTGGCCATGACGGATCACGGCAATCTCTTCGGCGCGGTGAAGTTCTATAACGCGGCGAAGGCGTCGGGCATCCATCCGGTGATCGGCTGCGAGGTGTACGTTTCGCAGAAGGGCCACAAGACGCGCAGCGACACCGATCGCTACAACCACCTGGTGCTGCTGTGCGAAAACCAGGAAGGCTATCGCAACCTCATCAAGCTGGTGTCCACGGCATTCCTGGAAGGCTTCTACTACAAACCCCGCATCGATACCGACCTGCTGGCGGCGCATTCCAAGGGACTGATCGGCATGTCGGCGTGCCTGCGCGGCCACATTCCCGAGACCCTGCTTTCCGACAAGCACGACGATGCGCGGCGCATGGCGCACCAGTATGGCGACATCTTCGGCCAGAAGAATTTCTTCCTCGAAGTGCAGGATCACCACCTGGAGCAGGATAAGCGCCTCACCCCCGCGCTGGTCCGCCTCTCCAGCGAAACCGGCTTTCCGCTGGTGGCCACCAACGATTCGCATTACCTGCGCAAGGAGGATGCGCGCGCGCACGAAATCCTGATGTGCATCCAGACGGGCAAGAACTTCAGCGACCCCAACCGCATGCGTTGGAGCACGCCGGATTTCTACCTCAAGACGCGCGAGGAAATGATGGAGCTCTTCGGCGAGCTGGAGGAGGCCGTCGACCGCACCTGGGAGATCGCGCAGCGCTGCCACGTCACGCTGGAAAAAGTGGTGGACCCGTTCCCGCGCTTCGATATCCCGGCCGAGCACACCACCGACACCTACTTCGAATACGTAGCGCGGATGGGCTTCGAAAAGCGCCGCGGGCGCCTGGAAGCCATGCAGGTCAAGGGCGCACTCAAGCACGACCTCGCAGAGTACAGTGAACGCCTGGATCGCGAAATCAAGATGATCCAGAACATGAAGTTCTCGGGCTACTTCCTGGTGGTGTGGGACTTCATCCGCTACGCCAAGGACATGGGCATCCCGGTGGGCCCGGGTCGGGGCTCCGCGGCCGGCAGCCTGGTGAGCTACGCCATGGAGATCACCGACATCGACCCGCTGCAATACGGCCTGCTGTTCGAGCGCTTCCTCAACCCGGAGCGCGTCAGCTTCCCCGACGTGGACGTGGATTTCTGCATGAACCGCCGCGGCGAGGTGATCCAGTACGTCACGCAGAAGTACGGCCGCGAGCAGGTGGCGCAGATCATCACCTTCAATACGCTGGGCGCGCGCGCCGCCATCAAGGATGTCGGCCGCGTGCTGGGGGTGCCAATCGCCGAGGTGGAGCGCCTCACCAAGATGGTGCCCACGACGCTCAATATTTCGTTGCAGGAAGCCTTCGACCAGGAGCCCGGCTTCAATGAGGCCGCCAAGAAAGACCCGCGCATCGACGATGTCCTGAAGGTGGCACTCCGCCTGGAAGGCCTGGCGCGCAACTGCTCCGTGCACGCCGCCGGGGTGGTCATCTCGCCGCTCCCGCTGCGCGATCTGGTTCCGCTGTACAAGACGAACCGCGACGAAATTGTCACGCAGTTCGACATGAACGGCCTGTCAAAACTCCAACTGCTCAAGATGGATTTCCTGGGGCTGACCACGCTCACGCTGATTCAAGACGCGTTGCGCCTCATCCAAAAGCGCCACGGCGTGACCATCGTGCCGGAAGATCTTCCGCTGGACGACAAAGGCACCTACGAAGTTTTCTGCAAAGGCATCACCAGCGGCGTGTTCCAGTTTGAATCCAGCGGCATGCGCGACATCCTGCGGCGCTATCAGCCCAGCCGCCTGGAAGACCTCACGGCGCTCAACGCGCTGTATCGCCCGGGCCCGATCCAGGGCGGCATGGTGGATGACTTCATCGAGCGCAAGTGGGGCCGCAAGGCGGTGGTCTACGACCTGCCCGAGTTGAGGGAGTTGCTGGAAGAAACCTACGGCGTCATCGTCTACCAGGAACAGGTGATGCAGATCTCCAATCGCATCGCCGGCTACTCGCTGGGCGATGCCGATCTGTTGCGCCGCGCCATGGGCAAGAAGAGTGCCGAGGAGATGGCCAAGCAGCGCGAGCGCTTCATTCAGGGCGCGCTGGAACGCGGCTTTCCGCAGAAGAAGGTCGAGAAGATCTTCGACCTGATGGAGCAGTTCGCCGGCTACGGCTTCAATAAATCGCACTCGGCCGCCTACGCGTATCTGGCCTTCGTCACCGCCTATCTCAAAGGCCACTATCCGGTGGACTTCATGGCGGCGCTGCTCACTTCGGAAACCGGGAACACGGCCAAGATCGTCAAATACATCAACGAGTGCCGGGAAATGGGGATCAAGATTCTTCCCCCGGACGTCAACCACAGCGAGTGGAGCTTCACGCCCGATGGCGAGGCCATCCGCTTCGGCATGGGCGCCATCAAGAACCTGGGCCAATCCGCCGTGGAAGCCATCGGCAAGGCGCGCGCGGAAGTGGGACGGTTCACTTCGCTGCACCAGTTCTGCGAAAAAGTGGATCTGGGTTCTGTCAACCGGCGTATGATCGAAAGCCTGATCAAGGCCGGCGCAATGGACTCCCAGGAGGGCACGCGCAGCCAGAAGTGGGCCGCCGTGGAATCTGCCATGGAATCCGGCCAGCGCGTGCAACGCGACCGCGAAAGCGGCCAGGTGGGCCTATTCGGCGAAGCCCTCGATTCCGGCGAAGCGCACGCCACGCCGCTGCCCAACGTCCCCGACTGGACCGACAAAGAGAAGCTCGCCGGCGAAAAGGAACTGCTCGGCTTCTGGGTCACCGGCCATCCGCTGGACCGCTATATGGATAAGGTGGGCGAGCTCGCCAGCCATGACAGCTCCAACCTGGATGGCCTCGCCAGGAACGCGGAAGTCGCCATCTGCGGAGTGTTCACCGGCATCACGCGCAAGCGCAATCGCGACGGCAAGCCGTGGTGCGTGATGGCGCTGGAAGATCGCACCGGCAGCGTGGAAGCGCTGCTCTTCGCCACCAACTACGAACGCCTGGCGGGGCAGGTAGTGGAAGACACGGCCGTGCTGGTGCGCGGCCTGGTGCTTCCCGAAGAGAACACGACGCCCAAACTCTCGGTGCAGGATATCGTGGCGCTGGATAACGCGCGCATCGATCTGCCCGGCGTGATCGCCATCCGCGTCTGGATCGGCCGCGACGGCGGCGTGGACCGCGCGGCGGCATTGGAAGAGCTGTTCAAGCGCAAGCCCGGACCGACCTCGGTGCGATTAAGGCTGGAAGCGCCGCACGATTTTTCGGTGCTGCTGGACGTGCCGGCGAAGGTCCGCCCCGATCGGGAATTCAAGGCGGCGGTCGAACGGATCTGCGGGCCGGCGTGCGTGGAGAAGGTGGCGGGGTGAGGGCGGGGGCACACTAGGGCAGGAGAAAACACTTGTCAAGAAGAAGGCCAAGGCCCCAAAGGAAGAGATCGCGCGCGCCTGGCGGATCTACGAAGAGGATCAGGCGCAGACCAAGCTGGCGATTGTGGGGAAAACGAAGCGATGAAGACGCAGCATGCAAGTCTGATGGAAGACCCGGAATTCCGGAGACTCCTGTCGGTCGAGGCACTCGTGGCTGAAGCCTCGGAAGTGATTGCCAGCCTCATGGCCGAACAGAAGGTCAGTAAGGCCGATTTGGCAAGGCGATTGAACAAATCTCGCGCCTGGGTGACGCAACTTCTAAGCGGGAAAGCTAATATGACGGTCCGGACTCTGGCGGAAGTCGTGTACACGCTAGACGCAGAAGTGAAGCTTCAGGCCCAGCGGCCGAGTTGGACGATGTCTGGAAGATCGCTCGATTTCGGGGGTGCGCAAGAGACTGTGCATTCGAGCAGGGGCCGGTGGTCGTACGAGCAGCCGCCACAAATGGTGCAGCCTACACGGCTTACGGCGTAATTACGATGGATTTTACTATACGATTGCGAGAGCGCGAAGCGAAGCAGGCCGAAGCTCTTCAGGCGAGACTGCAGTTGCAGGATATCTCACTATACGAATGCGAAGCACAAGGCGCTGGTCCACCTAATGCAGCGGTCGATCCAGTCCCCCTCAGCGCCGACCTGGATTCCGCAGTGTCCCTAATTCACGATTCCGGTATAGATTTCGCGGTCAAACTGCGGGTTGCCTGCGAAGACGAACTCACCTTTCATATTCAAACGACCTTTCTGGTTCGCTACCGGTTTTTCGATCAGGCGAAGCGGGCGTCGAAGACCGAACTCATCGCCTTCCGCAAGAGTTATCCAGCGATTGCGGCTTGGCCCTACATTCGGGAGACGGTGCACGCTCTGGCGTCGCGGATGGGGTTCCCCACGGAGCCCTTGCCGCTACTTCGCCTAGTCGTACGCGCCTAAAGGTGGCCTCGCACGGTATCGCAGCGATTCCGCCAATGCCGAACCTACCGCTCTTGGCTCAGCCATGCACCCACGCGGTAGCCCTCGTGCGCGATCCAAAGCTTACGATAGCGTCCGCCCGGCGCTGCTACCGCCGCGCCACGGTGTACACCACCGGCATGCGCAGCGCGCGGCACTCAAGCGCGAGGCACGCCTCGCGCACCCGCTCGCGCTCTTCCACCGTCAACTGATCGACGCGCCCACGTAAGCTAGAGCCCATCACGATAGTCCACCAATCCTCCACCGATTCGATCGCGTGCTGGTGATCCTCGGCCTCGGTTTCCACATTCGCGATGCCGGCGGCGGCGAACACCTGCTCCACCGCACCCGATTCGCTCAACCGCTTGCGTGCGCTGTGCGCCTGGTCCAAATCCGGACGCTCACGCCGCAGCGCATCCCAAAACAGCGTGTCGCCGGGTTCGAACGAGTCTGGACCCCAGGTGGTCACCACTAACCTCCCTCCCGGACGCAGAAAGCGCCACATCTTGCGCAACGCGGCAGCCATGTCGGGAAAGAAGAACAGGCCGAACACGCACACCACCGCATCGAAGCTCTCCGGCCGGAAATACACCTGGTCGAAATCGGCGTGCCGGAATTCCACGTTGCCGACACCCTGCGCGGCGGCCTTGGCGCGCGCCAACGCCAGCAGCGGCGGCGCCAGATCCACCCCGACCACGCGCCCTCCCGGCGTCACCGCGCACGCCGCCGGCAGCGCCGAGGCGCCAGCGCCGCAACAGACATCCAACACCATCTCGCCCGGCCGAAGGACGGCGCGCTTTACCGTGCGCTCCCCGAAGTAGTTCCAGAAGCGGAGAGCGGGCGCATCGTAATGGTCGGCCGCGGCGCTATACGCGGCGACGATCTGCGGTTTTGGTGTCGGCGTCATTCCCAATGGTACTGCTGCCCCCTCGGGCGAGGAACCACGTCCGAGCTTCGCTCGGATGCACAAGGCGGAGCCTTATGCCACGTCTAGCGAGCGGCGATGGCGGCGGTGCTGGAGGGAACCTGCGGCCGCCCCACTTTGGCGTGCGCATCGTTGGGGTACTGCTCCAGCGCGATACGGAAGGCCCGCTCGCTCAAGCTCGCCCGGTTCGCCTTGAGCGCCGCGCGTCCCCATGACTCCGCCACCGGACGCGGGTAGTAGGGCGGCTCGGTATACACCAGACGCCGCTCCGCCTTGCTCGCTTGCTCGAACTGCTTGAGCGCCCGGCCGGCGTGGCCATCGGCCAGTTCCAGGTGCGCTTGCAGCTCCTGGCGCGCCACTTCCAGTTCGGTGGGGTTGGCACGCTTGGTCCGCCCGCGGTAGTCCGCTAGTGCGCCGTCGAACTGCGCCAACTCGTCGCGGGCCTTGGCGGCATTCCCTGTGTTGACGAACGCCAGCGCTCGCGCCCAGTGCCGCCAGGCCTCCTGCCGCGGACGCGCCAGCACGGGCAACATTTCACCGGTAAGAATTACATCCCATTTTTCGAACTGCACCAGGGTGCGCAGCATGGCGAACCACCCCTGCGCCCGCGCGCTGCCCACTCCATCCGCCGCCGCCAGTTGCGCCGGATTCTCGTGGAACTGAAGCAACTCCTTCGCCGCCTCAATGGCATCGTCGTAACGGCCTTCGAAGGAGTAAGCGGTCGCCATGCAGTGGACGTTATGCCCGTGATGTCCATCGCCATAGAGCTTATCCAGAGCCATCCACTTGCGCTCGTTCTCCGCGGCGCCGGAAAAGGCTTTCTCGGCGTCGCTCCAGCGCCCGGTCTGCGAGTATATGTGCCCCGGCATATGCAGCGCGTGCGGAATGTTGGTCACCAGTTGCGCGTACTTCTCGCAGCTCGGCCACGCATCCTTTGCAAAAGTGGAGCCTTCGAAAGCGTGGATGATGTAGTGGTGCAGGCCGGGATGCTCCGGCGCCTTGGCCAGCAGGCCGCGCAGAATCGCCACCGCCTCCGTGCTGCCCGGCGCCGCCGGCTTCTTCTCAGGCAGCGTGAATCCGCGCATGATCATGAGGGCCAGATCGAGAGAGGCCTCCCCCTCGCCCGGATGGGCCGCCAGCAATGCGCGCATGCCTTTGACGAAGGCCTCCTCGGGATCCTTGGCATCGGGATCGCGCCGCGCAGCGATGGCGGCGATGTACATCTTCTCGAGATCGGTCGCCTTGCCTGGGACCTGGCTCAACTCCACCGCCCGCTTCGCCGCCAGCCGCGCGCGCGACGTGGCCGGCGCCGCCTGCTTGCCGAAGAATGCGCCCAGTGTGTCGATCTGGAATCGCGGCCGCCAATCGCCGGCGGCTACCATGGCGATGCCCCAGTACGGCATGGGCGCTGCCGGGTCCAGCGCGGCAGCCTGCAGGAAGCTGCGCTCCGCCTCGCGCGCCCAGAAGGAATGCATCTGCGCCACGCCCTGGTCGAAGAACTGCTGCGCCTCGGGGTTGGAGGTCGTGATCGCCAGATGCACCGTTCCCATGCCGGGCAGAATCTTAGCGGGCAGGGTGGGCGCGAGCGAGCTCGGCGGCGGCGCGCAATTGTCGCCGCCTTTCGGCTGCTGGGCCGCGGCGGCAAAAGCGAGAGTCACAAAAGCGAGTGTCACATAGGCGAGTATCCGTGGCGCGGCGAACTTCATGGCTGGTTCTCCAGTTGGCGTGCAATCAGGTGTACGAGTTGATCCGGGCGGTAGTTGGAGCCTTCCACCTGGGCGGCCAAGCGTCCATCGCGCCCAATGATGGAGGTGGTGGAATTGTGGCCGATGGAGCCTTCCCCGGCCCAGTAGATTTCGCCCAGCGCCGCGGCCAGCGGAGCCACGTCTCCCGTGAGGAAGCGCCAGAGGGATCCGGCGGCCCAGCGGCGCGCGTATTCGGCGAGCACCGACGGCGTATCGAACTCCGGGTCCACCGTCACCGAAAGCAGCAACAGGCCGTCCCCGGCCCGATCGCGAAAGTGGCGTTGCAGCATGGCAAAGTTCGCCGAAAGCCGCGGGCATACATCGGGCAGCGGGCAGCGCGTAAAGATGAAATCGATGGCCACCACTTTGCCGCGCAGATCGGCGGCGCGAAGCGTGCGCCCGTGCTGGTCGGTGAGTTGGAACTCCGGCAGCGCCGAACCGATGGCGAGTTTTTCCGCCGGCGCCGGGAGCGCACCGTCGGGCGCGCCGGTCGGCCGGATGTGGCGGGCAACCGACCGGCCTTTGGTCACCGCCAACTCGAACGCGATCCGCGCGCCAGGATGCAGCGCCGCCAGTTCCGCCTCATTCTCGGCGCGAAACACCATCAGCATCGCCGGCATGTAGTGCGCGATCTCGCGATGCGACACCAGCATCGTTCGCGCCGCCGCATCCACCGCGACCACAATCCCATCCACGGAATAGGTCTTCGCCAGCAGGGGAACGGCGAGGATCAAGAAGAATGTGGCACGGCTGCGCATTTTACCCAGGATTAGTAGGATTATACGCGAATTCAGGGTGCGCCGGCTGAGGCGAAATGCCGATGGCGCGCCGGGTGGAAGGTATGCTCCTGGGTAAGAGCGCGAGCCGAAGATCTAAATTGAGCCTCGGCGTCCGCTCAACAGGTTGAACACGAACACCACTAAGGCCACGACCAGTAGTAAGTGGATCAGGCTCCCGCCGACGCTAAAGCTAAAACCCAAAAGCCAGAGAATCAATAACAAAACGACGATTGTCCAAAGCATAGTTCTCTCCTGTACCGATTGCTGAGCCACTCTTATTTAGAAGAGGTGGCCTTTTGCCCTTTAACCTGCAGCACGTTCACTACCTGTTGCACGTTTGGGACCGCGGCCGCGACCGCTTCGGCCCGCGCGCGCTTGGCTGGAGAGTCGACCTCGCCAGTCAGTGTGACGACGTGATTTTTCACAGCGTATTTTACGCTGTCATGAAGGTTATCTACGATGAGAGCCGCATTCAGGTTGCTCTCGATACCCTTGTCCAGGTCCGAGTTCACCGTTTTGGCATCACTCTCGACGCCCGGCGGAAGCACTGCAATCTCGTTGGCCACAACCTGGGTCCCCGCGATGGACCTGGCGATGGATTCGGCTTGTGACTTGTCACCGTCTCTTGCCACGTGTCCGCCCAAGGTTACGATGCCCTTGTCACGATCCTGAGTTACCGAGACATCTTTGAAGCCGGCCTGATCCAGCGATGTGCGGATGTTGCCAGAAACGTCGGCGGTCTTCGTGGACGTCGTTGAGCACCCTACCAGCGTCCCGGCCACCACGAGTGCCAGTAAGGACAAGCACGTTTTGAATGTTTTCATTTTATCCTTCTCATACAAAATCGGTCAACCTTCCCTCAGAGCATGAGAAGGGCCGAACTTCTGTGTACGAAAAAACTCAACGAGGCTAGCTCGGCAGATGCCCACCCACCATACGAGCCCATTTGGGATGGTCCATCACAAAAGCCCATCTCGCCGAGGATTGGATGCCGGATTGCTTAGCTTTTCGGTGGCAGAGGTGGTTGCAGGTAGCTGCGGCCTCCGTTCTTTAAGGATACCGCCGTGAACAAGACGCTTGGGATCATCCTGATTGTGCTGGGCCTGTTCGGTCTTGCGTGGGGAGGTTTTACATACACCACCACGGAAAAGGTCGTCGATATCGGGCCGATTCACGCCACTCGGGATAAGACGCACGACGTACCTCTGCCTCCCATCGCGGGCGCGGTGGCGCTGATTGGCGGTGTTGTACTCCTCGTAGCAGGCAGAAAGGGATAGCTCCCCAGGCCGGCCGCGAGGTAACGTTCAGAGAAAAGGAAGATACACAATGTTGATACTACTTATCGTTTTGTTGTTGGTTTTAGGTGGCGGCGGCGGGTACTATGGCCATAGCCGCTGGGGCTACGGTGGGGGCGCTGGCATCGGGCTAGGCGCCATCTTACTGATTCTCCTCGTGGCCTACATGCTGGGCATGTTCGTCTAAAGGCTATGCACGACACACACGGCAAAGCCGCCGAGCAGCATGAGCTGGCGGCACACGCCCATCGTACCGCCGCCGAACATAATGAAAAAGGCGATAACCAAGCGGGAAGTTGGCACGCGGACCGGGCGCTGGAGTACTCGGTCCACGCTTACAGACTTGCGAAGGAAGCCCACACCAAGTCAGGGAAGATGGTGACTCTCTAAAATGTCCACTCGATATAACAACGGATCCCATTACGAAAATCACCAACGAGCCGCCGAATTAGAAGACGGCGCCGCGCATGCCCATCGGGTTGCCGAGCAGCAGGGAAAACAGGATCACCTGACTGGACAGGAGCATTCACGGCAAGCCCTTGAGCACTCCCAAGACGCTCACGAGCAAACTCAGGCGGCTACGATCGGACATGGCATCGCCGCCTTCGGACACGATGACATCGCCGCCCTGGCTCGTGAACTCTGGCAGGCTAGAGGCTGTCCGGACGGATCACCGCAAGAAGATTGGTTCCGTGCCGTAGAAGAACTACGCTCCCGCAGTTTCGGCCATTGACGCCGTACACGGGGACCACGGGCGCGTGGTTTGACCACGGGGGTTGACCCATGAAATCTGCGTTGCCCTGCATCCTGACGATCAACGGCGGCTCGTCGAGCATCCGATTCGCGGTGTATGAGGCAGGCGACACGCCGCGGCGGCGGCTCGATGGGAAGATCGATCGCATCGGTTTGAGCGGCACGAATTTGATCGTCAACGATCCGGCTGGAACACCGCAGGTCTCCCGCCGCCTTGCCGCAGCCGACCACCGAACGGCGGTGGGTTTTCTGCTGGACTGGCTGGAGGCGCAGCCAGTCTTCGCGTCGGTGAAAGCGGCGGGACATCGCGTGGTGCACGGCATGAAGCATTCCGAACCGGAGCGGGTCACGCCGAAGCTGCTCGCGGAACTGCACCGCATCACGCCGTATGCCCCCGATCACCTGCCGCGCGAGATCGCACTGATCGAGGCGTTCAGGCGGCGGCATCCAAAACTGCCCCAAGTGGCGTGCTTTGACACCGCGTTTCACCGCACCATGCCGCGGGTCGCCAAGTTACTGCCGATCCCTCGGCGCTATGCGGAAAAGGGCGTCGAGCGCTACGGCTTCCACGGTCTGTCCTACGCCTATTTGATGGAGGAACTCGGCCGCCTCGATCCCGCGGCCACGAAGGGCCGTGTGATCCTCGCGCATCTCGGCAATGGCGCCAGCCTGGCCGCCGTTCGTCACGGCAAAAGTATCGATACCAGCATGGGCCTCACGCCCACGGCAGGATTGGTGATGAGTACGCGCTCGGGAGACCTGGATCCCGGCCTGGTGTACTACCTGGCGCGCACCAAGCGCATGACCGCGGCGCAATTCCGGCAGATGGTGAACCACGAGTCCGGGCTGCTCGGCGTTTCGGAGATCAGTTCCGACATGCGGGACTTGCTCGCGCAGGAAGCCGGTGACGTGCGGGCGGCGGAAGCCGTGGCGCTGTTTTGTTATCAGGCAAAAAAGTGGATCGGCTCCTTCGCTGCGGCGCTCGGTGGATTGGACACGCTCGTCTTTGCAGGAGGCATCGGCGAAAATGCGCCGCTCGTCCGCGCGCGCATTTGCAAGGGGCTGAGTTTCCTCGGCATTGAACTGAATGAGTCGCGCAATGCGAAGACTGCGGGGGTGATTTCCACGGACGCCAGCCGGGTCATGGTTCGCGTCATTCGCACGGATGAAGAACTGATGATTGCCCGCTCGGTTTTCCGTTCCTGTGCGACGATCATTTCGCGCGGAAGGTAAACATGTTGCGATGGCCGGCGACGGCATCAACGATGCGCCCGCCCTCAAGGTAAGACTGTAGATTGACTGGCGAAACATGAAAAGCAACCCACTCCCGCCGAAACCGCACCCTGTGAAGACCACCCTGGAACATCCACCCGCCGGAGGCTCGGAGAGGGAGGCGGAGCCAAAGCTGGGTCAAGAGCTACCGACCGGCCTGTCCTGGTATTCGCTGACCGGTCTCTGGCAGCGCAAGACCACGGTCATCGCGGCGCTTTCCATCGTGGCCATCCTTTTGAGTCTGGTGCTGCGCTTCGGCTTCCACACTCCTCCGGGCACTTACCAGATTCCCTTGCTGGCCACGCTCGTTGTCGGCGGCCTGCCGCTTCTCTATGACCTGCTTGGGAAGCTCCTGAAGCGGGAGTTTGGTTCCGATCTGCTGGGCGGTATTTCCATCATTACTTCCATCCTGTTGGGCGAATACCTGGCTGGCTCGATTATCGTCTTGATGCTCTCCGGAGGTGAAGCATTGGAGAGTTACGCGTTGCTCAGCGCCTCCTCGGTGCTAGCCGCGCTGGCCAAACGGATGCCTTCGATCGCCCACAGGAAACAGGAATCTGAAATCGTGGATGTGGCGCTGCAGGAGGTTGTCGTGGACGACACGCTCGTGATTTATCCGCATGACATCTGCCCGGTGGACGGCGTGGTGATCGAGGGACATGGCGTGATGGATGAATCCTACCTCACAGGCGAGCCGTTCCAGATTCCCAAGACCTCCGGCTCAACGGTGATCTCGGGCGCGATCAACGGAGAATCGGCGCTGACCATCCGCGCGACCAAGGCCGCCGCCGATTCGCGCTACGCAAAGATCATGGAGGTCATGCGCGAGTCCGAATCCAAGCGACCGCAGTTGCAGCGTCTCGGGGATCGCCTGGGCGCGATTTATACTCCGGTGGCACTGACGGTCGCCCTTTTAGCCTGGGTGATCAGTGGTGAATCGATTCGTTTCCTTGCAGTGTTGGTCATCGCCACGCCTTGCCCTTTGCTTCTCGCCATCCCAATCGCCATCATCGGCTCGATTTCCCTCTGCGCCCGCCGGGCGATCATCGTCAAGAGCCCCGTCGTGCTCGAGCAGATCGCCGAGTGTCGAACCGCGATTTTCGACAAGACCGGGACGCTGACTTATGGCGCGCCGAAGCTGACCGAGCAACTCATTGCCCCGGGCTTCGCCCAAAAGGAAGTGCTGACCCTCGTGGCGAGTCTGGAGCGCTACTCGAAACATCCGCTGGCGCGCGCCATTCTTGCGGCGGCGAAGGAGGATGCGCTCCAGCTTCCGGAGGCCACGAAGGTGAGCGAACAGCCCGGCCTGGGGCTGCGCGGAACCGTTTCCGGCCATCAATTGCAGATCACGAGCCGCGGCAAACTCGCGGCGCAACAGCTCGCCGGCGCCGATCAGCTTCCCCCGGTTGCCGGTGGACTCGAGTGCATGGTGGCGATTGACCAGCGCTACGCGGCGACCTTGCGCTTTCGTGATGCGCCGCGCGCGGAGAGCCGCTCCTTCGTGAGCCACTTGGGTCCGAAGCATGACTTCGCGCGCGTGATGATCGTCTCGGGAGATCGCGAGTCGGAGGTGCGCTACCTCGCCGAGCAGGTGGGCATCACCGAAATCCACGCCCAGAAGAGTCCTGAAGAAAAACTTGCCATCGTCCGCAAGGAGACCGCCGCCGCGAAGACACTGTTTGTGGGGGATGGCATCAATGACGCCCCGGCCATGATGGCCTCCACGGTCGGCATGGCGATCGGACAGAACAGCGACGTGACCGCGGAAGCGGCAGGCGTCGTGGTGATGGATAACTCACTCGAGAAAGTGGACGAGTTCAT
>Ga0097691_1001988_pt1 | contig 14286 bp, 10 predicted proteins | sample NGESurdeep072012_8_FD_72858 | JGI IMG/M metagenome (GOLD analysis project Ga0097691, IMG submission 72858) | Arctic peat soil microbial communities from Barrow, Alaska - NGEE Surface sample 210-1 deep-072012 | ecosystem: Environmental > Terrestrial > Soil > Wetlands > Peat ...
CCGGCGCGAAGTCCGGCGCCCCGGGGCCGCCCGCCCGATACGACGAGGGCCGCGGGATCGTCACGATCCGGCTTTCGGTCCCGGCCTGGCGGAGGAGGTCGACGATGAGGTCCGCCCGATCGCGCAAGGTGCCCGCTCCCGCCCGCAGCGCCCCGCGATGGCCCCAGCGGACATCGGTGGTGGCATCGGCGCCGCTCGAGGTGGCGGGCAGCACCGCGACGTGCTCCTGCACGAAGCGGACGATCGCCGCTGGGTCCTTGCTGGCTACGGCCGTCGCGGCGAGCGCCCCAAGGTGGTCCGGGCTCTGGCGGATGATCGCCCGGAGGCGGCGCAGGACTTCGTACCGCCCGACCGGCCCCTGGCTGGGCTGGGGAGAGCCCGGGGTCGCGACCGGACTCGGCGAGGGATCGTGGATGGCGCATCCGCCGAGCGCACCGGCGGCCATGAGCGACCCGAGCAGGGCCAGGAACCGCCGGCGATTCATCTCGATGTCCAAGGGGTTCAGCGCTGGCATGTCACCGTCAACTCAGGATCTCCCCGCACTCGAGATGAAGGGCCGACCCGGGGGTCGGCGACGTGATCGTTGCGGCGCGCCGGCATGGCGCGCCACCCGGAAGCCGCCGTCGCCTGTCCCGGCCGCACCAGCGGCCGTCAGAGGCGAGCCAGGATCGCCTTCGCGAGCGTGATCGTGTCCTTCTGGATGATGGCCTTGTCAAAGTTGCCGATCCATAAGGCTACGACCGCGAGCTCGCCGCCGGCGATCTTCACGTGGACGGTATCGAGTGCATACCACGCCTCGGTCCCGAGCCCGTCGACCTTCGTGACCGAGTCGCCAAACAGCATCTTGGCTGTGTCATAGATGGTGTACGTGTCCCCGAAGGACACCCCGACACCGCCCGGGACCGACACGTTCGGCCCCGCGTGGATGGCGCCGGACACCTCGAAGGCGCAGTGCCCGTGCTCGTCGATCTTGCCAGCCGAGGAGGACCCGCCGAACGCCGCCTCGACATCGGCCTTGGTCACCACCGAGCACTCGTTGGACGGGTTGGCGCCGGTGCCGGTACCGGTACCCGTGGAGGTGGCGGGGCTGGAGGTTGCGTCGGCGGGGCTGGCCGAGGCGAGCACTCCGCCCGCGGACGTCGACGCCGTGCCCGGCGCGCTCGCCGAAGTGCAGGCACCGACGAGGAAGACGATCACGACCAGCGCCGCGCCTGGGAAGCGGCTGCCGGACCGGGTGCGAAGATCCACGTTCTGTCTCCCTGTGGTGGCGAGGTCGCAAGCCCGGGTCCCCGGGGCCTCGACGGATCGGATGGACCGTAGCCCGGGACTCGGCGGGCTCGCATCGGGGAAACCCTCGCTCTGGCGACCGACCGCGCGAAGAGGGCAAGGGATCGGGTCAGTGGCTGACGGCCGCCGCCGTGAGCTGGGCCGCCGCGTCGACCGTGACCGCCGGTCCGCTGACGTTCACGCTCAGGGCCCAGCCGCCGAGGTCAACCAGGTCCTGGGCGTGCGTTGGGGAGCGGCGCCTTTCCGGCGACGAACAGCGCCGCCCCGCGCCTGCGGGTCTTCGGCGGTGATGCTGCCGGGTACCACCAATGCTATGAGCGGCGCCGACGCAACGAGCGTAGCGAACAGTCTCCGAGGCATCGCCCCCCCTTTGGACCACCCTTCCGTATCGCGCCGGTCGCTGTGAGCCGCCCCGGCCAAGAGCATTACGGTAGAGGCGCGAATTCATTCGGTCAAGGGATTCGATGCGCCACTGTCGTCGGCGAGTGAAAGTGTCACCCCATGAGCGGCCAGTGACTTTGTCACCCTGGGCGCCCGAGCGCAGCGCCGGGTCATCGTGCTCAACCACGTCCTGACCGGTGGGCTCACGGCCCTCGCGGCGGCCCGCGTGCTGCACCACTCGGTAACGCCAGGTCAGCCGCCTGTTCAAGCCGTATCGCGCCGACGATCCGGCCGGTCTCGTCCACGGCAACCATGCCCGAACGCCGGCCCACCGAACCCCCGATCAGGGCAGAGGTCGCCAGGCCCTGCCGAGGAGGATGGCCAGCGCGGCGAGGAGCGCGCCGAGGGCGACGAACCCGACCCCGATCTCGGTCACCTCGTGCTTCGTGATCAGCGAGGTCGGCAGGCTGGCGAAGACGCTCTCGAGCTCGCCCGCGCTCTCGGCCGGGTTGTAGGTCCCGCCGGTGAGGTCCGCGACCTGCTTGAGCGTCGCGTCGTCGATGCCCCGGCGGAAGCCGCCTCCGCCGCCGAAGCCGCCCGGTGGGCCGGCGCCGAGCCCGCCCGGCGGCTCGCGCCCCACGAACTGCGGCGCGCAGGTCGGGTCAAGGGCGCCACCGGTCGGCGTGCCGAAGCCGATGGTGTAGACCCGCACGCCCCGATCGGCAGCCTGCTGCGCCGCATCGAGAGGCAGAGGACCGGCATTGCTCACACCGTCGGTGAGCAGGACGATGATGTCCGGGGCGTAGGCACCCTTCGGCACGGGCGTGGGCGGAACGCCGGGCCGCGAGTCGGTCTGGCTGGGCGCCACCAATGGGTCGATCTCCGCGATCGCGTCGATCGAGGCGAGGATGCCGCTGCCGATGGCCGTCCGGCGGCCCGTGGCGAGGCTCCGCAGCGCGTCGAGCAGAATCTCGCCGTCGGTCGTGGGCGGCTGGACCACCTCGGCGAAGCCGCTGAAGGCGACGATCCCGATCTGGGTCGCCGATCCCTGGTGCTGGATGAAGGCCGCCGCGGCGGCCTCGGCCGCCTGGAGGCGGCTCGGCGGGATGTCGGCCGAGCACATGCTGCCCGAGACGTCGATGGCGAGGATGATGCTCGTCTGGTTGGTCGGGACGCTCACGATGAGCACCGGTCGGGCCAGGGCGACCACGAGCGCGCCCACGGCCATGACGAACAGGGCGAACGGCAGGTGGCGGCGCAGGCGGGACGACCCGGGCAGCGCCTCGCGGACCAGGGCAAGGCTGGAGTAGCGCACGCCGGATGGCCGGCGGCGCCGCAGGCTCCATGCGTAGGCCGCGACCAGGACGGGCAGGAGCCCGAGGAGGAGAAGCAGGCCGGGCCACAGGAAGTCCATCAGGGCAGGCGACCCAGCCAGAGGAGCGACGACAGGCTGCCGACCACCAGGATCAGGATGCTCGCCCCCGCGAAGAGCGAGGTGATCTCGATCTTCTGCGGTTCGACGACCAGCCGCGTGTCGAGGTTGTCGTAGATCGAGCGGAGCTGCTGCGCATCCTCCGCCCGGAAGTACGCGCCCTGGGTGACGGCCGCGACCTGCTGGAGCAACGGCTCGTTGAGCTGCGTGTGGACCTGGAAGCCGTTGAGGTCCAGGGTCGTCCCCGCCGTGCTTCCGAGGCCGACGGTGAAGATCCGGATCCCCTGGTCGGCGGCGGCCTGCGCCGCGGACGCCGGGTCCGGCGTCTCGTTGTTCTCGCCATCGGTGAGCAGGACGATGACCGCCGACGTGTGCGTCCCGGCCGGCACAGGCGTGGGCGTGGGCGTGGGCGCCGGCGTCGGCGCGGGCGAGCGGTTGCTGTAATAGTTCTGGGCCGGCGGCGATTCGGCCAGGGCGATCGTCCGCAGGGAGGCGAGGATGCCCTGGCCGAGCGACGTGCCGCGCTCCGGCGCCAGGCGGTTGATCGCGGCGAGCACCGCGGCCTGGTCGTTCGTCGGCGCCTGGACCGCCAGGCCGGCGTCGCTGAAGGCCACCACCCCGATCACCACGCTGCGGGGCTGGCGTTCGACGAAGTCCTGGGCGGCAACCTTGGCCGCCGCCATGCGCGTCGGCTTCAGGTCGTTGGCCGCCATGCTGCCGGAGACGTCAAAGGCGAGGATGACCGTGCCCTCCTCCCGGGGCAGGGAGACCACGCCCTGGGGACGGGCCAGGGCGATGGTCATGACCGCGAAGCCGGCCAGGAAGAGCGCCGCCGGGAAGCGGCGGCGCAGGCGGCCCGGCCGCCTGACGACCCCCCGGGCGAGGCCCAGGCCGCCCTGCGCCGCGGAGCGACGGCGTCGCCTCCGCTCCAGGGCGCCGGAGAGCCAGGCGCCCACCGGGATCAGGGCCAGGAGGAGGAGCATCGCGGGCCAGATGAAGGTCACGGGCTACCTCCTCCGTCGTCGGCGCCGGAGCGTCGCCATGCGGACGATGGCGCGGACAAGATCCTCGTCGGTCGACAGGGAGACTGCCTCCACCCCGGCCCGTGCGAACGCGCCGTTGACCACGGCCTCGCGCCGGGCCGCGGCCTCCTGGAAGCGCCGGCGGAACTGCCGGTCGTGGGTGTCCACGTAGAGCTGCTCGCCGGTCTCCGCGTCCTCCATGATCAGCGGGCCGACGTCGGGCAACTCGACCTCGCGTGGGTCGATGAGACGCACGGCCATGACCTCGTGGCGCCGGTTGAGCAGGTTGAGCGGCCGCTCCCAGCCCGGCTCGCTGATGAAGTCGGAGATGATGAAGACCAGGGAGCGCCGCTTGAGGGCCTGCCGGGCGGCGTCCAGGAGCGGGCTGAGGTCGGTGAACGGAGCGCTCGTCAGCTGCGGCTCGCGGAGCAGGTCAGAGATGAGGCGGAGCACCTGGACGCGCCCGCCCCGGGCCGGGATCGTCCGCTCGACGCGGCTGCCATAGAAGATCGCGCCGACCCGGTTGCCGCCGCGGGTCAGGAGGCGGGCGAGCGTCGTGACGAAGTCGATGAGCACGGTCCGCTTGACGCGCTCCGTCTCCACCGTCCCGAAGTCAACCGAGGGGCTCAGGTCGAGCAGGAACCAGGCCGTGATGTCGCGGTCCTCGGTGTACTGGCGGATGTACGGCGTGTCCAGCCGGGCGGTGACGTTCCAGTCCATGGAGCGGACGTCGTCGCCCGGCTGGTACTCGCGGAGCCCTGCCAGGTCCACGCCGCTCCCGTAGAACAGGCTGCGGTAGTCGCCCTGGAGCAGGCCGTCGAGCCGGCGGACGACGCGCCAGTCGAGTCGCTGGAGGATGCGCTCAGGCGCCGATACGGACGTGGGACGCCTCCCGCAGTGGGACAGTGGGGACCGGGATGCGCTTCAGCACCGTGGCCAGAATGTTGTCGCTCGTCACGTCTTCCGAGAGGGCCTCGAACGACGGCACGATGCGGTGACGCATCACGTCGTGGACCATGTCGAACACGTCCTGTGGCAGCACGTAGTCGCGCCCCCGGACGTATGCGAGGGCGCGGGCGGTCAGGATCAGGTTGATCGGCGCGCGGGGGCTCGCCCCGTAGGTGATGTAGCGCGCCAGCTCCGGCATGCCGAACGCCTTGGGGTTCCGCGTGGCCGCCGCCAGGCGCACGACGTAGTCGATGAGAGCCGGATCGACATACACGCGGTCGGCTTCCTGCTGGAGCGCGAGGAGGTTCTCGGTCGTCAGCACCCGCTGCACGGCCTCCAGTCGACCCGTCATCCGCTCGACGATGACGAACTCCTCGGTGGTGCTTGGATAGCCCACCAGGGCCTTGAGCATGAACCGGTCCACCTGCGCCTCGGGCAGGGCGTACGTACCCTCGGTCTCGATGGGGTTCTGGGTCGCCATGACCAGGAACGGATCGGGCACCTTGAACGTCTCCCGGCCGATCGTGACCTGGTGCTCCTGCATCACCTCGAGCAACGCGCTCTGCACCTTGGCGGGCGCGCGGTTGATCTCGTCCGCCAGCAGGAGATTGGTGAACACCGGACCCAGGGACGTGCCGAACTCGCCGGTCTTCTGGTTGTAGATGCGGGTGCCGATCAGGTCGGCCGGCACCAGGTCGGGGGTGAACTGGATGCGCTTGAAATCGCCGCCGATTGACGCCGCCAGCGTCTTGATGGCCATCGTCTTGGCCAGGCCGGGCACCCCTTCCACGAGGAGATGGCCGCGAGCCAGCAGGGCCACGACCAGCCGCTCGAGCAGGTGGTCCTGGCCGACAATGACCTTCTTGACCTCGTAGAGCACGCGCTCCAGGGGTGCGATCCGCGCCTCGTTCGCCCCGTCGTCCACTGGCATCCCTCCTTCGGGCCTCTTGTGCCGCGGCCCCAACCGGCCGCAGGTCGGCGATTGACTAGTCCGGCGGCAGGCCGGCCGCGCCGCCCGCGACGTCGATCGGCACGGCAAGGCCGATGCCGATGAAGACGCCCTCCTTCGTCGGGTTGATGAGCGCGGTGACGATGCCGACGACCTGGCCATCCCGGTTGAGCAGCGGGCCGCCCGAGTTGCCCGGGTTGACAGCCGCATCCACCTGGATGAGGTCGTGCAGGACCTGGTCGCTGTTCGGCATCTGGAATGAGCGGCCCAGGCCCGAGACGATCCCCGAGCTGATGGAGCCGTACAGGCCGAAGGGGTTGCCGACGGCGAAGGCGTCGCTGCCGATTCGCACGGCGTTCGGGTTGCCGAGCGTCGCCGGCACGAAGTCGGCCGGCAGCTGGCTTGCCCGCAGGACCGCGATGTCGTGCTCCGGCTGGCGGACTGTGATCTCGGCAGTCGATTTCGTCCCGTCCGCAAACGTGAGGGAAATGGTGTCCGCGCCGGCGACCACGTGGAGGCAGGTGAGGATGTCGCCGGCCCGGTCGACGATGACACCGCTCCCCAAGCCGCCGTTCTGCGTGCCCTTCCCGCCCGGCAACTCGGTCTGGATCAGGACGAGGGACGGTCGGACGGCGTCGTACACGAGCTGGGAGACGGCCGGGGCGGGAGTCTGCGAGGCGAGGGCCTGGGCGATGGTGCCGCTCACATCGTGCTGGGTCAGCTGGTGTGGGCCGGGGTTGAGCGCGCCGTACAGGCCGATCGCGAGGAGCGCGGCCGCCACCCCGGCGGCGAACAGACCCCCCTTCCGGATCCGCTGCCCGACGCGGTCGAGCCGCCGCGACGACGCACGGACGCCGGGACCCGGCGGCTCGTCGATCTGGTCAGTCATGACGCAGGACACCCCCCAAGTGCCTCGTGGCTCGCGCGTGGATCACTCGGCGACCGCCGATCGAACGGTCCTCGCCCCCGGCAGTATCGCGAACGAAGATGAAAGCTGCCTGAAATCGAGAAGGCTCGCTGCCGGGCGCGGAACCGCTAGGCGCAGCCGCTGTTCGCCGGCATGCGAAGGAGTGTCCCCCGATGGTCAGGCCAGGGACACGATCCGCAGGCCGAACGCACCGCTCGGCGCGGCCACGGTCACCGTGTCACCGGCATGCCCGCCCATGAGTGCCCGGCCGATGGGCGAGGTGCTGCTGATGCGTCCGTCGGCGGGCGAGGCCTCGTGGCTGCCCACGATGGTGTACGTCTCCTCGCCCTGATCGTCCTCCACCGTGACGGTCGTGCCCAGGCTGACGTGGCTCGTCGAGGATCCTTCGATCTGAACAGCATCGCGCAGGAGCACGGTCAGGTGTTTGATCCGCCCCTCGAGGATCGACTGCTCTTTGCGCGCCGTTTCGTATTCGGCGTTCTCCCGGAGGTCGCCGAGTTCACGGGCGGCGGCGATTCGGGCGATGACGACCGGCCGCTCTACGCCGGTGAGCTGCTCGAGCTCGGCGCGGACACTGACGATGCCGCTCGAGGAGAGGTAGACGGTGCTGCTCATGATCGGGGGGTGTCTCCGGATGTCGCGAGAGGAGGGTCCGTGGGCCGTCAGTCTGACAGGTGGCGGTCAACCTGCTTCCCGACCCCTGGCAGCTCGGTCCTCAAGACGTGGGACTTCGACTTCGCCGACGTCGTGGATCCCGCGGCGGTCGGCGCCTATGTGGCGGAGGCCGTGGCGCGGAACGGCGAGTACAAGGCGAACCGACAGGAAGCGCTCGACGCGAGCCGGGCCGCCGCCAGGGCGCGCCGACAGCCGAAGGCGCGGCGCGGGGACGGGCCGGGGGCCGCGCGGGATATCGGCTGAGCCGATCAGATGAGGGAGCCACGAGCGTGGGAACGCGGCGAAAGCCGAGGTTGGCCGCGTTTCGGAGCGTGGACCAGGCGATCCTGATCGGCTCAGGCGATTTCTCTCGCCGCCCGGCTCTCACCGCCCGGCTCCCGCCGAGCCTGCATTCGCCACCGGGTGCCTGGTTGGACGCAGCGGCGGCAACGAAACGCCTGCCCCCGGTGTCGGAGGGAGATTCGACGGCACCGGGGGCAGACTGGGAAGGAGGTGCTCGACCGTATGCTCGGATCAAGCGGCGTTCTTGAGGCCTGCGCCAGTGTGTCGTCTCGAGACCACCGCGTCATTACCGTTCGTAATGAGGCTCGCCCCGGGCCAGCGTCCCCCGGGTGGCGGGGGTTCCTGTCCTCGGGAGCCGTGAGCCCAGGGATCGCTCCGACGGGAATTCCCGGCGCTTGCCGACGCAGTGGGTCCGCGGGGCGGTGCCCGGCGTAACATGCCGAGCACCGGCGCGTCTCATCCCCGGACCGACCGCATGCCCGCGTCGCGCCGCAACCCAGGTCGGTGCCCGGAGCGGATGGGGGCACGCAATGACCGGCTCGACGGACCGCCCGGGAAGCTCCATCGAACGGCGGCGGGGCGCAGCGGCCACCGTCGCGGTCCTCATCGTCAGCGCGGCGTTCGTCGTGGGCGTCGTTGCGACCGGCGGACGAGGTGGCCCGTCGGCGAGTCCCTCCACGGCGCCGGGCGCGACCGGGACCGCCCCCTCCACGGCCCCTGCGGCGAGCCAAGGTCCCACGATCCCACCCGATTCGGCCTGGTCCGCGCTCCAGATCGCCCCGTTCGCCGCCGTCGCGGACCTGCGCGCCGACCGCGCCGATTCCGCCGGGGCCCAGCTCGACACGACCTTCACGCTCACCAGCCGATCGGGCGCCGATCCCCGGACCCTGGCGGCCCGGATCGAGACGGACCCACCGATCGGCGTGGCGGTTGTCGCCGCTGCCGCCAGCGGTTCGGTCGGGCTGCGCCCCACGACCCGTCTCACCGCGGGACGGGTCTACCGGTTCACCCTCCGGGCCGAGGATGGCACGATCGCGGGATCGTGGGCCTTCCAGGCGCGCGCGCCGCTCCACGTGGTCTCGGTCCTGCCGGGGGACGCGACGACCCGCGTCCCGGTCAACACCGGGATCGAGGTCACGTTCGACCAGGACGCCGCCGCCGACATGGCGCCGTTCTTCTCGATCTCGCCCACGGTGGGCGGACGGTTCGAGCGGCACGGTCGAACCCAGGTGTTCGTGCCCACCGGCCTGCGGGCCGCGACGCTCTACACCGTCACCATCCGGCACGGCCTGCCCGTGAGCGGGACCGAGCTGACCCTCGAACGGGACGTGACCTTCCGATTCGAGACGGCGGGGCCGGATCGGCCACCGGCCGTCCGGTTCAGGTTCGGCCGCGACGTCCTGGAGGCGAGCCCGGCCGAGGTCCCGATCGTCGCTCTCGTGGTGGAGACACCCGGAGACGTCGCCTCGGTCAAGCCGCCGACGTCGGTGCCGATCCGCGTCTACCGGTTCCCCTCGCTCGCGGCGACGGTGGCGCCGATGCAGCGGTTCCTGTCCGGACCCGGCTGGGCCGACTTCAGCGATCCGAGCATCCCGACGACCGGGTTGCCGCGCGTGATGGCCTTCAGCGCGGCCCTCCGCCCGCTGACCGGCGCCGCCGACCAGGTCATCACGTTCCCGGCCACGCTGCCCCGCGGCTGGTACCTCGTCGAGGCGGGGACCGACCGGCCCGCCCAGGCAATCCTCCAGGTCACTGACGTCTCGGCCTGGGTGGCGGTCCTGACGGATCGGACGATCGTCTGGGTGAACGACACGACGACTGGCGGGGCGATCCTGGGCGCCGCCGTCTGGGTCGCCGGCGGACGCTCGCTGGGCCGGACCGGCACCGATGGGATGTTGAATGCACCCACGCCTGCCGACCTGGTCCCAGCGCAGAGTGATCCCGCCGCGGCGTACGTGACGCAGCCCGCGCCACCGTCGCCGATCCTGGTCGTCGAGGCCCGGAACGGACATGCCCTCCTCGTCCCGTTCGACGTCGACCAGCAGGGGGGCGCCTACCGGGGCGAGTGGGGGAAGGATCTCCCGACTGTCCGGACGGCGTGGTGGTCGGTCATCGCGACCGACCGCCTGGTTTACCGCCGCGACGACCGGATCGAAGCCTGGGGCTTCCTTCGGGGACGGATCGACGGTCGCGTGCCCGCCTCGGTCGCGCTGCGCCTGGTCCTGCCGGCGAACGTCGACCAGCCGGATCCGCCGGCAGTCGTCGTGGCGACTGCCCGACCCGCCTCCAGCGGTGCCTATGCCGCCGAGCTCCCGCTCGCCAGTGTCGCCGTCGGCAGCTACATCCTCCAGGCCGTCGTGGACGGCCGGGTGGCCTCGGCCACGTGGCTCGACGTCGGGATCATCCGCAAGCCCGCCTACCGCCTCAGCATGACCACCAACCGGCACGTCGTCCTCGCGGGCGACCGCGTGACCGCGACCGTGGCCGCCGCATTCTTCGACGGCCAGCCCGTGCCCGGAACCCCGCTGGCGATCCGGGCGGACACCAATCCGGACGCGATCCTCGACACGGTGTCGACTGACGTCAGCGGAAAGGCGACCACCGGCTGGACGGCATCGATTGAGTCGACGGCGGAGGATCCCCAGTCGGTCCTGCTGTCCGCCGTCCCGGCCCGGCCCGAGGAGGGCGAGTCCGGGGCCGATGCGGCCGTGGCGGTCTTCCCGAGCGCGGTCACGCTCACGGCCACGGGCTCGATCACGGTGGGCCGCCTCGTCGTGAAGGGGTCTGATCACGAGGTCGATCTCGCCCGCCTCGAGCGCGAGCTGACGAAGGACCCCCGACCGGACGTCTGGGGTCTCGATCCCAACGGGCGGCCGGTCTTCGGCGCGACGGTGACGGTCGAGATCACCGAGCTCATCCCCGTCCGCCGCCTCGTCGGTTACGACTACAACCCGATCACCAAGCTCGTCGAGCCGCGCTACGAGTACGACACCCAGCGGAAGCCGCTCCGGACGCTGACCCTCACGACGCGCAGCGGCGGGGCGTTCGGGCTGACCCTCACGGTGCCGGCCGCCGACCACGACTACGACGTCGTCCTGCGGACCAAAGACGGGGCTGGCCGGACCGCCCAGCGGACCGTCGTCGCGTCGCGCACCGTCACGGCGGAGCCGGACCGGCTGCCGGTCTTCGAGAACACCGGGGCAGCGGGCGGAAAGGATCTCGTCTACCGGATCGGCCAGCCGATCCGCCTGACGATGACCGACCGTGTCCGGCCGCTCCCGACCGGCCGGGACGACCGGTATCTCTACATCGTCTCCCAGCAGGGCCTGCGTTCCGCAACCGTGACGACGACCCCGCGCTTCAGCCGCACGTTCGCCGCCGCGGACGCGCCGGGCATCTTCATCATCGGCGTCCATTTCACCGGTCGCACGTATGCGCCCAAAGCCGCCGCCTGGGCCACGTTCGACACCCGGCAGCGGAGCCTCACCGTCGAGCTATCGAGCGACCGGCCAAGTTACCGGCCAGGCGACACGGTGACGGTGACCGTCAAGACGAAGGACGCGAACGGGCGACCCACACCCGCCACCGTGACCCTGCGGGCCGTCGACGAGAAGCTGTTCGCGATGGGCGCGGCGCAGGTCGCCGATCCGCTCGGCGGCCTCTACCAGCGTGTCGAGAGCGGCATCGTCCGGCTCACCGCGACCCACCAGCTGCCGATCGGGGGAACCGAGGGGGAGGGCGGGTCGACGACGGGTGGCGGTGGCGGCGGCGGCACCGAGGCGCGCGACGATTTCCGCGACACGCTCTTGTTCCGGCAGCTGCAGACCGACGCCCACGGAGTGGCCAGCGTCACCTTCCGGCTCTCCGACGACCTCACGGCGTGGCACGTCAGCGCCAGCGCGATGACCGCCTCGCTGGGCGCCGGCGAGGGCCAGCTGATGCTCCCGGTCGGGCAGCCGTTCTTCGTCGACGCGACGATCGCCGACGAGTACCTGGCCTCGGACCGACCGATCATCCGGCTGCGGGCCTACGGCTCGGCGCTCCATGCGGGCGACGCGGTCGCCTTCACCGTGGCTGCGCAGTCCCTTGGCCTTGCCCCGACGCGGGTCGTCGGGACCGCCTTCCGCGACGTCTCGGTCCCGCTGCCGAAGCTCTCCGTCGGCCGCCACGAGATCACGATCGACGCTGGCGCGACGGCCCCGGGCGGCGCGGCCCTGGCCGATCGGCTCGTCAGGACGGTCTCGGTCGTTCGGTCGAGGACGCTGCAGACGCGGACCGCATTCGCGACGGTCACGGCGGACCTCACGGTCCCTGGCGGCCCCGATGTCACCACGTACACGTTCACCGACGCCGGACGCGGCATGCTCGTTGCCCCGCTGGCGGAGCTGGCGACGTCCGGCGGCGTGCGGATCGACCAGGCGGTCACTGCGGCGATCGCGCGCGACCTCCTGATCGCCGACTTCGGGTTCGACCCCGCCCTGCTCCCGCCGGACGCCTTCGATCCAGCGACCTACCGGGCCCAGCAGCAGCAGACCGATGCGGGCGACGTCATCGCGGCCGGCCTGCCGCTCCTCCCATATGGCGGTCCGGATGCCCGGCTCACCGCGCGGGTCGCGCTGGTCGCAGCCGGTCGATTCGACCAAGGGACCCTGCGCGACGCGCTCCTCACCACCCGCGACCTGTCGTCGACGAAGCGGGACCTGCGGATCGCGGTCCTGGCGGGTCTCGCGGCGCTCGCTGAACCCGTTCTCGCGGACCTTCGGAGCGCCGCGACCGCGACGGACCTGAGCGTCGGGGAGCGGATCGACCTCGCGCTCGGGTTCGTGGCCGCCGGCGACGATGCCGCGGCCCTCGCCATCGAGCGCGACCTGCTCCAGACCAGCGGGCAGCAGCTCGGCGCCTGGACGCGGCTGCGGGTCGGCACGACCCTCGACCAGACCGTCGCCGCGACTTCCGGCCTGGCGCTGGTCGCCGCCGGGATCGGTGATCCGATCGCGATCTCGCTCGCCGCCTACGTCGACGCGAACCCGGCCAGCGACGAGCTCCACGTCCTCGACCAGGCCGGCGTGATCCAGCGGCTGCTCGCCCGAACGCCGGCTGCGGCGGCCAGCTTTGCCTGGACCGTCGACGGTCGGCGCAACGTCGTGAACCTCGCGCCCGGCCAGGCCTTCACGGTCGCGCTGACCGCCGCGCAGCGCGCCACGCTCCGCCTGGAGCCGCTCACCGGCCGGGTGGGGATGGCGGCCTCCTGGTCCGAGCCGGTCGACCTCGCCACGCTGACCGCCGATCCCGCCCTGACACTCACGCGGACGGTCACCCCGGCCGGGACCATCGGCCCGGACGCGCTCGTCGTCGTGGAGCTGATGCCGACGTTCGGGACCCAGGCCGTCCCGGGCGGCTACGAGGTCGTCGACCTCGTCGCCTCGGGTCTCGCGCCGGTGGCGCGGACCGACGGCTGGGTGGGCGAGGACGGCACGATCGGGCCGTATCGGATCGTGGGCCAGGAGGTGGACTTCTCCGTGGGAAACGACCCGCACGGGATCCCGACGGCGAAGCTGCGCTACCTGGCCAGGATCGTGACGCCGGGCGACTACGCCTGGGAGCCGGCCTCGATCCGGCTGGCCGCCGCGCCCCAGGATGGGGCATTCACCTCTCCGACCCGGGTGACGGTCGCCGATCGATGAGCCGCGGCCAGCGTCGCGCCAGCTGAAGCGACAGGTCGGACCGTTCGGTTCGTGGTCGGGACGCCAGCCGAACGCGGCCCGGAGCTCGGACTCGAGATCGGCGACCCCGTGATCGGTTAGCACGATCAGGATCGGTGTCGCGGAGCGTGGAAACGCGGCCAACCCCGGGCAGATTCAACCGGTCGATGCAACAGCCTCGGCGAACGCCTCCGATGGTGTCATCCAGCCGAGGGTCTGTCGAGGGCGTCCGTTGAGCTGGGCGGCGATGGCGTCGAGGTCCGCCTGGGTCAGGCCCGAGAGGTCAGCACCCTTGGGCAGGTATTGGCGGAGCAGGCCGTTGGTGTTCTCGTTGGTGCCCCGCTGCCAGGGGCTGTGCGGGTCGCAGAAGTAGACGGCGACGCCGGTCTCGACCGTGAAGGCGAGGTGCTCGGCCATCTCCTTGCCACGGTCCTTAGGTGAGCGAGCGACGGAGCTGCCCGGGCAGGGTCGCGACCCGCTCGGCGAGGGCATCCCGGACCGCGGGGGCGGAACGACCGGCGGGCAGGGCCGCAAGGAGGAGATAGCGGGTCCGGCGCTCGACGAGGGTGCCGACCGCCGAGCGGCCGCGGGCTCCGACGAGGAGATCGCCTTCCCAGTGCCCGGGGACCGCCCGGTCCTCGACCTCGGCCGGCCGCTCGCTGATGAGGACCATGCCGGGG
>Ga0097691_1001989_pt1 | contig 14285 bp, 15 predicted proteins | sample NGESurdeep072012_8_FD_72858 | JGI IMG/M metagenome (GOLD analysis project Ga0097691, IMG submission 72858) | Arctic peat soil microbial communities from Barrow, Alaska - NGEE Surface sample 210-1 deep-072012 | ecosystem: Environmental > Terrestrial > Soil > Wetlands > Peat ...
GGCGGGGCATGCGGGCAAGCATAGCTGAAATCGGCGTTGATCTGGCGAATCCGCTGCAGCGGGAGGCGCGTGCGCCGCGCGCGTCAGAACCGCGGTGGATAGGACGCGCATCACCATGTTCTCCTTTGCTGGTTGACCATCAGGTCGGCTATCCTAAACCTCAATCGCCGTGTGCGGGAACCCCGGCGCAGTCCGGCCCGGCCCATGGCCGTCGCCGACAAGGCGATGGACTTCTGCACCCGGAGCCGGTAGACTGCCCGCCTTTTCGCGTACCTGTGCCCATGGCCGCCGCTGTCGAGCTTATATCTCCCCAAACCGCCGAGGCCGACGCCGCGCGCGCGCCGGCGGAGCGGATTGCGCGCGAGATGGCGCGCCGCCGGACTTTCGGCATCATCGCCCACCCCGACGCGGGCAAAACCACCCTGACCGAGAAGCTGCTGCTGTTCTCCGGCGCGATCCAGCTCGCCGGCACGGTGAAGGCGCGCAAGAGCCGCCGCCACGCGACCTCGGACTGGATGGAGATCGAGAAGCAGCGCGGCATTTCGGTGGCGAGCTCGGTGATGCAGTTCGAGCACCGCGGCTGCGTGGTCAACCTGCTCGACACCCCGGGGCACCAGGACTTTTCGGAGGACACCTACCGCGTGCTCACCGCGGTCGATTCCGCGCTGATGGTGATCGATGCGGCCAAGGGCGTGGAAGAGCAGACGGTCAAGCTGCTGAACGTGTGCCGCATGCGCAACACGCCGATCCTCACCTTCATGAACAAGATGGACCGCGAAACCCGCGATCCGGTGGCTTTGCTGGAAGAAGTGGAATCCGTGCTCAAGATCCAGTGCGCGCCGGTGACCTGGCCCATCGGCATGGGCAAGTCGTTCCGCGGCGTGTATCACTTGCTGCGCGACGAGATCCTGCTGTTCACCGCGGGCGAGGACCGCGCCGACCAGGAATTCGAGGCGATCGCGGGCATCGACAACCCGCGGCTGGCCGAGATGTTTCCGCGCGAGATCGAGCAGTTGAAGAACGAAGTCGCGCTGGTGCGCAGCGCATTGCACCCGTTCGACCTCGCCGCCTTCCTCGACGGCACGCAGACCCCGGTGTTCTTCGGCTCGGCCGTCAACAACTTCGGCGTGCGCGAGATCCTGAACGCGCTGATCGACTGGGCGCCGGCCCCGCGCGAGCGCGACGCGACGCTGCGCATCGTCGCGCCGGGCGAAGCCCGGTTCTCCGGCTTCGTGTTCAAGATCCAGGCCAACATGGACCCGGCGCACCGCGACCGTATCGCCTTTTTGCGCGTGTGCTCGGGGCGCTTCGAGCGCGGCATGAAAATCAGGCACCTGCGCCTCGACCGCGAAATCAAGGTGAACAACGTGGTCACCTTCATGGCCTCGAGCCGCGAGCAGGTGGAAGAGGCCTACGCCGGCGACATCATCGGCCTGCCCAACCACGGCCAGATGCAGATCGGCGACAGCTTCTCCGAGGGCGAAGCGCTGCAGTTCACCGGCATTCCCTATTTTGCGCCGGATTTTTTTCGCTCGGTGCGCATCCGCAATCCGATCAAGGTCAAGCAGTTGTACAAGGGCCTGCAGCAACTCGGCGAAGAGGGCGCGGTGCAGGTATACAAACCCGGCCTCGGCGGCGATCTGATCCTGGGCGCGGTGGGCGTGCTGCAGTTCGAGGTGGTCGCGAGCCGGCTGCAGAACGAATACGGCGTCGACGCGGTGTTCGAGGGCACCCCGGTCACCTGCGCGCGCTGGGTGACCGGCGAGGACAAGCGCATGCTGGCCGAGTTCGAGAAGACGCTGGCGCACAACATCGCCCGCGATGCCGCCGGCAATCTCGCCTACCTCTCGCCCAACAGCGTCAATCTGCAACTGACGCAGGAGCGCTGGCCCAAGCTCACGTTCCACGAAACGCGCGAGCACGCGCTAACGTCGGACTGAACGCCGGACCTAAACGCCGGACTGAACCGGGGCGCGGCGGGGGCGAATCCGCAAGTCAGAAGAGGAAGCCCCGCTTCAAGCGGGGAGCCAAAAAATGAAACCCGCTTGAGGCGGGGCAAAATGGAAGCCCCGCATGATGCGGGGAGCCGAAAAAGGAAGCCCCGCTTGAGGCGGGGCTTGTGGCACCCCATTGCGGAAGTGCCGATGCCGTAGTTACGGCGCGTGCGGGGTTGCGCCCCGTTGATAGATGAAATTAAAAGTCATGTACCAGTCGATTTGCCTCCTTCTTAAGCGCAATTTATTTATAGACCCGGCGCTAGCGGAAGTCAAGGTCGGCGAAGACGCGGAGCGCGGTTTGGACCGGGTTCGTTCTCCCGCTTCGGCCTGGGGCTGGCGGTCGGGCATTGCCTCGGTCACGGGCTTGGAGTAGATTGCCCAATTACAAAAATAATGCTTGTCCGGCGCGCTGGAGTTTGCCTCGCCCGGGAGCAGGATCACGAAGGACGGGAAACATGAAAACTGCATGGATCGCAGCAATCGCGCTTGCCGTGGCCGGGAGCGCGCTGGCGCAAGGCAGCTACCCGACCCGCCCCGTCACCATGGTGGTCGGATTTGCGCCCGGAGGCGGCACCGACACGGTGGCGCGCATTATCGCTAAGAATCTCAGCGAGAGCCTCGGCCAGCAGGTGGTGGTCGAGAACAAGGCGGGGGCAGGTGGCAATATCGCCGCCGAATATGTAGCCCGTGCGGCGCCGGATGGCTATACGATTCTGCTTGGCAACGTGGGGTCGCTCGCGGTAGCGCCACACATGATCGCCAGTCTCGGCTACGACCCGCTGCGCGACTTCGCGCCGATCACCATGGCGGTGGTGTTCGCCAACGTGATTGTGGTGCCGCCCTCGGTGCCGGCGCAATCCCTGGCCGAGTTCGTAAAGCTGGCGCAGGCGAAGCCGGGGACGGTTACCTACGGTACCTCCGGAATCGGCGGCGCCGGCCACCTCGCTGGCGAACTGTTCAATATGCGGGCGAATATCGATCTTGTCCACGTGCCTTACAAGGGCGGCGGTCCATCGATGCAGGGTCTGCTCGGCGGCCAGGTCATGTCGAGTTTTGCGACACCGGTGTCCGTAGTCGAGCACATGAAGGCGGGCAAACTCCGCGCCCTTGCCACCACGGGGCCGAAGCGCGCGGCGCTCCTGCCCGACGTGCCGACGGTGGCCGAGTCGGGCTACCCCGGCTACGAGGCGATGAACTGGTACGCCTACGTCGCTCCGGCGAAGACGCCGAAGGAGATCGTCGAACGGCTGAATCGCGAGCTGGTGAAGGCTCTCAACAATGCGAACGTCGTGGCCCTGCTGCAGCAGCAGGGGCTCGAGCCCAGCCCCAGTTCACCCGCGGAGCTCGCGCGTTACATCGAGCGCGAATACCAGACCTGGGGACGCGTGGTGAAGCGCGCCGGCATCAAGGCGCAGTGACGGCGAACCCGCCGCGATTGCAATCTTAGAGGCCGTTTCAGAATTACAGAAACGGCCCCTGAATTAGGGGAGCATGAGGGGCCGAGGAAGGGGTGGGACCCTTCCTTTCCCACCTTGGTCCCCTCATTTTGTAATTAGCTCGTAGGAACATCCATGGACCAGACACAGGAACGCACGCGCGAGATCGACGCTGCCGTGGCCGATATCCGCGCCATCGAGCAGCGCGACGGCGTCACGCGCGCAAGCCTCGCGAAAATTCGGCAACGGCTGATCCAGCTCGCAGCGCGCACCGATCTGTTCACGGTGCAGGATTTTCCGCCGCCCGCGCCCGGCGGCGCGCGCAACTCCTGCCTTTATCGCCTGGCCGAGGACGCCGACCACCGCTTCGCGCTGTATGCCAATTCCTCCCTCGGCGGTTACGCCACGCCTGCGCACAACCACACCACCTGGGCGGTGATCGTCGGCGTGAGCGGCGAAGAGCTGAACCGGTTCTACGACCGCACCGCCGAAAACGGCGTGCGCGAGAAAGGCCAGCACGTGGTGCGGCAGGGCTCTGGCGTGTCGTTCATGCCCGAGGACCTGCATTCCATCCACATCGACGCGCCGCTGCTGAATTTCCACATGTACGGGCTCGCGCTGGAGCAGTTGCACCGGCGCGAGTTCTACCAGCCCGACGAGCACGCCTGGGGAATATTCCCGCCGCATTCCGACATTCGCGAAGCGCGTCCCGGCCGCGCATGAGCCCGACGGGCCGCCCCAAGGGCGAATCCTTGGCGCGAAGCGACAAGGTAGTCCAATGACCCTCGCCATTTCGCCCTCGGCGCTGCGCGAGCTCCTGCTCTCCGCCACCGAGTTCGCGCTGCTCGACGTGCGCGCTTATCTCAACTGGGAAGTCGCGCTGGTCGAGCAGATCAAGCGCGATCCGACCATCCGCTTTCGGGCGTACGACTGAAGTTTGCGCCGCCGCGGTTCGCCCGCGGTAGAATCGCCGTGGGAACTCGCGGTTTCCGCAAAGCTATGCGCGCCATGTACCTCATCACGCCACAGGCCATCAAGGTGCTCAAGCACCCGGGCGCGTTCGCGCTGCAGGTGCTGAGGGCGTTTCGCGCCAATCAGGGCCTGCTCCTCGCCGGCGCCGTGGCGTATTACACCCTGCTCTCCCTGGTGCCGCTCCTCATCCTGGTGGTGGTCGCGCTGTCGCATGTGATCGACCAGGCGGTGCTGCTCGCGACCCTGCGGCGCGCGCTGGAGTGGGTGGTGCCGGGGCAATCGCAGGCGATGCTGCAGGAGGCGACGGTGTTTTTTACTCACCGCGACGTGATCGGCTGGGTGCTGCTTGCGACCATGCTGTTCTTCAGCTCGCTCGCCTTCCGCGTGCTGGAGAACGCGATCTCGGTGATATTTCTGCATCGCGTGGCGGAGCGCAGGCGCCACTTTCTGCTCTCGGCGCTGCTGCCCCTCGGTTACATCGTATTCATCGTCGCGGTGCTGTTCGTGGAAACCTTCGTCTTCGCCAATCTGCTTGCGTTCGGTCGAGAAAACATCGCCGTCCTGGGGCACACCTGGTCACTCGGCGGATTCGCGCGCCTCCTGGTCTATCTGGCCGGCGTGGCGGTCGAAATCCTGCTCATCTCCTCCATCTATTTTTTCATGCCGGTGGGCCGGATTTCGCCGAGCCATGCGCTGATCGGCGGCGCCACGGCGGGCCTGTTGTGGGAAATCATCCGCCACGCTCTGGCGTGGTATTTCGACACGCTGTCGCAAGTGAGCGTGGTGTACGGATCGCTCGCCACGGTCATCATCGTGCTGCTCAGCCTGGAAATCGCGGCGACGCTGCTGTTGCTGGGAGCGCAGGTGATCGCGGAATACGAACGCATCGGCCAAGCCGATGCGCATCGGCCGCCGGCGGCGCTGCGCATCGGGGCGGCGGCGGGCAAGCCGGCTGCGCTTAGCTGACCAGGTTGTCCGGATCGGGTGCCTCGCCCCGCAGGTGGCGCACGATGTTGGTCGCGGCGATGAACAGGCCGAAATAGTGTTTGAGGCTGTTTATGCCGTGCTTCCTCCGTTGGGGTCCCTTCGGGGACGCAGGACTGAGGCTACAGTGTAACTCTGGTGCCGAGTTCGATCACGCGATCGGGGAGCAGTTTGAAATACTCCGCGGTTGCGGGACTGTTGCGCTGCATCCAGCGGAACAGCTCCCGGCGCCAGGTGAACAACCCCGGCTTCGCAGCGCGCGCGAGGGTGGCTTTGCCGAGGAAAAAAGTCGTATCCAGGGGCTCGAATTTCAAGCCGTGGCGCTCGAGCAGCTTCAATCCTTTTGGCACGTCGGGTTCCTCCATGAAACCGTAGTGCAGCGTCGCCTGGTAGACATGGCCGCGCTCGAGCACGCGCACCTCGGTGCGCTCGAAGTCGGACAGACGCGGCACATCCTCGTTGCCGATGGTCAGGAACACGATGCGCTGGTGCAGGACTTTGTTGTGCTTGAGGTTGTGCATCAGCGCTGTCGGTACCGAGGTGGGGTCCGGCGAGAGGTACACCGCGGTGCCCGTAACGCGTGGAATGCTGGCGCTGCACAGCGCGGGGAAGGCATCCAGGGGCACGCACTTGCTTCTCTCATGCGCAGTGAGGATCGTCTCCGCGTCCTTCCAGGTCGTCAGCATCACGAACAGCGCCAGGCCGCACGCGAGCGGGAACCACCCGCCGTCGGCGATCTTGGTGGCGTTCGCGGCAAAAAATACGAGTTCCATCGCACCGACCAGCGCGAGCACGGCAAGCAACAGCGGGTTCGATCGTTTTGGCTGATGCACGGCAACCACCGCGACCAGCGCCGTCGTCAGCACCATGGTCCCGGATACCGCGATGCCATAGGCCGACGCGAGGGCGCTCGAATTCTTGAACCCCAGCACGAGCAGGATGACCAGCACCAGCATGACCCAGCTCAGTTGCGGGACATAGATCTGACCGCGCTCGGTCTCGGAGGTGTGCCGGGTTTGTATGCGCGGAAGGTAGCCAAGGCGCGTGGCCTGTTGCGTGACCGAGAACGCGCCGGAGATCGTCGCCTGCGAGGCGATCACCGTTGCCGCCGTGGCGAGCAATACCAGCGGCAGCAGGAGTTCGTCCGGCGCGAGCAGATAAAACGGGTTCTTGACCGCCGCGGGATTGCGCAGCACCAGCGCTCCCTGGCCAAAGTAGTTGATGATCAACGCGGGAAATACCAGCCCGAACCACGCCAGCCGGATCGGCTTCGCGCCGAAGTGGCCCATGTCGGCGTACAGCGCCTCCGCCCCGGTAAGGGCGAGGAACACCGCGCCGAGCACAAGAAAAGTGAGCCCTGGCGACCGCCAGGCGAAGGCGAGCGCGTGCCTTGGGTCGAGTGCCGTGAGCACGGCGGGCGTTTGCGCAATCGAGACTGCGCCGAGCGCGGCAAGCGTAAGGAACCAAATGACCATAATCGGACCGAAGAGCTTGCCCAGCGCACCTGTGCCGCGGCTTTGGATGGCAAACAAGCCGACCAGGACCGTAATCGTGATCGGCACAATCCAGCGCTCGAAGGCGGGTGTGGCCACCGAAATCCCTTCGACCGCGGAGAGCACCGAGATTGCGGGTGTGATGATCGCGTCGCCGTAGAACAGCGACGCGCCAAAGATGCCGAGCATCGCCACCGTCCAGGAAAGGCGCGGATGCTCGCGCGTCAGGCGCAAAGCGAGCGCGAGGAGGGCGAGTATGCCGCCTTCGCCGCCGTTGTCGAAGCGCAGCACGATGCTGATGTATTTCAGGGAAGCGATCAGCGCGATAGCCCAGAACAGCATCGACAGCACCGCGAGCACGTTCGCCTCGGTGAATGGCAGGCCGTGCGGGCCGTTGAGCGCCTCCTTGAACGCGTACAGCGGGCTGGTGCCGATGTCGCCGTAGACGACGCCGAGCGCGGCGAGGCTCAGTATCGTCAGCGAGGATTTGGCGCTCGATCCGATGCCGGCGGCGGCGATTGAAGTCATGGGTAAACTCGGAAAGGCTGCGAAAGGAAAGCGACTATATCCTCTTTTATGCTGCGTTGCCACATAGACGGTCAAGCGGGTATTTCAGCATGACCAAACCCGAAAATGTCATTCCGAGCGCAGCGAGGAATCGGCCTATAACATTGTCATTCCGAGCAAAGCGAGGAATCTGCTGTTGCATCAATCTAAAAGCAGATTCCTCGGCCTGCGCCCCGGAGGAAGTCCCCTTGGGGGACGGCCTCGGAATGACATAATTCACCATAACCAAGACCAAGCGCGAAAAGCTGCTGGCGTCGATCCGGGCCAGCCCAAAAGCGGTCGGTTTCGAGGATGCCTGCAATGTCGCAGAACGCCCGGGATTCACCCATAAGGGCGGACAGGGATCGCACCGCGCCTTTGAACGGGCGGATGAGCCTGACCTGCTCAACTTCCAGAACCGCAGTGGATATATCCCGCTCTACCAGGCGAGGCAACTGATCAGGATGATGGACAAGTACGGAGGCGAAGATGACGAAGTATCCGATTGAAGTGTTCTGGAGGGACGAGGACGAAGGCTATATCGCTGTCGTTTCCGATCTCGCGGGCTGCAACGCATGGGGCAAGACCGAAGCCGAGGCGATCCGCGAGGCGCACGACGCCATCGCCACGTGGATCAAGGCCGCCAAAAGCATGAAGCGGGCGATTCCGGCGCCGTCCAAGCCGGCGGACGAAATGGCTTACAGCGGCAAATTCCTCATGCGCGTGCCAAAGCGCCTGAACGCGGAGATGGCGAAGGCGGCGAAAGCGCAGGGCGTGAGCCTCAACCAGTATGTGCTGTACCTGCTCACCGAGCGGCACGCACAGGGCAAGCAGGCTGCCTAGCCGTCAATGGCCATCAGCGGCTACAACGAGGCCGATAAGCCGCCACCGGCTCAATATGCTGATACCGCTTCGAATCCCGCTCAAGCTCCCAGAGATCGACCGCTGCCTGCATTCGAAGCCAACTCTCAGGCGTGGTGCTCGTCGGAAATCTCAAACATATTTGGGGTCAATGACGAGCAATTTCTCGCCGTTGTTTCTAGTCTTCATCATCCTTGAACATGCTGATCACCCGCGTGCGCTTCGAGTCGGCGGCGTAGCGTTCCATCTTCACCAGGATGGGGAATAGCAGTTCCAGCTTGGCGCGGGCCGCGGATTCCTTTTCAAAAGTCAGCAGTTGTCCGTCCGGCCCTTTGACGTCGTGCCAGGCCTGTGGGTCGTTGTCGTCTTCCTGTACTTGCAGTTTGAACATTCTTGGGCCTTCCTGGAGTTGCGGCGGTTATGCAGCCTTGAGCACAATATTTGGCCGTTTGCAAACTGAAACGTGATCCGCCAGTTCGGCATTCCGGTCATGATAACTCCTTACCCGACTTCCTCGCCGTTGCGCTCGAGTTTGAATTCCAGATGCCGCTTCACCGCCGGCCATTCGTGCGCGAGGATCGAATACACGCAGGTGTCGCGCAGGCTGCCGTCGGAATGCCGCTGGTGGCTGCGCAGAATGCCGTCCTGCTTCGCGCCCAGGCGCTCGATCGCGCGGCGGCTGGCATGGTTGAAGAAACTCGTGCGGAATTCGACCGCGATGCAGCCCAGCGTCTCGAACGCGTGCGTCAGCAGCATGAGCTTGCATTCGGTATTGAGCGGCGTGCGCTGCGCCGATCTTGCATACCAGGTGGAACCGATTTCGACGCGGCGGTTGTTCGTGTCGATGTTCATGTAGGTCGTCATGCCGACGATTTTGCCGCTGGCCCGGTTGCGCACTGCAAACGGCAACATCGCGCCGGCCTGCTGCAGGCCGAGTCTGCGTTCGATTTCGGCGCGCATTCCTTCAGGCGCTGGAATCGAGGTGTACCAAAGTTTCCATAACTCGCCGTCGCGCACGGCTTCGAGCAGATCTGCATGATGCGCGGCTGCAAGCGGTTCGAGCGACGCGTGGCGTCCGCTGAGCGTGACGGATTCGGTGAAAGGATTCATGATGATTTCTTCGGGTTGCTGAATCAATGGATTATGGGCGCCGGAAACGGCTCATGTTTCCGGAGCAAAATTGTTTCCGAGCCCCGGTGTTGCACGAAATGCGCATCAGCGCGCGTGGGTAACGCCGCCATCGACGATCAGCGTCGAGCCCACCACGTAATCGCCCGCGCGGGATGCGAGGTAGATCGCCGCGCCTGCCATGTCCTCGTCGCGTCCGATGCGTCCGGCCGGAATGCGCTTCACCACTTCATGGGCCCGGTCGCGCGCGTCGCGGTTCATCTCCGACGCAAATGCACCCGGCGCGATCGCGCTGACCACGATGTTGTCCGTGATCAGGCGCAGAGCCATGCGGCGCGTCAGCTGAATCAGGCCTGCCTTGCTTGCCGCGTAGGAATAGGTCTCCTGCATGTTCACCGAGATGCCGTCGATGGAGGCGATGTTGATCACCTTGGCCGGCGCGGTTACCGCCGCTTTGCGCAACAGCCCGATCAGCGCCTGGGTCAGGAAGAACGGCATCTTCAGATTCAGGTCGACGACCTTGTCCCACCCCTTTTCGGGAAACTCGTCGAACGGCGCACCCCAGGCCGCGCCCGCGTTGTTCACCAGAATATCGAGCTTCGATTCATGCGCCGCGTACGCCTTGACCAGTTTCCGCGCGCCTTCCACCGAAGACACATCCGCCGGCAGGGAAACGCAGGCGCCCGTGTCCGAGAGCTCGGCCGCCGCCTTGTCGCAGGCATCTGCCTTGCGCGACGAGATGTAGACGCGCGCTCCCTGGGCGAGGAAGCCGGCCGCGATCATGCGGCCGATGCCGCGCGAACCGCCGGTGACGAGAGCGGTGCGGCCCTTGAGCGAGAAAAGATCATTCATCTGGTAGTCCCTTTCAGATCGGGGCCATGTCCTGCCGGCGGGTCAGTCCCCTTGGGTGATCGAAGGCGCCTATTGTCGCGCATTTGTGCGGCATGGTGCTTTGCGCTGCGCCGATGGTGGCGCAAGCGTGACCCGGTCCTCGGGGGACACTCAGCCGCCGAGATGGAAGGTCGCAAGCAGAAACAGGGTGAACCAGGGCACCCGCGCCACCAGCAACAGGCCGAGGAACAGCACGACCAGGAACGGAATCATCGCGCGCGATCGCAATGGCTCGGAGGCAGACGCGCCGCGTGCCGCCCCGTCCACGGGTCAGACCCATGGAACTCCTTGGTGTTAGCGGCCTGTCCTCGTGCGCCCCATGGGATCCGCGCCGCTGTCCTGACGCGTTGCGGCCTCGCCTGCTTGCGGCGCTTCATGGCGTTCGCCCGGCTCGGGCCGAGTTGCTTGCCGGTTGCCGCGCGATGCCGGTGCGGGTTGCGCAGCCGGTGCGGGTTGCGAGACTGGCGCGGGTTGTGCAACTGGTGTGGGATGCGCGACTGGTGCGGGATGCGCGACTGGCGCGGGTGGCATGACCGGTGCGGGTTGCATGGCTGGCGCGGGATGCGCGGGTTGCACAGTGCCGCGCGTTTCGCGATGGTGATCCAATCGCGTATCGGCTGGCGCGGGTTGCACCTTGGCGCGGGTCTCGGCGGCAGGCCGCGCATCGGGCCGGCGGCCATCGGATCGCGCTTCAGGGCGCGCCTCAGGCCGAGCGGCGGGGCGCACCTCCATGCGCTCGTCCGAACGGCGCGGCTCGGCTGGCCTGGCGCGATTGCCCTGGCCCTGCGGCGCGCTCGCCGCGCCGAAGCGCTGCTGCGCCTCGACGCTGCGATAGGCCATGCCCCTGCGGTGCTCCGGTTCGTGGTGCCATGCGCCGGGCGCGCGATTTGCGATCACCGCGCGGTTCACGGCTACGCTATGGCTGTAATAGTAGTTGTTGACCCGCACCACCCGGACCTCGCGCCGGGGCCAGTCGAACGCGCCGAAGAAAAATCCCGCCGAAATGCCGACCGGCGGTCCCCAGTAGAAGCCCCTCGCGTAGCCCGGCCGCGCGTAATAGCCTGGCCAGGGCTGCCAGTAGACCGGCGGATAGGCGGGCCACCACCACGACCCGTACACCACCAGCGGGTCGTAGTAGGGCACATAGACGACCTGGGGGTTGAGCAGCTCCAGCATCAAGCCCGACCCGCTGTCGAGCACGCGCACGCGATCATCCGAGCGCAGATTGCCCGCGGTCTCCGCTCTGCGCCGCAGGGCCTGCACCGTATCCATCACCTGCGCTTGCTGATCGAGGAACGCGTCGCCCAGCGCTTGCGTCCATGGCAGGTTCTCGTCCATGCGCTCGAGCACCTGCGGGAATGCGACCAGCGATTTCACGCTCGGATCCCAGTTCTCGCCCTCGGCCGCGCGCACCGCGTCGTCGCCGGAAAGACCGGGGCGGGCCCTGGACCAGCGCGCGGCTTCGACCACTTCGAGCGGGTAGGTCGATGCCATCAGGATCTGCGACAGCAGCGCGTCGGGGTAGAGCGCGATCGGCGCGAGCATCTGGTCGAGCTCCTGCTGCGAGACCACATATGCGGGCTGGGCGTGCGCGCCGCCTTGCGCTAGCACCAGCGCGAGCGCGGCGAGCAGCGCGAAAAGCCGGGAGACCCTATTTCCAGAGAACGTTTTCATGTGCACCGCCTGTCTGGGCAACGGGCGCCGGCGCAGGAATCCGCGATCCCGGTGCGCTTGCCCCGATACCTGTGAGAACGCATCGGCGGCGCCGCGGTTCACGGCGAAAGTGCAAATATATGTAACGAACGCGGGAAAAGGGGATGGAGCCGCTGTGAACCCTGTCCGGGCTCAGTGCGAGTAAGCTTTCGCTATCGCTTCCCATCCTCAACGTGGAGATGACCATGCTGGCCTGTGCAGGTAACGACAACACGAGCGGCGGATCGTGAAAACCGATGCAATGATCGACGAAGTGCGCGCCTGGGTCGCGCAGGCGCAGCGCGTGGTGGTCCTCACCGGCGCGGGCATCTCGACCGAGTCGGGCATTCCGGATTTCCGCGGGCCGCAGGGCGTGTGGACGCGGGATCCGGAGGCGGAGAAGCTGTCCAACATCCGCTACTACATGGCCGATGCCGAGATCCGCAAGAAAGCCTGGCAGGCGCGGCTGGTGCATCCGGCGTGGGAGGCGCGGCCGAACGCGGGCCATGAGGCCATCGCCGGGCTCGAGCGGCGCGGCAAGCTGCATGCGCTCATCACCCAGAACATCGACGGCCTGCACCAGAAGGCGGGCAACTCGCCCGAGCGCGTGATCGAGGTGCACGGCACGGTGCTGAAAGTGGTGTGCATGAGCTGCGGCTGGAAGGGGCCGATGCAGGAGACGCTGATACGCCTGCTCACCGGCGAGGACGATCCGCCGTGCACGCTCTGCGGCGGCATCCTGAAGAGCGACACCATCTCCTTCGGCCAGAACCTGGTGCCCGAGGTGATCGAGCGCGCGATGCGCTCGGCGGCCGAGGCCGACTGCTTCATCTCGGTCGGCACCAGCCTGCAGGTCTATCCCGTCGCGGGCGCGGTGTCCGAGGCCAAGGCGGCCGGCGCGCGCGTGGTGATCGTCAACGCCGAGCCAACGCCGTTCGACGACATCGCCGACGCGGTGCTGCGCGAATCCATCGGCAAGACGCTGCCGCTGATTCTTTAGTGAGGGTGTGAACAAGGGGGCGGCGCCCCCTTGTCCCCCAAGGGGACTTCCTTCGGGGCGTAAATCCCCCAAGTTAGAGGAAGCTCTGATTACGTCACAGACTTAGAACTTATCCGTAAATAATATTTATCTTGAGATGCACTTTGCGGAACGCGATGATGCCAGCTGCGAGATGGTTGAGCGCGAGGAAGCTGCGCTCAAGTTTCTCATAGCGCACCAGCAGCTTGCGAAAACGGTTGAACCAACTATGGCAGACCTCAACAATCCAACGTCGGGCTTTCTTTCCGGGATGCCGTTGCTTTGCCTTCTTCTCCTGCGTTCGACTGGCCACATGAGGAATGTAGCCATGGCGCTCAATGATCTCCAACGCCGGCTGGCCGTGATATCCGGCATCCAGGCACAAATGCTTGGAGCGACGCTCGACCGGCACCTCGCGCTTGATCATGATGGACGACAGGACTGCGTCGAGTTGCGTAACGTCATGCCGGTTCGCTCCGGTCACGACGAACGACAAGGGGACGCCACGGCCGTCGACCAGCAGGTGACGCTTGCTCCCATTTTTTTCCCCGATCAGTCGGGTTGGGCCCGACCTGCTCTTGTGCCAATGGAGCCTTGAACATGGCTCCGTCGATACTCTGCCATCGCCAAGCGATGCCTTCCATCTGGTCGTATTCTGCCAACCCCGTCGCCCAGATCGCTTCGAACACGCCGGCACGCTCCCATTCCAGAAACCGCTTGTGGATCGCGCTGGCGCTACCGAAGCGCTCCTTCGGCAAAGCTTTCCACTGGCAACCGGTTCGCAACACATACACAACCGCTTCGAACACCAGTCGCGCTGGTTTGGGTGTGCGACCACCGCCCGCCTTACGCGCGTATTCCTTGTCCACCGGACGCTCTCGGACTGGCACCAACGGCTCCACTCTCGCCCAGAAATCATCGGTTACCACCCATGACGCCACACGCTTCTTTGCCGGATTCTTTGTCGCCATCGCCAGCGGATTCTGCGCGTACGCGGCCTTGACCACCGCCGCGATGTTCAGGGTGAAGGAGCCCTAAGTCCAGACGCTGGCTCAGCGCGACTTGAGCAGGTCGCGGATTTCGGTGAGCAGCTGTTCCTGCTTCGAGAGGACCGGCGCCTTCTCGGCTTCCTTGGCGATCAGGCGGCCGAGGGCGCGGATCGTGATGAACAGCACAAAAGCGATAATGATGAAGTTAATGACAATGGTGAGAAAACTACCCCAAGCCAATACAGCACCTTGCTTTTTTGCCTCCATCAAAGTGGCGG
>Ga0097691_1001991_pt1 | contig 14278 bp, 15 predicted proteins | sample NGESurdeep072012_8_FD_72858 | JGI IMG/M metagenome (GOLD analysis project Ga0097691, IMG submission 72858) | Arctic peat soil microbial communities from Barrow, Alaska - NGEE Surface sample 210-1 deep-072012 | ecosystem: Environmental > Terrestrial > Soil > Wetlands > Peat ...
TCGTCCGCGGCTTACTGGCCCGTAGCCGCCATGCCTCCCCGAGCCGCCACGTCTCCCGGCGGTTCGGAGCAGGCTGTTGTCGGTAAAGTCAGCTCACCGAACGTTGGCCCGACTTGTCCGGCACGCTTTTCCATTGCGTGAGGCTGTCGGTAATTACCTTCATCGCCGTTGTTGCCGCGTGGCTCAGACTGGCGTAGCCGGCGATCTCACGGCTCACGCGTTCGCCCTCGTTGCGCAACATCTCGCGCACGCTTTCCAACTCGCGAATAACCCGGTCGATTTCCTCCATCGACGCGCCGGAGACCCGCCGGATCAGCGTATTTATGTTCTCGGACGCCGGATCGCCGGCCGGCTCAGTCTCGCTCGGTTGCCGGCGCAGGAACGCCACGTCGCGCCGGACGAATTCGCGGATCTCGCCCTCGAACGCGTTCGCCGCGGCCTGATCTACATCGCTCAGTTTTTGCGGTGGACGCCGGTCCGGCGGAGCGTATTTCTCCGGGCCGGATATCTCTGGGGGACCAAGCTTGTCCAAACCAAGCCGCTCGGGTTTGATGGTCGTCATGGTCTACTCCTACCCAGGCGCAACCATTGTGCTGACGCTTCCTAGTAGGATCGATTGCGCATGCGGCTGAGGCGGCCGTTGGGCAAGATGAGGGCGGCATTGGGGCTCATTGCGGCGGGGCAACGCCTCAGCCACGGCGCTTTCTACGGGGCTGAACGCGTTGTTCGCTGTAGCGTAAAAGCTCATCGACCTGCGCAACAACCTTGCCAAAACCGTCAGCCTATGCCTTCGCCGCGTGGCTGGCTGCGTAATCCCGGCAGCTCCCTCGCCACGCTGGTGCAAAGGCCAACGCTAAAATAACATTCAACCTTGACCACTCAGTGGAGACCAATCAGATGATCAAAGAGGTACGGCGACGAGGAAGGGCATGGTGAGCACGACCGGCTTTCGCGGCCGGCTCGCCGGCGGCGAACTTGCCGCCGGCCTCGTGGTCGCGCATTCGCGCACCGCATCGATCGCGCGCATCGCCGCGAGCTGCGGCTATCACTGGCTGTTCATCGATCTCGAACACGGACCGACCAGCCTCGATGTCGCCAGCCAGATCTGCGTCGCAGCGCTCGACGCCGGCATCACGCCGTTCGTACGGGTACCCGAGAACACGCCGGGCTGGATTGGACGCGCGCTCGATGGTGGCGCCGTCGGTATCGTCGTGCCGCATATCGATTCGGCGGCCGACGCGAAGCGCGCAGTCGATGCCGCGCGTTATTCGCCCACCGGCTTGCGCTCGCTGTCCGGCATGCTGCCGCATTTCGGCTATCAGGCGTTGCCGGCGCGCGAACAGATGGCGCAAGCCGAGGCGCTGACCTTCGTGGTCGGCATCATCGAAACCAAGGAAGCGATCGAGCAGATCGACGCCATTGCCGCGGTGCCCGGCCTCGACGCGTTGCAAGTCGGCACCAGCGATCTGTCGGTGTCGCTCGGCGTGCCGGGGGAACTCGACCACCCGACGGTGCAGGGCGCGGTGCGGCGCACGATCGAAGCCTGCCGGCACCACGGCAAGGTGCCCGCGGTCGGCGGCGCCTATCGCGACGATTGGCTGCGACTCTATGCTGGCATGGGTATTCGGCTGATGCTGGTCGGCAACGATCTGTCGCTGATGGTCGGCGCGTTGCGCGAGCGTGCGGGCTTTGCCGCTGGACTAGGCAGCCCAAAAGCGTGACAGGTTTTCACCATACCGTATCGCCTGCCTGCGGCAGCGTGTCGCCTACCAGTTTCTGAGGCGCGGTTCCCGCAATGCTCGCTTGACCGGGTCGGTGGGACCGAATTTGATGCCGCCAGACTGCGCCGCCAACGGACCCTGCAAAAGAAGCCGACGGTCGGAAAACAAAATTGGGAGGAATTCATGCACCGAACCACCAACATCTCATGTTGGCAGATCGTCGCGCGCGCCGCCGGAGTCTTGCTCGGGTTCGCGGTCTTCGCCGCGCCGGCCGCCGCGCAGATGAAGGAAGTCAACTTCATCGTCGTCAACAACCTGTTCAGCTCGCCCGCCTTTGTCGCCGCCGAGAACGGCTATTGGGAAAAGCAGGGTCTCAACGTCAAAATCAAGCTGACCGCCAGCGGTCGGCAGGTGACGCAAGCGCTGCAAGCTGGCGAGGCGCAGTTCGGCCACGCCGCGCTGTCGACTACGATCGCATCGGCCCGCGCCGGCGGTAACATGCTTACCGGTGTAATGCCTTATTTCAATGCCGCCGAGTACATCGCGCTCGGAGGGCGCGCGATCATCGGCCGCAAGGACCGCGGCATCGACGCCAAGGATCCGAAGACTCTAGAAGGCAAGAAGATCGGCTATTTGCGCGGCAGCACTAACGACGTCTACCTGCGGCAATGGTTCAAGAAGAACAAGCTCGATATCAGCAAGGCGACCTTGATCAACCTACCGGTCGCCGACATGCCGATCTCCGTCGTGCAGGGCGTTGTGGATGCCGTGGTTCCATGGGAGCCGTATTCCGCCCAGGCGATCCGCGAACTCGGACCTAACGCGGTGATCGTCAGCCGCGCCGAGGAAGGTCTCGTCTCCGACGTAATCGGCGTCGTTGCCCACCAGGACTGGATCAGCAAGAACTACGATCTGCTGGAGAAGTTCTCGATCGGCATTGCCCAGGCGGCGCAGTTCATCCGGCAGAATCCGCGCAAGGCCGCCGAGATCGACACCCGCTACATCGACGGGATGAACGTCGAGGACGCGGTCGAGGGCTTTAAGACGCTGCACTGGGATCCGCGCATGTCGGTGTGCACCATCGAGGGCACCGTCGCCGCCGGCAACGAGATGATCAAGGATGGCCTGATCAAGCAGGACAAGCCGTTCGTGCCGGCCGACTTCATCGACGCGACCGTGCTCAACCGCGTGCAGCAGAAGCACCCGGAGCTGTTCTCGGATCTGCCGGCGCTGCCGAAGACGGTGGCCGAGTGCAAGGGCCAACTGGTCCATTGATCGTGGCCCAGATCCCGCGGCGCGGGCGGCCTGGATCGGGGTCGCTCGCCCTATTGACGGAGCGCCCATTCGAGTGAACACGATGGCCGCAACTGCTTCCGCCGACAAGATCGTCGTTTCTGGCTTTCGCCATTTCTTCGACACCGAAGACGGGCCGGTGCAGGCGACCGGCATGATCGACCTAACGATCAGCGCCGGCGAGTTCGTCACGCTGGTCGGCCCAAGCGGCTGCGGCAAGACTACGCTGCTCAAGGCGATGGCCGGTTTCTTCCGTCCGACCGAAGGCACCATCCACTGCGACGGCAGGCTGGTGACCGCGCCAGGCCGCGAGCGCGGCGTCGTATTCCAGGAACTGGCGATCCTGCCATGGCGCACCGTGCGCAAGAATATCGGCCATGGCCTCGAAATCGCCGGCGCGCCGAAGGCCGAGCGCGAGGAAAAGGTAGCGCGGCTGATCGATCTGATCGGTCTTGGCGGCTTCGAGGACCGCTATCCGCATGAATTATCCGGCGGCATGCGCCAACGCGTCGCCGTCGCCCGCACCTGGGCCGCCGACCCGGACGTGATCCTGATGGACGAGCCGTTCGCGGCGGTCGATGCCATGACCCGCCTGACGCTGCAGGAGGAACTCGGCCGGCTGAGCTTAGCGACGCGCAAGACCGTGTTCTTCATTACCCATTCCGTCGACGAAGCGGTGTTCCTTGGCGATCGCGTACTGGTGATGACGCGTCGGCCCGGCACCATCAAGGCGGAGATCGACGTGCCGCGCCGCGCCGCCGGCGGTCGCGACTGGGAGAGCTTCACCACCGACGCCGAAATGCAGGGCATCGCCGAACGCGTGCTCAAGCTGGTGCGCGCCGAACGCGGCCTGACCCCGGCCGAGGAGGCACGCGCGGCCGCCGGGACCAGCGCATGAACTTGGCGCGCGCACCGCACGCGCCTGCCGCCCAACCGCTGCCGGTCCAAGCCGGACTAGCCGCCGCGGTTCGCCAATTGCGCGGCGTGAAGATCCTGTTCCCATTCGTGGTGCTGATCGCGATCTGGTGGACGATCCAGGCGACCGGCAATTTCGCCGACCGGGTGCTGGTGTCGCCCGAGCGCGTGTTCGACACCATGGTGCTGCTGATCAGCCATGGCGTGCTCGCCGAATATATCAGTACCAGCCTGACGATGATCGGGATCGCCACGGTGGTCTCGATCCTGTTCGGCGTGCCGATCGGTTTCGCCGTCGGCGCCAACCGCTATGCGGCGCGGTCGCTCGAGGGCTTTCTGCGCTTCCTGCAGGGTGTGTCAGGCATCGCCTGGCTGCCGTTGATCATCATCTGGTTCGGCTTTACCCACACCACGACCCTGGCGGTGGTGATCTACACTCTGATCGTACCGATCATCTTCAACACCATGGTCGGCGCCCGCGCCATCCCCGAACATTATGCGCTGGCGTTGCGCTCGCTCGGCGCCGGGCGGCTGCGGCTGATTACCGACGTCTATCTGCCCGGTGCGCTGCCCAGCATCGTGGTCGGGCTGCGACTCGGCATGGGCTATGGCTGGCGGGCGCTGATCGCCGCGGAGATGCTCGTCCGCCAAGGCGGGCTCGGCGATCTGATTTTCGGCGCGCGTACTTCTGGCCAGATCGATCGCATCATCGGCGGCATGATCGTCATCGGCACGCTCTATGTGCTGATCGACCGCTTGCTGGTGCAGCCGATCGAGAACCTGACCGTGGCGCGCTGGGGAGTGTTGCGCAAATGAGCGTGCAAGCTCCGACCGCCAAAAATACCACCCATAGCGCCCGCCGCGCGCTTGACCGGCTGACCTGGATGCTGGTTCCGGCGGCGCCGTTCCTGATCGTGCTGCTGATCTGGGTCATGGCGACGGGTATTTTGCATCCGTCCAAGGAAACGCTGCCGCCAGTCACGGACGTGATCGCATCGATCCACGAACTCGCGGTTTCCGGTCAGCTCGCCACCAATGTGATGGCAAGCCTGTACCGGTTGCTGCTCGGCAGCGTCCTCGGCATCGTCACCGGCGTGATTGGCGGCTTCATCGTCGGTCTCAACCGCAAGATGGCCGAGACCCTTAATCCGGTGGTGGTGTTTTTCAACGCGCTTTCCGGCATCGTCTGGCTGCCGCTGATGATCACGTGGCTCGGCATCGGCACCGCGCTCGCCGTATTCCTGATCTGGAATACGGTGTTCTTCATCGTGTTCCAAAACGCCGCGCTCGGCGTGCAACTGGTGCCGGAAGTCTACGAGCAGGGCGTGCGCGCCCTCGGCGGCGGCCGGTGGCAGACGCTGCGCAGCGTCACGCTGCCCGGCGCGCTGCCCTACATTCTGACCGGCATCCGCACCGGTCTCGGCTTCGGCTGGCGCGCGCTGATCGCCGCCGAACTGGTCGGCGCTGCCTCCGGCCTCGGCACCATGATCTTCGACGCCGCTGAATATCACCGCTCCGACATTATCGTCGCCGGCTGCCTCATCATCGGCACCATCGCCGTCGCCATGGACCGCTGGTTGCTGCTGCCGATCGAGCGACGCACGGTGCAGCGCTGGGGGCTGGTCGCCGACGCCGAGAAGGAGCGCTGAGCGATGACCCAGACGAGAGCCGCCATGCCACTTGTCCGCCGCCGTCTGTGGGCCACCCCCGACGGCCGCCGCTTCATCACCGGCGCCGTGCTGTTGGTCGTGATCCTGTTCGGCCAAAGCGTTTATGGCATGGCAACCGCCTCGGGCCGGCTCGATCCGTCGCTGCGCAATGCCACCGGCCCGAGCAATGTCATCGTCGTGCTCGATTTCATGCCGGACCGCTTCCACAACGAGCGGGTGGCGGAGTACGGCACCTTCGCGGGACGCGACGGGGCGCTCAACCGGCTGCGCCTGCGCTATGTCAGCCCCGACAACCTGCGCGCGCTGTCGAACGTAGCGTGGATCGCGCGGATTGAACCGTTCAAGTGACGGCGAGCGATGGTGCCCTTATGATGCTCCGGAGAGGCAAGAGTGGAGCGGCAAGCCAATGAGCGACGGTGAAGTGCGTTTGGTGCGCGATGGCGCGGTGGCTACAATCCTGTTCGACCGGCCGCAGGCGCGCAATGCCATGACCTGGCAGATGTATGAGGGGCTGGCGACTGCATGCGCGCAGGTGCGCAGCGATGCTGACGTCCGCGTGGTGGTCCTGCGCGGCGTCGGCGGCAAGGCGTTCATCGCCGGCACCGACATCGCCCAGTTCCAGGAATTCACCACAGCCGAGCAAGGCGTTGCTTACGAAGCGAAGATGGAAGGCTATCTCGGCGCACTCGAAGCGCTGCCGATGCCGACGCTCGCCGTCGTCGAAGGCTGGGCAATCGGCGGCGGCCTGGCGATTGCCGCCTGCTGCGATTTACGCATCGCCACCGCCGGCTCAAAATTCGGCGTGCCGATCGCGCGTACGCTGGGCAATTGCCTGTCCATCGCCAACTATGCGCGGCTGGTCGCGGCGCTCGGGTTGGCACGCGCTCAGCGCATATTGCTGATGGCGGAGAACCTGCCAGCCGACGAGGCGCTGGCGGCCGGATTTCTCATGGAGGTCGTCGATCCTGCCGCGCTCGACCGGCGCATCACCGAGATCTGCGAGCGGCTGGAGGGCAACGCCCCGGTCACCATGCGGGTCACCAAGGAAGCCATGCGCCGGCTACGGCAGGCTGGCCTGCCGGACGGCGACGATCTGGTGCGCGCCTGCTACGGCAGCGAGGACTTTCGCGCTGGCGTCAAGGCCTTCCTTGAAAAGCGCACGCCGCAATGGAGCGGCCGTTGACTTCGCCCGCCATGTTGCTGCGATTTTGAGAAAGCGAAAAGAGGAAATTCCAAGATGCATCCGCTCGAAAAACAAATGCTGACTGTCGTCCGGCAGAAGCAGATCGGCACCGACACCAGCTATGAGCCACCGCTGCGCATCGGCTTCGGCATCAGCGACAAGACCGTCGGCGACGTCGCGAATGCCACCATGGGCCGCACTATTCTGGTGCCGGGCGCGGGGCCAAATCCGACGCATTACCACGCCAAGAACGACGTCTGTTGGTACATCCTCTACGGCAAGATTAAGTGCTGGTACGCAAAAAGCGACGGCCGCGACCGCACCGAGGTGATCCTGGAAGGCGGCGACTTCGTCTACGTGCCGTCCGGTGCCATCCATGTCATCTGCAATGCCTCGGAGACCGAAGAAGCGTCATTGATCTTCTGCTATATCGGCGTGCCGAATACCGACGCGGCCGAGACGGTTTGGTTGCCACATATGAAGTAGCGTTCGATTGCGTGGTCCTCTCATTTCCAAGGTGACGATATGCCGGTCATCGATTGCCACCAGCACTTCTGGACGTTTGGCAAACGCGCACACAAGTTTCCGCCGTCAGTCGGCACGCGCCTTGACCGCGACTTCACGCCCGAGGATCTGCGCCCGCAACTGACGCAGGCCGGCGTCGACTACACGATCCTGGTGCAATCGCTCAACGATCTCGACGAAACGCGTGAATATCTCGATCTGTCGCGCGAGATCGATTACATCGCCGGCGTGGTCGGCTGGGTGCCGCTCGCCGATCCGGCCGCGTGCGCGCGGGCGCTTGAAAGCATGAAACCGCACGGCAAGCTGGTCGGTATCCGCCATCTGATCGCCTACGAGCCGGACCCCGATTGGCTGCTGCAGCCGGCGGTGCGCGAGTCGCTCGGTTTGCTGGCCAAGGCCAATCTGGTGTTCGAGGCGATTCCGGTGAATGACCGGCAGTTCGAATCGGTGCTGACGGTGACCCGCGAGATGCCGGAATTGAAGGTCGTGCTCAACCATATGGGCAATCCGCCGGTAGCAGAAAACGGCTGGGAGCCATGGGCAACGCAGATCGCGCGCGCGGCCAAACTGCGTAACATGTCGGTCAAGCTCTCGGCCGGGCTGGCGCTAGTAATGAAGTGGCAATGGTCGACCCAGGAAATCCGCCGCTATGCCGACCATGTGCTCGGCCTGTTCAGCCCCGACCGGGTGATGGCAGGCAGCAATTGGCCGGTGGTGGTGCTCGGCGGCACGTTCGACGAGGTGTGGCGCGGGATCACCGAACTGGTCGTGGATCTGACGCCAACCGAACGCGAAGCGGTGCTCGGTGGCTCAGCGCGACGCATCTACGGGCTATAGTGCGCCTACGCGCATGAACCCGTCATGCCCGGCCTTGTGCCGGGCATGACGAAGCAAAGATATTCGGCAAAAGGAGTTACGTATGTTCCGTCACATGGCGATCTTGAAGTTCAAGCCCGATGCCAAGGAGGCGGACATTGCCGCCTATTTCGAGGCGTTCCCCAAGTTGATGGCAAGCCTCCCCGTGATCAAGGCCTGGAACATTGGCCGCAACCAGGGCGCCGGCGGCGAGACCCATGTCAAGAAGCACAGCTTCGCGCCGAACTATGACGTCGGGCTGATGATGGATTTCGATTCCGGTGCCGACTATCTCAAATACGCCGAGTCGCCCGAGCACCAGGCGTTCTTCGCCAAGTACTGCGTGCCGATCCTGGCCGAGCGGGTGGTGGCGCAGTTCAGGAAGGATTGAGCTACTTCGCGCGCAGCTTCGACCGCTGGACACCGGCACCGCCGCCATATCCAGCGGCACCCGCAAAATGGCTCAGTTGTTTGCTGCGATCAGGCGCGCGAAACTTAAACGTGGAATGTCCGGCGAATTTGCCAAACCTGTTGAAGCCGGCGAACCAACATGAAAACTAAAGCAGATTTCATTACAGTCGCCTGCTCATTCGATCTTGATACCAGAGCGCTCGACCAATTCCTTCCACATCGGCACTTCCCGCGCGATACGGGCGCGTAGTTGATCGGGTCCTTCCGGCTGGACCGCGAAGCTTGCATTGAGCATGCGCTCGCGCACGTCGGGCTTATGCATGATCGCCAGCACTTCTTTGGCGAGGCGATCGATGATCGGTTGCGGCGTACCAGCCGGTGCCAGCAGCATCTGCGATGTTTCCACCACGGCGTTGGGGATGCCCGCCTGCTCCATGGTCGGAACGTCAGACAGATCAGGCCAGCGCTCTGCGCCCGTTTGCACTAAGGCTTTGGCGGCGCCCGAATTGATAAACCCGATCAGGCCGGCGACGTTGACGGAGCCCAGGTCCGTCGTGCCGGCGATCACCGATTGCGCAGCTGGTGCCGCGCCGGAATAAGGCACGTGAATAAGCTTGGTACCGGTGCGCAGCTCCAGCAATTCAACGGCGAGTTGCGAGATGCTCCCCACTCCGGGGCTGGAGTAGGTGATCGTGCCGGGACTAGCTTTCGCCTTGGCGATCAGGTCCTGTAGCGAGGTGATGCTCGATGCAGGTCGGGTGAGAATGGCAGAACGCCGGAAAAGCGCAAAAATGTCCGCGAAATCGGGAGTCATCGGGGGAATCCCCGTTCACTTCGTCTTCAGGCTTTCCGCGTTATGGCCAGCAGGCGCCCCCCCCCAAAGAGAGCGAGCTTCATGTCCCTGTTGCGAAATTCCGCAATGGCCGCTGTCTGGACGGCCATGCTCGTCCTCGCGCCGCTGCCGGTGACGGCTGAACCGGCCGCAGTTGGCCCTGCGGGAGATGCGTTTTACAGGCCGCCGTCACCCTTGCCGCCCGGCACGCGGGGCTCCGTGATCTGGACGCGCTCGCTCGAGGGTACGATGGCATTGCCGAGCGCGGGCCGGAACATTCTCGTCCTCTACCGCTCTCCCGATGCGCAAGGGCGCGTCGTCCCGGTCTCCGGCACTGTGTCGATCCCCTCCGGCGAGCCGCCGCGCGGCGGATGGCCCGTCATCACCTGGACGCACGGCACCACCGGCCTGGCCCCGATCTGCGCGCCCTCGCGCGATACCGGAAACGGCCCCGAGCATGAATACATCGCCGTCATCCGCACGCTGCTCGACGGCTTCGTGAAGAAGGGCTACGCGATTGTCGCGAGCGATTATAAAGGCCTCGGCACGCCGGGCGCTCATCCATTCCTGCAAGGCGTGCCCACAGGACGCAACGCGCTCGACATGCTGCGTGCGGCGCGCGCGATCGAACCGAAGATCGGCACGCGCTACGCCGTGATGGGCCATTCGCAGGGCGGACAGGTGGACCTGTTCGCAGCGGCGCAAGGTCCCAGCTACGTGCCGGAATTTAAGCAACTCGGAAACGTCGCTTTCGCGCCCGGCTCGCATATCGCCAGCCGCCTCGACGCCGTTATGAAATCCGGCAAGACCGAGCTCGCGCTGCCTTACGTGCTCTACGTGCTGCAGTCCTTTGCGGCGAGCAATCGCGCGATCGACCTCAAACGTATCCTGACCCCGGAGGCGCTGTCGCATCTGCCCGATCTGCAGGTTGGCTGCATGACGCGTGCGCTTTCGACCGGCTACTGGTCGACGGCTATCGCCAAAGATCAGTTCGTGCCGAAGCCCGACATCGCCGCCTTTCTCAAAATGGCCGCGCAAAACGAGCCGGGCATGTTGCGCATCGCCGCGCCAATATTGGTGGTGCAGGGCATGGCCGACGTCACGGTTTTGCCAAAGGATACCGATGACGCGGTGCGCCAGCTTTGCACGAAACGCAATGTCGTGGCCTACAAGCCGTTTGCAGGCGTCGACCACGATGGGTCGATGACGGCGGGTGCACAAACGGCGCGGGATTGGATCGACGCGCGCTTCGCCGGCAAGAAGGCCGAGAGCAATTGCCAGGCGCTGCCGAAGGCGGGAAACGAGTGACGGCTTGGGGTGGCACTTGAATGAAAAGGCGATGTGTTGGGAATTCCTGTTGCGACTAGGCGACTACGCCATCCTGGCGGCAAATGGTCAGAATTGCGCGACGGCAGGTAGGTGTCATCACACGGTTGGTTGCGGTTGGAAGCGATTAAATGGTTGGTTTCAACAGTTTAGACAATTTATAGACGAAACTGTTGAAACCATTGATAATAGTATATAAAAGAAGTTTCAACAGTTTTGAACGAAACTGCCCTTGGGTGTTGAAACCATGGAATTTCAAGAATTAAACAACGATCAGCGGCGCGAGGCCATAAACACCCAACAGCGCTATTCTGCCTATCGAGATGCCCAGGCGAAAGCGGACGCTTATCGCGGTTCGATGGTCTGGAACACGATCAAAGGCCACCAGTACCTCTTACGCAGCTCCTACGACAAATCAGGTATCCGCCGACAGACGTCTTTAGGCCTCCGCTCACCGGACCTCGAGCAGACCAAACTTGAGTACGAGCGCGGTCGCGCTAAGGCCGAGTCCCGTCTCAAAGAAATCAAGACTGTAATTGACCGCCAGGCGGCTATTAATCGCGCTGTCGGCCTTGCCCGAGTTCCATTAATCGGCGCGAAAATCATCCGGGCTCTGGACCATACGGGCATGCTTGGATCCGGAATACGCGTCCTCGGGACCAACGCAATTTATGCTTATGAAGCAGCTGCCGGGGTTCAAATCGATCCAGGCTTAACCACAACCGAAGACATCGACCTGCTGTTGGATTCGCGTGGCGGGGTGACTTTTGCTGCCACCGAGGACATATCCGAACGATCACTGCTGCATGTGTTGCAAAAAGTTGACCGTAGCTTCGAGAAATCAAAACAGACATTCCGAGCAGTGAACCGAGACGGTTACCTCGTCGATCTAATCAAGCCGATGCGGACGCCGCCGTGGGTAGCTGACGACGAAAAGATTGGCACTGACCCTAGCGACCTCGTGGCGGCTGAGATTGAAGGCCTCGCGTGGCATGAAAGCGCGTCTTCATTCGAGGCCATTGCCATTGATGAGAAAGGCGAACCGTTCCGAATTGTTGCAACGGACCCTCGCGTCTGGGCAGCACATAAGTTTTGGCTATCGAAGCGGCCAAATCGCGATCCTATTAAGCGTAAACGCGATGAAGCCCAAGCCCGCACCATTGCCCCGCTTGTCGCTAAATATTTTCCGCACCTGCCATTTGTTCCGAAGCAAATGAAGATGCTACCCAAAGAGATATTTGACGACGCCGCGCCTCTTTTCTCCTTAAACCCGCCATGAGTTCGTTCTTCTAATTTGAATGGGCGTGCCTGTGATTGGGGCGTAAATTGCGGTTTCGGAGTTTTGCTGCCGTTTTATTTGCCCGCCATTACCGGCCGCTATCTGCCTAAACTGATCTTGAACCTGTTCAAGCCGATCTTTATCGGATCCGCGGTGGGGTCCCAAGCCATCCGGGCGCTACTTAGCGGCGGATATAGAAGCGTCTTCAAGGGCTAGTCCCTCTCTAGCTTCTGAATGCCTTGCTCTTCCTGCCGTTCAAGGAATTAGACACAAAAGCCGCGATTCATCGCGTGCCATCGCAACGGCGTCGCAATATCAGGGCTGGGTCAGGTGGGCGTTACCAGCAGCGTGCACCCCCGAACTAGCGATTGCCGACGGGCACCTGGCTGGCCCATTGCCGCCCGCAAGCGCTTGGCGCCAAGGCGGGAGATAGAAAGGCTTAATTCCGATGGCGAGGATGGCCGAGAAAGTAAATGCGTCCGCCAGCGTTCGATGGCCAGAAGCATTCAGGTTAGCTTCAGGACCGGGATTTTTGTGAGTTCTCGCTGCAACGCTTCCATGGGAAATTCGCCATAGCGGTCCGCGACCGTTTTCCGACGATGCCCAACTATTGCATCCACAAATTCGGACGCGAGTCCGTGCCGACGAGCGAGGGTCTTCAGACGATGCCGCCACGAATGGCTTGGCGAGACCCTTGGATCTGCAATTCCCAACGAGCGAACCCAACGCCCTATGATCTTAGTTCCATTGCCACCGCGGCTCCCAAATTTGTCGGGCTTAAGTTGCGAAAACAGCGGTCCGCTTCCAGTTTCTCGAACAAAATCTAGAAACCTTGATCGATGACTGCCGAATGTATCGGAACTGCGCGCTCTGAGCTGGAGGTTTTTAGAGGGCCCGCCTCTGGCGTAATTCGAAGACACCAAATGTCATCGATCTGAAAAATATCTTCTGCTCTCAACTGACAAATCTCGGCGACCCGCGCGCCTGAATACGCGCAGAGCCACGGCACCCATCGAAGAATCGGATTGGATTCTTCCATTGAGGCCTTGAGCAAAAGTATCGCTTCTTCATCCGTATAACTACGCTTCGACTCGCCAGGCTTCACCTTGACGTCAATTCCAACACGCGCGGCTGGATTCGTCGGTAAGCGGCCGTTGTCGACAGCCCATCGAAGAACTGCCCTCACTGGCGCGAGCTTGGCGTCTTTAATTGTTTTTGACCGAAGGCCGGCCGCGACTAACGCGGATTTCCATGCGATCAGATTTGCGGGCTTCACTTGTGTGGCATCGTCGTGGCCCAAAAAGATCTTGAGCTGACGAAACACGCGCCTCCATTCATAGAGTGTCTTCTCGGTTGGACGTTTCTCGGCCGCCCACTGATCCACCAGAGCGTCGAAAGGAATGGGTGCGGGTGAGGATAGGAGGCCACCCGACTGACCAAAGTCGCTGGTTGATCGGAATGAACCGTCGATCTCTGTGACCACCTCACCTTGCGCGAGCTGAGTAAGGGACATGCTTGCGCGCTGGATAGCAGCACTGACCGCTTTTGCGAGCCTCAGCCGACCCACCTCATCAACAATCAGGCCCTGAGCAGTTAGAACTTGGTCTGCGATCCCGCGACACCATTCTTTTAGTTCGGTAATGCGAAGCGAGTCTTTGTCGAATCCCGAAGTGAGATTTTCCAGGAGGGGCCGGCTAAAATCGATCGGAGCGGGTGCTGCCCACAACCTTGCCCCCAGCTCCACATCCCAGAACGTCTGACTACTCGGATTGGCCCGGTGCCTCTCAATCCATTGGTCATGGATCGGCCGCGCGAGCTTATGAGCTTCCTGTTCCGAAAGTGTCTGCGGCCCGGCTTGGAGATTCTTCCATTTCGTTTCGAGTTCTGAGAGGGCCGGCAAAAGACGGCGCTTCGCTTCAGCTGGATCGCGAGTTCCTAGGCTACGCTTCTCCTCGCGCTTTCCAACTATCGCACGGAGCGCCTCGGGAACGCGTTTGCGGAGCCAATAGACGTTGGTCTTCGGATGTTTCCAGGGACGCGACATTGCAAGGCTCATGTGTACCACCCGTGTGTACCACTCGGGCGGCCAGAACCCTCTCAATATAAAAGAGTTCTCAGATTTCAATGAGCTAGTGTGCCCTTGGTGCCCAGGAAAGGACTCGAACCTTCACGCCTCGCGGCGCTAGTACCTGAAACTAGTGCGTCTACCAATTCCGCCACCTGGGCTTGTCGGGACTAGGTACGGAGCCGCTTTCGGCTTGTCAATTG
>Ga0097691_1001994_pt1 | contig 14273 bp, 10 predicted proteins | sample NGESurdeep072012_8_FD_72858 | JGI IMG/M metagenome (GOLD analysis project Ga0097691, IMG submission 72858) | Arctic peat soil microbial communities from Barrow, Alaska - NGEE Surface sample 210-1 deep-072012 | ecosystem: Environmental > Terrestrial > Soil > Wetlands > Peat ...
GGCCTCGTCACGCACGCCGCCGAGCGACACGCGCACGAATTCGCGGCCGGTCGCCTTAGCGATCGACTTGCCGAGCGAGGTCTTGCCCACACCGGGAGGCCCGACCAGGCACAGGATCGGCCCGGTCAGCTTGTTGGCGCGCTGCTGCACGGCGAGATACTCGACGATGCGTTCCTTGACCTTCTCCAGGCCATAGTGATCGGCATCGAGGATCTGCTCGGCGAGCGTAAGATCCTTCTTGACCTTGCTCTTCTTGCTCCACGGAATCGAGAGCAGCCAGTCGAGATAGTTGCGCACGACCGTCGCTTCCGCCGACATCGGAGACATCTGGCGGAGCTTCTTGAGCTCGTGCGTGGCCTTCTCGCGGGCTTCCTTCGAGAGCTTGGTCTTCTTGATCTTTTCTTCCAGCTCCTGGAGCTCATCGCGACCTTCTTCGTCGCCGAGCTCCTTCTGGATCGCCTTCATCTGCTCATTCAGGTAGTACTCGCGCTGGGTCTTCTCCATCTGCCGCTTGACGCGGGTGCGGATGCGCTTTTCCACCTGCAGGACGGAGATCTCGCTCTCCATCAGGCCGAGCACCTTCTCCAGGCGCTGGGTGACGACCGGCGTCTCCAGGATTTCCTGCTTGTCGGGAATCTTGACGGCGAGATGCGAAGCCACCGTGTCGGCGAGCTTGGCGTAATCCTCGATCTGCTGGATCACGCCGACAACTTCCGGCGACACTTTCTTGTTGAGCTTCACATAATTTTCGAATTCGGTGACCACCGAGCGCGCCATGGCTTCCGCCTCCACGCTATCGCCCATGTCGTCGGCGAGCGCGGTGGCATCGGCTTCGTAGTAATCGCTGCGGTCGGTGTATTTGAGTACCTTCGCGCGCGTTGCGCCCTCGACCAGCACCTTGACGGTGCCGTCGGGCAGCTTGAGCAACTGCAAGACGCTCGCGAGCGTGCCGACCTCGAAGATGGAGTCGGTCGCCGGATCGTCGTCGGAGGCGTTCTTCTGCGTTGCCAGCAGGATGAAGGTGTCGGAGCGCATCACCTCTTCCAGCGCCTTGATCGACTTTTCACGGCCGACAAAGAGCGGAACGATCATGTGCGGGAACACCACGATGTCGCGCAGCGGCAAAACCGGATAGGCCCGGGTCTCGCCTGGTTGCAGCTGGGGTCGTGGCTTATTGGTCATTGGCCTTTTCCTTTTTGTTGTGCCCCTGCCCCAGGACCCGCGGCTGCGGCATCGCAGAACAGTGCCGATAAGGATGGGCAAGGAGCCGTAGGGCGAACGCATGCCCGACGCAGCTTTGGAAGGCTACGAAACCCTCGCCCAGTCGAAAACTACGAACTTTCGTACGCCAGTTCTCTTCAGACGCTATACGTAGGATGACGCCTTAGGCTCTGCAAGTAACGCACGTTTTTCCAGTTACAACGGGTCTCGCAGGCTTACTAACAGCGCGAACGACGCGAATCGGCGACTTTTCCCGGTGGCCGGGGAGCCCGCCGAAAGGAACTATCAGGCGCTGGCGCTGCCCGACTCGGCCGTCCGGTCACTGCGGTCGGCATAGATGTAGAGCGGCCGGGCGGTACCCTCGACGACCTCCTTGGAGATCACCACCTCCTCGACCCCTTCCAGGCTGGGGAGGTCGAACATGGTGTCGAGCAGGATACTCTCCATGATGGAACGCAGGCCGCGCGCGCCGGTCTTGCGTTCGATCGCCTTGCGAGCGATGGCACCGAGTGCCTCCTCGGCCAGCGTAAGGCCGATCGACTCCATCTCGAACAGCCGCTGGTATTGTTTCACCAGCGCATTCTTCGGCTCGACCAGGATCTTCTTGAGCGAAGGTTCGTCCAAATCTTCGAGCGTGGCGACGACCGGCAGACGGCCGACGAATTCCGGGATCAGGCCATACTTGAGCAGATCCTCCGGCTCGACCTCGCGGAAGATTTCGCCCTGCTTGCGATCTTCGGGCGCCAGCACCTTGGCCGAGAAGCCGATCGAAGTGGAGCGGCCGCGCGAAGAGATGATCTTCTCCAGGCCGGAGAAAGCTCCGCCGCAGACGAACAGGATGTTGGTGGTATCCACCTGCAGGAATTCCTGCTGCGGATGCTTACGGCCGCCTTGCGGAGGCACCGAGGCGATGGTGCCTTCCATGATTTTGAGCAGCGCCTGCTGCACGCCCTCGCCCGACACGTCGCGGGTAATCGACGGATTGTCGGACTTGCGCGAAATCTTGTCGATCTCGTCGATATAGACGATGCCGCGCTGCGCGCGCTCGACATTGTAATCGGCCGACTGCAGCAGCTTGAGGATGATGTTTTCGACGTCTTCGCCGACGTAGCCGGCTTCCGTGAGCGTCGTGGCGTCCGCCATCGTGAACGGCACATCGAGGATGCGCGCCAGCGTTTGTGCCAGCAGCGTCTTGCCCGAGCCGGTCGGCCCGATCAGCAGGATGTTCGACTTCGCGAGTTCGACGTCGTTGTGCTTGGCCTGGTGGTTGAGCCGCTTGTAGTGATTATGGACGGCGACCGAGAGCACCTTCTTGGCGTGATCCTGGCCGATGACGTAGTCGTCGAGGACCTTGCGGATTTCCTTGGGCGTCGGAATGCCGTCGCGCGACTTCACCAGCGAGGACTTGTTCTCCTCGCGGATGATGTCCATGCACAGTTCGACGCATTCGTCGCAGATGAACACCGTCGGGCCGGCGATGAGCTTGCGCACTTCGTGCTGGCTCTTGCCGCAGAACGAGCAGTACAGGGTGTTCTTGGAATCACTGCCGCCGACTTTGCTCATTCCATTCTCCGTCACACTCTTTCGTACTCGCGTGGCCGGCGAGAGTTTCGATCACCCGCCGATACGCAACGAACGAAGCAAGTTTCGCGCCGGAACACCAGCACGGCGGCCTTTCATTCCGGGCGGCCCGCAAACCCTACTGCTCCCCCACACCATAAGCGAAGCATGCTAACGACCTGATAATCAAGATTCTATTAACGATAACGCCATACTCACAGCCGCGAAAGCGCCCATCCTGAGGCATGGCCTCGTACTGGTTCACCGGCTTGGCGGGAACCGCCCGGGCGGAACCCTCAGGCGGGTTTGGGAAGCATTTCCTCTGGCCGCTTGCTGATCACCTGGTCGACCAGCCCGAATTCCTTGGCCATATCGGCGGTAAGAAAATAGTCGCGCTCGAGGGCGTCCTCGATCTTCTTCAGCGACTGGCCGGTATGTTGCACGTAGATCTCATTGAGCCGCTTCTTCAGGTTCAGAATCTCCTGGGCGTGCAGCATGATGTCGGTGGCCTGGCCCTGGAACCCGCCGGACGGCTGATGCACCATGACACGGGCGTTCGGCAGCGCGAAGCGCTGGCCCTTGGCGCCGGCGGCGAGCAGCAGCGACCCCATGGAGGCCGCCTGCCCGACGCAGAGCGTGGAAACCGGCGGGCGCACGAACTGCATCGTGTCGTAAATCGCCATGCCGGAGGTCACCACCCCGCCCGGCGAGTTGATGTACATGGAGATTTCTTTTTTCGGGTTTTCCGCTTCCAGGAACAGCAGCTGCGCCACCACCAGGGTGGCCGTGCCGTCCTCGATCGGACCGGTGATGAAGACGATGCGTTCCTTCAGGAGCCGCGAAAAGATATCGTAGGCGCGTTCGCCACGGTTGGTCTGCTCGACCACCATGGGGACGAGCTGCATATAGGTCTCGACGGGGTCTCTCATTTCGGCTCCTTGACGCGAATCACGTGAGGCTAGATTAGCCTTCGCGCCGCGTCCGGATGATCTATTTTCGCGCAGTGCCCGGCGCAAGACGCGCCGGCCGTTCAGGCCACCGAATCGTCTTCCTTGTAGAGTTCCTCGCGCGAGACCTTGTTCTCGGTCACCCCAGCGAGTTCGAGCAGGAAGTCGACCACCTTTTCCTCAAAGATCGGCGCGCGCAATCCGGCAACTGCCTGCGGGTTCTGGCGGAAGTAGTCCCACACCCGCTGCTCCTGGCCGGCAAACTGACGCGCACGGTCCATAATGGCGCGGCTCAATTCGTCCTCGGTCACGGTGATGTTGTTCTTCTCGCCGATCTCGGCGAGTACCAGGCCGAGCCGTACCCGCCGCTCGGCGATGGCATGGTATTCGGCTTTGGCCTTCTCCTCGGTGGTGTTCTCGTCGGCGAAGGTCTTTTTCTCGGTCTCCATCTCGCTGAGCACCGACTTCCACACGCGCTCGAATTCCTCCTCCACCAGCGACGGCGGCGGTTCGAACTTGTGCAACTTGTCGAGTTCGTCAAGTAGGGCGCGCTTGAGCTTCTGCCGCGACATCGCGAGATGGTCGTGCGAAATGCGGTCCTTGACCGCCTCGCGCAGCTTGGCGATCGATTCCAGGCCGAGCGATTTTGCGAAATCGTCGTCGATTTTGACCGTGCCGGGCGCCTCGATCGATTTGGCGGTGACGACGAACTCGGCATCCTTGCCGGCGAGCGCCTGGTTCGCATAGTGCTCCGGGAATTTCACCTGCAGCGTGCGGGTTTCGCCGGCGCCGATGCCGATGAGCTGATCCTCGAAGCCGGGGATGAACGTGTTCGACCCGATCAGCACCACTGCGTCGTCGCCGGTGCCGCCCTCGAACGGCGCGCCGGCGATGGTGCCGGCATAGGAAATGGTGACGCGATCGTCCTTGGCGGCCTTCTCGCCTTCGGCCCTCGGCGTGTAGGGCTTGTTCTGCTCGGCGATGCGGGCGATGCCCTCCTCGACTTCCGTCTCGGTGATCTCGGTGGTCAGCCGGGTGAGCTTGATGTCCTTGAAATTGGCGAGATCGATCTTCGGTACGATCTCGACCGCCATCGTGTAATCGAGGTCGCTCTCGCCGGCGATCAATTTCTCCACTGCGCCTGCCTCGGTCGGCAGCGTCACCTTCGGATCGGCGGCGAGCTTGTAACCGCGCTCGCTGACGATCTGGTTATTGGCATCGCGCACCGTCGCCTCGATCACCTCCGCCATGGTCGAGCGGCCATACATGCGCTTGAGATGAGCGACCGGCACCTTGCCGGGGCGGAAGCCGTTGATGCGGACGCGATTCTTGATCTCGTCCAGGCGCTCATTGACCTTGGCGTCGAGTTCGGCGGCCGGAACGACCACCTTGAATTCGCGCTTGAGGCCCTCGGACAGCGTTTCGGTAACTTGCATTGATCACACTTCTTTGTTGCACTCGCGTCGCGTCAGTTTGGCAGCAGCCAACCGCGCCGGAGGTGTCGGTATACGGGCCCTTGGCCCGCGTTTCTTTCGGCCCTCGGCGTGGTGCGGGCGGAGGGACTCGAACCCCCACGACTTTCGTCACGGGAACCTAAATCCCGCGCGTCTACCAATTCCGCCACGCCCGCTAAGGGCAGTTACAGGACGATCCTGGCGCCGCAATCCGGCAGGGCTTAACGCGCCGATGCCCGCCAAGGCAAGGTGTACGGCAAACCTCGCGAGCGGCGGGCTTATATCATGCTGAATTCCAGCCGCACCATAAAAATAGGCCGCCATTAACTGCGCTCAAGAGGACCAGAGGCGAAACGAGCGCAGGCGCTTAGTCGCCTGGCTTGGCGTTTCCCAGATCGGCGAACAGCCGCCGATAGACCGCCGGCAACGCCTCCGGCAGGTCTTCGGCAATGAGCCCCGGGCCGAATTCGCTCGCCGCCGCCCCCTGCAGCCAGACGGCCGCGCTGGCCGCCTCGAAGGCCGCCATGCCCTGCGCCATCAAGCCCGCGATCATGCCCGACAGCACGTCACCCGCGCCGGCGGTCGCGAGATAGGCCGGCGCATTGTCGGCGATCGACCCGCGGCCATCGGGGGCGGCGACCACGGTGTCGGCACCCTTGAGCAGCATGACGGCTTTGCTCGATCGCGCCGCTGCCCGCGCTTTCTCAAGTTTTGCGTGAAGATTAGAATCGTCACTTATCGGTTTAAAGACTCTAGTGAATTCCCCTTCGTGCGGTGTCATAACGACGCCTTTCCCAGCCCGCTTTGCGATGCCAGACAGGAGCGCCGCCGGCTCCTCCGCAAAACTCGTCAGCGCGTCGGCGTCGAGGACCGCGGCGGCAGCGCTGGCGAGCACCGCCATGGTCAGCTCCCGCATGGCCTGGCCGACCCCGCCGCCGGGCCCCAGCACCACCGCATTGCGCCGCTGGTCGGAGAGGAATTCGGCCAATTCGGAAGCCCCGTCCACCGGACGCACCATCACCGCCAGATTGGAGGCGGCATTGACGCTCAGCGCCTCGCGCGGGCTGGCGATGGAGACCAGCCCCGCCCCTGCCCGCAAGGCGCCACGGGCCGCCAGGCGCGCCGCACCAGTCGTCGACAGGCCACCGGACACCACCACCACGTGGCCGCGCGAATATTTGTGGCCCTGCACGGCCGGCAGCGGAAACGAACGTCCCCACAGCTGCGGCCGATTGGCGAAGGTCGCCGGCTTGATCTGGTCCAGCACGCTCGCCGGGATGCCGATATCGGCCACTTCGATGGTGCCGCAATGCAGCCGGCCGGGCAGCAGCAGGTGCCCGGGCTTGCGGCGGAAGAACGTCACCGTGTGGTTGGCATTGACCGCGACCCCCATGACCGCGCCGGTGGTGCCGTTCACCCCGCTCGGCAAATCGACCGCAATCACCGGGACAGCGGCGGCGTTCATCGCCCTGATCATAGCCCGCGGCAGCCCCTCGACGTCGCGGTCGAGGCCGGCGCCGAACAGCGCGTCGATGACGATATCGCAATCGGTGAGCGAGACCGGCGAGGCCTCCTCGACCGGGCCGCTCCAGCGTTCGGCCGCGAGCGCGGCATCGCCCTTCAGCCGCATCCGGTCGCCGACGAAGCTGACGCGCACCGAATAGCCGCGCTCGGCCAGATGGCGGGCCGCGACGAAACCGTCACCGCCATTATTGCCCGGCCCGGCCACGATCACCACGCGCCGACATTGCAGCACGGCGCCGGCGGCGTCGGCGACCGCGCGGCCGGCATTTTCCATCAGCTCGATGCCGGCAATGCCGCCGGCGATCGCCAGCCGGTCGGCCTCTGCCATTTCGGCGGTGGTGAGCAATTCGATCATCGCGGTCGACACTACCGGTCAGCCCGAAAGCCGACAAATCCGGCTAATCGGCTGCGCCGTCGAATGTCTTCGGCCTCTGGCTAAAGTTTATACAGAATGCTTAGTTTCAGGGCACCGAACATTAGGCAGTGTCGGCAGCGACGCTTCGCCCATTAGCCAAATTATTGGGAAGAAACGTCTTTTGCTCGTTTGCCGGCTTGGCACGGGACCTGCTAACCGGTACCGCGGCTGGCCGCATGCTGGCGGCGGGCCTGTGGAGGAATGGAGAGGCAATGAAAAAAATCGAGGCCATTATCAAGCCTTTCAAGCTCGACGAGGTGAAGGAGGCGCTGCAGGAGGTTGGCCTGCAAGGCATCACCGTCACCGAAGCCAAGGGCTTTGGCCGGCAGAAGGGGCACACCGAACTCTATCGCGGCGCCGAATACGTGGTCGATTTTCTCCCCAAGGTGAAGATCGAGATCGTGCTCGGCGACGACATGGTGGATAAGGCGATAGATGCGATCCGGCGCGCCGCGCAGACTGGCCGGATCGGCGACGGCAAGATATTCGTATCCAACGTCGAGGAAGCCATCCGGATCAGGACTGGCGAATCCGGAATCGACGCCATCTAAACCGCGGGCAGCGTCCTTGCGGGCAATTTCATGAAAAACGGGGGAATGCAATCCATGACGACAGCCAAGAATGTCATGAAGATGATCAAAGACAACGACGTGAAATACGTCGATTTCCGCTTCACCGATCCGCGCGGCAAGTGGCAGCACGTCACCTTCGACGTCAGCATGATCGAGGAAGATACGTTTGCCGAAGGCCAGATGTTCGACGGCTCCTCGATCGCCGGCTGGAAGGCGATCCACGAGTCCGACATGTGCCTGATGCCGGATCCCGTCAGCGCCTGCATCGATCCGTTCTTCGCCGAGACCACGCTGGTGCTGGTCTGCGACGTGCTCGAGCCGACCACCGGCGAGCCCTATAACCGCGATCCGCGCGGCATCGCCAAGAAGGCCGAGGGCATGGTGAAGTCGATGGGCGTCGGCGACACGATCTTTTTCGGCCCCGAGGCCGAGTTCTTTGTGTTCGACGACGTCAAATACGCGGTCGAGCCCTACAACACCGGCTTCAAGCTCGACTCCATCGAGTTCCCGTCCAACTCCGACACCGAATACGAAGGCGGCAATCTCGGCCACCGCATCGGCACCAAGAAGGGCTACTTCCCAGTGCCGCCACAAGACTCGGTGCAGGACATGCGCTCGGAAATGCTCGGCGCCATGGCGCGCATGGGCGCCAAGGTCGAGAAGCACCACCACGAAGTGGCGTCCGCCCAGCACGAGCTCGGCTTGAAGTTTTCGCCGCTGACGCAGATGGCCGACATGATGCAGGTTTACAAATACTGCATCCAGCAGGTGGCGCAGATCTACGGCAAGACCGCGACCTTCATGCCGAAGCCGATCTACGGCGACAACGGCTCCGGCATGCACTGCCACCAGTCGATCTGGAAGGCGGGCAAGCCGGTGTTCGCGGGCAACAAGTATTCCGACCTGTCGGAAACCTGCCTGTCCTACATCGCCGGCATCATCAAGCACGCCAAGGCGATCAACGCCTTCTCCAACCCGACCACCAACTCCTACAAGCGTCTGGTGCCGGGCTTCGAGGCGCCGGTGCTGCTCGCCTACTCGGCGCGCAACCGTTCGGCCTCCTGCCGCATCCCCTACACCACCAACCCGAAGGCCAAGCGCGTCGAGGTGCGTTTCCCCGATCCGCTCGCCAATCCGTATCTCGCCTTCGCCGCGATGACGATGGCCGGCCTCGACGGCATCAAGCACAAGCTCGATCCGGGCGGCGCGATGGACAAAGACCTTTACGACCTACCGCCGAACGAGCTCAAGAAGATCCCGACGGTCTGCGGCTCGCTGCGCGAGGCGCTCATGAATCTCGACAAGGATCGCGAGTTCCTGAAAGCCGGCGGCGTGTTCGACGACGACTTCATCGACAGCTACATCGACCTGAAGATGACCGAGGTGATCCGCTTCGAGCACACCCCGCATCCGGTCGAATACGAGATGTACTACTCGGCCTAAGCGTTCCTCCCAACCATCGCTGCCAAGTTACTGAGCATTGCGATGCAACTCATCGGGCGCCTCCCACAAGGGGCGCCCTTTTTTTGTCCGAGTCTGACGAGGGCGTGGGCTCATAAGCGCGTCGGCTAAATGCTGGCGCGCATGCATGAACTGTCGGCCAATGTCTGCCTTCGGGGTAAAAGCTGAAATCACAATGAGAGGAATTTAATTTTGCTTTTGACCCATTGCGGCCACTCCCGCAGCGAAAAGAGGCCGTAGGTATTCTCTGACTTAGATCAATGCTCAAGGACGATTTTCATCTTTGGTAATAATATTCCCGTGGCTCAGAAGTGAACTGAAATGAAGTGCTACAATTTTTCACGCAGTCTCGCCCTGACATTTGCGATTGGAATTTGCGCGTCGATTGACGTCGCTGCGGCACAGGAGCAATGGGCGACCTACATGAATCCGCGGTTTGGGACGATTGCGGATTATCCAGCCGATATTTTCACCGTCCGCGATCCGCCGCCCGAGAATGGCGACGGCCAAAGCTTTCGCAGCAGCGACGGCCATGCGCAATTGTCGATCTACGGTAAGTACAACGCCGAGGGCGACACTCCGCAGAGCTATCTTGAGAAATATGCCGATCAGGGCGTCAGCTACCGGCGCGTGACGGCTCGTTTCTATATCATATCGGGCACGCGCAAGGACCAAATTTTCTACGAGCGCTGCAATTTCCAACCCGTTGCTGGGGACATCATCAATTGTTTCTCTATGACTTATCCGGCACAGGAGAAGACCGCATGGGACCCGATCGTCACGCGGCTCAGCAAATCCCTGCGCGCCGGGCGCGGGCGGCATTGAGCCGCGGCAATAATTCGCTCGGGCGTTGACGCGGATCAATGCGGATCCGGTTACGGCAAATAGTTTTAAAATATACGTTGTAGCATTCGAGGTTCATCTCATGTCGCCCCAACGATTAATGTCAGTCTTCGTCGCTGGTCTTGTGTGTGCCGTGATTGCATCGAGCCCGTCATTGCGCTCGGCCGTTGCCGAAACGCCAGCCCAATACGTCACGCAGGTGCAGATGGATATCGTGAAGTTCTTCGACAACGGCAATATCTACGCCGTCGAGAATCGGCCGAAGCGCACGACTGTGTTTACGCTGGCCGGGCCCACCCGAGTCACCAGGATCATGACCTATCACTGGAACAATGGATACGGCGCTCCGGCCGGCCAGATCGCGCTGCGCAGCAGTTCGGGCGAGACTTTCGGCCCCTGGCAGGCGATCGGAGAGCCCGGACAGGGCGGCGTCCCGAGCGCCTAATCCATCGACCTGGGCACAGAACGCTGCCACGGGCGGCCAGATGTCCGCCTTCCCGCAGGGACCTACACGATCGTCGATTCTCGAATTCGGCGAAGTTTGAACGATCAGCGCTTGGAGAACTGGAAGGAGCGCCGCGCCTTGGCCCGGCCGTACTTCTTGCGCTCGACCACGCGCGAGTCGCGGGTGAGGAAGCCGCCGCGCTTGAGCGGACTGCGCAGCTCGGGTTCGAAATAGGTGAGCGCCTTGGAAAGCCCATGGCGAACGGCGCCGGCCTGCCCGGACAAGCCCCCGCCCGAGACGGTGCAAATTATGTCGTATTGCCCGGTGCGATTGGCGGCGACCAGCGGCTGCTGGATCATCATGCGCAGCACCGGCCGCGCGAAGAACACTTCCACCGTCTTGGTATTGACGATGATCTTGCCGGAGCCCGGCTTGATCCAGACGCGGGCGACGGCGTTCTTGCGCTTGCCGGTGGCATAGGCGCGGCCCTGCGCGTCGAGTTTCTGCACGTATTGCGGCGCTTCCGGTGCGGCGGGCTTTAGGCTCGCCAACCCTTCCAGCGACTGTACGGTCTCGGCCACGGTCAGGCACTCCTCACGTTCTTGCGGTTCATGACGCCGACATCGAGCGTCTCTGGCTTCTGCGCTTCATGCGGATGCTCGGCGCCTGGATAGACGCGCAGATTTCCGAGCTGCACGCGGCCGAGCGGTCCGCGCGGCAGCATGCGCTCGATCGCTTTCTCGAGGATACGCTCGGGGAACCGGCCCTCGAAGATCGACTTTGCCGTGCGCTCCTTGATCCCGCCGATAAAGCCAGTGTGATGGTAATAAACTTTCTTCTCGCGCTTGCGCCCGGAGAACACCACCTTGGCCGCATTGATCACGATGACGTTGTCGCCATCGTCCACATGCGGGGTGTAGGTGGGCTTGTGCTTGCCGCGCAGCCGCATGGCGACGATCGAGGCGAGACGGCCAACGATCAGCCCGGTGGCGTCGATGGTCACCCATTTCTTCTCGATGTCGGCGGCCTTGGCCGAATAGGTCTTCATGACAAATCCTTGGAGAGGCGCGCGCTTACCAAGCGCGCCGAAGGTGCGGCTATCTAACCGAGTGGGCCGCCGCGGTCAACGCCGCATCCCAGATGTTTCTCAAATAAAATCAATCTGTTATAAGAATGGTATTTTATTACCTCGGACGAATTACCGCTGCTGCGGGAGCGAATAGGTGGCGGTGACATAGGTTTCTGCGTTCAAATAACGCCGCAATTCGCCATCATTTCAAGGGCTTATGAAGTACCGCCAGCATCTACAAAAAAGCCGGGGTAACGCCTGGGGTAACAGTATAGGAATCTCGTTTTAAGCGGCGGGCTTTCATAGGTACCCTCTTGGAACCTATGACCTTTGAACGGTGCCTATTTCGGCCTATTTCGGCCTTTTTTTTGCTGTTTTTAGCCCATTTTACTGGGAAAAGCGCGTTTTCGGCTCGCCGAAGGGGGTCGGCTGGATTCGTTCGCGGTGCGAACGGTGACCCTGGGCGGTGCTAGGGGGTTGAAGGCTGCCAAGGCGTTGACCGGCTACCCCTCGACCTGCACCTCGACAATAGATTGACCAATAGATTGCAATGATTTCGTTGGTCGTTCGGGCTTTTTGGCCTGTTCTATGGCTATCCCGAAACGCTGAAACATCAATGTATACGGGCTTAAATGACTGTTTTTCAAGATTTTGAAAAGTTTAATTCGTACGGCCAATATTTTGACCCCTATGGCGGTCTCGGCTCCCCGTTTGGCTTAGAGATGTGACGGGGCATACCCCATTGGTATCGTTATGCTTTTAGCCTTCACTCTTTTGGGTTGCCTAGGTCAAGGCGAGGCAAGGGATAGGGGCGTTGAGTCTCTACAGCGTAGAGAGCCGGGACCGCTCGCATGGAGTTACCCGCATCGCCCCGAAAATAGTGCCTACCCTATCGGCGGACACCAGCGACCGTCATGGGGCCAAGATAGCCACCTTGGGGCCAGATTGCCGGGCGCCATGATCGGCCAAGCCGGGCGCGAGCCGCTCTTATTGTGCAGGCCGACCAACCCAATCAGCGTGCTAAAATACCTTCATCGTAGGAGGATCAGATGCGCCATGTCGCCACGTTATCCGCGCTTGTATTGGTATCTGTAATCGCCACCAGTACCTCGGCCCAAACCGTCATTGACGATTCTGCGGCGCGGTTTCCACCAGACGACGTCAAGGCAGTGCTGCGAATCGTCGGAGCGCAGCTAAGAGACCCGGTATCCGCCCAGATACGCGGTTTGAAACAGTCTGGTCCGGGCTACTATTGCGGTTATGTGAATGCGAAGACGGCGGCAGGCGGATATGCTGGGTTCAGAGCGTTTGTCGTTGGGCTAGAGCCAATTCATGTTGGCTTCTCCGCCCCAGGCAATGAAGGCCAGTTCGAGCGCAGCGCATTCATCATTTCGCCGGAGCTCCAGATACCGGGAGGTAAACATTGCGCCGATCGGTAAAACGGCGACGTAATGCTGCACGGCCGCGCGCGCTGACCCCCCTAGGCATTGAGCGCATTCTGGCAGAGGACGTTCATGGTACGTTCTTATGAGTTTGAGGCAAGTCCCTAGCCGAGCATCGGCGGGAACGCATGGGCGGCCCTGGCCGGGCCAATGGCCTATAATTGCAGAACAACACTATATGTTGTATATATGTCACATGCGACACACTAGGGCTGGGCAGGCGCTTTGCGACAGGGACCGGGCATTCCTGGCCAATCCGGATAGCAATCGGTACTGCGCATGTGGCTGTGGCCGACGCTGCGATACGGTCAGCACCGCTCGTAATGATGACGGCGATCTGACTTTCGGTCTATATTTACACCATGATCGAAAAGCACGCGAAACGCCCGCGATGCGGCGCCGCTAGGGCGAGAGGATCACGTCATGCAACGATTGATATTATTGGCCTGCTGCGCCTGTATTTGCCTCGTGTTTTCACCACTATCGTCCGTTGCGCAGACAGATCAGCGGAAAGGTCGCGCTCGGATTATCGAATCCATGGCTTTCATGGAATTAGATTATAGGCGTGTGAAGTGCAACGGGACCGAAGATCAGGAACGGAGAGAAGGCAGGGCCGAAACCATGCTTCTGGCGGCGCTACTAGATCCGCCATCAACAGATCAGGAAGAGAAGGCAAAAATGAAGGAGGCTGAGGCTCACCTAAAGAGACTCGGCACTGACAAGTGGTGCGAACTATACACCGCAATGATGCATACCAATCACCGAGGGTATACGCTTGGCAGAGCTAAGACTCCATAACCCATTGCCACGCGCTCGCCTCATCAAAGGCGCCTTCGACCAGGAAATGGCGCCGACGAATTGGATCATCTATGCCATCTAAAATTGGCGCGGCCGTGTAATGTGGCTGGACCGCGTTGAACAAGCGCCGATCAATCGGAATATCGGCGGTCGCGGCCCATGCGTTTAGGTCATCATCGGTCACCGGGTCAGAAAGCATGAACCAAAGATGAGCGCTCATTGTCTGCCATCCGTCGAGTCCAGCGGACGATGACCATTGCCCCCAAAAAGTTACGCCGTGAAATTCGGGCGGCAAAAGCCAAGTCAAGGTTTGAAGTGCCGACTCCGGGTCACGCATCGGATCGACACCGGCAATGGTCCGCACCTTATCGAAGTCGGCGCACAGCCACCGCTCGCCGCGTGGCGAACTCCTAAACGTTGCGGGCGTGTCGCCGTCCGCATATTTCAAGCGCCGCACGGGTTGCCTCAGATCGAGGCCGGGGCAAGGATCGCCGCGAATTACAAACGAACAAGGGGCGGCGG
>Ga0097691_1001995_pt1 | contig 14268 bp, 9 predicted proteins | sample NGESurdeep072012_8_FD_72858 | JGI IMG/M metagenome (GOLD analysis project Ga0097691, IMG submission 72858) | Arctic peat soil microbial communities from Barrow, Alaska - NGEE Surface sample 210-1 deep-072012 | ecosystem: Environmental > Terrestrial > Soil > Wetlands > Peat ...
GCTCGGCGTGCTGGGCTGGGGATCGAAGACGGATGACTTCTTCACCGACAGCATCGAAGTGCCGTTCTTCAATCACTATCTCAAGAACGGACCCGCTCCCCGTACCTATGAAGCCGCGATGTTCGAAACGGGCACCAATCAGTGGCGCTTCCTCGACAAGTGGCCGCCAGACAACACGACTGCCACGAATCTCTATCTGCAAGCCGGCGGCCGGCTCACATTCACCGTGCCCTCTGCCGGCGCAAGCTTCGACGAGTACGTCAGCGATCCCGCGAAGCCGGTTCCGTACACAGCCGAGACGATCCACTGGTACAACCCCGCGTTCATGGATGAAGACCAGCGTTTCGCGTCCGAGCGCCCCGACGTGCTGGTGTACGAGACCACACCCCTCACTCGCGATATGACTATCGCGGGGCCGATCGTCGCGGACTTCGTGGTATCCACGTCGGGCACCGACAGCGACTGGATCGTCAAACTGATCGATGTTTTCCCGGACACCCTCAAGTCATCGGGCGCGCGCGTGTCGTCGGGCCCGGGGAGCTGGGCGCGCCCGTTGGGGGGCTACGAAATGCTGGTGCGCGGCGACGTGCTGCGCGGGAAGTTCCGCGAGAGCATGTCCGCCCCCAAGCCGTTCGTTCCACGCTCCGCGACGCCGGTCAGGTTCACGCTCAACGATGCGTTCCACACGTTCCGCGCCGGCCACCGCATCATGGTACAGGTGCAGAGCACCTGGTTCCCGATGGTCGACCGGAACCCAGGCACGTTCATGAACATCTTCCAGGCGAAGGACGCTGATTTTCATCGCACGACGCAGCGCGTATTCCACTCGGCGGATCGCGCGTCCCACATGGTCCTCCCCGTGATGCGGTAGGAGCCGTGAGCATCGCTCCATACAAGTGGTCGAGGAATGTGTCGTTGCTGATTGGAATATTCCTCGTGGTGCCGGCGGCCGCGCCCGCCCAGGACCATACGACCGGCAGATGGGAGGGAACGATGCATCGAGGCGCGTCGACATTGTCGATCGCGATCGATCTGCCCGCCGGGAGCCCGGCCCGCGGGTTCTTTACGGCGGGCGAACTTGGCGCCGTGGATGTACCGCTCAGGAACGTGCAACTCGGGGCTCGCGTGTCGTGGGAGCTGGTCGGCGACCAGACGACGACCGTGTTCACAGGAAAGGTATCCCGCGACAGGATTCAGGGGGACTTCACGGATAACGAGACGCGTGGAGTCTTCACCTTGCACCGCGTCTCGGCGTCGACTGACAAGCCATACACATCGAGCGAGATACATTTCAACAATGGAGCGATCACGCTGGCCGGTTCGGTGTTGAGTCCGCGCGCGCCGGGCAGACATCCAGCGGTCGTCTTCATTCACGGATCGGGCGCGGAAGGACGCTGGGCCAACGGATTTGCGGCGGACAATCTCGCCCGGCATGGCGTCATCGCGCTCATCTATGACAAGCGCGGCGTCGGCGGGTCCACCGGCGATTGGAAGACGAGCACGCTCGCCGATCTTGCCGCGGACGCTCGCGCGGCGGTGCATCTCCTCGTCGGTCGCGCCGACGTCGACGCGCGGCGAGTCGGTGTGTACGGGCACAGTCAGGGCGGCTTCATCGCGCCGATGGTCGCGGCGAAGAATGCCGAGGTGCGATGGATTATTGACGCTGACGGCAACGTCGGGCCGGAGTACGAGCAGGATCTCTTCCGCGTCGGAACGGCGCTGGCGAAGCGGTACAGTGGTCAGTCGTTGATCGACGCGCTGTCCCTCTATCGGGAATTCGTGGACGTCGCCCGCAATGGGCTGCCGCACGATCAGCTCCACGCCGACGAAGCCAGGTATCGCACGGCACCGTGGTATGAGGACCTGGCGCTTCCCGACGATCAGCACTGGATCTGGAACTGGTATCGCAGTGTCGGCAACACCGACAATCGACCCGCGTGGGCGGCGGTCGACGTTCCGGTGCTATTACTCTACGGGGAGAAGGACGAGCTTGTCCCGCCACGCCAGAGCATTGATACGATCAGGCGCCTGCTCGCGGCGAATCACAACACCGCGGTCACGGTTCGAGTTCTCGAGGGTGCCGATCATACGCTGCGCGTGCCGCCAGACGATCCGTCGGGGTGGCCGCACTACGCTGAAGGATATCCAAGGGTCATCGTGGACTGGATCAAGCACCACTGAGCGCTCAACGGCCATTCACCCCCGAGAACGCCCCAGCGACAGAAACCTGTCTCAGTCCCCAAATTTCCTGATGAACCAGACCTTTACCACCTGCGTCAGAATCGCATAGCCCGCTAGCATGCCGGCGAGATACAGCCAGTACAGCCGCGGGAGCGGGACAAACCCAAGCGTGCTCGCCAGGGGCGAAACGGTCAGCCCGGCGCCGACCGCGACGATGATCAGGGACGTCAGGATGAGAGGCCAACTCGCCCGGCTCTGGAAAAACGGGATCTTGTTTGTGCGAATGACGTGGATGATCAACGTCTGGGTGAACAGCGACTCGACGAACCAGCCGGTGCGGAACAGGGCCGGATTGTGCCAGCAGTCGAAAATGTACAGCATCATGAAGAACGTCAGGTAATCGAAGATCGAGCTGATCGGCCCGATGAACAAAATGAAGCGCAGGATCTTGCCAATCGTCCACTGGCGCGGCCTGGTCAGCCAGTCCTCGTCCACCTGGTCGGTCGGAATGGTGGTCTGCGAAAAGTCGTACAACAGGTTGTTGGTCAGCACCTGGATCGGCAACATCGGCAGGAAAGGCAGGAACGCGCTGGCCCCCACGACACTGAACATGTTTCCGAAGTTCGAGCTGGCCGCCATCTTGATGTACTTGACGATGTTGCCGAACACCCGCCGGCCTTCCAGCACGCCCTGCTCCAGTACCAGCAGGCTGTTTTCCAGCAGGATGATGTCGGACGACTCCTTGGCGATGTCCACCGCGCTGTCAACCGAGATGCCCACGTCGGCGGCCTTCAAAGCCGGAGCGTCGTTGATGCCGTCGCCCATGAACCCCAACACATGGCCCTTGCTCTGGAGCGCACGGATGATGCGCTCCTTGTGGGCCGGGACAAGCCGCGCGAAGACGCTGGTCGTGCCGGCGGCGTCGGCCAGCTCCGTCTCGCTCATCGCCTCGATCTGGGAGCCCAGCAGGAGATGCTCCACCGGCATGCCCACTTGCTTGCAGATGTAGGCGGTGATGATCTCATTGTCGCCGGTCAGGACTTTGACATCCACGTTCAGGCCATGAAGCCGCTTCAAGGCTTCCGCAGCCGTGTCCTTCGGTGGGTCGAGGAAAGCCAGAAAACCCAGCAGAATCAGATCGGACTCATCCTTCACCGAATACACCGGCTCATCTGAGCCGCCCGGCATTTGCTTATAAGCCAGGGCGATCACGCGGAAGCCCTGACCGTTCAGATCGTCCGCCAATTGCCGGCGTTTGGCGTCGTGCTCGGGCAGAACTTCGATGACATCGCCCTTGACTTCCACCCGGGTACACAGGCTCATCACTTCATCCACCGCACCTTTACAGATCAGCATGTTCATCCCGGTTTCATCTTCCACCACGACTGACATGCGCCGACGTGCGAAGTCGAAAGGAATCTCGTCGATTTTGCGGTACTGCTTCTTCATCTTCAGGCGTTCTTCCAGCTCCTCGTGGTCGAGGATTGCTTCGTCGAGCAGGTTCTTCAACCCGGTATGGTGGTAGCTGTTCAGGTAGCCGTATTGCAGCACTTTCTCGCTTGGATCGCCGTGCACGTCCAGGTGCTTTTCGAGCACGATCCTGCCCTGGGTGAGGGTGCCGGTCTTGTCGGTGCAGAGCACATCCATCGCCCCGAAATTCTGAATGGCGTTCAGGCGCTTGACGATCACTTTCTTGCGCGCCATGGCCAGGGCGCCCTTGGACAGGTTGACGGTCACGATCATGGGCAGCATCTCGGGGGTCAGCCCGACCGCCACAGCAAGGGCAAACAGGAAAGCTTCCACCCAGTCGTGCTTGCTCAGTCCGTTGATCAGGAAAACCGCCGGGACCATCACGGCGATGAAGCGGATCATCAACCAGGTGAACTTGTTGATGCCCTTGTCGAAGCTGGTCAGCTGGCGCTGCGCGACAATACTGACGGCCAGTGATCCAAAGTAGGTCCGCGCCCCGGTATGGATGGCCACGGCTGTCGCGGATCCGCTCTCCACGTTGGAGCCCAGGAAGCAGATGTTGGGAAGTTCCAGCGGGTTCTGAACGTTCACCGTCGCCTGGGCGGCTTTTTTCTCCACAGGCAGGGCTTCGCCGGTGAGAGCCGCCTGATTCAGGAACAAGTCTTTGGCGGAAAGCACGCGGACATCAGCCGGCACCATGTCGCCGGCTGCCAACCGGATGATATCGCCGGGCACCAACATCTTGAGCGATACCTCTTCTTCCTTGCCGCCCCGCACCAGCGTCGCCGTGTTGCTGACCATCGCCTGGAGCTTCTCGGCCGCGTTATCGGCCCGCATCTCCTGGACGAAACGCAACACCACGCCCAGCACCACCATCACCAAAATGACCGCCGTCGCCCGCAGGTCACCGGTCAGGAAGGAGACCACGGCCAGCGCCAGGAGCAGAAGGACCAATGGATTCTTGATGTTACTCAGGAGGCGCATCAGGGCTGATTGATGCTTTTCCCGGGCAATCTCATTTGTCCCGACCTGCTTCAGACGGGATGCCGCTTCCGCCTCGCTCAGGCCGGTCAGCTGCGACCCAAGCTCCTTCAGGACGGCGTCGGTATCGGCGCGCGCCTTTTCAAATAGTTGAATGGAACAATCCGCCCCGTTTCCGACGGGGACGGGCACGGGGGCCGCGTCAGGCTGACGCAAATGCGAAGACCGGGAATGTCAGCACTGGCTCGAAATATCCTCGCATAGACCGTTGGTGGGAGTGTGACATCGTTGCCGGAGATTATGGCCAAACGCGCCTTTTTGCCATTCCCGGCAGAGACCGAGCGGGATATCGAACGCTTTGGCCAGGGAATTGAAAGGGAGTTACGCGGGGTCGGCCGCTCCCGGGCTGATCTCAATCATTTTACGAATCGCGGGGTATCCTATACAACGGCGTCTCTCCGACGCCAATGAACCAGCGATAACGACAGGTCAGGAGGATAGATCCATGAGACAGCTCAGAAACACATCAGCCGTACGGTTGATTGCGCTTGCCGCGATTCCGCTTGCAATGGCACTCAGCGCAGGAGTGGCGGGCGCGCAGTACGGCCAACCCACAACCGTTCCGCCCCAGCAGAGATATCCCAGACAGGACCAACAGCGGCAAAATGGGTCGCGGCAGCAGGTTTTCGATTGGTCCGGCCGCGTCGATCGTGAGATCCGGATTCAGGCGAATACGTCCGGTGCCTCCATTATGCAGATCGGCAGCAACGAGCGTGGAGCCGGTCGCGTCCGCTCGATGATCAACCTTCCGGCTCAGGACGGAACGGTGACGGTGCAAGTTCTCGAGGGCCGAGGACAGGTGGATGTCGTACAGCAGCCCACCCGGCGCAACGGGTACACCGCGGTGATCCGTGTGCGCGATCCGCAGGGCGGAGCCAGCAGATACCGTGTTGCTGCGTATTTCACGCCTAGCGGCAACGTTGGTGGCCGGCGGCGCGGCATGTAACAACGGGTAAAAAAATCGTCCAGCTCCAAAAAAGCTGGACGATTTTTTCATGCCCGTGAGCGAGTGTCAGCGCCCGTACATCGCGGTCAGCGTCGCCTTCGCAAGCTGGTGCGAATGGATGTTGAACCCCACGTACGCCGCGGTCGCATTGGCGGGCAGATCCAACCGATCGGTATTGAGCGCGAACAGAGTGAAGACGTATCGGTGCGGCTTGTCTCCCTTACCTGGGCAGGGGCCTTGATATCCCGGCGTTCCAATGTAACGAGTAACAGGTAACGGATAACGGATTGCCGGAAGCGGGCACGGCTACCGGGTAGCGGGCAACGGGCAGTTCACGCATCTCCAATGACAACACCAATCGCAAACCCATCGTACCCTTTCACCCCTACAGTCTGTATCGCCGTCGCAGCCACTCTACTCTCCGATTTCAGCATCTCCATGAACCGCCGCACGCCCTGCACGCTGGCATCCTTGCTCTCGGCGTCAATGACCTCACCGTCTCGCACGACGTTGTCGACGATTATCACCGCTCCCACCCGTGACAGTCTGAGCGCCCACCAGAAGTAATCGGGAATGCTCGACTTGTCGGCGTCGATGAAAATCAGATCGAACGGACCCTCGCCATCGTTCAGAATCTGACGCAGGCCGTCAATAGCCAGCGTGCACCGCACTTCCACCACTTCGCCGAATCCGGCGCGAGCGATATTCGACCGTGCGACTTCGGCGTGCTTCGGATCCGACTCGAGCGTGATCAGCCGACCGTCCCGCGCCATCCCGTGGGCGAGCCATATCGTGCTGTACCCGCCGAGCGTGCCGATCTCGAGGATTCTGCGCGCGCCGCGGATGCGCGCCAGGATAGAGAGAAACTTGCCTTGTGGCGGCGAGACACTGATCTCCGGCAGTCCGGCAGCGGCACTCGCTTCCTGTGCCTGCGCAAATACGGGGTATGGTTTCGCGAAAAGGTCGGTAAAGTAATTGTCTACGGCAGTCCACTGGTCCTGGGCCATGGCTTACTCCCCTCTTCGCCGGTAGCGGCTGAGCTTTGTGCCTCCGGGACCGTACAGTTCTTTCCGAACGCGCATCAGCATCCACACGCCGGCCAGGCCGGCGCCGACAATTTTCGCCGCGCGCACGACCTTTTCACCGGTGGCGACTCTGGTCACGCGGCTCACCGCCGACGAGATGTCAGGACGTTTCATTCAGCCTCCATGCTCGACCCTATACTGGTTTAACATCCGCAATCTCCACCCGCTCCGTTGCCGGCGTTGGCTTTTCGCCGAGGAATTCGATCCACTGCGACTTCATCGAAGGGTAGTGCTTCGCCGCTTCCACCGACTCGAGAAAACAGTCCACCGTGCTCTCGAAGAAGCGCTGGAGCTTCCCGTCGACGAGTCTGCCGTCAGCCCCGAACGCTTCGTGCGCCTGCGCAAGGGAAAACATATCCGGATAAATGCGGGCGCCAAGATGCTCTAGCGGAATCCTGAGTGCCCACAGTCCCCGGTTTCCGCCCACCATCGATGGCGACGCCGACATCACCAGGCCGTGGCGGCCCTTGAGCGGCTGCGGACGGAAGCGCGACACCCAGTCGATGACATTCTTGAGCACGCCCGGCATTGACGCGTTGTATTCCGGCGACGCGATGATGAAGCCGTCGGTCGAGATGAGCTTGGAGCGAAACCTGTCCGCCCCGGCCGGGATTCCGCTCTTCGTTTCCGCGTCCCCGTCGTACGATGGACACTCGAAGTCGGATATGTGCGCCCGGTCGACAGTGCCTCCGGCGGCCTCGATCACCGATGCCGCCAGACTGGCGAGGCGCTCGTTGAACGAGTCCTTCCGGAGGGACGCCCCGAAGATCAGGTAGCGGGTGGAGCAGCTCTCTTTTTCTGGCATGATCGTAATCCCGGCGAAGATGAAGGTTTGTACGGCGCGCCCGTATCAAGTTGCCGTTGGTCTCGCAGCGAGCGTTGCACGAGCCGCGCCGTGAGGAGGTCTCTCCAGGTTCCCATGCCCCCGCTGCGCCGGTTGCTCCCCTCTCCTCGGCGAGCCATAATTGCCTCTCTCAATCAACGGTTGAATGGCCATGGCCGATCACAAGGTCACCCGGCGCGATTTTGTCACCGAGACGGGCAAGCTCGGACTCGGTGTGATGATCGTCCCGCGTCATGTACTGGGCGGCATCGGGTATCAGGCGCCAAGCGACACGCTCAACGTCGCGGTCGTCGGTTTTGGCGGCCAGGGCTCGGAGAACGCGCTTTCCCTCGCGCCAACCGAGAACATCGTCGCCATCTGTGACGTGGATTTCGGCTTCGCGGAGAAGAACATGGCCGACAAGCTTCACGACCAGAGCGGGAAGCCGCGCGAAGGCAAGGCGCTCGCGGATGGAATGAAGCTCCAGGAACAATTCACCAAAGCAGTTCGCTACGCTGACTTCCGCGAGATGCTCGACAAGCAGAAGGATGTCGAGGCGGTAGTGATCGCCACTCCGGATCACCTGCATGCGGTGATAGCCAAAGCGGCGATGGACGCGGGGAAGCACGTGTACGTCCAGAAGCCGCTCACCTACTCCGTGCACGAAGCGCGTGTGTTGCGGGCAACGGCGCTGGCGAATCCCAGGCTCGCCACGCAGATGGGAAACCAGGGACACTCGTCCGATGGCGCGCGCCTGATCAATGAATGGATCCAGGCGGGCATCATCGGCACCGTACACGAAGTGCATGTATGGACAAACCGGCCGGTGGTCTACTGGCCTCAGGGAATTCCACGGCCGAGCGGGGGACCGCCGCCGCCGCAGGGAACCAGTCCGTTCGGAAATCCGTGGAGCTTTCGCTATGTGAATGGCGTTCTCGCCTCAGCGATGGGGTCGTACGCCGTTCCGCCGGGGCTGCGCTGGGACCTTTACCTGGGCCCAGTGGCGGAGGACATACCGTATCATCCCATCTATCACCCGTTCAACTGGCGTGGCTGGCTGAGCTTTGGCGCCGGCGCACTCGGCGACATGGGCGCGCATCTCATCGATCAGCCGTACTGGGCACTTGGCCTGGAGTACCCGTCGAGCATCGAGGCGACATCTACGCAATGGGGAACGATGCAGGTTCCCGGAAATCCGGCCGCGGCGCCGGGAACGCCTGCATCGCGAACGGTGAACCGTCCAGTGTCCTACCCCGTCGCGACTGCGGTGCACTACCAGTTCCCGGCGCGCGGCTCACAGCCTCCCGTGAAGCTCACGTGGTACGACGGCGGACTTTACCCGCCACGGCCGGACCTGCTTCCCGACGACGTCGTTCTCAAGAGCGAGGGCGGAGTGATCTTCATCGGTGAGAAAGGCATTCTGATGAACGACACGTACGGCGAAAATCCGCGCCTCTTTCCGGCAGGACTCAGCGAAGATGCAGCGCTGGTTGCCCGATCGTATCCGCGGATCGAGTGGAGTCACGCATTGAACTGGGCCAAAGCCGCCAAGGGGCTGACCAAAACGAGCTCGCCCATCGAGTATGCGGCACAGCTCACCGAGACGATGCTGCTCGGCATCGTTGCGCTGAGGACGGGGCAGGGAAGGAAGATCATTTACGACGGCCCGAACATGAAGGTGACGAACATTCCGGAAGCCAATCAGTATCTGACGCGCGACTACCGCGACGGGTGGTCGGTCTGAGGCGAATTCTTTGACGAGGAAAGGAACGATGAGCCATCGAGCCACGGTTGGTGCCGTCCGGCCAGGATTGACGGCGATTTGCCTGGTGGCGGCTGTTGCCTGTGCGGCCACGCAGAGCGGAACAGTGCAAACGAGTGATGCGCCAGCCGCTCTGACGGCCGAGCAGATTGCCGCCGGCTGGCGGCCGCTGTTCAACGGGCGCACGACGAACGGATGGCGCGGATACAAATCCGCAGCGGTTCCCCCTGCGTGGCACGTTGTTGACGGCACGCTGGCGAAGGAAACGGGCACCGACGACCTCATCACTCGCGAGCAATTCGGAAATTTCGAGCTGGCGTTCGACTGGAAGCTCGGCCCCGGTGGTAATGCAGGCGTTTTCTATCGCGGCACGGAAGAGTACGACCATATCTACTGGAGCGCGCCGGAATATCAGCTTCTCGACGACTCACTGGCGCCGGACGGCAAGAGCCGGCTGACTGCGGCGGGGTCGGCGTACGCTCTTTATCCCGCTCCCGCCGGCATCGTCAAGCCGGCCAACCAGTGGAATTCTGCATTGATCGTGGTGCAGGGGGCGCGCGTTCAGCACTGGATGAACGGACAGAAGCTGCTCGAGTACGATCTGTGGACGCCCGAGTGGGAAGCGAAGGTAAAGGCGAGCAAGTTCGGCGCATGGCCGAACTATGGGCGCGCCCACCGCGGGTACATCGGAATTCAGGGCGACCACGACGGCGTTCTCGCCCTGCGTAACATTCGAATCCGGCCGCTACCCTGAAGTCCGAGCCGTCCGGGCCGTCGCAGAGAGAGTTCGCGCCGACCCGGGACGCGCGCGAGACAACCTGGCTTGCCGCAATGGTCGCGCTGTTCGCCGCGACGGCCGTGCTGTATCTCGTCATTCCGGTTGCCGGCCGCTTCGGCCGCGTCTTCCTCGGTACCGCGGTGTTTGCGCCCGACGCGTTTCTCAACGCCGGGGTTCTGGAGTGGGGCTATGTGAGTCTGCGTTCGCCGAGCCTGCATTTCTTCGACTGGACGGCGGGTTTTCCGCTCTCGAACACTCTTGCCGCGACGGAGAACCTCGTCGGTTGGCAAATCTTTTACACGCCGCTCCGAATGCTCGGGGCAGGCGTTCCCACAGCGTACAATCTCCTGATGCTTGCGTCGCTGGTGATATCGGGAATTGGCGCGGCACTTCTGGCTCGCCGGCTGGGAGCGGATCGCGCCGGTGCCACGGTGGCGGGCTTTGTTTTCGCATTCGGCCCGTTCCACCTCAGCCACATGCTTCACCTCCAGACGATGGCAGTGTGCTGGTCTCCCTTTGCGGTTTTGTTTCTCGACCGCTATCTCGCCACGCGGTCGTTGCGCGACGCTGCCGGCCTCTCCTTCTTCTTCGTGCTCTCGGCGCTGTCGGCGGTTTACTTCGCCGTTTTTCTCGGCCTCCTTCTTCCGCTTTACGCGATGCTCTGCTGGCTGTTCAAACGATACAGGTTCGATCTGCGTGCTTTCGCCGGACTCGCGCTCACAGGAGCCCTCTCGGCGATTCTCCTCCTGCCGCTGATTATTCCGTATGTCCGATTCGCGGCTGCGTTCGGCTATCACCATGACAAAAACACGCTCACCAACCTCTCCATGGAGCTGCTCGCTCCCATTCGCATGCCCGACTGGCTCAGCGCATGGTCGTGGAGTCCTCTGGTCCGTCGCTCCAGTTTCACCAACGCGCAGAGCTTCTCCGCGTCGTTTCCCGGCATCGTTGCCTTTGTACTTGCCGTGTATGCAATTGTGGCTGCACGCCGAGCGCGAGTCTCGCGAGCGACTGTCTGGATTCTCTTGTCGCTGACCCTGGTTTGTTATGTGCTGGCGCTTGGCCCCACTCTCCGGCTCATGAATCTCAACACCTCGCCGCTGACCAGCCGGGTTCCGATGCCTGGCGCGATCTGGATGCTGGTGCCGGGAATACGGTGGCCGATGCGGGTGTTTTTCTTTGCGTGGCTGGGAGGCGCAATACTTTGCGGGCTGGGAGTGACGGGATTGCGAGGCGCGATCCGGCCGGGACTGCGAACCGCGGCAGCCGTCGGAATACTGATATTGATTGCAGCCGAATACCGTCCTTCGGCCTGGCTGGCCGGGCGGTCGGTTGCTGCCCCAAGTCCGCTGGAGATGTCGGATGTCTATCCGTATCTTGCCGATGAACCGGACCGGGGTGGCGTTGTCGAGCTTCCCGTTGCGGACGCCACCGGTTGGCGCACGCCAATGACAACGCGCTACACGTACGCCAGTGCTGGGCATCTGCGGCGTGTGGTGGCGCTGCATGGCAACGTGATGCCGCCGGAAATCGACACACTGCTTCTTGCGGGGAATGCTCTACCTGACTCGGCATCGAGCGCACTTCTCTGGCGGCACGGCGTGACACGCGTCGTGGTCCACACGGGGCTTATGACCGGAGCTGCCGGGGCCGCACTGATTCACGCGTTTGATCGCGCGGGTTATCAGGCGCTCTTTACGGGCCGTGAGGGGGTGGTGTTCGCCCTCGGCCCCCCCGCGAAACCTTAGGCATTCTCCCGACTACTAGTTGGTAGGAGAGCGCTACGTTTTAGAGCGAAAGCGCTACGTTTCTGCCACAGCAATGACGTCTACAATAACTGAACTCCGTTGACCGGCCCGCCAGTATTTCTTGACCCGTCTGGCCGGCGCTGGCGCCGCATCCGCGTTGCGGCGCTGGTGCTTGGCGCGCTCTCCAGTCTCGCCGGCGCGGCGATCGTCGCGGGAATCCTCATTCCGCCTCTGCTGCCGGCAATGGCGGACAGCTTTCGCGTAAAGCGCAGCTTGGGGTTGGCGCCGAAGCTCGCAACCACCCGGAGAGAGCGCGAGGGACTCGCCGCCCGGAGACGACTTTTCGTGGCCCTCGAGCGACGCCGGCCGGCGCTCGGGGTCAAGACGCCATTCCTGCCAGTTCGTCCGGCGGTAACGCTCGGCCAGCGAGGCATCAAGTCTTCGCTACCGGCATTGGTCCGTGATACGGCACTCGGGGCCGTGACCCCGGCTGTGCGACGGAACGAGGTCGCCGGATTCTACGTCAACTGGGACGACAATTCATTCGCGTCGTTCGAGGCGCATGTTGCCTCCCTTGACTGGGTGGTGTGCGAGTGGGGCTTCCTTGCTCCCGCCGGCGATTCAGTGCGCCTGGCGATTGACCGAAAGGTTCTTTACGTGGCGATGCGGCAACCCGCAACGCACCGGCCACGCGTATTGATGATGGTCGGCAACTTTGATTCGCGGTCCCATCAGTTCGATTCTCACCGGCTTCGCAGCCTGCTCGGAAGTCCGGCGGCGAGGGTCAGCGTCATTGCCCAACTCACCTCCGCCGTCGAACAGTATGGGCTTGCCGGGGTGACGCTCGACTTCGAGGAGATTCCGTCGGACCTCGACGGGCCGGTCGCATCGTTCGCGCGGCAGCTCCACGCCGCTCTCCAGGCGAAGGGAGCAATACTTTCCCAGGCGATCTCCACGGACATGGACCCGAGCGCCGTTCGCGCCTACGCAGCGGCGAACGACCGGCTCTTTCTGATGCTGTATGACGAGCATTTCCGCGGAAGCGACCCGGGCCCGGTGGCCAGTCAGGGTTGGTATGTGACGCACGCGAGACAACTTCTCCAGAGCATCCCGCCGGAGAAGGCGATCCTTGCCCTTGGCGCGTACGGTTACGACTGGAACGATTCCGATCCGGCATCGTCGGGAACGGAAATGACTTTCGAGGACGTCATGGCCGCGGCGCGAAGCCGCAACCTCAAGCTCCAGTACGATTCCACCGCGCTCAACCCGTTCATCTCATGGACCGAGCCGGATTCGACGGACCATGTAGTCTGGTTTCTCGATGGCGTCACCGCGTTCAACGAGATCCGGGCGGCACGCATGCTGGGCACCGCCGGCCAGGCGATATGGCGACTCGGCTCGGAGGACCCTGGAGTATGGCAGGTTCTCGAGCGAACCACGGCGCCGCCAAAGGCGGAGAATCTTGCATCCATTCCGCCTGGCTACGACGTGAAGTTCGACGGGGAAGGAGAAATACTTCATCTCGCGGCGCGCCCCACTGCAGGGCACCGTGCTTTGCGCACCGATCCCGTGACGGGACTGATTACCGGCGAGCAGTTGATCGAGTACCCCACTCCTTACGTCGTGGAGAGAGTCGGTGCCAACGCGCACGAGGTCGCGCTGACGTTCGACGACGGTCCTGACCCGCGCTGGACGCCATCGATCCTCGATACTCTCGCATCCCGCCACGCCCAGGCGACGTTTTTTCTTATCGGCACCAGCGTCGAGCGTCACATTTCACTCACGCGACGGATAGTGGCGGAGGGCAGCGAGTTCGGTAACCACACCTTCACGCATCCCAACCTCGCGCTCACATCGCCATTCGTGACGCGGCTCGAGCTCGACGCCAACGAGCGCCTGCTCGAAGCGGTGTTCAACCGCCGCTCGGCATTCTTCCGTCCGCCGTATTTCGGGGACGCCGAGCCGACGACTGCGAATGAGCTGGTGCCCATTGGAATTGCGGCGGATCTAGGCTACATCACGGCCGGCCTTCACGTCGATTCCGACGACTGGAAGGAGCTCGGTGTCAACAGAATAATCGCTGCTGTGCTCGCCAGGCGCTCGCTTGGAAACGTCGTTCTGCTGCACGATGGCGGTGGCGACAGGAGCCAGACCGTGGCTGCGCTCGGGCCGATCATCGACAGTCTGAGGGCGCGCGGCGATACGCTCGTGCTGCTCTCCCAGCTGGCTGGGCTTACGCGCGACCAGGCAATGCCTCCTCTGCCGCTATCCAGCACGGCCACCCGGTTGCTCGAGCTGGGATCGTTTGCGCTGGTTGGCGGACTCGATTGGGCAATGCACTGGATACTCCTCATTGCCGTGGCGCTCGGTGCCGGCCGGCTGATAATCATTACCGGTCTTGCGCTGATTCAGCGGTTTCGCCGCCGGCGCGGCG
>Ga0097691_1001996_pt1 | contig 14261 bp, 13 predicted proteins | sample NGESurdeep072012_8_FD_72858 | JGI IMG/M metagenome (GOLD analysis project Ga0097691, IMG submission 72858) | Arctic peat soil microbial communities from Barrow, Alaska - NGEE Surface sample 210-1 deep-072012 | ecosystem: Environmental > Terrestrial > Soil > Wetlands > Peat ...
ATCATTAGCGTCATGATGTTCAAGCAATGTGCGAACACTCGGCCCGTAATGCCGCGTAGTCGCAAGTCAGGAGGCGCTCATGATCCGCGATCTAGGAAGTGATCGTCTTTTCGGTTTCGTTCTCGGCGCTGTGTTTGTCAGCGGTCTTATCTTCAATGCGATAGCGTATTGAGACGAGGCTGGTAATTGATTCGTGGGCTGGCAGCGTAGCTTAGGCGACGCCGCGTGATGCCGGGAGAAATCGCAGCTTCTGTCCGAAGCTGGCTTATCATTTCGTTGCCCATTTTGGATTCCCGCGGATTGGCGTGGCGGTGAAGGCCGTCTGCCTACCGGCGCGTACGCCCCAGGGTGATGGTGCCGTTGCAGAGCTTTCCACTAGTCCGATCTTGACCGTTGAAGAACCGGCATTGAGCGAGAGCAGCAAATCAGGGTTCAAAGTGCCCTTTGGTACAATATCCGTCACTCAATTTAGGTGCTTGGAAAGAGGTGAACTCGGGAAAGCTCACTGACGGAGATTTACAATGGCGGATCATGACCAATTGACTCGCTGGGTTGCTGACTCCACGTCGTCCGCATCGACCACGCGCCGCACTCTTTTGAAGGGATTTGCTGCAGCAGGTGCGGCAGTGTCTCTGAGCAGCAAGGTCGCCTGGGCCGATGGCGAAATCGGCTATTGGGCGAAGGATTTGCCGAACGAAAAATTGGTCGACATGTATTCGACCATCCTGCGCATCAGATGGTTCGAGCGCACTTTGGCCGACAAACAGCTGAGCGACCGCAGCTTCCGCAATCTCATCCATCTCTATGCCGGCCAGGAAGCCGTCGCCACTGGCGTTTGCGCGGCGCTGAACAACAAAGGGCCTTTCGAGCAACTCGACGTCATCTTCGGCACGCATCGTCCGACCGGGCATGCACTAGCGAAAGGCGTCGATATGAAGAAGCTGGCCGCCGAATATAATTTCAAGGCGACTGGCCTCAACCGCGGATACGCGGGCGAGATGCACCTCTCTGACAAGTCAGTCGGCTACATCGGTGCTGACGGAATTGTCGGTCCGGCTGCCGTTCTTGCCGCCGGCTCGGCATTCGCATTCCGCGCCAGGGGCAACAAGCAGGTCGCGGTCGTGTTCGGTGGCGATGGCACTTATGCGACACCCGCCTTTCATAGCTCCTTGAACAACGCCGCGCTGCTCAAACTGCCCTTCATCTACGTGCTGGAGAACAATCTCTATCACCAGTTCGCGCACTACTCTTATTCCACCCCGATGAAGGACATCGCGACCGCCGCGAACACGTATCGAATCCCCGGCATCGTGGTGGATGGCCAGGACGTGATGGAGGTCTACAACAAGACGAAAGATGCGGTGGAGCGCGCGCGTGCCGGCGAGGGGCCGACTCTGATCGAAGCGAAGACCTACCGCTACTACGGGCACTGGGGTGCGCCTGGAGCCAAGGTCGGTGAGATGGGCTCGTTTGGCTACGACCCGCAAGCGATCACCTCGTGGCGCCCGGAGCGTGAGATGCGCGCGTGGCTGGCGCGAGACCCGGTCGATATCTGCCGCAACACTCTGGTCTCGTGGGGCGTGATCGATCAGGCCAAGGCTGCCGCGATCGAAACCGCCATAAAGCAGGAGGTCAAGGAAGCCTTCGAGTGGGAGGCCAAGCAACCGCTGTGCAAGCCGGAAGACGCACTGAAGCACGTCTTCGTTGATGGCACCGTTGCTGCGCGCCAGTTCGGCTAAGCGCAGCACCGGCCGCAATCCCATTCGGAAATAGGAGAACGACAATGGCAAGCAAGAGCTCAATGTACGCGATGTACGAGGCTGTGCAGCACGAGATGCGCCAGCGCAAAGACATGACCTGGCTCTTCGAGCTGACGCCCGCCGTCGCTTCGACCCCTGGAATGCCGGTCATCAACCTCGAGAAGGAGTTTGGCCGGACCCGCGTCAACAACACCGGCATCGACGAAATGTGGATGGCGGGCGCTACGCTTGGCGCGGGATTGGTCGGCACCACTGCCGTGACCTTCATCCCCTATCAGGGAAGTCAGGTCCCGTTCGAGCTGATTCAGAACCACGCCGGCAAACTGCGTTACATGACCGGCGGCGACGCCGCGATGCCGGTGGTGTTTATCGTCGAAATCTCGGGCCAGGCCGCCGGGTTTGGCGGGCAACATTCCGATTATGAATGCGACAGCTACTTTGCCCATATCCCCGGCGTTAAAGTCGTCATTCCATCGAGGCCCTATGACGTAAAGGGCATGATGGCTTCGGCAATCCAAGACCCCAACCCGGTCGTCTATCTCTTTCCCCAGGCCCTGCGCCAGTTGAGTGAAGAAGTCCCCGACGAGCAATTCACCGTACCGCTCGACAAGGCGGCCGTGCGCACGACCGGCAGCGACCTCACCATCGTGAGCTCCGGCGCCGGAATGATAGGGGCGCTTGAGGCCACTGCCCAACTGCAAAAGGCCGGGATGAAGGTCGAAGCGATCGACCTGCGCTCGCTCAAGCCGATGGACACCGAGACGCTGGTCAAATCGGTGCAGAAGACGAAGCGCCTTCTCACGTTCGACCAGTCCTACTACACGCTCTGCCCGGGGGCGGAGGTCATTGCGCGCGTGGCGGAGAACGTGGACGGCGCGCGCTACAAGCGGATCGCGTTTCCGGATGCGCCGCCCCCCGCATCTCCCGAAATGTTCAACTGGATGCGGCCGAACGCCAGCCACATCGTGGCGGCCGCGACCAAGTTCATGGGCTGACGCTTCTCATTCGACCGCGGGCCGAAGGCGGGGTTCTGCCTTCGGACCGCGCCGAACCACAAGGACGCTACAAAGATGGACACCGCTGAACAGCCATCCGCTGCCTGTCCTGTTTGCGAGAGCACCGACACCCGTCTGGCTCGCGTGCGCTCGGCGTTTTGGCACAACGATCGCTTGGTCGTGATCGAGGACGTGCCCGCGCTCGTTTGCAATACCTGCGGCGAGCAGTTCTATGACGATGCCGCCGTGCTCTTGATCGATCGTATGCGGGCCAGTGGCTTCCCGCCTGAGGATGCCGTCCGTGAGCTGCGTGTGCCGGTATTCGCTTTAGGCAACATCGGCGTAACTGACGTCCCGCCACGGGAGGCGTCATCAGTCGCCACAGTGCTCGCGAGCGAGGTTCTGATCCGGTCCTGAAGCCGGCTCGTTCACCAGTCACGAGAAGGATATCAATCATGCGCCTCATGTCCCTCGCCGCCTGCGCCCTCGCCGCGGCGTTCAGCGCTTGCCTTGTTCAGCCGGTCGCCGCGCAGACCGCTGAGCAGCTGACTTTCATCCCCGCGGGCGGCCGAACGCTCCTGACCAACATTGCCACCAGCAAGCCGCCTGCTGACGAGCTCAAAGCGTTGCTCACAGGCAAGCGCTCGCGCGACGACTGGTCGAGCTATCTCAAGGCGCACAGCCAAGCCGTTCCCCCATTACAGAGCCAGAGCGATAAGCAACGGCTCACGCTTGCCGACTATCTCTCCTTCCACATGCCGTTGCCGGCCAACCAAGTCCCGGCAAACCTGACACGCACCGATTGGACGCGTACTCTGCCAAAGGACGGACGCGATTTGGCGCTCGACAATTGCCAGGGCTGCCACATCATCACAGTCGTCGTCACCCAAGTGCGAACCAAAAAGGCTTGGCTCGGGACCCTAAGCACGCCGAGTCATGCCGTCATCAAGTTCACTCCCGAGCAGCGCGAAGAGTTGGCAAGCTACCTCGAGCTGAATGCGGGCATCCCGATCGAACAAGTTCCGGAGGAATTGCGGGCGTCCGGCGCAACCTACTGAGATCGCCTGCGCACATAAGCGCCGCGTGGGCAGCCGACGCGTGACGAGAGACGCGCCGCGGCTCCGAGGCCCGATGTCATGCTGTTCACGTCGCTCGACTTCTTCGTCTTCCTGCCGCTGGTATTGGCGGTATTCGCGCTCACGCCGGTCGCGCAACGTTGGGCCGTGTTGCTGCTCGCGAGTTACGTGTTCTATGGATTCTCACACCCGTTCAATCTCATTTATCTCGGCGCGGTGACGCTCGTCGTCTTTGCCTGCGGGTGGGGTCTTGAGCGGGCAAGGCAGCGGCCCCTGCGCGTCGCTGTTTTTGTCATGGGGCTTGTTGCGGTGCTCGGGTCGCTCATCGCATTCAAGTTCTATGATTTTATTGCCGGCGAGATCGAGCACGCTAATCTCCTCGCCGACTTCAAGCTGCCGCGGCTCGGCGTGACCGCGCCGGCCGGCTACTCCTTCTATGTCTTCTCGGCCGCGAGCTATCTCATCGACATCTATGTCGGGCGTCTGTCGGGCAGGCAGAGTCTCGGCCAGGTGGCATTGTTCACCGCCTACTTTCCCAAGATTTTCGCCGGCCCGATTGAGCGGGCGACGAATTTTCTGCCGCGGCTATTGTCCGGGCTGCGTGCCGACCCGCTCCGTTTCGCGCTCGGGCTGCAGCTCATCGGCTGGGGACTGTTCAAGAAGGTCGTCATTGCCGACAACCTTGCCCCGCTGGTCGATCACAGCTTCAAGATCGTGGCCTTCGCCCCGCCGATCGAGCTCCTGATCAGCACGTATTTCTTCGCGTTTCAGATCTATTGCGACTTTTCCGGCTACACCGATATCGCGCTCGGCATCTCCTCGCTGTTCGGCCTCGACCTGATGGAGAACTTCCGTCGGCCGTACCTGTCGCGCAGCACGGCGGAATTCTGGGGCGAGCGCTGGCACATTTCGCTCGGCCGCTGGTTCCGCGACTATCTCTATATCCCGCTGGGCGGCAGCCGCGCCGGTGCTCTGCGCCGCGCCATCAATGTCATGGTCGTCTTCCTGGTGAGCGGCCTATGGCATGCCGGGCTCGGCTACGGAGTCGGCTGGACCTTTCTCGTCTGGGGCGCGCTCAATGGCGCCTATCAGTGGGCGGGGCTGGCGACGCGCGGCCTGTGGCGCCGCATCGGCGAAGCCTTGCCGCGCGTGGCCGCCAGCGCCTGGCTGCGTGTATTGCGAATCGTCATCACCTTCCATCTGATCCTGCTGAGCTGGGTATTCTTCCGCGCCGGATCGATGCATGACGCGCTACTCGTCTTGCAGAAGATCGGCGCTCGGCTCACCGACCTGCCGCATCTGCTGACCATCTATCCGTTCAGCACCGAGCAGCTCACCGGATTTGGCCTGATCGCCTTCCTGGTCGTCTATGAAATCGTCGACGAGCGCCGCCCGGTGTTCCAGCGCTTGGCCGATGCGCCGGTCGCGCTGCGCTGGGGCGCCTATTATCTGGGCATCTTCGCCCTGCTGCTGCTCGGCCGCTGGCAGGCGAAGGAATTCATCTACATGCAGTTCTGACATCGACATGCGACCATGAAACAGTTCGGCAAATCGGCACTGCTGTTCGTCGCGATCGGCCTGCTGCTCTACGCGGGCGTGTTTGTCGCGACCGAGCGATTGCTGTTGCGCAATGGGCACAGCAATCCGTTTTTCAAGATCGCCACCGCCGAGGCGCGTGATTACGACTGGGTGATCCTCGGTGCCTCGCACGCCATGCCGTTCGATTTCGCTGATTTCAACGCACTGATGCAGCGGGAGACCGGCTTGCGCATCCTCAATCTCGCGGCGCAGGGCACCGGTCCGCTCTATAACCGCTTCGTGATCGAGCATTTCCTGCGCGCGCATCGCACGCGCAATTTGCTCTACGTGGTCGATTCGTTCGCCTTTACCTCGCGCGCCTGGAACGAGGACCGCTTCGCCGATGCGAAACTCATTCGCGGCACGCCGTTCGCGCCGACGCTCGCGCGGCTCATGGGGAATTATGTGCGCCGCGATGGCGTCGATCCGCGCGCGCTGCTTGATTATCTCAGCGGCTTTTCCAAGATCAACAACCGCGACCGCTTCCGGCGCGATGCCTGGGAAGGTGAAGCGCAGTTCGATCGGGTCTATCGCTCGTCGGCGACGGCGGTCGCCCAGCGCATCGCATACCTCTATCCGGATGCCACGATGCCGGACGTGCGCGCGCGTTATCTCAAGCAGTTTGCCGACCTGATCGCGATCGCGCACGAAAACGGCATCCGCGTGATCGCCGTCAAGCTGCCGGTGCCGGCGCTGTTCCGTAAGCAGCTACCGAACGAAGCTGAGTTCGATGCCGCCGCAGCAGGGATACTTATGGACCATGCTGTGCCGTTGCAGGATTTCTCCGCTGCTCTGGACAACCCGAATTTCTACTTCGACACAGACCATTTGAACCGCGCCGGGGTTACCGAATCGTTCCAGCGCCTATTGAAGCCGCTGCTCATGACACCCGGCGGCCGTTGAAGCCGTCTGTAGGCAGCCTGTGAATAAGTGCGCAAGAGCGCCCCTATACTGCCCGGTGGGTCAACGGTTTAGCGTGCAGATCGGCGTCGGGTCCCCGCGCCGATTAACAAGGAGCGCTTGATCTCACTCAGATTAGATTGCAATTTCAATAACATAGGGGTTCGCAGTTTTATCCCGACCGGCGCGCCACTTGTGTGTACCGAAACCGTCGTCCGGCAATTATTTCGGTTTGTTGAAGTTATAGCGACGATCAGGCGACCTTCTTCTTTTTCTTACCGGCGTACGGGTAATCCAGAACGCCAACACTGTGCTTGCGCGTGCTCAGACCATTGGCGAGGCGGAGACCGTCCATGATCTCGTGCGGGCGTTGGAACAGGCTGGACCTGCGCTGGGGCGGGCAGTTCTGGAGGCGCCGCCGGGTCCTGCCCTCCCATCTGTGCCGGCTGCGAGCGAAGCGCGGACCCTGATCGAGGTTCTCGAGTGGCATGCAGCGCAGCATCCTGACCGTCTGCACCTGACCGTGCTGCAGGACGAGGCGACGGTTCTTGGTAGCCTGACATATGCTGAACTTGCAGCCAGAGCGCGCGCCTTTGCGCGCGGCTTGATTGCGCGTGACGTTACGCCCGGTGATCGCGTTGCCTTGATGCTCCCGACCAGTATCGATTATTTCACTGCTTTTTTTGGCATCCTTTATGCTGGGTAGCCGGTCAGAATCCCCAGCACCCGCGCCAATTACCGCTGCGATACCAAGCGCAACCTGATGCTCGCGTTTCCAGTTAAGAGGGTTCATTTTAGCGCTTTTTTAGCCCGCCTTACGGGACTCTTGGGCCGCTTCGCTTTAGGCTCTCCGATTCTCATTTCCTCGCGCGGCTTCGGGGGCGTCGAAAGAAGCCGCTTAACGGTGCGCTCGAACAGTGGACCGAGCCTCACAGTAGGAGTCAATAATGGCAGACGAGATGCATGATCCCGAAATGTCTTACCGGCGCGGCTATCACCAGGGTGCTCAGCAAGTTTTTGATGCCATCAAACATTATCTACCTGTGCACCAAAGCTCGATTGTCGCCGCATGGATAGCGGAGGACGTGTGCAAATGGCGTGTTGCTGCCTTGAAGGGTGAGAGTAAGCGCGATCACGATGGCAGCACGGTCATGTGCCAGCCACCGACTGGGCGCCTGAGCAGCATTAGCGGCCAAACCTCAACTTAGGAAAATACCCGCTAGGTCAAAAAATCGCTTCGACGCTGCCCCGTGGAATTCATTTTGGCACCGAGCTGGTTCGCGTCCTCGTTGCAAGAATTTTCCCGTGTGACCCTGAGCGGATACGCGATTTCAGCGAGAATCGCCGCGAAATAGATTGGGGAGCAGCTCCAGTTGTTCGAGCGGCTTGCGGCTCACATTCTATACCACGGGATTCGTCATCGGCCCGCTTGCGGCTATGGGGCTGATGAAATTGAGCGGCGGCGATTTGTTGCCAGCGCGGTCGCGGGTACACTCTTGCTCCCATCTCCATCTGCCGGCTGGCCAATCTTTCTCGGCGCCAAGGTGATCGTGCTCGAGACAGAGGGCGGCAAACGTCCGAAACCGCATGGCTGCCTACGTGCTCTTTTCAAAAAAAACTATTCGACTCCTACAGTTAAAAATCAAGCATGCACCTCGTCTAATTATGTGTCGTTTATGTTTGCCGCCGGCTTTACACAAGGCCGAATAATTCGAGCAAATAAAGCAGTCGAATTGCAACCCAGCGCGGCTGCGATTGTTCCCTTGCAACGAGAAATGCTCACTTCACAATAGCAGCAGCGGCAATCGGTGTCATATGGTTGCACGGCGTGGCCTTCTGCGCGGCGTCTTAAGTGGTTTGAGACAGATCAATGCGACCGCCGGTCGATGGTTGAAAGTATCTTAGTCAGTCGTGAGGATCATCAGATGAAGCACCTCATCGTCGTTGCCCATCCCGCTGAAAACAGTTTCACAATGGCTTTGATGCGCACCTATGCGGCCGAACTGGAGAAGCTCGGGCATACCCAGCGGACCTTCGATCTTTACCGCTCAAGCTTTGATCCGGTTCTCGGCGCGCGCGAGCTTGCGCCTGTCGATGCCGATCATCCCGCAAGCGCAGATGTGGCGCAGGCGCAGGATGACATTCGCGCCGCAGATGTGCTGACCGTCCTCTATCCGCTGTGGTGGCTGACGATGCCGGCGATGATGAAAGGGTACATTGATAGGGTCTTCGCGCGCGGGTTTGCCTATGAATCCCGCGACGGCGTCGTGCACGGGCTTCTCTCCGGCAAGAAAGCCATTCTGATCACGCTTTCGGGAGCACCGCTGCCGCTGCTGGTCAAGAGCGGCAATTGGAATGCTGTACAGGTTCTGCAAGACACACATATCTTCCGCTCGGCCGGGTTCGAGTTGCTCGAACATCTGCATTTCGACCAGGTCGTGCCGCAGCTCTCCCACGTCATTGCCGAACAACACATGGCGCGCGTTCGGTCCTGCGCGCGCCAGCATTTTGCTGCGAGCTAGAGCGACTTCATCGAAGCCGGGGGCAGTCCGGCGACGCAAGTGCGTCAAATCAGAGGAGAGTGAGTTGTGGCAAAGAGCATAAACGATTCCCCCGTTTGGTTCGTCACCGGCTGCTCGACTGGCTTCGGCCGGGAGTTTGTCCGCGCGGCACTCGCGCATGGGTTCCGCGTCGTGGCAACGGCGCGCAATCCGAAGAAGCTCAACGAACTCATTGCTGGGCATGAGGGCCGGGCGAAGGCGCTCGCTTTGGATGTGACGAATGCGGCGCAGATCAAACAGGCCGTCAGCGAAGCTGAGCGTGCGTTCGGCCGCATCGACGTGCTCGTCAATAATGCCGGCTATGGCTACATGGCTGCGGTGGAGGAAGGAGAGGAGAAAGATATTCGCGCCATATTCGAGACCAACTTCTTCGGCTTGGCCGCCATGATCCGAGCGGTTCTGCCGGGAATGCGGGCACGGCGGCACGGATATGTTGTCAATATCGCATCAGTCGGCGGGATCGTCGGCTTTGCCGGCTCGGGCTATTATGCGGCCACGAAATTTGCGGTTGAAGGCCTATCGGAATCCCTCGCACAGGAAGTGGAGCCGCTGGGAATTCACGTGCTGGTGGTCGAGCCAGGTCCGTTTAGGACGGATTGGGCCGGGCGATCCCTAAAACAATCGCCCAACGTCATCGGTGACTATGAGGACTCGGCTGGCAAGCACCGCCGGGAAATCGCGGAACATAACGGCAAGCAAGCGGGCGATCCGGCGCGGGCCGCCGAGACCGTCATCAAGGCGTTGCAGTCACCCACGCCACCGCGACATCTGGTGCTCGGCCGTGCAGGCGTCGACAACGTCGAAAACCAGCTGCGGTCGATGCTGCAAGAGGTCGATCTCTGGAGAGCTGCGAGTTTGGGCGCGGACTATCCGGCGGCATGACGCAGCACGCAGCGCTGCTTGGCACTTCGTGAGCAGCCAAACAGATTGCACGGCATTCAGTTTTCAACGCCCACTGAATGACCGTCCTCCGCGTTTCAGGGCCGCGGCGCCCGATAAACGTCCTTGTTGCGAAGCCCGTCGTGCGAATGACGCAGTGTCAGCTTGCCGGCCGGCATCTCGCGCAGCGCTGCCGGTACGCTCGCGCCGATGTCGGACTTAGCCGGGGTCACGCCACCATCGGCCAGCCATAGAGCGCCGGTCACGTAGCTCGCTTCATCGGAAGCCAGAAACGCGAAGATGTTCGCCATCTCCTCGGGTGTGCCGCGCCGCCCGAGCGGCACCATGGCGTCGATCATTGCCTGTGCGGCAAGTGGGATCGGGCTGTCGGTGCCGCGCGTCCAGGCCGTATCGATCGGACCCGGACAGACGCAATTGGCGCGCACGCCATAGGGCGCCTGCTCCAGCGCCACCCCCTTCATGAAGGCGTGCAGGAAACCCTTGCTGCCGCCATAGGGCGTGAAACCCGGCGAACCGTTGAGCCCGGCCTCTGAGCCGGTGAAAACGATGTTGCCGCGCGTGCGACGCAGATGCGGCAAGGCGAACTTGGTCATCAGGAACGCCGTCCAGACGTTACTCCTTAACGTTCGCTCGAAATCCTCGATCCGGTAGGCGTCGGTCTGCGCATTCGCGATAAAGACGCCGGCATTGCTCACAAGAATATCGAGCCGGCCATAGGTCTCGATCGCCAGCTCAACACACGTGCGCGCACGATCGGCTTCGGACAAGTCACCGAGATGGGTAGCCGCTGCGCCGCCGTCCGTCACGATTGCCGCAGCCACGTCCCGCACCGGATCGCTGGGCAAACCAGCGAGCACAAGCTTGGCGCCCTCGCGCGCGAACTTGTAGCTGATGGCTTCGCCGATACCTGTACCGGCACCGGTGACGATCGCTATCTTGTCCTTCAAACGCATCGGTGGACCTTCTCCTGCTCGCTACGGTGATGGCCTTGCGCGCAGCCAGCCGCCCGGCTGCATTAGCTTAAAGGCTAGTTCTTCCGGAGGCTGATTCATTGACGCAGCTCAAGATCGGCGTGCGCCAGGCCAGCCTAATGGCTCACGAGGATCGCGCCAATCGCCACGACGACAGCCGCGACGCCTTTGCGCACCAGTTCCCGGCGCGACAATCCTTCGTGTCCCAGCGCCGGACAGAAAATGGACAGGACGATGCCGAATGCGAACACGAACAGCGTTGTCGTGCTGCCAATGGCCTGCACGAGACTCAATGGCGCGAGCAGCAGCGCGTAGCGAGTACCCAGACTGCCGCCGAGATTGATCATTTCGTTAATGGCATTGACCGACAGGACGGCGCGGCTGGCGGGGCATGCCGCGCTCGTCGGCGCTGTTCCGCTGACTCGGAACGCCTACAAGCTGCCGATATTTGAGACTGTAGTTCGCCGTGCGGTTCTGGCCGCCGCTGGCGGCACATGAGCCCGCCTGAAAATACCTGCCGAATAATCTGCGTGAGTTTATCTGTCGACAGAATTTATCGCTGCCGGTGCTTTCTGCGAAAACTTTATCTAGCTAAATTCGCGTTACGAAACAGAACGTTAGGACATCATACATGAACGTTCTTGCGGCTATTTCAATGCAAAGCATCTGTTTGCAGAGCCTTTGTGGCTCTAACCTGCAGCGCGTCAGCCGGAGAAACAGCAACTTCGAAACCAAGGTTCTTGGAGAGGCTGAACATCCGCGTCTGATCGGCGGGAAAAACGAGCACTGCCTGGCGGACACCTTGCGCGGCGATCGCGCTCAGAAGTGCCTGTAATAGCTGCGTCGCTAGCCCCCTTTCGCGCAGGTCGCCGCGGATGATGACCGCACATTCCCCAGCCTCAAAATCCGGATCGGCGGTCGAGCGCGCAAGTCCGGCCACTCTGCCACTTTCCCAGGCGACCAGTGTCATTTCCCGGTCGTAGTCGATCTGACTCAGCCGCGCCGCGGTCTCGTGAGTGCGATCCCGCAGCGGCGAGAAAAACGCGTGCCAGAGGTCCTGGGTGTCTACTTCATCAGCGAAGCGGCGCAGTGCCGGCTCATCTTCCGGCTTGATCGGACGCACGCTGTAGGACTGCCCCTCAAGCGTGCGGATCTCGGTCTCTAACTGTTGAGGGTAGGGCCGGATGGCCAGACGCGATTGTGCGGAAACAGTGGTCGCGCGCACGCGGATGCGACAGTCGACCGCGATCACGCCCTGTGGGTCGCAGAGCAGCGGATTGATGTCGATCTCGGTGATCTCGGCATGATCTGCCGTGATCTGGCTCAGCTGAATGAGCACGTTCACGACCCCGTCAATGTCGGCCGCCGGCCGATCACGGAACCCCTTGAGCAAGGCGGCTATGCGGGTGCGCTCAATCTGCGCGCGCGCCAGCGCGGTATTGAGGGGCGGCAGTTCGAGCGACTTGTCACGCACGACTTCCACCGCGGTTCCGCCATGCCCGAAAAGTATCACCGGACCGAAGGTCGGGTCGGTTGTGACGCCGGCAATCAGCTCATAGGCACCGGGCCGGTGAATCATTTCCTGGACAATAAAACCCTCAAGCCGCGCCTGCGGCAGTGCGCGGGATACCCTTTCGTTCATTTGCAGGGCTGCGGCCTCAACTTCCGCGGGCGTGGCGAGATTCAGAGCGACGCCGCCAACGTCGGATTTGTGGATGACGTCGCGCGACCGAATCTTCAGCGCCACCGGAGCTTTGATCTGGGTCGCAACCTGCGCGGCCAATTTTGCGTCGGGCACGGCCTCAGTCCGTGCGAATGGGACGCCATAGCAGGCGAGGAAGCCGGCGACCTCGGCCGGATCGAGCCATTCCCGCTGGTCGTCAAGCGCCTGCCGAATGAACCCTCGCGCCCGCTGAGTGTCGGCCTGTGGATTCGGCGCGACGGAGGACGGAGTCTCGAGCAGCAGTTCTTGGTTCTGGCGATAGCGAACCAGGTACATAAACGCGCGTACCGCTCGTTCAGGGGTCTCGTAGTCCGACACCTGCGCGGCAACGAGTCGAGCGCGCCCATCCGCGACATTCGCGTCCCCCATCCAGCATGCGAACACGTTCTTCCTGGGCGCAGTATCCGGCTGCGACAGGACATTGATGAGCCCCTGCGCGGCTTCCGCGGAAGAAGCGATCGCCGTCGGGCAATACGCCACCAGCAGAGCATCGACATTCGCATCCTGCATGAGGATCGTGACGGCCTGGGCGTAGCGCTCCGCGTCGGCATCGCCAACGAGGTCGACCGGATTAGCGTGGCTCCAAGTCGCTGGCAGAACGGAATTGAGCTTGGCTATCGTGTCGGCACTCAGCGTCGCCAGCCGGCCGCCCTCTTCGATCAGCCGATCGGTGGCCAGCACACCGGCGCCGCCGCCGTTGGTCACGATGGCCAGCCGGTTGCCGCGTTGCGGCGACATCCGGGACAGCGTTGCGGCCGCGTCGAACAGCTCTTCGAGCTCGCTGACGCGCAGCATCCCCGCGCGCCGGAAGACCGCTTCATACACGACGTCGGCCCCCGCCAGCGCGCCGGTGTGCGATGTCGCGGCGCGCGCGCCCTCTTCCGCCCGTCCGCTTTTGACCGCGATGACCGGCTTGACGCGGGCGGCACGCCGCGCCGCCGACATGAATTTGCGCGCCTGCGTGACCGCTTCAGCATAAATCAGGATCGCATGTGTCGCCTCGTCGAGCGCGAAGTAGTCCAGCAGGTCGCCGAAGTCGACGTCACTCATATCCCCCATGGAGACGATGGCGGAAAAGCCGATGCCGCGCGGCAGCGCCCAGTCGAGCACCGTCGTTGCCATCGCACCCGACTGCGTCAGGAACGCGATATTGCCGGGCAGCAGGGCGGCCGGGGCGAATGTCGCATTCAGCCCAATCCCCGGCACCGCAATCCCCAGGCAATTCGGACCGACGACCCGCAGCAGATGCGGGCGCGCGGCACCGAGCAGCTGGGCGGCGCGCTCCTTGCCGACGGCAACCTCACCTTCGGCAAATCCTGCCGTCAGAATGACCGCGGCGCGCGTGCCACGGCGGCCGAGTTCGGCGACCAGCGCAGGAACCGTATCGGGCGGCGTCGCGATGACAGCAAGATCAGGCGTGATCGGCAGGCTCGCCACGTCTTTATAAGCCATGATTCCATGGACCGCGGCCGTTCTTGGATTGACCGGCAGGATGGGGCCGCTGAAACCGGCGCGCAGCAGATTTGTCATCAGCGCCGAACCGACGGATTTCGCCTTATCCGAAGCGCCGAAAACCGCGATTGATCGCGGTCGAAACATCTTGTCGAGATTGCGAATGGACATTAATGCGAGTCTCGCCAAGTGGCGTCCAGAGGTTGGGACAACTTTACAAGGTAGTTTACCGGGATTCCCCGGATGACTCCCAAACTGGCTAGAATATTCGTGGTTTTCCGGCTTCCTGCAAGATAGAAGTGAGGTTCGGACGGCTACCGTCAGTTCGGGCAGCCCGAACGGTGG
>Ga0097691_1001997_pt1 | contig 14261 bp, 15 predicted proteins | sample NGESurdeep072012_8_FD_72858 | JGI IMG/M metagenome (GOLD analysis project Ga0097691, IMG submission 72858) | Arctic peat soil microbial communities from Barrow, Alaska - NGEE Surface sample 210-1 deep-072012 | ecosystem: Environmental > Terrestrial > Soil > Wetlands > Peat ...
GCCTGCCGCAGTCCCCGGGGGCGGAGCTGTGGCAGTACATCTCCGATAAGTACCGCGGTTCCACGAGCCGCTCCACGTCGCTCTTCGAGTTCGATCGGACCACGAAGTACCTTTCCGTCGTGCAGGCGGCGAATTCCTCGGGCGTGTCGATCTACACGATCGATGCGTCGGGTCTCTCGGTGGATTCGAACGTATCGGCCGAGAACCGCACCCAGAGCCAGCGCCTCGACACGTTTCTCGAGCAAAACAACCTCCAGGCGATGCTGAGCCTCATGGCCGAGGAAACCGGCGGCGAGGCCATCCTGAACAAGAACGACGTCCTCGGCGCCCTCAAGAACATCGAGAAGGACTACACGTCGTACTACTCGATCGGCTACCGAAGCCTGCGCTCGGGGCTCGACCGCCCGCACAAGGTCGAGGTCAAGCTGAAGAAGAAGGGGCTGACCGTGCGCGCGCGCCGCAGCTATCTCGAGAAGGGCGTCGAGACGAAGGTGCGCGAGGCCGTCACCTCGGCGCTTTTCTTCCCGCGCGACGACAATCCCCTCGCCGTGGGCCTGGAAGTCGGGAAGCCCGTGCCGGCCGACCGCGAGAACTTCGCGGTACCGGTGATCATCCGGATTCCCTACTTGCGCCTCGCGATGCTGCCCGAGGGCTCGAAGGTGCGCGGCCGCGTCGTCTTCTACTTCGTCGTCATCGACTCGGCGGGAAAGCAGTCGGATCTCACGACGCAGCCCGTCCCGATCGACATCGACGCGAAGAGATTCGACGCCCTCGCCCGGAAGGACTTCATCTACGACGTGAAGCTCATCATGATTCCGGGCGGCCAGAAGCTCTCGATCGCCGTGCGCGACGACGTCACGAATTCCACGAGCTATCTCCAGAAATCCGTCTTCGTCTCTGCGTTCTCCGGCGAGGAGAGCCCGCCCCGAAAGTGAAACCGAGAACGAGACCGTGAACGCGCCCGTCTCGCGCTTCGTGTTGTTCGCCCGGGAGCCCGTCCCCGGGCGCGTGAAGACGCGTCTCGCCCGCGAGATCGGCGCGGCCGCCGCGACGTCGCTGTACGAAGCGTTCCTGTCGGACCTCGCCACCTGCCTGCCGTCGCCAGCCCGGTGGGACGCGGTGCTCGCCTACGCCGAGTTCGAACCGGGGCCCTATCTGCTCGCGACGTTTCGCCCTCCCTGGGATCTCATACCGCAGGGGGAAGGGACGCTCGGGGAACGGCTCGCCCGCGCCGTCGTGCGCGCGCGCATGGAAGGGCGTCGCGACGTGCTCGTGGCGGGCAGCGACGCGCCGACGCTCACCGCCGAGGATCTCTCCGAGGCCTTTGGCGCCCTCGCCGGAAACTCGGACGTCGTGTACGCGCCGGCGCCGGACGGCGGGTTCTCGCTTCTGGGCATGGGGGGAAACGTCGATCCGGCCGCCGTTTTTCCTGCCGGCGTCCGGTGGTCGTCGCCGCATGCGCTCGCCGACAGCAGGAGATCCGTCGAGGCGAAGGGCTATCGCGTGCGCCTGCTTTCGACGGTGCCCGACATCGACGAGGTCGCGGATCTCTGGAGCGTCGAGGCCCTGTTCGGGGCCGACCCGGATCTCGCGCCCGCGACACGACGGGCGCTCTCGACGTTCCTTGGGCGGAGTGCCGTCTGAGAGTCCTGGGCTCGGAGGCCGCCCGCGCCCTCGACGCGCGCACGATCGCGGCGGGAACGCCCGGGCTCGTCCTGATGAGGCGCGCGGCCAACGCCGTCGTCCGGGAGATCGCGGGCGTCGTCGCGCGCCGGCCCGCGCGGGGCGTGCGCGTCGTTGTCCTCGCCGGCCCGGGAAACAACGGAGGAGACGGGTTCGAGACGGCGCGGCTGCTCCAGATCGCCCGCGTCGCGTCCAACGTCGAGACGCTGCTCTTCGGAGCGCCGGAGTATCTCGGCGCCGATGCCCGCCGGACCCATCAGCGGCTCGAGCAGGCCGGCGGAGCTATCCGGGAAGTCACGAAGGAGGGCGACCTCGAGCCTCTCCGCGCGGCGACCGTCGTCGTGGACGCTCTCTTCGGGACCGGGTTGAAGAGGCCCATCTCGCCCGACGGGCTCCCCGCGCGCGCCGTGCGCCTCGTCGCCGAGGGGAAATCGTTCGTGGTCTCGATCGATATGCCCTCGGGCCTTTCGGCCGACGATCCTCTCCCGTGGGCTCCCGCGGTCCGCGCCGACCTGACGGTCACCTTCGGGTACCCGAAACCTTGTCACGTCCATCTGCCGGCCGCGTCTCTCTGCGGGCGGATCGCCGTCGCCGGGATCGGCTTTCTGCCGCTCCTGGAGGACGAGAGCCGCGGCGGGGGTGACGTCGTCGCGGCGGGGGACGTGGCGCTGCTCTTTCCACGCCGCGAAGCGGCCGCGCACAAGGGGAGCTTCGGCCGTCTCCTCGTGGTGGGCGGCTCGGAAGGAATGGCGGGTGCCCCCGCCCTCGCGGCGCGCGGCGCCCACCGGTCCGGAGCGGGGACGGTCACCGTCTTCGCGCCGGAATTCGTCCGCGCCGCCGTGCACGTGCTGAGTCCCGAGACGATGACCGCGGGAGAGGGCGTCGACATCGCGCGCTTCGACGCGCTCGCGGTCGGCCCGGGGCTCGGCGCATCGGCGGCCGCCCGGGACCTCGTGGAGCGCGCGGCCGATTCGCGCCTTCCTGCGGTTTTCGACGCCGATGCGCTCAACCTCGCGGGCGACGCCGCGTTCTTCGCGAGACGGGCGGCCCCCACCGTTCTCACGCCGCATCCCGGGGAAGCCGCGCGCCTTCTCGGCATCGATGCGGGGCGCGTGAACGCGGACCGCGAGGCGGCCGTGCGCGAGATCGCCTCGCGGGCGAAGGCCGTGGTGATCCTGAAGGGATTTCGGTCGCTCGTCGCTGATCCCTCGGGCCGGGTCGTGCCCGTGCTCGCGGGCAACCCGGCGATGGCGTCGGGGGGAACGGGCGACGTCCTCACCGGCGTCGTCGGGGCGTGCCTCGCGCGGGGCCTCGACGCCTTCGACGCCGCCTGCGCGGCGGCGTGGCTTCACGGCACGGCGGGCGACTTCGTCCGGGAGGCCAAGGGAGAGGAGTCGCTCCAAGCGTCCGACGTCATCGAGGCCCTCCCGGAGGCGTTCTTCGCGGCGCGGGAGAGCACCGGCGGGTGACGTCGCACGTGACGTTTGCCGAGGAGGAGACCCGCGATCTGGCCGCCGACCTCGCGCGCCGCCTCGCGCCCGGCGCCATCGTGCTTCTGGAAGGCGAGCTCGGCGCCGGCAAGACCGCTTTCGTGAAGGGCCTCGCCGCGGGGCTGGGCCTGGACCCCAAGGACGTGTCGTCGCCCAGCTTCGCGCTCGTTCACGAGTACGGGCCTTCGGGGGAGCCGCCCGTTCTCGTCCACGCCGATCTCTACCGGATCCCGAAGGGCGCCTCGATCGCCGACCTCGGCCTCGAGGAGCGGGGGAGCGCGATCCTGGCGGTGGAGTGGCCGCGCCCGCCGCTCATGCCGCGGCGCGCGTGGCGGGTGTCGATCGCGCTCGGGGAAGGCGGCGCGCGCCGGATCGATGTCGCGCCGCCCGAAGACCCCGTGAACAACGTCCTGAGCAGTTCCCGCTAGAAGGCGAAGACGAGGCCGCCCGTGAGCTCGCCGTTGTATGACCAGCGGTTCCAGCGGTCCGAGCAGCCCCCGTCGTGGTCGCAGGAGCGGCTGCCGGAGTCCGACTGCTGGTCGAGGACGCGGTAGCGCCCGTCCAGCCGCAGCCCGACGCGCGGCGTGAAGAAGAACTTCGCGCCGGCCGAGACGTTCGCGGTGAGGCGGGTGCGGGACATCGGGTCGACGGCCGCGTCGGTCCGGTCGAGCGTCGCGGCCCCGGCGCCGAGACCGAAGTAGCCGACCGCGCGCCGGCGGCCGAAGTTGAACAGCATGTTCGCCTCGTAGACGTTCTGGCGAAGCCGCCCGACGCGCAGGTTCCGAGGAGACACCCCGAACTGGTTCGGTGTCCGGAGGTCGGTGCGCGCCGACGTCCAGTCGAACTCGAAGGCGAAATGGCGGGTCACGTTGTACGCGAGCCTCGCGCCGTAGGTGAGGTCGTCGTCGGGCTCGAGGAACCCGAACGTCGTCGTCGTCCCCGGCGTCGTCGTGACGACGGTGTTGCCATAGAGCCTCCCGCCGAAGTAGCCGCCGGCGAAGGGCGAGATCTCGAACGTGCCTGCGCGGTCCTGCGCGAATGCGGGGACGGCACCGGCGAGAAGGGCGCAGGCGAGAAGGGATAAGACGAGGGAACGACGCATGGATCCTCCTCTGGCAAGCGAAGTCTAGGCCCGGACGAAGGGCGTCCCCGTAATGTGACGCACGCCCGGGCCCCATTTGGACAAGCAACGGGCGTACCCGCCGCTCATTTCGACGGGAAAAGCCCCGGCCAGATCGTCGTGACGACGAGGACCACCGTCAGCCCGATCATGATGACGCAGGTTCCCCACGCGATCCAGTTCCATACGCGCCCGTTCACGTGCTCGCCCATGAGGTCAGTCCGGTTGATGAGGAGACACATGAAGACGAGGACGAACGGCAGAAGGAGCCCGTTCAGGACCTGCGAGAGGAAGAGGACGGGGAAGAGCGGGACGCCGGGGATGAGGATGATCCCCGCCCCGATCACGATCATGCCCGTGAAGAGCGCGTTGAACTGCGGCGCCTCGGCCCAGGTCTTGTCGACGCCCGCTTCGAACCCGAGCCCCTCGCAAATGGAGTACGCGGTGGCGAGGGGCAGGATGCACGCCGCGAAGAGCGAGGCGTTCGCGAGGCCGATCGCGAAAAGCGTCCCCGCCCATTTTCCGGCGAGCGGCTTGAGTGCGAGCGCGGCCTGCTCGGCGCCCTCGATGCGGATTCCGGCCGGAAACAGGGTCGCGCCGCACGCCACGATGATGAAGAACGCGACGACGTCGGTCAGGATGCAGCCCACGATGACGTCCCAGCGGGACATCTTGTATTCCTCCGGGCCGATGCGCTTCTCGACGATCGAAGACTGGAGATAGAACTGCATCCAGGGCGCGATCGTGGTCCCGACGATGCCGATGATCATCAGGATCCACGCGGCGCTCGATTCGATCCGCGGGTTGAAGGTCTGCTTCAGGACGTCGGTCCAGACGGGCTTCGCGAAGAGGGCCGACACGACGTAGGTGAGGTAGATCGAGCAGGCGATCAGGAAGATCTTCTCGACGGTCTTGTAATTTCCCTTCACGACGATCCACCACACGACGAAGGCGCCGATGGGGACCGAGATCACCCTGGGAATCCCGAAGATCTCGAGGGCCGCGGCCCAGCCGGCGAATTCGGCGACCGTGTTGCCGATGTCGGTCACGAGGAGGGCGACGAGGAGGTAGAAGGTGGACCGGAGCCCGTAGTTCTCGCGGATCAGTTCCCCAAGGCCCTTCCCCGTGATCGCGCCGAGCCGGGCGGACATCTCCTGCACGACGATGAGCGCGACCGTGATCGGGACGAGAGTCCACAGGAGCGAGTAACCGAAGTGGGCCCCCGCGATGGAGTAGGTCGCGATGCCGCCGGCGTCGTTGTCGACGTTCGCCGTGATGATCCCGGGCCCGAGGATGGCGAAGAAGATCGTGAGGCGCCGCCGCCAGTTCCTCACGTCCGGCCGCGGCGCGGCGGGTGCCGCGGCCGGCGCGATCAGCGCAGCCTCCTGCGGCCGCGGCGGGGCTGCGGCTGGAGGCGGTCGACGACGTCGTCGATCGTGATGATGCCCGCGAGGACGCCTTCCGGATCGGTGACGGGCAGGGCGAGAAGGTCGTACTTCGACATCGTCTCGGCCACCTCGCCGGCCGAGACGTCGGGCGTGACGGTTCGCACCGGCGTCGCCATCACGTTTTCAAGGATCGTGTCGTCGTCGGCCGCGAGAAGATCGCGCACCGAGAGCGCGCCGAGGATGCGCTCCTGCTCATCCACGACGTAGAAGTAGAAGAGCGCCTCGGCGTCGCGCGCGACCGGCCGGAGCCGCTGGATCGTCTCGCGCACCGTGAGCGTGGGCGGGAACGTGACGAAGTCGGTTCCCATGAGTCCGCCGGCCGTGTCCTCGTCGTGAACGAGGAGCTCGGTGACGTCCTCGGCCGCCCCTTTCTCCATGAGCTGGACGAGGTCGCGCGCGTGCTCGCCCTCGATCTCGCCCAGGACATCCGCCGCCTCGTCCGCGGGCATCTGCTCGAGGATCTCCGAGGCGCGCGCCTCCGGCAGGTCCTCGATGATCTCGGCCTGCATCTCGGGCTCGAGCTCGTGGAGCGTCTCGGCTGCGGTCTCGACGTCCAGCTTCCGGAAGATTCCGGTGCGCTCGTTGCCGGAAACCTGGCTCAGGATCTCCGCGATGTCGGCGGGGTGGAGCCGCTGGAGCTTCTCCTGCGGAAGGGTGGTCTCGAGCCGCTCGAGCCGCGGATGCAGCGGCTGCATCGAGTCCCAGGGAATGAGGCGCGCCGGCAGCGAAGCGTCGAAGAGCCTGCCGCCGCGGGGCGTGATGCCGGCCCCGAAGACCCGCCGCACGAGGCCGCGCACACCCACGTCGGCGGCGGTGAGGACGAGGTCTCCCGAAAGCACGTCCAGCTTGAGGTCGTTCACCCGCACGACCTTCACGCCGTTGATGTCCACGATCTGCTTGTCGAGGAGGTGCCGCGCGAGAAAGATCTCGTCCTCCCGCGCGGGGCGGTGCAGGAGGTCCTCCCGCACGAGACGCGTGCGCACGGCGTTGCGCTGGAAGATGGCAACGTCTTCCCAGGGCAGCACGAACGTCTCGAAGCGGTCCCGGATCAGGAGGCCCGTGACCCGCGGAAACGGGGCCCCCGTGCTCGTGGCGACGGCGAAGTCCGAGATCTTTCCGACCGGGTGCCGGCCCACGTCGCGCACCGTCTCGCCGAGGAATTCCGAGACGAAGAATCCCTCATGGGTGGGCACCGCGGTCGTGCGCGCGGGCAGGGACGGCGAAGACTTCGGCACGAAAGCATTGTCGGGAGGCGGCACGCTCCCGTCAACGCTTCTTCGGGTTACTCTCAGTCTAATGGTTCCGACACGCGCCCGCTCCGTGACGCGGCGACCCGTGCGTACGATTCGCGTTGGTAAGGGGCTGCAGGGAGCGCTTCTCGTCGCCTACTCGTGCGTCCTCCTCGGCGTGACGCTCCTCGTGCAGGGCGGGGGCAAGGTGAGGACGAATCTCGCGCCCTTCGAGGACATCCAGCGCCTCGCGGCCCGGACCGGGCATGGCGGGTATCTCTCGAACTCCTTCCTGTACGCCATCGTGGGGATCGTCGGAAACCTCGCGATGTTCGCGGTGTGGGCGTTTCTGCTCTGGAAGTTCCTGGACGGGCCGGGCCGTTCGGCGGCCCGCAACCACGTGGACGCGCTCCTCGCGGGCACGCTGTTCAGCGTCGGGATCGAGACCGTTCAGCTCTTCCTGCCGACGCGCGCGGCCGACGTGAACGACGTGTTCTGGAACGTCCTCGGGACGATCGCCGGCTGCGCCCTCGCGCATCTCCACCGGAACATCCGACTCGACTGGCAGTAGACTCTTCGCGGCGCGCCGGAGTGGCGGAATGGCAGACGCAGGGGACTCAAAATCCCCCGGTCCACAAGGCCGTGAGGGTTCGAATCCCTCCTCCGGCACCATCAGCACCCTGAAATCGCGCGAAATTCCGCCGTTTTGCCCGCGAGGCATTGTCATCGGACGTTTTCGTTTGACCGCCCGGGAGCGGGGGAGTAGTCTCCTTTTCCCTTTCCCGAAGGAGGCGATTCCGTGGCATTCAAGATCGGAGACAGGCTCGTCTACCCGAACCACGGCGTGGGCGTCGTAGAGACGATCCAGGAGTCCCCCCTCGAAGGTTCTCCCGCCCCCTGTTATCAGCTCCGCCTTCTCGGGAACAATTCGCGCGTGATGGTACCGGTCGGAAACTCCGACCGCATCGGCCTGCGCCCGCTCACGCGGCGCAAGGACGTGGGCTCGGTATTCCGGGTCCTGGAGAACGGCGTCCTTCCGCCGACCGGCGACTGGAAGGGCCGTTACAAGCAGAACCTCGACAAGATGCGCTCGGGCCGCCTGACGGACATCGCCGACGTCCTCAAGAACCTGACGTGGGTCCAGAAGCAGAAGGCGCTCTCTTTCCGCGAGAAAAAGATGTACGAGCGCGCCCGCTATCTCATCGTCTCCGAGATCGCGCAGATCAACGGCCTCCCCGAGGGCGAAGTCGCCACCGAGGTCGAGAAGGCCCTCGATCGTGCGATCCTCAAGCGGCGACCTCTCACGCCCCTCGCCGCCGCGAGCGGAAATCACCGCGGTCATTGAACTGACCTGGGGGATTCCTTGCGATGCGGGCGCCGCGACTTCCGTATAGTGGCGAAGATGGCTGCCCTCCCGGTTCGCTCCGCCTTCATCGCGACCCTCCTGCTGGCGATCGTGATGCCGGCGGCGGCAGCGACCCTCCCCTCGAGGACCGGCGATCCCGTGCTCGACCTGCTCCTGTCCTCGGTCGAGATGGAGAGGCGGCGCGTGTCGGAGGATCTCGAGGAATTCGACCGGATCTCCGGACAGGCCTCCCGGGCCGAGTCGGACCTCAACGCGTCCCTGAATCAGGTCGCGCGGCTCGCGCGCGAAGGCATTCTCGACCGCGCGCTGCTTGAGCAGGCCGAGCAGGCCGCGGCCGACGCGCGGGCTCGCATTCAGGCGGGACAGGACCGCCGCCGGGCCATTTCCGAGCGGCTCGCCGAGCACGTCCGCCGGCTGGTGGCGTTTCGGGACGAGATGGCGCGCCGGCACGACACCCTGAGAAGCAGCCCGACGGACCCGCTCACGGGGCGCTGGGAGGTCTTCGTCAATCCGGGCGGTCGGCGCGGCTTCTACCGCCTCTCGCTCGACGGCACAATCCTTTCGGGTGACTATGTTCTCGACGGGGGCTTTCATGGCTCACTCCGGGGCACGTTCGTGGGCGACCGCGTCATGCTCGAACGGATCGATTCCGAACGGGGAGCGGATGCGAAGTTCTACGGCCGCCTGACGACGGCGCCCGCCAGGCGCCTGGCGGGCACCTGGGAGGGGACGCAGATCGCCCCCGTTCCGGTATCGGGTCCCGTGGCGGGAACGTGGGCGGCACAGCCGGCGCGCGAAGAGGAGACGGATTCAAAATGACGACGGAACAGAACGACGACCACCTTCCGCCGCCTGTGCCGGCGGAGAAGCGTCCCCGCGAGAAGAAGTCCCCGGCCGCGGAAAAGCCGGCGCCCCGGTTTTCCCCGTGGGCGGACAGAGGGACGTTTCTCGTCCTGGGACTGCTCGCGGGCTTCACGGCCGCGTACCTGTACCTGGAGAAGAATGCCTCGGCGGGTCCGCCCCAGGCGGGCATGGCCGATCCTCACGCCGGGCTCGCGGGCGTCGGGCCGGGCGCGACGCGCGACCTGCCGGGAAGCGGCGGCGGACAGCCGTCTCTGGCGTCCGACCCGGTCGCCCTCCAGAAACTCGCCGGGCTCGAGGCCTCCGTCGCCAAGGAGCCAAAAAACGCCGAGCTCCTCGTCCAGCTCGGGAACACGGCCTACGACGTCGAGGACTGGAAGAAGGCGATCGACGCCTACGAGAGGGCGCTCAAGTTGAAGGACGGCGATCCGAACGTCCTCACCGACCTCGGCGTGGCGTATCGGAACGTGGGCAACCCGGACAAGGCGCTCGCGATGTTCACGCAGGCGGTGGCCCGCGATCCGAGCCACTGGCCCGCGCAGTTCAATCAGGCGATCATCTTCGGCCTCGATAGGGGCGACACGAAGAAGGCGCTCGAAATCCTCAGCAGGCTCAAGAAGGAGCATCCCGAAATCCCGGCGCTCGATCGGCTCACCGCCGACATCGAACAGCGGGCCAAGGCGCGCGGAGGGGCGTGACGTTCTCGCCGGGCGACCTCTTCGAGGATGAGGGCCCGGCTTCCGACCGGTCCGCGGTCGATAATGTCGTGTCGCGGGACGCGCCGCTCGCGGAGCGGATGCGTCCCCGGGAACTGTCCGAGGTAGCAGGGCCCGCGGACCTCGTAGGCCCCGGCTCGTTCCTCGCGAAGGCGCTCGCCGCCGACAGGGTCCCTTCTCTCGTCTTCTGGGGCCCGCCGGGGAGCGGCAAGACGACGCTCGCGCGCATCATCGCCGCGAAGAGCCAGGCCCGTTTTCTCGGCTTCTCGGCCGTCGTCTCGGGCATCAAGGAGATCCGGAACGTAATGGAGGAGGCGGCCCGCGCCAGGCGCCGGGGCCGCCGCACGCTCCTCTTCGTCGACGAGATCCATCGCTTCAACCGGGCGCAGCAGGATGCCTTCCTGCCGTTCGTGGAAGCCGGCGACATCGTCCTCGTGGGCGCCACGACGGAAAACCCGTCGTTCGAGCTGAACGGCGCGCTGCTGTCGCGGCTGAGAGTCATCATTTTGCCGGCGATCGGCGAGAAGGAGCTCGTTCTGCTGATGAAGAGGGCGCTGGCGGACCCCACGAGGGGCCTCGGGGCCCGGGTGACGGTCGACGAGGATGCCTTCGAATGGATATCCCGGTTTGCCGACGGCGACGCCAGAAGGGCGCTCACGGCGCTTGAAGCGGCGGTTTCCCATATTCCCTTCGAAGAAAATCCCTCTTCGGTCTCGGTTTCCCTCCTCGAGGATCTGTTCAAGCGAAAAGTTCTCCTGTACGACAAGTCCGGCGAGGAGCACTTCAACCTCATCTCTGCGCTCCATAAATCACTCCGCGACTCGGACGTGGACGCGTCGCTCTACTGGCTCGCGCGCATGCTGGAAGCGGGGGAAGACCCGCTCTACGTCGCGCGCCGTCTCGTCCGTTTCGCTTCCGAGGACATCGGGCTCGCCGATCCGTCGTCGCTCACGCTCGCGGTCGCCGCCAAGGAGGCCGTGCATTTTATCGGCATGCCGGAAGGCGCTCTCGCGCTCGCCGAGATCGCCGTTCACATGGCGCTGGCGCCGAAGTCGAATGCGCTCTACACGGCCTACGCCGAGGCCGCGGCCGACGTGCAGGAGCGCCCGAACGAACCGCCGCCGCTCGCGATCCGCAATGCCCCGACGAAGCTGATGAAGGACGTGGGCTACGGCTCGGGCTATCGCTACGCGCACGACACCGCCGAGAAGACCGCCGGCCTTTCCTGCCTTCCGGATTCCCTCGCGGGCCGGAATTACTACCGGCCGGCTGGGGAAGGGCGGGAGAAGGAGCTCAAGGCGCGAGCCGAGGCTGTTCGGGCGCTGCGGGAAAAGCTCAGGAAGACGAGAGAGAAAGAATGAGTTGCTTCGGACGCGCTGTCCTCGTGGTCCTCTTATTTTCAAGGAATCTTTCCGTGGCGTCGCCCGCGGCGCCTGTCGGCCTGTGGCACGCCGAACTGATCCCCTCGGCGGGGCACGAGGTTTTCTTCGACCTGAAGATCGCCACGAAGGGCGCGGGGCTTTCGGCCGCGCTCGTGAACGACCGGGCCGAGCTTGCCTTCACGTCGGCTTCCTGGGACGGAACGAAGCTCACGCTCGATCTCGCGAACTACGACGCCAGGATCGTGGCGGAAATGAGGGGCGGCCGGCTCGAGGGCGGATATACGCGCGTCGTCGCGGCGGGCCTGGCCGAGGTGCCCTTTCGGGCTTCCCGCAAGGCCCGTCCGCTCGTGGCGACGCCGAAGGGCGGAGCTTCCCTCGACGGAAGCTGGGGCGTCGAGATGATTGACGGGAAGAAAACCGAGAAGCTGACGGGTGTCTTTCGCCAGAAGGGCAGCGCCGTGACGGGGACGTTCCTCTCGACGACCGGCGACTACGGCTCTCTCCACGGCACCTTCGACGGCGAGCAGCTCGTCCTGACCGTCTTCGACGGCGTCCACGTCTACCGTTTCGACGCCGAGCGGCTGCCGGACGGCACGCTCGCGGGTGAGTACCGCTCGCGCACGAATCCGCCCGTGCCCTGGCGCGGAAGGCGGCTGGACGCGGCCTCTCATGGAACGTTCCTGCCGGGTTCTTTCGACATCGTGAAGCCGCGGAATCCGGCCGCGCCTTACGTCGTTTCGTTCCCCGACGTCGAGGGCCGCATCGTGTCGACCTCGGATGCGCGATTTTCCGGGAAGCCGATGCTCGTGGCGTTCATGGGCACGTGGTGCCCGAATTGCGCCGACGAGGCGCCGTTTCTCCGGGATCTCGAGGCGAAGTACGGGCCGCGGGGCCTCGCGGTGGTTTCCCTGACGTTCGAGTACACGGACGAGGTGGCGCGAAACCGCCGCCAGGTGAAGCGGTTCGTCGAGCGCTTCGGCACGACGCATCCGATCCTTCTCGCGGGCACGACGAAGGACGCGGCCGCGTCTCCCGCGACGCTTCCGCTCGAGGGGTGGGAGGGCTACCCGACGACGCTCTTTCTCGACCGCCAGCATCGCATCGTGAAGATCCACTCCGGATTCGACGGCCCGGCAACGGGAGAGCGCTTCACGAAGCTGAAGAAGGAGATCGAGGCCGCGGTGGAGGCGCTTCTGAGAACGACGAGCTGACCGAGGCGTTCGCGAGTGCCTGCTCGCTGAGGACGCGATTGGCCTCGAGAACAAGCGATACCGCCTCAGTTGACCACGTTAGAGAGGTGCTCGCACTGCTCCCAGCCCGGTACCGGGGAGTTCGGGCAAGCGATGAGTTCGCCCCCGACCGACGTGTAGATGTGGCCGCATGCATGCGAGCAGCCGCCGCCGAAATTCCTGGCTTCGCCGTTGAGTAGACACTTCAGAATGCAGTGGTCGTGTGCGTTGCAGCGAGACTTAAGGAGCGAGACCCAGCACTTCTCACGCGGCGAGAGGACGACTCCAGGTTTCGGGGTGAGCGTGGCGCAGGTACCCGGCTCCGTACATTGCTTTTGCGCCTGGGCCTCGTTGATGTGCCTGCGCGAGCCAGTTGCACACGCTTCGAACGTGATCGACGCGAGTGTGACGAGCGCGTAGACGAGGCACCTCGAGAAACGTGCTTTCATTCGGGGGCCTAACGACCGGCGTTCAGCCGCTGGCGCGAGCCCGCCGGGGCCGAAGGCCCCGTTGGCGGGCGAGTGACAGTCGGCTGCAACGGCTTGTTAGGCACCGGCCCCGGTCGTGCTCTTTCGAATATTCGATCCGTGGAAGTGGAGGATGCGCCAACCGACTGGGGTTCTGTGGATGACCAGCGTGCGCCTGGAGACTACGGGCCCTGCCCCTGCATCGGAGGTGACGATGGCGAGGCCGTCTCCAGCGCGCTGTGTGAGCACGTACTTTGGGACGAGATGCATGTACTCAGGCCCGGCACCTTGCTGCCTCAGCTCGTGGAAGAAGGGGACGAAGGCTGTGCGGATGGCGTCTCGACCGACGAGCTCGGCCGCAGCGGAATCGAGAGGAAGGAAGGCGGTGGCGTCGGGATCGAGGAGGTGCGTGAGGGCATCGACGTCCGCGTGGTTAAGCGCGGCAACAAAGGCATGGAGCACCTCCTCCGGGCCGTCCGGCGCGAGGGGTCGGCTCGATGCGCACGCCCCGAGAGCGAGGAGTACAACTCCCAAGGGCGAGGGGCGAGTGAGGTGCATGAGGCAGATTCTTCCGGTGCCTAACGATATCGAGTTCAGCGGCGAGCGCAAGCGAGTCCGCTGCAACGCGTTGTTAGACGGCGTTCTTGGACGCCCGCCGCGCTCGGGCGCACTATTTCGCGTCCTTGGCGGCCGGTGCCCGCGCGAAGAGCTGGATGTCGAGAACAGAGAAGTCCGCACTCCGCCCGTGTATGTCCGAGTCATCGCTGGGGTTCCACAACGGCACTTTCTTGTCCTTCTCGACGGCCACGTAGCCCGGCTTCTCGAAGTGATAGTGGTATATCGCGGTCGCGTCGTTCAGGAACGTCGCCCACGTGCCATCCTTGCCGCTGGTGAGCTCCTTCCTGAACGTCGAGCTGGCCTTCGTCGTGATCGCTATTTTCACATCGGCGACAGGCTCGCCCTTTCCGTCCGTGACCTTGCCCGAAATGCGCCCCTGTCGCTGGGCGGCGATCGGCGTCGTTGGAAGGAGGAGCAAGGCGAGAAGAGTGCCGGCCAGAGCGCGCGGAATGCGGTGTTGCTGCATCGAAACCTCCAGAGTTGATCCGAGCCTTATAAGCAAGAACTGAGCCGCTGCCTATGGACACTTACAAGTACGCCGTCTAACGATATCGAGTTCAGCGGCGAGCGCAAGCGAGTCCGCTGCAACGAGGGGTTAGGCAACCGCTCTCGCGGGTGCGAATAGCGCCCTTATGGGGCGCGAGAAGAGCAC
>Ga0097691_1002000_pt1 | contig 14239 bp, 22 predicted proteins | sample NGESurdeep072012_8_FD_72858 | JGI IMG/M metagenome (GOLD analysis project Ga0097691, IMG submission 72858) | Arctic peat soil microbial communities from Barrow, Alaska - NGEE Surface sample 210-1 deep-072012 | ecosystem: Environmental > Terrestrial > Soil > Wetlands > Peat ...
TGCGATTTGACCCAGCGCGGCGTTCAAACCGTTTACAGCCTGTCGGGATTGCGGCTGAGAATGTCTGCTCACCGGGGAAGACCGGAAGTAGTCGGCGGAGGGTCAAAACGACGCGATTGACCCGAAGCGGTCGTCGGGAACGAGCACCGATCATCGTAAGTAACTATGCCCCTGCCGGAGGTCTTGACCCCATTAAGGTGAAAGGGCATGGGCAAGTAGCCCGTGCCCCTTCTGAGTGTGCAGTGAACAGCAATATCACCCACGCTACAAAGCACGCATAAACGCCACCAGATCCTTCTTCTCTTGATCCGTCAGCTTCGTGCTCAGCACCAGATTGAAGTACTCCACCGTGTCATCCAGCGTCAGCAGCCGTCCGTCATGCATATACGGCGGCGTATCCTTAATTCCGCGCAGTGGGAACGTCTTGATCGCGCCGTCTCGGGCCATCATCATGCCGTTTACCATATGCTGCTTGTAGAAACGCTCCGCTTGTAGGTCGTGCATGGTGTTGTCCGTGAAGTACGGACCCGAATGGCAGCTCGCGCACTGACCCTTTCCGAAGAAGATCTCCTGTCCGTGTAATTCGGCAGGTGTCGCCTTTGCCGGATCCAGCTTGCCATTCCATCCCAGCTTCGGTGCCGGAGGAAAGTCCATAATCTCCTCAAACTCAGACATGAAGTGTACCTGGCTTCCGCGCTCCAGCACATTCACGCCCTTCTTCGTTGCAATCACAGGATCGCCGTCGAAGTAGGCCGCTCTCTGCTCGAACTCCGTGAAGTCCTCTACCGTCTTCAGCGCCCTCTGCGAGCCGAAGAGCCGCTGAATATTCACACCACGCAGCGCCGGTGTCTCGATGCGATGGCGGAACTCTTGCGGCCGAATATCGCCTACCAGGTGGAACGCACCGTTTGTTCCGCCATTCGTATGGCAATCCAGGCACGCAACTCCACGGCTCGGCTTCTCCGAGCGCCGATCGATCGTCTCATTGAACTGCTGCTGCGGAAACGGCGTCAGCAACAGCCGCAAGCCCTCAAGCTGCTTTGGGTTCAGAATGCCGCTGAACAACTCGTAGTAGTTGTTGACTGTCACCAACTGCCCTTTCGACACATCGCCGAGGTCAGGCCGCGTCGTCAGGTACATTGCCGCAGGAAATTCTGCCAGGAACCGGTCCGGAATATCGAAATCCAGATCGAAGCGGGTCAGATCTCGACTCTCTTGCTTCAGCACTTCCTGAATCTCCGAGTTGGGAAACACCATGCCGCCCTCGGGGTGGTTCGCATGCGGCAACGGCAAAAAACCCTGCGGAAAGCCTCCCTTGTCGCGAATTTGATCCGGCGTTTCCTCGGACAGTTCGGCCCACGTCACACCTCGCGACAGCTTGACTCGCACCCCTTCCTGCACCGGCTTCGTGCGGTCCATCACCACGCCGCTCGCTGGATGGTCGCTCAGGTCATACCGCTCTTCCAGTAGATCCATCTGCCGCTTCATGATTCCCGCTTTGGCGGCGGCCATGCGGCCATGCACCGTGGCAAAACTCTCCTTGTCATCCACGGGTAGATAGCTGTTCTTGACCGGCTGCGCATCCTGGCCTGCGGCAGACACGACATTGCCACTCAGCAGACACGCACCCACGATACTGGCGCTCACCAGCCCGGCGGCTTTCACAAACGGCCTTAAATAGCTCATCACTCCTCACTTCCCTAATAAGCAAAACAAGTTGGTCTACGACGATACGCCCCGGTATGAGCTTTTGTAGATCGAGGAGAGATCAGCATACCGCTTCGAGGATCGGCCGGTCTGAGGCCACAACCCTATCCTCCACTGTTGTCTGACACAAGGGGGCCAGATAGCGCATGATAATGTCCTTTATCACATACTCAGACGCTTTGCTGCGCACGGGTCGCGCCGCGTAAGACATCAGATCACCCTCATCCGATCGGCCGGCAGCTGGTTGCTGGCGGCGCTTCTTTCGATCTCAGCGCATGTCGCGTGCCAATCCCAAGTTGGAATCTTCGCCATCCACTCAGTTCGGCGACCCTGAGACGCTGAACGCCTTCCGCATGGCGCAACTTTCGCTGTTCGCGGGCCTCTCGCGAGTAGCGACCATGCCGCCAACTCCCATTCATCGGCCCGAAAGGCACGCCACTGCCCGCGGCGCCACCATGCAATCGACAACGGGCCTTGCTTTTGGCCGGAGCGCGCCGACATTTGCTGCCAGTGCGTGTTTTTGCTCCACAGGCCGCTTTCATGGGGTTGGTCAACTTTTTTCCCTCAGTTTCGCACGCGCAAGACTTTTCCTATCCACGCGGTTAGTTCCCCTTCGGGCTCAACTTTCGACGCCCGTGGGGGGTATGGGCTGTGGGCTAGCCGCGCGCTGCGGCGTCGACCCTGCGAAGCATCGCCGCGACCTGCCGCCGGGTCGGGCGCGCGTTCATGCGCCTTGCCGCTGTCGATGTAGCCGGGGCACCGCCATCCGCGGCGTGAACAGTGGGAGCACGATCAAACAGTGACCCGCCGACCGTCAGCGTGGTGCAGGCTTCCGGCGAGATCGGTGGGGACGGTGCACGTCGCCGTGGTGCGGGCGTCATGTCGGCTTCTGCCTCAGCTAACCGCAGGCGGTTCTTCCGCACTGTTGCTGCAGCGGCTCGAGTGCGGGGTTTAGGCAACGCCAAGGTCGCGCGAAACTGGGCAACCATCGTTGCGAGCCGGTGTCTGCGGTTCGCATAGCGGTGGACTGACATTTGAAATTCTCCGTTGTTAAGTCGTGGGCCAAGATCGGATTTGGCCAACGTTCCGTCGCGCACCCCATTCGGCGGGCAAGTCAGCAAAGTCGAAGTGTCCGGATTCGATCGCCCAATCCAAAAGGCGTCGCAATTGGCTAGATTGATCGAGGGGATTGCCAAGCGAATCGGTGGGAACCGGCCGCAGCGTTGAACGCTCCGCGCCGCGGTGACGGTGCATGAACTGTTTGTGCGCCATCTCAGCTTTGCCCAATTCGACGAGGGCAACGCAAATCCGACGAGCGATCCCGCTATACTCCGGCGTCAATTGCTTGCAGAGGCGGGCTGAGCCTTCCAAGTGAGCCCGCGTCAACTGAGGCCGAAGGGCTGCGATGGCTTCCCGCACGGCGGCAATATCTTCGTTCGTCTCACGCGCTTCTCTTGCGAACTTAGGTTCATGTGCAAGGGGCAAGGGAGCGGCTACCGGGGCTGGGGTAAATTTACCTAGAAGAGCCGCAGCCTTTTCAGAAGCGCCAAACATTCGTGGCGGCTTGCCGGCTTCTGCAGCAGCAGTCCGAATCGCGGCAATGTTTTGTTCTGAAAATAAAGCGAGGCCGCTTCCGTCCAGATCTTTTTTTTGCCCGCGTGCCCTGGCAATCAATTCATCTTCGCGCGCACACAATTCCTGAAATGCTTTACTCAGTTCCACCCATTCCGGCGCAATGGTATCGAGCGTCAGATCGCGCGGCGATTCGGTCGCGGGCTGGGTTACTTTGACTATTCGAAAATTCTCCTTCGATGATCTATTACTATTCGATCCCGCAGGCCCATTCAGCGCATTAAATTATTTTGTGGGGAAACTTTTCTCGGAACTTCCGGTGGAGGCGTTTCTGAACTGCTAATTCTGTTTGTTTCCCGAAACGGGTTACTGCGGCGAGTCCTGCAGCCCGCCAATCAGAATGCGCGGCACCGCTTTTCAGAGATTCCGCCATTTCATTAAATGCCTCATCCTCGTTGATGGTCGATCGGCCCCATGATTTGCGTCGCAAAGCCCGCACGGCCTTGCGAAATCGCTGATCGCCGCCCAGATCAGCGACCCCATCGAGTGCGGCGGCCACGTCGGCGACGCTACAGACCCGCAGGACCGCAACCAGCCGATCTATGGCCGTGCTTTCTACATTCGGGTGCGGCGCCGGCTTAACCATGCGATGATTCACACCGGCCTGAGATAATCGGCAAATTGAGTGGGGGTGGGGCTAGGTCTGCAAGATCGGCCTTCCCCAAAGTCAGCCTGTCGAGATCGGCTGCGCTGAGCGTCAGCTTCTCGATATCAGCGAGTGTGATCCCCTGTCCGAAATATGCGGGATTTAACGTTCTTGTATCCATGCGGTCCATTCCCTTTTTTGCTTTGGAGTTGGTTGTCCCCCTGGGGGGGCCTGCGACAGTTGCGACAATCGAACCCGCGCGGGCGCCCACTCTCATGTCATTGGCTCCCATAGCGGGACCGCGCCAGCGACGTTCGCAAGGCGATAGCGCAGCGTGCCGCCCGTTCGCAGTTCGCGGATATGGTCGCCATAGACACGCTGCCCAGCGCCGCGGTTCGGCGACTGACACGCTGGATCCTCGCACCGTCGGCCGCGCTCGCGGATGATGCTGGCGATCAACGCACGCCATTCCGGCGTCGAGTAGACCGGCGCCGCCGTCTTCGGGCGCGGCGTCAGCCGTTGGCTTGCCATCGCAACGCGCGGTCCCAGTGTCGTGAGGCGTGGTGTCTTGGTCATATCGGACGGTCCTTCCGGGTTGGTTTGTCACCAGTGTCACCAGTGTCACCGGTGTCATCGGTAGGTCCCAAACCCTTATCCCGCGCGTGTATGGCTAGAATAAAGAGTGGTGACAGTGGTGACAGTGGTGACAAGTGCTGCGGCACAACGGTTTTTGATGTCACCACTCTGAGCGCTGTCACCAGTATCAGAGTGGTGACGTTCGCCGTTTGTGTCCGGTTTGCCTTAATCATAGCGGCTGCCGATAGCGCCAAGCGCGCTTGTCACCGGTGCGAACCTGTATCCGGATCATGCCGCGCGCCTTGAGTGCGCGCATGACTCTGTTCATGTCGGCCTGACTCCAGCGTCCGATATCGATATGCAAAACATCGTGAAGTATCTCGGCGATAGACACGTCGGCGACGGTCTTGAGGTGCGCTCCAATCGCCTCGTCCCAGGGATCGCCCTGGTAGCGGGCTGTCTGCTCGCCATCGGCAATGCGCTGAGCTTCCGGATTAACGATCCACCAAGCCGCGCCAGCGCGATATAGGCGATCGGCTTCCGCCCAAAGCTGGTCGCGCGCGGTGGCGAGTGCGTCGATGTCGATGCGTCCGGCCTTGATAGGCCAGAAGCGGCGCCCGCCAGTTTCATCCTTTAAGTAGGCGTCGCTGTTCGTCGTGCCCCAGAAGACACAAGATCGCGGGCTCTCGATCACCCGCGAACCATACGGCGGCCGGAAGCGGTCAGTCGAGCGGCTGATAAACGCCTTGATGCGCGACACCTCGCTGCGCGACATAGCGTCTAGTTCGGAAATCTCGATCAACCACATACCCTGAGTCTGCATGGCGGCGTCTTTGCCGCCTAAGTCCGCGAGTTCGTCGGAAAACCATGGATCGAACAGAACGCGCGCGGCGGACGACTTACCCAGTCCCTGTCGACCTTCGATGATCGGAACAGTATCGAGCTTGCAGCCAGGATTGCGGATTCGCGCTACCGCACCAATGAGCGCAGATCGGCCGATGCTTTGCGTGTACGGCGTCTCAATCGCTCCGAGGTGCTTCGATAACCAGCCGTCTAGTCGGCACTTGTTGTCCCATTCGAGGTTGTCGAGATAATTCAAAACCGGATGAAACGACCGTTCCCGCGCGACCAGTTCCACTGCCTGCGTCGCCGTCTGCGGCTTGATCGGTATCCCCATGCGCTGCAAGTGTTCTGTTGCGAGCAGATCGTCATGCGGCATCCACGCGCGCTGCGCGAAGCGCTGAGGCTCGAATTCCCAGGGCGGCGGTGAGACCATCATCGTCTTCATTGCGAAGACATCGTGGGCAACCATCAATTGTAACTCGGGGGCCGATCGCAGCGCGTGGCAAGCGTTTGCTAACGTGGCGTGCGGCGCTCCGCTGCCGTATCGCTGAAGATCCTTTGTCCAGGCCGGCGTCGGCAACGAAACAAGATTGCTCATGACCGTACCGCCGCGCCCAAATATTCTGCCAATACCTCAGCGCCCGCGATGGCTCGATCTTCATCCCGAATTCGCGCGGACAGCCAGACTAGATCATGGCCTCGGGAAATGTGATTTATACGGAAACACTGTTCGCCATCGTGGTCGCGAATACTGACGACGCCGACGATGCCGCCGAGCGAGCGAAGGTCAGACGCATATATTGGGCGGCGGCGGACGGTCATTGCTCGTCCTTCCACTCACCTGCGTTGACGCGGGTTTCGTTTTCTGTGTTCGCGATGTCCACCTTCCCGGCAAAAACAACGATCTTGCCGGCCTGATCGATCTCAACGCGCTGAACCTCCAACCCAGCGTTCACCGCGCCTTTGACGGCTTTGGTGACATCGCCTTGCTTGAAGGTTTGGGCGCCGCGGGACATCAGCTGACCGCCGCCTTCGGCTTTGAAGACTTCGCGCTTGTCTCCGCGTGAGCACGCCATTTGACGATTGCCTGACCGATGCGGAGAAATAAGTCAGAAAGTTCATCGGGCGTAAATTTCTCCGCCATGGTGGAGAAATTACTTTCGATGTTAGCAACGAATTCTGTGATGGCGGTGTGGTGGGAATCTGATGCGGCCTTTTGGCCTTTGAGCTTTTTAAGCCTGACGTAATGTTTGGGATTGTAGTTCTCTACCTTCGCGGTGTGGCGCTGGTGAATTTCAGCGACTTGCTCCGCCACGGTTGGCTTGCTAGCGGCTGCCAGCAACGCCGAACGGTTATTATCAAGATGATGCTCCCGCGCCGCGTCCTTGGCTTCGTCGGACAGGGATGCGACCTTGACCGCGCGGTGGGCATCATCTTTATCGACGCCAAGCTCGCGGGCGGCCGCGTTGACACCGCTCTCGGCGCGGTGCCCCCTGCCGTCCGACCGCTTGCTTTCATTTGTCGCAACTTGCGACGATTGACGCTCCGTGATCCTGATCCATTCCGCGATATTGTCGTCACGCTCCAGCTTCGACAGTTCCGCGCGGTGTAGGTTCTCGGCGATCTCCCAAAGGCGCGCGTCGTCATTCGTCATCGTGACGATGGTCGCAGGGATATGATCCAGACCAAGATTCTTATGAGCTTCAATGCGGTGAAGGCCTGCCACGAGAATGTAGCGGTCGCCTTTTTTCAGAACCGTGATCGGGTGACGCAGGCCAACCTTGTTGATCGAGTCGGCGAGGTTCTTGACGGACGCTGCGACAATATCCCGACGTCCATCGGGAATATCGATCTTGGATATCGTGATAGGCATGTTCACGTCGCGGCCCGTCATCGCGAGACTCCCGCGACAAACGCCAACCCGGCCACCGTCGAAGCGGTGTCCGGCAAAAATCTAAATCTTCGAGATAACTTTTTTTGTTGAAGTGTCTCGGTAGATTCGCTACGGTAATTTTGCTCAATAACGGCTATGCTATTATTTCCGAGGGCGCCTTTACCAGAGGCGCCCTTTCGCATGTCATGGTCACCCGGATCCACGGCGCGCCTCCATAATTCTAATTCGACGAAATGGTGGTGTAGGAGCCGGCGGCGAATAGCCCGCGACGCTCATTGCAAATTCGCGGCTCTCGAACGGACCGGGCGAGTCTTCGCTGAGCCCGATCGCCCATAAGCCGTCGTCGCGTTGGCGGATGTCGTGATGTTGAGGTGCGCCGGTCATCGCGTCTCTGGCGATGATGCTACGCGCGCCGCTGTACTGTCGGCAGATGACGACTGGGTAATGGAGATGTCCGGCCGAGAGATCGCGGCGGGCCAGTCAGAATCGTCGGGCCAGTTGTCCGAAAACCACTGCATCACCTCGTCGAAGGTTCGGGCGGTAAAGCTTTTGTTCTCATCAGACAGGCGATGGAAGAACCCACTGTCGTTGCGGCAGCGTCGCGAAACTGTCGACAATGCGCACCCCTCGCCAGAGGCGAAGGCTTGAGCCACCGTTATCAGCGATTGGCGAAGCGTGCTTTCCATGAGAATATAATGGGGAAATTTCCCGCATAATGCAAGAGTTAGAGGGAAACATCCCTCTTTAAACTGGTTGGTGAATGGCGGATATTGGGTGATGGCCCCACCAAACGAGCGTAAAATCAACGAGATGTCGGAGACGGCTAAGCGCATTACTGCGCGCATGGCATCGCTAGGGACAAATGCTTCTGCCGTGGCCTTGCAGGCCGGTTTGGGGCGCTCGTCGGTGCGGGACATCATTTCGGGCAAGGCCCAAAACCCTCGCATTGATACACTTCAAAAGCTGACAGTTCCGCTGAAATGCAGCATCGAGTATCTGACAGGAGATTCAGCCGACCTGGGCTCTCATGAAGCAAAGACCAATCGCAGTGCGCAGCTGGAGCTCCATCTGATAGATGCGGCGGAAATCCTAGAGCTGGGCGTCTTTCGAGCGCCTAGGGTCGGACCAGACGGCGAGCCAATAGCTTGGCAGCGAAAGCTAGACCCGCCCCAGCCGATGGTTTCTGGCGATCCGCGCTACCATGGATATGGATGGATGCTTTATCAAATCGACGACGAATCGTTGATTGGAAAGAGCATCCTGAAGGGTGACTTCCTGACCGTCGCCGAACCGTTTGCAGAGATTGCCCCGCTCAATCCAGGCGACATTGTTATCGTCCGCCGCCGCATCGGTCGAAATCCCGCGGAAGAACTGAGCGCGCGCGTGGTGTCGCTCGTTGACGGGCACATTGCGTTGATAACCGCATCAAATTGCCAAGTGACCGATCCGATCGTTTTGAGGGACACCCTGTCGGATGCGGCGTCTAGGGAAGAGCAAAATTTTCTCAACCTGTATTTTGTAGAAGACGGAACCGTTTCAATCGAGGGCATAGTTGTCCGCGTAGCTAGGCAGTTTTAATTGCGGGAAATTTCCCTCATAAATCTTGACGGGGGAAATTTCATACATTAGGCTGTTTCCGTTCCAACCAACGGGAGTCGCCCATGCCCTCGCCAAAATCCGCCAAAACGTCAGTCGTCAAATTTTCCACGAAGACCGCCGGCCGATCGCCGCGCAGTCGCGTCGGGAAACGCCCTGATCATCCCGACGCGGACCTGATTGACAACTGCATCGAGTACGCGAGGCAGATCACCGGCGCCCTGATCTCCTACAAGATCGACCCGACCGACGCCGAGTTTGCCGCTTTCTTCGATGACGTCGCTCAAAGCCGGGCCGACCGCGCACTTCGATCTGCTCTTGATCTGCCACCGCAGACGATGGACGGCCTTCGCGCAAAAGCTGCCCTTGTCCGAACGGCACTGGATGATTGGTCCGGTAACCTCGATGAGCTCCGTCAGGAGTTCCTGATATCGCTCGCCGATGATGTCATCCGTTTCCAGAAGGCATCCTTTGCACTCAATCAATCTCGCACCGAGATCGTGGTGCCGAAATGACGATCGTTCGGACCGTGGCCGGCGCGCTGCCAGCCGTTGCTTCGCTCACCCTCTTCCTTTCAACCGTCGCAATCTGGTCCGCGATTCTTTGCGGAGCGTAACGGCCGCGCGCCGTTGGAGACGTGCTATGCCTCGGACTTCGTCTAAAACCAATCCGCAAAAAATCGTTGCTCGGTCGCGCGCAAATCGAATATCTGCGCAATCTGCACCGAAATCCGCACTCAGTATCATCCGTGGCGACATCGCGCCCATTGGCGACGAGCCGGATCTGCTCGATGTTCTTTGCTACTTGCAGGAAGAGAACGACATCAGCGGCACGATCGCGCTTTATGAAAATTACGTTGCGATTGCTGAAGCCGTAGCAGCTATTCAAAACCAACCGCGCACCACGAACCGCGCGTCGGATTTTCTGGAAGATGAATACTGCCGTGCATGGTCAAAAGCTTACTTGGTGGCGGATTTTCTCAAAGACATGCGACCAGATAAACTCAACATCGATTTTTTTGCCGACACGCTAATCAGATGCGCCTTCAAAATGGGCCACAATCTTTCCGAGATTGCTGCCATCGCCAAAGAGCTCGGCGCCATGGCGATGCCAACTAGGTGTGATCCGCGATCGGAGAAAACGTGAACCCCGTGATCGCGCTCACGCTAGGCGAAGCGGCAACCACACTGCGCAAATCGCGCCGTTGGCTGCAGGACTGGTTACGGGACCACCCGATAGATCGATACGGCGTCCCCTTTTATTCCCCTCTTGGGCGAGCCAAGATATTCAATGAAGGTGACCTTACCCGTATTCTAGACACCGCCCGAGAGGAAGAGCGATGCCGCTTAAGCTCATCCCGCCGTCGAAAGACAGGCGGACGCCGTATTTCGCCGTCCGTGGGACTTACCTCGGAATCTATGTTGACCGAAGCACGAAGGCTGATCAGCGAAGGCAGGCGAACCAAATCCTTAGTGAGTGGCGCGGACAAATCGAACGTGGTGAGTATCGCTCGGGCAAGGAATTAGAACCCGGGAAGCCGCAGGAGGAAATGACGTTCGCCGCGGCGGCCGTCGCATATATGAATGCTGGCGGCGAGCGGAGATTTCTGACACCGGCAATCGACACCCTCGGCAAATTACCCCTTTCGAGAATTGATCAAGCCGAAATCGATGCCGCCGCGGTGAAGGCCTTCCCGGCGGGAACTGCAGCCTATCGCAACCGAAACTTCTATACGCCGGTCTCTGCCGTGCTTAAGCACGTTGGCGTCGAGATGGCGATCAAGCGTCCCAAGGGCTGGCGCGGGCGCCGGTCGACGGCATGGCTGGAGCCGGAACAAGCCTTTGCGCTGTTCAAGGCCGCCGATGCCGTGGATCTGGAATTCGGATTGTACCTCCGGACGCTTTGCTACACCGGTATGCGCTTGGGCGAATCGCTCAAGATCAAAATTCGTGACCTGAACCTGAAGGCGAGCACTATCTACCTGCCCGAAACAAAGAACGGAGAGGCCCGGCCTGTTTACCTGCCGCCCGCCCTCGTGACGTCCCTAGCCAACCACCCCCGCGGTTTTGATAGGAAGCCGCTGGAGCGGTTGTTCAAATTCAGCGTCAATGGGCACCTCCGGAAGAAACTAACGCGTGCCAAGGCAAATGCGGGCATCGTCCTGCCGGCCAGGCAGGGAGGCTTTCATGTGTTTTGCCATACCTGGGGGACGTGGATGCGTCGTTACGGGAAACTCGACACTTACGATCTGGTCGAGACCGAGCGGTGGAAAGATCCGGCATCCGCTAGGCGTTACTCGCACACAGAGCCAGGCGAGGCGGCGCGCCGCGCCGACCTGTTGCCAATTGAAAAGAAGCGCCGCCGCTAGTGGACTATCCGTGGACTCATGGTGCAAAACGGATAAGTCATTGCAAACATTAAGACTGGAATCCCCTTCACACGGGAGAGGTCCAAGGTTCGATCCCTTGTGCGCCCACCATAAAGACCAATCAAGTCAGGGATATTATTCAGCGCAACGTTGTCGTCACGGCTGGCGATTGGCATTTGCACGCAGAACAAGGCACGAGATGGCGTGCAGTTACGCGCCAAATCCGTGCAGCGCGCTCGCCGCATGCTCGCGCTCAAATGCCGAAGTGCGAGCGTCGAAGTATTCAGGATAAGAAGCGGCCCCAGCCCGGGGGGCGGACTGGGGCCGTCTAGTCGGAGTCACCTAATGTGTGCCGATGGGGGGACCGACACTCCGAAATAATCCGATGTCGCGGAAATCGTTCCCGGTCCTAAATCCCGAAAACCCAAACCGCAACGATGGCCCCGAGCACGGCCAGGCCGGAGATCGTCCAGCCCGTCACATAAACCGCGCCATCCGTTTCCGGCCGGTCCACCATCGTATCGTGCCAGTGGGTCATGACAGCCTCCTGGAGCTTGCCTCTGGTGGTTAAGTCTCCGCCAGCGGCTCAAGGTTCAAACACAACAACCGCAGCGTTCGCTGCCGGTTCCATTGCTGCAGTGCGCCAAAGAATTCATTTGGCGGGAAACGGCGTACCTGCGGTATGAACCAGTCTGTCGGCTTTGATGAGAACGTAGTTGTTGTCAGGCTGCTCTCTGGCAAAAAAGCTGATGGCCACAAACGCCGCGCAAGACAGCAAGCCCACCAGCATGATCTTGCGGTGCGTACGCTTGTCGGCATTGTGAAATGAACTGGACATGGTCCATCACAACCATCTGCGGACCAAGCGCGCCATCGAACTCGCGTTTTAACCTTGCTATTGAGGGTTATTAACAGCTGCGAATTTGAACAAAACTGACTCGATCAAAGAGAGCCACCCGACCGCAACGCCGGGGTTTTTAGCGCTGACGGCTGCCTGAAAAAAAACGACCCGCCGAAGCGGGCCGTTTTTGTTTTGTTAGTTACGTATCGCTGTTGCTCTTCTGCTCCTGCGGCTCTTTGGGATTTTTGGCGCCCTTGCCGGGAGCCTGGCTCTGCTGGCCGGGTTTCTGACCACCGCCTTGCTGCTGGCCGGGGTTCTGACCCGGTGTCTGGTTCTGCTGGCCCGGCTGGTTTTGGTTCGTCATGTTGTTTCCTTTCATGGGAACGCCGATACAACGGCTCCGAGTCCGGGTTCGTTCCGATAAAAGAAAAATGGCAGTTCGCCTTGCAGACACGATGTCATGGTGAGCGCGACATATTCGGGTTTGCATTTCCTCATTCATCGTTTCTCGTTAGCGATTGCGCTGCGTTGAACGGCGATTGCTCAGGTGTGCGCGGCCGGCATACGCCTCAAGTTCCGAGATCATCATACGAACACACAAGCACCGCCTCACGAACAAGCGGGAACTGCCGTTTCGGAGCAACCTTGCGCGACGCACCATTGGTTCGGTGCGGATAAACAAGGGAACTCGAATATGTCGAATGCAAACCAGAGCAACAACTCGAATCCGAACTTCGCCCGCCAACAGAATGGCAAGGAACAAATCGATGCAGCGGATGCATCGACCAACAGCTTCCCGGGCGGCTTTCAGGCGATCGCCACTGCTTACGGCGACTACACGAAGAAGTCGTTTGAAGACACAAAGTCGTTTGTCGAGAAGCTCTCGGGCGTGAAGTCGTTCGAGAAGGCGATCGAGGTTCAAACCGAATTCGCAAAGGCGGCTTACGAGACATTCGTTACGGAATCACAGAAGATCGGCGCGCTGTACGGCGATCTCGCCAAGCAGTCCTACAAGCCATTCGGCGGCTTCGTTGCCAAGATGACCCCGACCGATCGATAGGTCCGGTCCGGCACAGCCAACGGCCACGCTGCCGGTAACGAAGCAGGTCCGGTTCACAAACAAGCCGATATCAAAACGAAAAAGCCCCGCTCGTGGCGGGGCTTTTTCCGATAAGCGCTGAACCCCGCCTTGGGCGAATCCCGGCAACCCAGAGCCGGCAGCGTCGCGTTTCTCCACGCGTGATACCTGGAGCACAATCGGCAGGTGGCCATGAAAGATACGCCGCGTCATACCGCCATGCCCCTATCGCCCTTACTTCCCCTGCCTCACCTGTAGCGCCGGCTTGGTCAGGCCATCGAGCCCGCTCAGCACCAAAATCGTCAGCAGCGCGTTTTGCGGGCCGAACCAGGCGTCGACCGGTTTGTACCATTCGTTGCGCGAGTGCCAGTTGCCGCCCTCGCCGCCGCCGCCGATGGTCACGGCGGGAATGCCGAGCGACATCGCCAGATTGGAATCGGTGCTGGAGCCGGCAAAGGTGACGCGCGGCGCGCGGGTGATGACCGACACCGTGCGCTGGGTGGCCTGAACGATCGGAGAGTCCATCGCGACGATGCCGGCGGGCCGGTCGCCGATCAGCTTGATCTCGACGGTCATCTTGTCGGTCTTCCAGCGCGCGTTTTCTTCCGCCACCGCCGCCTTGACGAGATCGAGCAGGCGAGCTTCCAGCTTGAGCAGTTCGTCGGTCGAATTCGAGCGCATATCGACCGCCATCCTGGCTTCGCTGGCGATGGCATTGACGGAGGTGCCGCCCCGAACGGTGCCAACCGTGAAGGTGGTCTTGGGATCGCTGGGCGTCTGCAAATCGGAAATCTTGGCAATGGCGCGGCCCATGGCGTGGATCGCGCTCGGCAGGCCGAATTCCTGAAACGAGTGACCGCCCGGGCCTTTGAAGATCATCTCGTAGCGATGGCTCCCGGTCGCCTGATTGACGACGCGGGTGATGCCGAGCCCGTCGATCGAAATAAAACCGTCGATGTCGGCGTGATCGCGGAACAGCGCCTTGACGCCCCTGAGATTGTCGAGTTCTTCCTCGCCGACGGTGCCGACGAACATGACGTCGCCCACGGTCGCGATGCCGTTGGCATTGAGGGCCTTGATCAGCGACAGCAGCGCGGCGAGACCGCGGGAGTCGTCGC
>Ga0097691_1002001_pt1 | contig 14229 bp, 14 predicted proteins | sample NGESurdeep072012_8_FD_72858 | JGI IMG/M metagenome (GOLD analysis project Ga0097691, IMG submission 72858) | Arctic peat soil microbial communities from Barrow, Alaska - NGEE Surface sample 210-1 deep-072012 | ecosystem: Environmental > Terrestrial > Soil > Wetlands > Peat ...
CCGACCACATCAGCCCGCCATAGAACTCGTCCTGCTCACCGTCCACGAACAGGAGAGGCAGAAAGGTTTCCGATGACCGGCCCTCGGAACCGATCTCAATGTGCTCGCCCGGATCGAGATTACGGTCCGTCACCACGAACGCATCCTCGACCGGAGCCCCCGAGGCGTCGTCGCCCCGGAGTCCGCCGACCCATCGCGCGCGGCCGTTTGGCATGGTCATCTGCCAGCCGACGAGGTTGGTGAGCGACGTCCCGTTGCCGCCGGTGCTGACCACGCGTGTCCATGTTTCGATGGTCGGAGAGCCGGGATAGCACGCGTAGATGCGCACGAGCCGCATGTGGAGCTGCGGGTGCTCGAAGGTAAACACGAGACGGACGCCGCGATCATCGGCGAGCGTCTGGACGCCGACGAGCGAGGTCGGCCCGCCGTTCGTCAACTCGACGTGGCTGCCGCCGGCGGTCAGGCTCACGTCGGCGCCCGGCGTGATGTTCAGCGTGCGGCCGCTGACCGGGTCCGACAGCCGCTGCAGCGAAAGCACGCGGTCCGCGCCGAAGCCGACCGCGAGCTCCAGGCCGCGGCTCCCGATGGTCCAGAGATCGCTCGAGGGTTCGTGCGCAATGAACGCATCGTCGAGTGAGGCGACGATGGGCGCCTGCGCGGCGGCGGGCCGGGCGACGCCGGCCAACGCTGCGGCGAGTACGCACGAGATGAGGAGTCGATTCAGCAAAGGTGATGTTTTGAGGGGGGCTGCCGTCATTGTACAGCAGCGCGCTCCTCCCAGATCCGGCAGAGGTGCACGATCACTTCCGTCGCTTTCTCCATGTCTTCCGCCGACACCCACTCGAGCCGCGAGTGAAAGTTGTGCTCGCCGGCGAAGAGGTTCGGCGTCGGCAGCCCCATGAACGACAGCCGCGAACCGTCGGTGCCGCCGCGGATGGACCGCGAGCGAACCTCGAGCCCCGCGCGCCGCACCGCTTCGTGCGCGCAGGCGACGACGTCGGGATGGCGATCGAGGATCTCCTTCATGTTGCGGTACGATTCCTCGATCGCCGTCTCGACCCACGCGCCCGCGTGGGCGACGACCGCGTCCCGCGCGAGCGACGAGACCAGCGTCTCCTTTTCCTTCAACCCCTCGGTGCGGAAATCGCGGATGAGCAGCTTCACCGACGTCCGTTCGACGCCGGCCTCCACCACGTAGGGATGCACGAAGCCGTCGTGGCCGTCGGCGGTCTCCGGCGACAGATGATCCACGGGCAGCCGATGGATGAAATCGGCCGCGATCTTGATCGCATTGATCATCCGGCCCTTGGCGTAGCCGGGATGCGTGTTGAAGCCGTGGAAGGTCACCGTCATCGCGTCGGCGGAAAAACTCTCCATCTCCACCTCGCCGCGGCCGCCACCGTCGATCGTGTACGCGCAGTCCGCGCCGAAGCGGGCCACGTCGAAGTGCGTCGCGCCACGGCCGATCTCCTCGTCTGGCGTGAAGGCGATGCGGATGCGGCCGTGCGGCACGTCCGGATGCGCCACGAGATACGCGGCGGCCGTCACGATCTCGGCGATGCCGGCCTTGTTGTCGGCGCCGAGCAGCGTCGTCCCCGAAGCCGTGACGATCGTGTGGCCGAGCTGCTCTGCGAGCGGCGGGTTCTCGGCCAGACGGAGTACCGCCGTCGGATCGTCCGGGAGCACGAGATCGCGGCCGTCGTAGGCTCGGTGAACGACGGGCGTGACGTTCGCGCCGCTCATCTCCGGCGACGTGTCGACGTGCGCGATGAAGCCGATCGTCGGCACATCCGGCTTGACGCTCGTCGCCGGAATCGTCGCCATGACGTACCCGTGCTCGTCGATCGCGGCGTCGGCCAGCCCGATCGCGCGCAACTCCTCGACGAGATCCCGCAGCAGCACGAGCTCGGTCGCGGCGCTCGGACACGTGGACGATCGTTCGTCGGACTGCGTGTCGTATCGGACGTAACGGAGAAAACGGTCGAGGACGGTCACAAGTACGTGCGGTGCAGCAGGCGGACCGCCTCGTCGAGGCGGTCGCGCGGCACCGTCCAGGTAATGCGGAACGACGAGGTGGCGACGCCGTGCGGGGCGATGCCGGCCGCGACGAGCGCGGCCGAGCCGCGGCGCACGTTGTCGAACGACGCGTTGATGCCGGCTCCGACGACGCTCAGCGCGCCGAGATCATCAGCGAGATGCAGCCGGTCGCCGAAGCGCGCGGCGAGCGCGTCGCGCAGCCGCGCTTCCTCGTGAAGGTTCTCCCGCGAGAGGACCAGCGTGAGCCGGCAGTCGCCGCCCCCGCTGACGACGTGCAGTTGCTTGCCGGCCGCGTGGTGGAGATCGAGCAGCGCGAGGACCTCGTCTTGCGGCGCGCTCGATTCGAGCACGAGGATGTCGCGTTCGCTCGCCACGCCGACCACCGTACCCGGGCCGCGCGGCGGATCGCGCCGCACGACGGTCCCGTCGGCCGACGGATCGGCGCCCGGCAGCGGCGACGTCGTGGCCCGCGCGTAGATGGCGATCCCCTGGGCTTTCGCGAACTCGACGGCCTGCGCGTTCAGCACGCGGGCGCCCGATTCGGCCAGCTCCTGCGTCTCTTCGTACGACAGCGTGCTGATGCGGCGCGCGTCCGGCACGACGTGCGGATCGGCCGTGTACACGCCGTCGACGTCCGAGCAAATCTCGCAGTACTCGGCGCCGAGCGCGGCGGCCATGGCGACGGCGGTCGTGTCGCTGCCGCCGCGGCCGAGCGTGGTCACCTCGCGCCGGTACGACACGCCCTGGTAGCCGGCAATCACGACAATCTTGCCGCGCGAGAGCTCGTCCTGGACGCGAAACGGCCGGACCTCGATGATGCGCGCGTCGACGTGGCGGTCGTTGGTGATGATGCCCGACTGGCTGCCGGTGAAGCTGATGGCATCGCCGCCCAGCTCGCGAATGGCCATCGAGACGAGCGCCATGGCGATGCGCTCGCCGGCGGTCAGCAGCATGTCGAGCTCGCGCCGCTCGGGGTTGGGGGAGACCTGCTTGGCGAGCGCGATCAGATCGTCGGTCGTGTCGCCCATCGCGGACACGACGACCACCACGTCGTGCCCCGCGCCGCGCGTCCGCATCACGCGCTCGGCCACCTGCCGGATGCGCGAGACGTCCGCGACGCTCGACCCGCCGTATTTCTGGACGACGATCGACATATCACCTTTGGCCGTCGTGGCTATGTGAACGTCGCCATGACCGGCGCGTGGTCGCTCGTGCCGGTCTCTTTTTGCACCGCGCACGCCGTGGCACGTCCGGCGAGCGACGCGCTCGCCCACACGTAGTCGAGCCGCCAGCCGATGTTCCGTTCGCGCATGTTGCGCCATGGCGGCCACCACGTGAAGAGCCCTTCGTTGTCGGGATCGAACGCGCGGCCGAGATCGACCAGGCCGCGCCCGAGGATCCGTTCGACCAGCGCGCGCTCCTCCGGCAGCTGGCCGATCGCCCGCGGTTTGCGCTCCTTCGGATGCACGTCTTTGTCCGTGCGCGCCACGTTCATGTCGCCGCAGAGCACGAGCGGGCGTCCCGCGGCCTGAAACGACGCCGCGTACGCGTCCATCGCCTCGAGAAACCGCATCTTGGCGGGGAAGTCCTTTCCGCCGTTCGGCACGTACACCGTCGCCACGGTGAGATCGCCGATGGCGACCGCGGCGATGCGGTTCTCGAAATTGAAGGCCGGATGGGAGAACGTCGGCCGCTCGGGCGACAACGCCTGGCTCACATGCAAGCCGACGCCCGAATAGCCTTTGCCGCCGTGCCAATAACACCAGTAGCCCTCCATCTCGCACAGGGCGGCCGGCACTTGATCGGAGGCGGCTTTGATTTCCTGCAGGCAGACGACGTCCGGGCGCTCCCGCGCGATCCAGTCGTGGACCTGCGCGTGACGTGCCCGGATGCCGTTGACGTTCCAGGTGGCGATCTTAATGGCTGGCGTGTGCGGCCTGCCGCTCGGCTGCCGGAATGGCCATCAGGGCCGGCTGTGCGGCGACGTGCGCCTTCACGATCTCTTCGGCCTTGGCCATCAGAGCGGCATCGCCGTTGCGGTACACCGCGTTGGCCTCGATCAGATCCTTCTGGTGCGACGGCGTCGCGTCGATGCTTTCGTAAATCGCCGCCACCGGGCACGCCGGGACGCAGGCACCGCAGTCGATGCACTCTTCCGGATGGATGTAGAGCATCGTCGCCTGGGCGAACTCGGGCTCGTCTTTGCGCGGGTGGATGCAGTCCACCGGGCATACGTCCACGCAGGCGGTGTCCTTGGTCTCGATGCACGGGTCAGTGATGATGAAGGGCATGCAATAAGTCTCCACGTCGGGCCCGCGTCCGTCGCAGGCTCCGAGCACGAGATCCTACCGAAAACGACGCCATTGCGCCAGTCCGTCCGCCGTACGTGCCGATCGGCAGCCCCTAGACGGCGAAAAACATCATCGGGTTCGGCGATTCCCAGTAGCCGAGGGCTTCATAGAGCGGGCGTCCATCCTTGCTGGCGTTCAGGGCGAGCGACGTCACGCCGGCCGCGCGGCACCACGCGTGGATCGCGTCCATCACCATGCGCGCGACACCCTGATGGCGGTGCGCGGGCTCGGTGTAGACGTTGTACACGAACGCGAGGCGATCGCCGAGGTACCGCGGCCCCGGCGGCCACGGCAGCACGGTGATGCCGCCGCCGCCCACCACCACGCCGTCGGCGGTCTCCACCAGCCACGCGCGATAGACGCCCGACGGCAAAACGTCGGCGAGCCAGCGGCCGAACGCAGGGCCGACAACGGCCGCGTCCGTTTCGACGCCCATGTCGGTGAACATGCCGATGCGGTGCGCGATGAGCGTGTCAGCGTCGGCGAGCGAGGCGGTGCGAACGCGGTAGAGCTTTGCCAATCGCGCGAATTATACTCAACTGATGCCACACCCGACCGACACGCGGCGCGGGCCCGAGCCGCCCGATCTCAGCGAGAAAGGCGGCGTGAAAAACGGCCAGCCGCAGCGATCCGACGAGCGGCTCTTCATGCAGTTTCTCGCCTTCGGCGGCTGTCCCGACTCGCGTCCCATCGTCGAGGCGCTCGGCCGCGCGGGGATCGCCGGCGTGTTGTACGAAGACGTCAACGATCCGCGCGGGCTCGGGCTGCTGACGTTCAGTGAGAATCCGGACTTCTTCGTGGATCGCGTGCGTCCGCTCTTGAACACGGCGCCCTGTGCGGCGCTCGTGCAGAAGCCGGAGTACACGATGCTCGGCCGCACCTACGCGATCGGGTACGAGCCCGATCTCGCCGACGTGCTGCTGCAGCGGCCGCGGCGGACGGTGCTCAATCCGGCCTGGCGTTGGGCGGTGTGGTATCCGTTGAGGCGCAACGGCAGGTTCGTGCAGCTGCCGGCGGACGAGCAGCGCACCATCCTCGCCGAGCACGGCGCCATCGGGATGTCGTTCGGCGCCGGCGACTACGCGCACGACGTGCGCCTCGCGTGCCACGGGCTCGACAAAGACGACAACGATTTCGTGGTCGGGCTGATCGGAAAGGACCTCTTTCCGCTGTCCGCGGTCGTGCAGGCGATGCGCAAGACGCAGCAGACGGCGTTATACCTCGACCGGCTCGGTCCGTTCTTCGTGGGCCGCGCCATCTGGCAGAGCTCGATCTAGTCCACGACGATCAACGCAGAAACCGCGGAACACGCAGAGTAATTCTCCTCTGCGATTTCAGCGAGTTCTGCGTTCAACGTTGTGACAAGTCCGCCGTTGCCGCGAAGGTTGGCGGATGGCGGTGCTTCGTCGCCTGCTCGTACGCGTAGGCGAGCTTGATCAGCGTCGGCTCGCTCCAGGCGCGGCCGAAGAAGGAAATACCGATCGGCAGGCCGCGGAAGGATCCCGCCGGCACCGTGATGTGCGGATAGCCGGCAACCGCCGCGACGGTCGATGGCCCCGGGGCCGAGCCGGTGCCGCCGTCGCCGTTCACGAGATCGGTCAGCCACGCCGGACCGCCGGTCGGCGCCACCAGCGCGTCGAGTTTGTACTTCGTCATCACCGCATCGATGCCGAGCGCGCGCGACATCCGCAGATCCTGCGCGAGCTCGGCCACGTATTTCGCGCTCGTGAGCGGCCCTTTCTTTTCGGCCTGGATCATGATCTCCTGCGCGAAGTACGGCATCTCCTGATCGTGGTGCGCGTCGTTGTACGCGATCACGTCCTTCAGCGAATGGACGGGCGCCGCCGGACCGAGCCACGCCAGGTACTTGTTCAGGTCCGCTTTGAACTCGTACAGCAGGACGTCGAACTCGCTGTCATCGAACTTGCCGAGGGTCGGGATGTTGGCCGGATCGACAATCACCGCGCCGCGCGTTTTCATGTCGGCGATCGCCGCGTCCGCCAGTCGATCGGCGGCCGCGCTGTTGCCGAACAATCGGTTACGGACGACGCCGATGCGGGCGCCGGCGAGACCGTTGGCGTCGAGAAACGTCGAGTAGTCGCGTCGTCCTTTCGCGGCCGCGTCCTTCGTCGCCGGATCGGCGGGATCGGCGCCGGCCATCGCGCCGAGCAGCGCCGCGGCGTCGGCGACCGTGCGCGCCATCGGGCCCGCTGTGTCCTGGCTGTGCGCGATCGGCACGATGCCGGTTCGGCTCAAGAGGCCGAGCGTCGGCTTGATGCCGACAAGCGACTGGTTGCTCGAGGGCGACACGATCGAGCCGTCGGTCTCGCTCCCGACCGCGACGGCGCACAGATTAGCCGCGGCGGCGGCGCCCGAGCCCGAGCTCGATCCGGACGGACTCCGATCGAGCGCGTACGGGTTCCTGGCCTGCCCGCCCCGTCCGCTCCATCCGCTGGAGGAGTGGGTCGATCGGAAGTTTGCCCACTCGCTGAGATTGGTCTTGCCGAGGATCACGGCGCCCGCCTCGCGCAGCCGTTCGACGATGAACGCATCCTTCGGCGGGCGCGCCTGCTCGAGCGCGCGCGACCCGGCCGTGGTCATCATGCGATCGGCGGTGGCGATGTTGTCCTTGATGAGCACGGGGATCCCGTGCAGCGGACCGCGTGGGCCGGTGCTCTTGCGCTCGGCGTCGAGGCGGTCGGCGATCGCGCGCGCCTCCGGATTGATCTCGATCACGCTGTGGAGCGCGGGCCCCTGCCGATCGATCGCCTCGATGCGCGCGAGGTACTTGTCGACGAGCGAGCGCGCCGTGTCCTGCCCGGTGTCCATGCGATGTTGCAGCTGGGCGATCGTCGCCTCCTCCAGATCGAACGCGGCGGGCCGCGGAGGCGTCTGGGTCGCGCTGGGCGTTGGCGCGATGGCGACGAGAACTATGGCGACGAGAACGCCCGCGAGGGCCGTGAAGGCAGGAGCCGTGAAAATGCCGCGCCGGATGGATCTCATGTCTTGTCCTTTACCGCGATGATCGTGCCCCAGATGATTCCCGCCGCCATCATCACCGCGCCGACGACGTGGACGGACCACGCGAGCTGATGATCGAGGTGGAGCGCGCCGGTCATCAGCAGAATATGTTCCCAGTCGTGCCCTTCGACTTCGGCGCCGGTGTGGCCGCCGAGCAGGACGAGCTGCAAGGCCCGCGCGTCATTGATGTAGATCGCGACGTCGAGCATGTTCTCGCCGGCCCACCATAACATCACGGCGGCGCCGAACGCATTGAAGCTGGCCTCCGTGAGGAACGCGCCGAGACAGACGAGCGGGATCAGCACCTGCGTGAGGCTGCCGCCGAGCGTCATCATGAAGTCGCCAAACGGCGAGAAGATGATGTGGCCGGCTTCATGGAACGGAATGCTGATGACGTGCAAAAACGAGTCGCCGACGACGTCCTGGCGCATCGGCCAGGCCAGGAACACGACCGTCCATCTGAGAAGCAGGGCGAGCAGAAAGAGGCGTCCGGCGAGCTTCATCGGCGTGCGCGACGAGTATAAACGCACCGACCCGATGCCGCTCATCACATGGGGCGCGCGTCCGAGACCGCCTTCGTGATGAACGCCTCGATTTCGTCGGCCGGGCGTGCGCCGGCCGTGCGCGCGATTTCGCGGCCGCCGACAAACACGGCGAGCGTCGGGATGGAGCGAATGGCGAACCGCTCGCCGAGATCGGAGAGCGCGTCGGTGTTGACCTTGACGATGACCAGGCGTCCGGCCTGGCGAGCCGCCACTTTCTCGAGCTCGGGCGCCACCATGCGGCACGGACCGCACCACGGCGCCCAGTAATCGACCACCACCGGCAGCACCGACGCCGCGACCAGCCGATCGAAATCGGCCGACCGCTGGATTTCGATCGGTGCGCCGGGCGGCGGCAGGTCCCGCTTGCAGTGGCCGCAGCGCGACGCGGCGCCGAGACGGTCGTACGCCTGCCGGTTCTTCTGGCCGCACGACGGACACGCCGTCACGACCCCGCGATCATCCAGTGTGCCTGAGGCCATATGTTCTCTGGGAACCGAAGGGCACGTAGACCCTTCGCTGCGAGTTCAGCGAGTTCTGCGTCGATCGTCGTTGGTGTTTGGAAGTCTGTCCGCGAGGAGGCCGACGCTGATCGCGTACGAGTGGGCGCAGTTGTACTCGAGCAGCGCGTCGTAGTTGCCGAAGACGAGAAAATGCCTGGTCGCGCCGGAGACCATCGCCGCGTCCGGCAGGCTGGCCGGCAGCGCCCCGCCGTTCGGCAGGCGCACGCCGAGTGTGGCCCATGTCTTCACCGGCTGCACGACCGTCATGTCGCGCGTCGCCTGACACGTCCCCGCCCGTCGCCCCACGTCCGCGGCGATGGCGCGCGCCGCCGCGCGCGAGACCTTGACCTCCCGTCCCCACGGTTGTCCCGCCGTCCAGCCGTGCCCTTTGAGATAGTTCGCGATCGACGCGAAGATGTCCGCCGGCGAGGACCAGATGTCGCGGCGGCCGTCGCCGTCGAAGTCCTCGGCGAACTTCAAGTAGCTCGACGGCATGAACTGCACCTGGCCCATCGCGCCCGCCCACGATCCGCGCATGTGCGCGACGTCGATGTCGCCGCGGTTGAGGATGTCGAGCGCGTCGAAGAGCTCGGCGCGAAAGAACGCGGACCGGCGCGGATCCCACGCGAGCGTCGCGAGCGCGGCCACGGTCGGCCGGACGCCGCTGAACTCCCCGAAATTCGACTCGAGCCCCCACACGCCGACGATGATGCGCGGCGACACGCCGTAGCGGGCGCCGACACGTTCGAGCAGCGTCCGGTGCTTCGCGAACATCTCGCGCGCGGTCCTGACGACCTTCGGCGTCAGACGCCGCGCCACGTATTTCTCGAGCGACAGCACCGTTTCGGCCTGCGTGCGATCGCGCTCGATCACGACCGGCAGCGGCTCATCGATGTGGCCGAGCGCGTCGTCCACGACCTCCGGGCGGATCCCGCGCGCGAGGGCTTCCGTGCGCACGAGGGCGAGCCACTCGGCGAACGAGGGGCGCGCGGCCGCGTCCTGCCCGGGAAGCATCGACGCCACGATCAGCACGACAACAGCGATCACCGGCACGTCAACGAGACCTCAATGCGCCGCAATCGGCGCGCCTTGATGTTTCGGCCGCTTCATCAGGAGCAGCAGCGGCAGGAGCGCGATGAACAGGAAGCCCAGGAGCTGGAAGATGGACACGAACGACACCATCGACGCCTGCCGCTGCACCATGCCGAACATCGCCGCCATCGCGCGGTTGGTGGCCGTCGTCGGGTCCGAGCCGGACGCGATGAAGCCGGCGCGGACGCGGGCGAACGTGGCTTGCGCGGCCGGCGAATAGATGGTGACGTTGGCGCCGAGCATGTTCGTCGTCGCCTGCGTATGCCTGGAGAGCAGCGTGCCCGTCGTCGCGATCCCGACGCTGCCGCCGATGTTGCGCATCAGGTTGAACAGGCTCGTGGCGTTGCCCATGCGCTCGCGCGGAATCGAGTCCATCGTCACCGTCGTCAACGGCACGAAGAGCAGCGCCATGCCGGCTCCCTGGATCAACTGCGGCCAGAAGATGTCCCAATATCCCGCGCTGAGATTGAGCGTGCCGAGAAAGATGAGCGTTCCTCCGCCGACCACCAGACCGACGCTGAGGAGCTTACGCGGGTCGAACTTCCCGGTCATCAGTCCCGTCAGCGGCATCATGAAGAACGATCCGATGCCGCGCGGCGCCATCGCGATGCCGGCCTGAAGCGGCGGGTACCCGAGCACGGTCTGCAGCATGATCGGCAGGAGCACCATGCTGCCATATAACACGAAGCCGACGATCGTCATGAGGAAGACACCGACGGCGTACGTGCGCGTCTTGAACACGCGCAAGTCGACCACGGGGTCGTCGGTGCGGAGCTCGTGCACGATGAGGGCGATGATCGTCACCGCGCTGATGACGGCGAGGATCGCGATCATGTGCGAGGAGAACCAGTCTTCCTCCTGCCCCTTGTCGAGCACGATCTGCAGCGCCCCGATGCCCACGGCCAGCATCCCGATGCCCCAATAGTCGACCCTCCGTTTTTCCTGCTTCAGATACGGCGGGTCGAAGATGAACATCTTCGTCATCACGATCGACGCGATGCCGACCGGAATGTTGATGTAGAACACCCAGCGCCAGCTGTAGCTGTCGGTCAGGTATCCGCCGAGCACCGGGCCGAGAATCGGCGCGACGACAATGCCGAGGCCCCAGAAGCCCATGGCTTTGCCGCGGTCTTTCGGTGCGAACGCTTCGAGGAGGACCGCCTGCGAGAGCGGCTGCAGCGCGCCGCCGGTGGCGCCCTGCATGATGCGGAAGACAATGAGCGAGCCGAGCGTCGGCGCGAGGCCGCACAAGAATGACGCCCCGGTGAATCCCACGACCGAGAGCATCAGCAGCCGCTTCCGGCCGAAGACGCTGGCGAGCCAGCCGGTCATCGGCAGGATGATCGCGTTGGCCACGAGATACGACGTCAGCACCCACGTCGCCTCGTCGATCGTCGCCGACAGGCTGCCGGCGATGTGCGGCAGCGACACGTTGACGACCGTGGTGTCGAGCACCTCCATGAAGGTGGCGAACATCACCGAGATCGCGATGATCCACGGGTTGATCGGGCGCTGCGTCTGAGGCACGGAAGCTATTTGATGTACACGATCGGTTCCACCGACATGCCCGGTCTGAGCAGATGTTCCGGATCCTGTCCGGGGTCGAACACGATCTTGACCGGCACGCGCTGGACCACTTTCACGTAGTTGCCGGTCGCATTTTCCGGCGGCAGCATGCTGAAGCGCGCGCCCGTCGCGGCGGCGATGCTGTCCACGTGGCCGTGGAATTCCTTGCCGCCGTACGCGTCCACCTTGATCGTCGCGCGCTGCCCGGCGCGCATGTTGGTGAGCTGCGTCTCCTTGAAATTCGCCGTCACCCACACGTTCTCGAGCGGGATGATCGCCATCAGCGGCTGCCCGGCTTGAATCACCTGGCCGGCTTCGACCGACTTGCCGCTGACGATGCCGGCCTGGGCCGCCTTGGTGGTGGCGTACTGGAGGTTGAGATCGGCCTGCTGCAGCGCGGCGCGCGCCTGCTGAACGCGCGCCTCGGCCGAGGCGGCGCGCGCGCGCATCGCCGTCACCTGTTCGGGACCGGTCTGCGCCGACTGCAGCGCGGCGTGCGCCTGCCGCTCGCCGCCGCGCGCCGCAACCAGGCGGCTCTCGGCGACCAGGATGCCGGCGTCGGCTTCCGCCACCTGCGAGCGCATCGAGTCGACAGCCGCCTTCGCGGCGTCGGCCCCCGCGACCGCGGCGTCGAACAGCTGCTGCGACACTTCGTCCTTGGCGAGCAGGCCGCGCAGCCGCTCGACGTCGCGCGCGGCCTTGACGGCGTTGGCCTCCGCCTCGCGCTGCCTCGCCTGGGCGGTCGTGAGCCGGGCGTGCGCCGCGTCGACCTCCTTCTGCGCCGCGTCGGCGCCGCCGCGCGCCTGTTCGACCGACCCTTGCGCCGTGCCGAGGTTGCTCGACGCGGTCGCGGACATGATGGGCACGTTGCTTTGCGCCGCCGCCGCCGTGGCTTCGGCGTCGGCGAGCTCGGCCTTGGCTTTTTCGAGCGCCACCTGATAGTCGCGCGGATCGATCTCGACGAGGATGGCGCCGGCGTCGACAGACTGATTGTCGTTGACCGCGACGCGCAGCACCGTGCCGCCGACGCGCGCCGCCACCTGCGTCACGTGTCCCTCAATCTGGGCATCGTCGGTCGATTCGTGGCCGGAGGCGATCCAGATCCAGACGCCGATGATGACCGTGACGGCCACGATCGCGGCGGCAATGAGACGAACACGATTCCCCATCAACGAGAGCCTCCGAGATACTGTCGCACCGCCTCTTCGGCGACGCCGAGGGCGCGCGCGAGCGAGGCTTTTGAGACGTTGTAGCCGTACAGACCGCCGATGTATTGCTCGTTGGCCAGCGCCACGGCGCTCTGCGCCTGCACGACCTCGATGTTGCTCGTGACGCCCGCGGCGAAGCGGTCGCGCGCCTGCGTGAGCTGCGCGGCGGCGAGATCGCGCGTTTTCGCCGCGACGTCGAGCTGCTGGCCGGTCGCCTGCAGGTCGAGGAACGCGGTGCGGACGTCGTAGTAGACGCCCGCCTTCATGTCGTCGGCCTCCGCACGGCGCGTGCGGAGATCGGCGTCGGCTTCGAGCAGCCGGCCGCGGGTGCGCCCGCCCTGGAAGATCGGCACATTGACCGCGCCGGTGACGGCGAAGGTGCCGCGCGCGTCGCCAGGCGTCAGGCCGAGGTCGCCGAAGTCGGCGGTCACGTGCACCGAGGGGAGCGCCGTCGCGAGCGCCGCCGCACGGGAGGCTTCCGCCGCGCGCACACGCTCGAGCGCCGCCTGGTAGTCGGGCCGCGTCTTGTAGGCGCGGTCGAGCGCCTGCTCGAGCGTCATCTCGGGAACCGGCGCGTACGGGACCTGATCGGTCAGCGTGAACGTCTGGCCGACCGGCAGGCCGATCACGCGGGCGAGCTGCAGCTTCGCCTTTTCGAAGTCATTCGCGGTGGCCGTGGCGTGCTGCTGCTCGGTGTTGAACTGCACCTGGGCGCGCAGCACGTCGATGCCGGCCACCAGGCCGCCCTGCCTCAAGTCGACCGCCTGGTTGTAGAGCGCCTGCGCCGTGTCCGTCTGGGCGCGGGCCGAGTCGGCGCGCGCGGACGAGGCGAGCGCCTGGAGATACAGATTGGCGGTCACCAGGACGACGAGATCGCGGGCGCTCTTGTAGGAATAGCGCGCCGCCGCGACGTCGTGCGCCGCCGCGCGGGCGCCATTGATCTGGTTCAGATCGAAAATCGATTGCGTGACAAACACCCGCGCGTCGAAGACGTTCAGCGGCCCGACGAGTGACGGCACGCCAGGCGGGAGCGGAAAGCCGAACACCGCGAGATTGATCATCTCGCGCGTCTCCGAGAGACGGCCGTTGACGTTGGGCAACAACTCACCGAGGGCCATCCAGCGGGCGCCGCGGGCGTGGTCGGCCGCCTGCTCGCTGGTCAGCACGCCGAGGTTGTGCTCCAGCGCGCGGTCGATGGCGTCGCCGATCGACAGGGAGATCGGCGCGGCCGATGCCGTGCCCGACGGCACGCCGCCGAGAAACGGATTGGGCTGCTGTCCGAATTGCAGCGCCAGCAACAGCAGTGCGACTCTCACTCGGGATCCCTTTCTCGCCTGGCGCGGCCTCGACGAGACGGGCGGAGAGCAGCCGGGTCGAGTGGGGCGAAAGGCGGCGCGGCCGTTGACGACCGCGTTTCGCCAGAGTACTACGACAGCGCCCGCGACGGTTCAAAATACTGTCCGTTCGTCCCAAATACGGGATGAAAACCTAATCGTGGGCTGGTCCGTCTAAGCATGGAAATGCGAACGCTACCGATCTGTCTGCTGGCGGGCCCCGTACTGATCGCCCTGGGGATCGCCCCGCGCGCCGACGCGCAGTCGGTGCTCTCAGGCGAAGCCATCCACATCGGCCGCGCCGCCGGGCGCATCACGATTGACGGCGACCTCTCCGACGAAGGCTGGCGCGGCGCCACCCGCGTCGAGAAGTGGTACGAGGTCAACCCGGGCGACAACACCGAGCCCAAGGTAAAAAACGTCGCCTATCTCGCCTACGACGATCGATTTATCTACGCCGGGTTCGAGTTCGGCGATCCCGACCCCGGCGCGCTCGTTGACGTGTGATTACACATAATGTATAAGACTGTGTGTGACCACCGCCAACTATCGTGACGCCCTCGCCTCCGCGATCA